>Ga0209061_1002036_pt1 | contig 28354 bp, 27 predicted proteins | sample Coa_R1_10_FD_187157 | JGI IMG/M metagenome (GOLD analysis project Ga0209061, IMG submission 187157) | Surface soil microbial communities from Centralia Pennsylvania, which are recovering from an underground coalmine fire - Coalmine... | ecosystem: Environmental > Terrestrial > Soil >... | reverse complement strand
CGCTGGTGCCGAGCCCGATCCGTCGGGTATGCGCCGCCGCCCAGGTCAGGGTCAGGAGCGGGTCGTAAAAAATCGGCGACGGCGGATAGGCCGCGCCCCGCGGCACGATGATATGCTCGCTCGCCCAGACATCGGCAAAGCCCAATTCCTCGGCCTGCACGGCCGCCCGCCGGATCGCCTGCGGCCCGGCCTTGCGGCCGATATGGGGAAGATGGATGCCAAGCCGCATATGCCCTCCGAAAACGCCGTTTCCCCGGCCAGGGTGCGGCCGAACGCGCGGCCAATGCAAGCGCGGTGCACCGGCGCCCGCTGCGGGAAGCCTCGTCTATGCCGCACAGGCAACGCGGGCTTTCCTTCGCACACCCTCTGCCCGCTTGCAATCCCGCGCGGGGAGGGTACGCGGCGGCGGATAAAATCCTATGCATTGCGGGAGAAATCCTATACGCTGTGAGATGGCTCACAGCCGCGACGCCGGCCCGGCGCTAAACTCGATTGCGACCTCGTCCAAACGGCCTATGCGCGGCCCCGGCTGCGCCGCCCGACAGACGGCCTGATTGCGGGCCCCGCGATACCGGATCAAGGCCGCCGTTTAAACCTCGGACGAGGGTGGGAGGTACCGATGTTCCACGCGCTGACCGGCATATATGAGTGGGGCAATCGCCTGATGTGGCTTGCCGCCGCTCTCAGCGTACCGTTCTGGATCTACGTCGCCCTATACGCGGCCCCCCAGACCCAGCGCCTCGCGCGACAGCAGCAACAGCAGGCGACGGCGCGCGAAGATCGCGCCTTCTGCGAAAAGTATCGCATGCCGGCGGGAACCCCCGAACACGTGCAATGCGTCAAGGATCTGACGGACGTCAGGGCGCGCAACGAACGGCGCCTTGCTGCCGAGAGGGAAGGCATGTTCTGAGCCGGTCCCGCATCCGCGGCGGTTAGGCTCGGCGCCGCGAAGCCGCCATATTCGTCACTCCTTTTGGCGCCTGGCCTTCCTCGGTAGCAGATGGGGAAGGGCCGCCTTCAACCAATTCCTTATGCCCGCGCCGGGCGACCACAGATCAGGGGATCGCGCCCTCAGATCCGCAGGGCTTCTCACTCGCGCGCTCCCTCCGAACTCGTCCGGCGCGGCGGCGCGGTGCGCCGCAAATTCATTATGCCCTTTATGTATATCGGTCCGAACCGGGCAAGCAGCGGCAGCTCGGTACCGCCCCGGTCTCTCTCGCGTCCATACGACCATCCCGCCCGCATCGTGTCCCACCCGTACCAGTTCAAAATCGCCAGCAACCAGCACAAGACTCCGAGCGGGTCGATGCGGCGGCCGGCGCCGAACGCATTGCTCCAGAATGCTCCAACCGCCAATAGAATGAGAATACTTGTCGTCAATATTCGGGAGACCATCGGCACCCCCGCGCTCTGAAGCAATAGCCGCCGCGGCGGCCGGGGAAGGATCCTTAGATATGGCGGTCAGATGGGAGAGCGCGCCGGGCATGTCAATCGCGATTGCCGGCCGGCGCCCCTCTCCTTGCCGGCGCCGTGCGGCGGGTTCATGCTGTCCGCCGGCAAGGAGAGGGCGCGGTCCGCGAGCGATCGCTGCGCCGAGCCAGGCTCATCTGCGCGGGAAAGTATTCACTGGCGATACGGTGCAACAACAAGTCCGGATTGCCGCGTCTTTTGCACATAGTTGCGACAGGCGGAACAATATAAGGGGAGGTGACGCCCATGAGGACACAGGCCTCGGAAGAGTTGCTGGCGCTCTATGATCGCGCCCCGCTCAACCGTCGCTACTGGACCAGCTTCATCCTGCTGGCGGCAGTCTATATCCTCGATTTCTTTGATTTTTTTCTGATCGCCTTCATCCTGTCGGTGATCGGGCCGCGCTGGCATCTGACCTACGGCAAGGCGGCCCTCATTCTTTACGGCAGCGGCGTCGGCGCCATTGTCGGCTCGCTGGTCTGGGGTTCCCTCAGCGACGTCTTCGGCCGCAAATTGCAGATCGTCACCGGCACGCTGATCTGCGGGGTCAGCGCCGGGCTGATCGGCCTGCTACCGACCGGCGCCTTCATCACTCTGGCGGCGCTGCGCATTCTGGTCGGGTTTGGCCTCGCCGCCGCCATCACCCCGGCCTTGACGATCATCGTCGAGGCGACGCCGACGCGCTGGCGCACCGGCATGACGAGCTTTTTCGTCCTGACCGCGAGCGCCGGCCCGTTCCTGGCCTCGTTCGCCGCAGCCGCGCTGCTGCGGCCGCTCGGCTGGCGCGGCCTTGCGATGCTCGGCTTCGTGCCGATCGCGATCGGCGCTCTGGTCTCGATCTTTGTCCCGGAATCGGCGCGTTGGCTGCTGGCCAAGGGGCGCTTCGAGGAGGCGCGCAGGGCGGTCGCCGGCCATCTCGGGATCGCCCTCGAACAGGTGCCGGCGCCGGCGGCCCGGCCCATCCGGGAACCGCGGGCGAGCCTCGCCGAACTCTACGCCCAGCCGCGGCTTTTCTGGCAGACGCTGCTATTGTGGGGCGGCTCGACGACGGCGGCTTTCGGATATCTGCTGTGGGGTCCGACGATCGTCGCTCTGGCGCTGCACACCCCGGCGCCGCAGGCCGCCCGATACTTTGTCTATGTCTCGGGGGCGGCGATGATCGGGCGCATCCTCGTGGCATTGATCGTGCAGCGGATCGGGCGCCGGTCCATCGGCATCGTCTTCGGCTTTGTCGCGGCAATCGCCCTTGTCCTGGCCGGATATTTCCATGCCGTCGTGATCGGCGGGTTCCCGGTATTCGTGATCCTGGTCGCCGCCGCGGCGTTTTTCATCGACGGCGGTCTGGCCAATCTCGCACCGTATACGATCGAGCAATACGGGGTCAGGCTCGGAGCGCGTTCTTCCGGCCTCGGCCATGCCGCCGCCGGCGTCGGCAAGATCACGGGTCCGCTCATCCTGGCCCTGATCGCCGGCTCCGGCAATCTGATCCGACCCAAGGCGACCGCCGCCGCGGTATTTCCGGCCTTTCTGGTCCTCGCCGCCAGCATGCTGGCGGTGGCCTTCGCCTTCGTGTTTCTGGCGGTCGAGATGCACGGTCGCGCGATCGCGCTCGATGCCGAGAGAGCTCCGGCGCGCGTCGGGGAAAGGTTCGGGGCGCAGCGATCCCAATGAGCGGCCCCGCCCGTTCGCGGCGAAGCCGCCGCGAACGGCATGGCCCGGAACCGGATTTCGCTGTTGACGGGCGCAAGCGCGGGCAATATCGGATGCGGCCGGTATCATGGCGCCTCTGCCGGCCCGCTTCGCCGCAGCGATGCCGGAAGCCGCCGACGGCGCTGTCGGGCCGCATCCGGCCGGCGCGCCGCAAGGGAGGAGACGATGGCCGCAGCAACTTCCGAAGACCTGCTAGCGCTGTTCGATCAGGCGCCGCTCAACCGCCGTTATTGGGTGACCTTCATCCTGATGTCGGCGGTCTTCGTCTTCGACTTCTTCGATTTCCTGGTGGTGGGCTATCTGCTGGCGGTGGTCGGACCGCACTGGCATCTGACCTACGGCCAATCGGCGGTGATCCTTTATAGCGGCGGCCTCGGCGCGATCATCGGCGCGCTCGTCTTCGGCGCCTTCTCCGACGCCTTCGGGCGCAAGCTGCAGATCGTCATCGGCTGCCTGATCTGCGCGGTCAGCGCCGCGCTGATCGCCGCCATCCCGGAAGGGGGATGGTGGATCTTTGCGATCTTGCGCTTCTTCGTCGGTGTCGGCTTGACCGCCGCGGTCACGCCGTCGCTGACCATGGTCGTCGAGCTGACTCCGACCCGGCACCGCACGATTGCGACCAGCTTCTATCTGGTCTTCGCCTCGGCCGGCGGATTTCTTGCTCCGGTGGTTTCGGCCGCATTGCTCGGCCCGCTCGGTTGGCGCGGGGTGGCGCTGGTCGGCTTCGCGCCGGCGATCATCGCCGTGCTGACCTGGCTGTTGACGCCCGAATCGGTGCGCTGGCTCGTCGCCAAGGGCCGCTTTGCCGAGGCGCGCGCCGAGGTCGCCCGCTATCTCGATCTGCCGCTCGCCGCGGTGCCGCTGCCGACGGTCCCGCCCGCCGCGGTGCCGCGCGGCAATCTGCTGGATCTGCTGTCGCAGCCGCGCATGTTCGTCGAAACGATCCTGATCTGGGGCGGCTCGTCGACGGCCGGCTACGGCATCTATCTGTGGGGACCGACGATCGTCGCGCTGCTCTTGAAGGTGCCGGTCCCGCAGGCCGCCAAATATTTCATCTTTGTTTCCGGCGCCGGCGTCTTCGGCAAGATTATCGTCACCCTCGTCGCGCCGTTGATGGGCCGGCGGCTTCTCGGCGCCCTGTGGGGCTTCGGCGGCGTCGTCGCGCTCGCCGCCGCCGGATATTTCAACAACGTGCTGATCGGCGGCATGCCGCTGCTGATCGTTCTGCTGTGCTGCTCGACCTTCTGCGCCGAAGGCGGGTTCGCCAATCTGGCCCCCTATACGGTCGAGAGCTACGGCGTGCGCATGGGCGCACGCTCTTCAGGTCTGGGCCAGACCGCGAACGGCGTCGGCAAGATCATCGGACCGCTGAGCCTGGCGCTGATCGCCGGCACCGGCAATATCGTCTCCCCGCACGCGACGCAGGAAGCGGTCTTTCCCGCTTTTCTGTTCCTGGCCTTCTGCATGCTGCTGGTCGGCCTGTCCTTTGCCGTGCTCGGGGTCGAGACGCATGGCCGCGCCATCGCGCTCGGCGCCGGGGAGGAGGAAGTCGCCGCCGCGACGCATTCGGCGGCGGCGGGCGGCGAGGCGAACTGAACCCTCGGGTCAGCGCGTCTGCGCTTCGCGACAGATCCCGAGGCGGCGCGCATTCTTGGCCCAGTAGAACAGCGGCGGCGGCCCGGTCGCGACGCCGCGGTAAAGCGCGAGGGCGCGCGCCAGCATGAACCGGCTCACGTCGCGAAACGGTTCGAGCGGCTCGCGCGCCACCGGATGCCAGCGCACCTCTTCCAGTTCCGCGCTGGCCCGCGGCACGCCGCAGATATCGGCACCGTCGCCGAGAAAGAAGCGGGTATTGAAACGGCGCGGGGAATGGGAAGGCGTGATCGCCCGTCCGACATAGACCAGGCGATCAAGCGCCGCCACGAGCCCCCGCTCGCCATAGGCCCGCTCGATCGCCGCCGCCGGCGGCGGCGCTTGCGGCGGCGCTGCCGGCCGGCCTAACAGAATGCCGACCTCCTCCCAGGTCTCGCGCAAAGCGGCGCGCGCGGCGGCGGCCAGCCGCGGCCCCAGCGCCGCCGCCCCCGTCTCGACGGCCCAGGCGTTGCGGTCGCCGCGATCGATGGCGCCGCCCGGAAACACCCAGGCGCCGGGCATGAAACGCACCGACAGCGGCCGCCGCCCGACCAGCACCTCGATGTCGTCGCCCTTGCCGCGCAACAGGATCAGCGAGGCCGCATCGCGCGGGCGGGCGACTTTTTTGCGCAGCGCCAGCGGCGCCTCGGGGGCGTCGTTCATTACCGCCCTGGCGCCAATGCCGCGGCGCTTGAAAAGGACCGGCCCACAGACATGCGGGGAGAGGGCATCTGCTAAGCCCCGGCCCCGTCGCGGCTGCGCGCGATCGCGGCGCTCCACGCCTCGAGCGCGGCGCGCAGTTCGGCGAGGCTGTAATGCTCGGGCGGCATGTCGGGAGAAAGCGCGCCGGCGATGACCGCGCCGTCCGCGGCGATGCGGATCGTGAAGGCGTTGCCGGCCCCGCCCGGCAGCGGCGCCGCGCCCGCTTCGGCCGCCGCGATTTCGGCCAGCAACGCCCGCGCGGTATTGAGATCACCCTGCACGTCGCTCTGCAGGAAAGACGCGAGCACTTCGCCGCGGCGGCCGCTGCCCGGCAGCGGCCGCGCTTCCAGAAATCCGGCCGGGCTCATCTGCGCGCTGATCAGCGCCGGCTCAGGCTTCATGGCCGATAGAGCGGATAGGCGGCGACGATGCGGCCGTGCTCGTACCATCCCTCGATCGCAAAGCCGCGATGCGAATCGCCGATGAACCGCCCATCGGCGCGCAGACGGCCGTCGTTAAACGCGGCCAGGATCGCGGCGATGACGTCGCGGTCCGACAGCGCGTCGGGAAAGAAGGTGGAGGGGACTTTCTTGTCGATCCACAGGCCGGTGGACGGATCGCGAATGGCGACTCGGGCGCGATAGACCCCGCTCGCATTCGGCGGCGCGACAATCTGCACGACCCGCGCGCCGGGCGGATCGACGCCGTTCGGGCGATGATGATAGCCGACCGCCTCGCCGCGCCAATTGATGCCGCCATGGGCGATATGACCATAGCGGATCGGCGGGTCGGTTGCGGTCCATTCCTCACTCCGGCCGCTCGCCGGCACCAGCACCAGCAGCAGCGCCAATAGAACAAGCTTTGCAAAGCGCATCAGCCTTGCCGTAGGCAGGGGATGAAGGGCGGCGAGGCGTCATCCGGGCTCGGCGACTGCGGCCGACCACGGCGACATCACGTCGGCGATGCCGTAATTGCGCCCCTCGTCGCCGCGCAAAACGAGATTGGGACAGGCGAAACGCGCGGGCCAGACGACGTGTTCGACAAGGCTCGCCCCCGGCTCGCGCAACAGCCGCTCGCGGATCGCCGCATCGAGCCTGGCGTCGATCGTCAGGCCCTCGCCGCCGCTGACGTCGATGCGCGGGTAATGCGCCGCGCTCTCGGCGTCCATGCCGAAATCGACAATGAAGCTCGCCAGTTGCACGACCGCCGCAAGGATGCGCCGGCCGCCGGAGGCGCCGAGGCCGAACCACGGCCGGCCGTCGCGGGCGACAACGAGCGGGCACATATTGGTCAAAGCGCGCTTGTTCGGCGCCATCGAATTCGGCCGGTTTGGGCGCGGGTCGAACCACATGACGCCATTGTTCATCAGGATGCCGGTCCCCGGCAGGACGTAGCGGCTGCCGAACACCGACAGCAATGTCGTCGTCAGCGCGGCGATGCCGCCGTCGCGGTCGATCGCGGTGATGTGGGTCGTGGACGTCTCGGTGTGCGCTGCCGTATCGCCCAGATGCGCGAGGCGATCGGCATAGGCCTGCCGCAAGGCCGCGGCGAGAGCGGCAAAATAATCGGCGTCGGGCGCGGCGCCGAAACGCCGCTGCGCGAGCCGGCCCAGCACCTGCGCGAGCGTCGGCCCGGCGGTCATGCCGGCGGCCGCGGCAAAGCAGGCCTCGCGATAAGGGATCGACAGCGCCGGCATAAGGCGCGCCCGGCAATGGGCGAGATCGGCCGCCGACACGACGCCGCCCGCGGCGCCGATATCGGCGACGATCGCGGCCGCGATCTCGCCCGTATAGAAGTCCTCGGGACCGGCCTCGGCCAGGCGTTCGAGCGTCGCCGCCAGGCGGCCGAGCGGCAGGAAGAAGCGGTCTTCTTCGGGCGGCGCGACCGGCGGCAGCCCGTCCGGCAGCCAGATGCGCCGGCTCTCGTCGTAGCGGCGCAAATCGACCGCGGCGGTGGCGACCTTCAGCGTCGTATACCAGTCGACCGGTACTCCGGCGCGCGCCAGCGCCGCCGCCGGCAGGACGAGATCGCGCCAGGGCAGCCGCCCGAACCGCGCGGCCGCCGTCGCGTAGCCCCGCACCGCGCTCGGGATCGTGAAGGAGAGCGGCCCGTGCACGTTGCGGTCGTCCTTGACCTGCGGCCAGGTGAACAGCTGGGTGTGCGTCGCGCCGGTCAGCGGATAGGCGGCCGGATCGAGCCCCTGCGGCGCGATCGGGCCGAAATCGATGGTTTCGGCCTGCGCCGCCCCGGCCGGATGCACGACCATAAAGCCGATGCCGCCGAGGCCGCTGTTCCACGGTTCGAGCACCGCCAGCGCGAAGGCGGTGGCGATCACGGCGTCGACCGCGCTGCCGCCGGCTGCCAGGATCTCGGCGCCGATTTCGGCCGCGGCGCCGTTCTGGGCGGCGACGAGGCCGCGCGCCGAGACCGCGCCCGGCTTTCTGACCTCCCAGTTCTGGGTCGGCGCCATCAGGCGTTCAGAGGACGGTGATCGCGTCGACGCGGCTCTCGTAAAAGGCATAATGGCCGGCGAGCCCTTGCACCTCGTCATAGGGCGTCGGGTAGGCCCACACCGCGTTCTCGGAGCGCCGCACCCCCTCTTCCGTTGCCACCTCGATCGTCCAGTACGAGGCTTCGCCCTTGTAGGGACAGCGGGTGCGGTGCGCGCTCGGGCGCAACAGGTCCATCCGCACATCCCGCTGCGGGATGTAATGGACCGGCGCGTGCCCGGTCTCCTCGATGCGCAACGCCCGGCCGCTCTCGGCGATCGTCACGCCGGCAAAGACGACCTTGACATGCCGGCGCTCCGGGATCAGGTCGACGCGATAGTCGGGATTCTTCGCAAAACCGGGAGCGGGGTTCGGCATTGTCATGCCCTCCTGGGGCGGGATCTCAGCGGTAATGGCGATAGCGCCGGACATGCCGGACGGGGTGGTGCAGCGGCGCGGCGACCGGCGGGAACGAGGCGACGCATTCGGCATGCAGCCGCGGATCGGTGATCGGCCCGCATTCCTCCTGGATGCGCTTGGCGCGGAAGGCGGGATTGGTGCGCAGCACCTGCGAATAGCGTTCGCTCTTGATGACGTTCTCCTGGGCCGCCGGGTTGTTGCGCGGCATCGGCTGGGCGGCCGCGCTTGCCGCCAGCGCGAGCAGCGCCGCGGCGGCGGCAACGATCGAGGGGGTTCGCGACACCTTATGCCTCCTTTTCCGGGTTTGTCCGCTAAGAGCCCATGATGATGCGAGAAAAGCGTCCAGAAAAGGGCAAGGACCCGTGTCTTTCACATGACCCTCACCCGACCATCGTCAGCCCGCCACTGACACTCAGGACCTGACCCGTGATGTAATCGGAGCGGGAGCCGAGAAAGAACAGCACCGCCTGCGCGACCTCGATCGGCCGGGCGAGGCGGCGGAATGGAATGGCGCGGATCAGCGCCTCCTTCATGCGCTCCGGCTGGCGCTGAAACAGCGGCGTATCGGTCGGACCGGGGCACACGCAGTTGACGGTGATGTGGTGCCGCGCCATTTCGCGCGCCAAGGATTTGGTGAAAGCGATCAGCCCGCCCTTGGCGGCGGCATAGACGGTCTCGCCGGTGCTGCCGACGCGGCCGGCATCGCTGGCGATATTGACGATCTTGCCGTGCCCGGCCGCGACCATAGCCGGCAGCAGCAGGCGAGTGAGGCGGATCGCCCCGGTCAAGTTGATCGCCAGGATGCGATCCCACATCTCGGGCGGATTTTCCAAAAAGGGCTGGATCTGGTCCCAGCCGGCGCCGTTGACGAGCCCGTCGGCGCGCCCGACCCGCTCTGCCACCGCCTCGGCGAAACGGGCGATCGTGTCCGGTTCGGTCAGGTCGAGCGGCAGATATTCGATCGCAAGGCGCTCAGCCGCCGCTTCCGCCGCCGCCGATTGTCCGCCCGCCGCGTCGATGTCGCCGATCACGACGCGCGCGCCCTCGCGGGCGAGCAGAAACGCCGTGGCCCTGCCGATCCCGGAAGCGCCGCCGGTGACGACTACGGCGCGATCTCGCATTTCCATCACCGCCTTCCCGTGCCGTCCTATCCGCCTTCAAGCTTGGGAATGAAGAAGACCTCGCAGCCCGGCGAAATCGGCTGGAAATAGCCGACCTCGTGGATCTGGCCGTCGATCGCGACGGTGGTCTCTTCTTCAAGATGCTTGCCCAAACCGGGGTAGAGCCGGTCCATCTCCTTGATGACGCCGCGCAGGTTTTTCGCCTCGACCGTAAATTCGCGGACCCCGCCGGTATAGCGGCGGCTGAAGCCGGCGGTGAAAACGACCTTCATGGTCGCCATGGCCCTCGCCTCCTAGTCGCCCGCGGCGGCGTCGAGAGCGGCGCGCACCTTGGGCGGCGACATCGGCAGTTCGGTCAGGCGCAGCCCGATTGCGTTATGGATCGCATTAGCGATCGCCGCCATCGGCGGCACGATGTTGACCTCGCCGACGCCCTTGGCGCCATAGGGGTGGTTGGGGTTCGGCACCTCCACGAGGATCGTCTCGATCATCGGCAGGTCCGGGGCCACCGGCACGCGGTAGTCGAGGAAGCCGGCGTTGTCGAGCCGCCCCTTGGCGTCGTAGATGTACTCCTCGTTGAGCGCCCAGCCGATGCCCTGGGCGACGCCGCCCTGGATCTGGCCCTCGACATAGGAAGGATGGATCGCTTTGCCGACGTCCTGGGCGGCGACATAGCGCAGGATCGTGACCTTGCCGGTCTCGGGGTCGACCTCGACATCGCAGAATTGCGTCGAGAAGCCGGGCGCTTGGCCGCCGGCATTGACCGAGGCGGCGGCGGTGATCGGGCCGCCGGTCAAGGCCTTCTTGGCGGCCAATTCTTTCAACGACAACGGCGCGAAGTCGCCGACATTGGCGCTCGCCGGCTTGGCATAGCCGTCCTCCCAGACGACGCCCTCGACATCGACGTCCCAGATCATCGCCGCGCGCTTGCGCAATTCGTCGACGATCTTCCTGCTGGCCTCGACAACGGCCATGCCGGTGGCAAAGGTCACGCGCGAGCCGCCGGTCGGGTTGGTGAAGCCGACCGAGGCGGTGTCGGCGACGATCGCGCGCACCTGATGGTAGTCGATACCCAGGGTCTCGGCTGCCATCAGCGCCATCGACGCGCGCGAGCCGCCGATGTCGGGGCTGCCGGTCGCGACGGTGACGGTGCCGTCCTCGTTGACCTGTACGGTGGCGCTCGATTCGCCGCCGCCGTTGAACCAGAACCCGGAGGCGACGCCGCGCCCCTGATTCTTGCCGAGCGGGGCGCGGTAGCCGGGATGGTTGAGCAGCGCCTCGACGGTCTCGGCATAGCCGTTGTGCGACAATTTGGGTCCGTAGACCATCGGCGTCCCGGCGCGGGCGGCGTTCTTGAGGCGGAACTCCAGCGGGTCCATGCCGATCTTTTGCGCCAGCATGTCGAGCACGCTCTCGACCGCGAAGGCCGAGATCGGCGAGCCCGGCGCGCGATAGGCCGCCGATTTCGGCCGGTTGCAGACGACGTCGTAGCCGACGGTGCGGGCATTCTCGATGGCATAGGGGGCAAACGCGCACATGCAGGCGTTCATCACCGGCGAGCCGGGAAAGGCGCCCGCCTGAAACTTGAAGACGCCCTCGGCCGCGGTGATCCGGCCGTCGCGGGTGGCGCCGATCTTGACCCACATCGATGCCCCCGAGGTCGGCCCCGAAGCCTTGAACACCTCCTCGCGGCTCATGACGATTTTGACCGGGCGGCCCGATTTTTTCGCCAACATTACCGCCACCGGTTCGAGATAGACCGGGATCTTGCCGCCGAAGCCGCCGCCGATCTCGGACGAGGTCACGCGCAAATCGCCGATCTTCATGCCGGTCAATTTGGCGACCATGGCCCGCACCCCGAAATGGCCCTGGGTTGCGGTCCAGATCTCGGCCTGGCCGTCGGCATCGACGCGGGCGACGCAGGCATGCGGCTCGATATAGGCCTGATGCACCGGCGCCGTCTTGAATGCGCACTCGACGATCTCGTCGGCGGCGGCAAAACCGGCCTCGAGATCGCCGATCTTGAATTCGACGCGCTTTGCGATGTTGGAAGGACGGTTCGGCGGCGGTTCGACGCCGCGGGTGATCATATCCTCGAACAACAGCGGCGCGTCCGGCTGCATCGCCGCATCGACGTCGATGACGTGCGGCAAGACTTCGTAATCGACCTCGATCAGCGCCAGCGCCTCGCTCGCGGTGGCGGCGTCGATCGCGGCGACGGCGGCGACCGCATGGCCCTCATAGAGGGCTTTTTCGCGGGCCATGATGTTGCGCGTCATATGCCAGAAATTCTGCGCGACCCGCTCGGGCCCGACATATTCGAATTTCTGATCGGGAAAATCGGCCGCGGTGACGACCGCCTTGACGCCGGGCAACGCCGCCGCTTTCGACGTGTCGATCCCGCGGATGCGGGCATGCGCGTGCGGCGAGCGCAGGATCTTGCCGACCAACATGCCCGGCATCGCCAGATCGGCGCCGTACATCGCGCGCCCCGTCACCTTCGGCACCCCGTCGGGACGGATCGGCCGGGTTCCGACCCATTTGAACCGCGTCGTCGCGATGTCGTTCACTTCCGCCTCCTCCTCGCTCACGCCTTCGTCTCGTTCCAGACTCGCGCGCCGCGGGAAAAAATACAAGAGTGCGGCGGGGGCGCAGGGCGGCCGGCCCCCGCCTGACGAGGCTATCCCTGCGGCGGCGCAAAGCTGCGGTCGTGGTCGAGAGAGGGCACCATGCGGCGCACCGCGGCGACCCGCGCGGGCTCGATGCGCGCGCTGACGATGCCGACCCCCTCGCCGCCATCGGCCAGGATCTCGCCCCACGGATCGACGATCAGCGAATGGCCGTAGCTCTTGCGCCCGCCGGCATGCTCGCCCCATTGCGCCGGAGCGAAGACAAAGCAGCCGGTCTCGATCGCCCGCGCCCGCAGCAGCACCTGCCAGTGCGCCCGCCCGGTCGGCACCGTGAAGACCGACGGCACGCTCAGAAAATCGGCGCCGGCCTTGGCAAGCGCGCGGTAGAGCTGGGGAAAGCGCAGATCGTAGCACACCGTCATGCCGAGCCGGCCCCACGGCGTCGCCGCGACGACGGCGCGGTTGCCCGGGCGATAGGCATGGCTCTCGCGATAGCTTTCGCCGCCGACATCGACGTCGAACATGTGGATCTTGTCGTAGCGCGCGACGATCGCGCCGGCGGGATCGATCAGAAACGAGCGGTTGGCAAGCCGCCTGTCGCCCTCCTCGACGCCCGGCTCGCCGGCAATGTCGATAACCAGCGATCCGAGGAGCAGCCAAGCCCCGGTTTCCCGCGCCAGATCGCAAAAGGCGGCGAGCGCCGGGTCCTCGCTTTCGCGGCGCGCCTTGTCATGCCGGCGCCTGCCCCCCTCGATGAAATTGGTGACCTCCGGCGTCATCACGAAATCGGCGCCGCCTGCGCGCGCCCGCCGGATCATGTCCGCAACCGTGCGGATGTTGGGCTCGGGATCGGGGCCGGCGGTGAACTGGATGCAGGCCGCCGTGAAGGCCGGGCCGCTCATGGCGCGATCCCGAGCTTCCTGTCGAGCTCGCCGCGGCGATCGAGCGCCAAGAGCTCGTCCGAGCCGCCGATATGTTCGCCGTCGATGAAGATCTGCGGGACGGTATGGCGGCCGCGGGCGCGCCGCAGCATCTCGGCGCGCCGCTCCGGATGTTCGTCGAGATCGATATCGGTGAAGGCGACCCCCTTTTTCTGCAGCAGCGCACGGGCGCGCGCGCAGTAGGGGCAGAACCTTGTCGTGTACAGCTCGACCTTGGCCATCGCCATCGCCCTCCCGAACACGGCTGTCCCAAAAGTAAGGCCGCCGACGCCGCACACCAAGCGCGGCCGCTCATGTCCCGACCCGCAGGGCCCGCGCCAGGGTCAGCACCCCGATAAAGGCCGCCCCGGCGCGCCGCAATACGCGCGCGCATTCCGCGACCGTGGCGCCGGTCGTCATCACATCGTCGATGATGACGACGCGCTTGCCGGCGAAGTCGCGGCCGGGGCGGACGGCAAAGGCGCTCTCGACATTGCGGGCGCGCGCCAGCGGCCCCAAATGGCCCTGCACCGGCGTGCGCCGCCGGCGCACCAGCCAGTCCGGCGCCACCGGCGGGCCGCCGGCGGCGCGGACCGCCCAGGCGAGCAGGGCCGCCTGGTTATAGCGGCGCCGGAACAGGCGGGTCCAGTGCAGCGGGACCGGCACCAATAGGTCGGCCTGCGCGAGCAGGTCCGCCCCGGCGCGCTGCATCCAGCGGCCGAAGGCGCCGGCGAGATGGGTCGCATCGGCGTGCTTCAGCGCCAGTACGAGGCCCCGGCTGTCCTTGTCGTAGCGCAACACCGCGCGGGCGCGGTCCCAGCTGTGACGGGCGCGGGCGCAGTCGGCGCACACCGCCCCCTCGCCGATCGGATGGGGAAAGGGCAGGCCGCAGACCGCGCACCAGGGCGGCGCAAAAAAGGTCATGCCGTTCCAGCAGCGGCCGCACAAGGCCTCCGGCTCGCCGGTGATCTCGCCGCAGGCGAGGCAGCGCGGCGGCAATACGCCGTCGAGAACGGTGCGGCCGATCCGGCGCATCTGCCGCACGGCGGCGCGGGACAGGGTTGTCGCAGGCGACATCGGCTTCCATGTTGCGGTCGCGAGCGGCTTCGTCAACCGTTGGTGCAACGCTGGTCGATGATCGCATCCGATACGAACCCGACAACGCTCTTCGACCGGCGCGCCTGGCGATGGCATCGCGAGCGGGCGGCGCGGCGGGGTTCGGTCGATTTCCTGCACCATGAGGCCGCCGACCGCCTTCTCGACCGCCTCGACGACATGCCGCAGCGGTTCGCGGCGGCGCTCGATTTGGGGGCCCGCGACGGCCGGCTGGCGGCGGCGCTGCGGCGCCGGCCGGGCATCGAGAGGGTCGTCGTCGCCGAGCCCGCCCTCGCCTTTCTTTCCCGCCTGCCCGGGCCGCGGGTCGCCGCCGATCCCGAGCTGCTGCCATTCCGGGCGGCAAGCTTTGACCTTGTGGTCAGCGCGCTCGTATTGCATTGGGTCGGCGATCTGCCCGGCGCCCTTGTCCAATTGCGCCGCGCCCTGCGGCCGGGAGGCCTGTTCCTCGCCGCGCTGCTCGGCGGGCGCACGCTGATCGAATTGCGCACCGCGCTGATCGAGGCCGAGCTCGCCGAAGAGGGCGGCGCCAGCCCGCGCATATCGCCGGCGATCGATCTCGCCGACGCCGCGGCCCTGCTGCAGCGCGCCGGCTTTGCAGACCCGGTCGCCGACGCCGATATGCTGACCGTCACCTATGCGGACGCGCTGGCGCTGATGCGCGAGCTGCGCCTGATGGGCGAGACCAATGCGCTGACGGCGCGCCGCAAATGTCCGCTGCGCCGCGCCACATTGGCGCGCGCGCTGGCGCTCTATAGCGAGCGCTTTGGTCTGCCCGACGGCCGCGTTGCGGCCAGTTTCGAGATCCTGTTCCTGACCGGCCGGGCGCCCGCATGAGCGCCGCCGCCCGCGCCTCTACAGCAGGCCGCGCAGCAGCGCGACGAGCGGCCGGTCGGCGGGCGGCATCGGGTACTCGGCAAGCCGCTCGGGGCGCACCCAGGCAAGGCGCTGGCCCTCGCGCGCCGTCACGATGCCGTGCCATTTGCGGCAGACGTAAAGCGGCATCAACAGGTGAAAGTCGGGATAGGTGTGCGAGGCGAAGGCGAACGGCGCCAGGCAGCTCGCATGCACGTCGATGCCGAGCTCCTCGGCGAGCTCACGGACCAGCGCCCGCTCCGGCGTCTCCTCGGGCCTGACCTTGCCGCCGGGAAATTCCCACAACCCCGCCATCGGCTTGCCGGGCGGGCGCTCGGCCAGCAGCACGCGGCCGTCGGCATCGACCAGCGCCGCCGCCGCCACCAGCACGACCGGGACGGCGGCGTCGGCGGCGACGCCCGGGGCGCCGGGACAGCCCTCCTCAGCTGCGATAGCTGCCATTGATATCGATATAGCGGTGGGTCAGATCGCAGGTCCATACCGTGGCCGCGCCCGCCCCGATCCCGAGATCGACCGCGATCACGATGTCGCGCCCCTTCATATGGGCGGCAACCGGGGCTTCGTCATAGCCGGGAACCGGACCGCCCCGGGCGGCGATCGTGATGCCGCCGACCGCGACCGTCAGGCGCTCGGGATCGATCCTCTCGCCGGCCTTGCCGACCGCCATGACGATGCGGCCCCAATTGGCGTCGCCGGCGGCAATCGCCGTCTTGACCAGCGGCGAGTTGCCGATCGCCAGGCCGACCTTCCGCGCCGCCTGCGCCGAGGCGGCGCCGGTGACCGTGATCGTGATGAATTTTTCCGCGCCCTCGCCGTCGCGCACGATCTGCTGGGCGAGATCGATCATGACGGCGTCGAGGGCCCGGCGGAACTGCTCGAGCCGGCGATCGCCGGGGTCGGCGACCGGCCGGTGCGCCGCCCGCTGCGTCGCGCAGAGCAGCACGGTGTCGCTGGTCGAGGTGTCGCCGTCGACCGTGATCGCATTGAACGAGCGCTCGCTCGCCGCCGCCAGCAACGCCTGCAGCACGGCGGCGGGCAGCGCCGCATCGGTGAAGACATAGGCGAGCATCGTCGCCATGTCCGGCGCGATCATGCCCGAACCCTTGGCAAAACCGTTCAGACGCACGGCGACGCCGTCGATCTCGGCCGTCGCCGTCGCGCCTTTCGGGAAGGTGTCGGTGGTCAGGATCGCCCGTGCCGCTCGCTCCCAGGCATTTGGCGACAATTCCGCGACCAGCCGCGGCAGGGCGGCGATGATCTTGTCGGCCGGCAGCCGTTCGCCGATGACGCCGGTCGAGCAGACGAACACCTCCTGCGGCGCGCAGCCGAGCAGCTCGGCCGTCCGGCCCGCCGTGGCCCTGACCGCCTCGATCCCGGCCTGTCCGGTGAAGACATTGGCATTGCCGGAATTGACGAGGATGGCGCGACCGCCGCCCCGGCGCAGGCAGTCGCGGCACCACAAAACCGGCGCGCCGGCGGTCAGGGAGCGGGTCAGGACGCCGGCGACGGCGCTGCCGGGGGCGAGCTCGGCCAGCATCAGATCGTCGCGCCCGGCGTAGCGGATGCCGCAGGCATGCGCGGCAAGGCGCACGCCGGGGAGCGGCGGCAGGTCGGGGAAGCGCGCCGGCGCCAGCGGCGAGAGCGCGGTCATCCCCTCACCTCCGGCCCCGCCGGATTCGCTCGGGCGCCGTCGCGCCCCCGGCCGGGCCGGGCACAGGGGGGACGAAACCGGCGGCGCCGGCCGGGGCGAGGGAGCGGGGAACAGGCATCGAGGGACCCTATCGGATGGACTCTTCTCGCGAGCGCAGGAGCGGTGCATCATGCATATCACCGGCCCGCCGACAAGCGGTCTGCATGCCCGCTTGGCGCCGCGCCGCACGAATTGACACTCCCGGCCGGCCCGCCTATGTCTGAGCTGTCGCCGTGCGCACCTGTTTCCGCATCCCTTTCCTTATCCCGAGGTCCCCATGTTCGGCGCCTTAGCCCGGCGGCTGTTCGGCTCCGCCAATGATCGCTACCTGAAAAGCCTCGGGCCGATCGTCGCCGCCATCAACGCGCTCGAGCCGGAGCTTGAGGCCCTGTCGGACGACGAATTGCGCCAGCGCACCCACCGCTTCAAGCAGCAGCTCGCCGAGGGGGTCGAGCTCGACGACCTGCTGGTCGAGGCGTTTGCGACCGTGCGCGAGGCGGCCAAGCGGACCCTCGGCCAGCGCCATTTCGACGTGCAGCTGATGGGCGGCATCGTGCTGCATCGCGGCATGATCGCCGAGATGAAGACCGGCGAAGGCAAGACTTTGGTCGCGACCCTGCCCGCCTATCTGAACGCGCTGACCGGCAAGGGCGTACACATCGTCACCGTCAACGATTATTTGGCCCGCCGCGATGCCGAATGGATGGGCCAGATCTACCGCTTCCTCGGGCTTGAGGTCGGCTGCATCGTCCATGAGCTCGACGATCCCGAGCGGCAGCGCGCCTACGCCGCCGACGTCACATACGGCACCAACAACGAGCTCGGCTTCGACTATCTGCGCGACAACATGAAGTTCCGGCTCGAGGACATGGTGCACCGGCCGTTTCACTACGCGATCGTCGACGAGGTCGATTCGATCCTGATCGACGAGGCGCGCACGCCGCTGATCATCTCCGGACCGGCGGAGGACAGTTCCGAGCTCTATATCCGCGTCGACAAGCTGATCCCGCTGCTCGGACCCGAGGACTACGAGAAGGACGAAAAGCAGCGCACGGTCACCCTGACCGAAAGCGGCGTCGAGAAGATGGAGGCGGCGCTGCGCCGCGCCGGGCTGTTGACGGCGGGCTCGCTCTACGACATCCACAACATCTCGCTCGTCCATCACGTCAATCAGGCATTGCGCGCGCACAAGCTGTTTGCGCGCGACACCGATTACATCGTCAAGGACGACAAGATCATCATCATCGACGAATTCACCGGCCGCATGATGGAGGGCCGGCGCTATTCCGAGGGCCTGCATCAGGCGCTCGAGGCCAAGGAGGGCGTGACCGTCCAGAACGAGAACCAGACCCTCGCCTCGATCACCTTCCAGAACTACTTCCGGATGTATCCAAAGCTCGCCGGCATGACCGGCACGGCGATGACCGAGGCGGAGGAATTCAACGACATCTATAAGCTCGAGGTCATCGAGATCCCGACCAACGAGCCGGTGCGCCGCATCGACACCGATGACGAGGTCTACCGCACGACGCGCGAGAAGTACGAGGCCATCGTCGCCCATGTCGCCGAGTGCCACAAGCGCCGCCAGCCGGTGCTGGTCGGCACCGTCAGCATCGAGAAATCCGAGGCGCTGTCGGCGCTGTTCAAGAAGCATAAGATCCCGCACAACGTGCTGAACGCGCGCTATCACGAACAGGAGGCCTACATCATCGCGCAGGCCGGCCGGCCGGGGGCGGTCACGATCGCCACCAACATGGCCGGGCGCGGCACCGACATCCAGTTGGGCGGCAATCTCGATATGCGGCTCAAGAGCGAGCTGGCGACGATCACGGACCCGGCCGAGCGGGCGGCGCGGGCCGCCGCGATCCGCGAAGAGATCCGCGCCGCCCACGAGGAAGTGGTCAAGGCCGGCGGGCTCTATGTCGTCGGCAGCGAGCGCCATGAGGCGCGGCGCATCGACAACCAGCTGCGCGGCCGCGCCGGCCGCCAGGGCGACCCCGGCGCCTCGAAATTCTTCGTCTCGCTCGAAGATGATCTGATGCGGATCTTCGGCTCCGAGCGCATGGATTCGATGCTGCAGCGCCTCGGGCTCAAGGAAGGCGAGGCGATCATCCATCCCTGGGTCAACAAGGCGCTCGAAAAGGCCCAACAGAAGGTCGAGGCGCGCAATTACGATATCAGAAAGCAGCTGCTCAAATACGACGACGTCATGAACGACCAGCGCAAGGTCGTCTATGAGCAGCGGCGCGAGATCATGAGCGCCGAGGACGTCTCGCAGATGATCGCCGACATGCGCGCCGAGACGATCGAGGAAGCCGTGGCCCGCGCGATCCCGGAAAACGCGCTGCCCGAGCAATGGGACGTGGCGGGGCTGCACGCCGAATGCCTGCGCCTGCTGGCGCTCGATCTGCCGATCGCCGAATGGGCGCAGGAGGACGGCATCACCGGCGAGGAGGTCGCCCGGCGCATCGCCGCGGCGGCCGACCGCAAGATGGCGGAAAAGGCCGCCAATTACGGGCCCGAGCTGATGCGCATGGCGGAAAAGGGGCTGCTGCTCCAGCTGCTCGATCAGGCCTGGAAGGACCATCTGCTGTCGCTTGACCATCTGCGCCAGGGGATCAATCTGCGCGCCTATGCCCAGCGCGACCCGCTGAACGAATACAAGCGCGAGGCCTTCGAACTGTTCGAGGCGATGCTGGCCAATCTGCGCCAGAACGTGACCTCGGTGCTCTCGCATGTCGAGCTGCAGGTGCCCGAGGCGGCTTTCGCCAATGTCTTCGCCGAAGCCGAGGAAGCGCTGGCCGAGCCGGCCGGCGCCACCGGCACCGACGGGCGGGCCTTTGCGGCCCGGCCGCAACGGCCGCGCCGCGGCGGTCCCGACCCCAACGGCGGCGAGCCGCAGCGGCTCGCCGGCCGTCCGCCCTGGGCCGGCACGCCGCGCAATGCCCCCTGCCCGTGCGGCTCGGGCAAGAAATTCAAGCACTGCCACGGCCGGGTATAGACCGGCCGCGACCTCGACAGCGGCCGGGCGCTTTGCTATAGACCCTGCCGCCCGCGGCGGGTGCATAGCTCAGTTGGTAGAGCAGCTGACTCTTAATCAGCGGGTCGCAGGTTCGAGTCCTGCTGCACCCACCAACAAAATCAAGAACTTGCCAGACAATGCCGTGCGGGTCCACGGACCCGGACAATTTCCCGGCAAGCGGCATTCGATAGCCCTCTCCCCGAGTCGTTTTCCCGATCGGCGCCGTTTGCGGCCGCACGAAACGGCTCCCGCCCGCCTGCGACCGCATCGCCGTGCCGGCGCATTTGCCGAACCTCCTGAGCGTTGCCGCCGAATGTCTCAACCTTGCCACTTGCGCGATGCCTCAAGGCGGGTAGAACGCGAAGGTTCAAAAACGATGCGATAGACAGGGGGCACAGGATGTCGTGGTATGTCTCTTATCGAAGCGGCGGCTCCGTAGTAATGAATGTCTTCAAGAACAAAGATCTTGCAATCAGCGCCGCCCGCCGTTTGCTTGACGTCGGCTGCGATGACGGCATCGAAGTCGGTCCGATGCTGGGCATTCCCGAGGGCAACATTATGAATGCCGATGATTTGCGTCGGCTTGACTGGAACGAATAGACGGAGCCGGGCCTCATCGATTTGTTCCGGGATAACATCCGGGCGGCGGCGCCGCGGGCCGGGCGTTTGCGGCGGTGCGAGCGTCTGCTCCGGCTTCTCGCCCGGCGGGCGGCGCGCCGGCTTCGCCGGGTGCCGTGGCGGCACGCCTGGATCATCGCCCTCACCGCATTGCTGCTGATCCTCGCCCTGTTCGGACTGTTCCGCAGACATTGAATCCTCGCGCAGGCGCCGCAGGGGCATGCCGCCCGCCATGCGCGCGGCCGGCTCGCCGCGCCTTGCGCAAGCGCTGTCGTCTGCCTCGGCGCCGCCCGTCAGGTGGGGTTCCCGCAGCAGGACCGGGTGCGGCCAGCCGGGACATGGCCGCGAGCATAAAATATGATCCAGAATTGACAAAATTACGACTTTTAGATATTATATCTCAACCTGTCGTTGTTATCACCGCGGGATAGGAAGGCGGGATCGCCGCCGGCTGCACCGCTCCCAGCTTGCGGCGATACGAACGTATCGAGCGGATCGGGAGGAAAGAGATGCGCACTGCCTTCGCGCTCGCAGTCGTGTCGATATTGGCTGCGGCTCCGGCATGGGCCGATGTGACCTACGACTTTATCGCCACCTCCGACGGCCCGGCCCCCTTCGATCCGGGTTCCTCTCCGCCCCCGACGCCGTGGACGGCCGCCACTTTTTCGGTTCCCGATTCGGTAGTCGAGAGCGGCTCGATGGCCTTTACCGTGAACTGCGCGTCCGCCTATCTCTGCCCCGAACCGTGGCCGAGTGACATTACCGGATCATTCGCGTTTGGCGGGCTCATACCCGCCGCAACCCCTTACTACCAGCCCGGCAGCGGATATCCCGTTGCGGTCGATATAACCTTCAATTCCGACGGCACGCTGTCGGGAAATTTCGACATCCTGGAAGTCTCCAATGAGCTCTCTCTGAGCGGCAATGATATGAGCTGGTCGGGCATCATCGGCTCGGACCTGACCAACAACTACGCCATTAGCGGATATTGGACCGCCGCCGATCCGGTCCCGGAGCCGTCGAGCCTGGCGCTGCTCCTTCCGGCTCTGGGCGTCATGTTCTGGCGCCGTCGCCGAGCGGCATGAGCAGGGCGCCCGCCCGCCGGCCTCCCGCCCGGCTCAGCAAACCCGGTCCGCCGCCGGCGACCAGCCCCTGGCCGATTGCGCCAGCAGCGGCTCGGCGGCTTCCGCCGCGAGCCGCACTCCGAGGTGCGAAAGCCGCACCGGTCCGGCCAGCACCGCTTCGAGAGCGCTGCCGGCGCAATCGGCCTGCAACGCCACCGCGTCGGACCATGTCCTGACGGCAAGCAGGCGGATCGCCAAGTGTGCGGCGCTCTCGAGCCCCGAGCGCGCGAGCCCGGCGAGTTCGGCGCTCAGAGCCTCGAACCCCCGGGCCAGGACAGTCTGCATCTCGGCGAACGCGGCCAACGAATCGCCGCCGGGCGGGCCGCCGTGATCGGGCATTTGCGGCGCGGCGGATGGGTCCGGCCGCGCCGCGGCAACGGCGCGGGCCGCCTCCGCCTCGACGCGCATGACCGGCGAATCGCGATCGGGCGAGTCGGAATCATCCGCCATTTGCGACGTGATCTCCGGCGCCGCCGGCAAGACCGGCTCCATTGCGGGCGCCGCGGCTGCATCCGGCGCCCGCGATCCGCGTTTACCCCGTGGCTCCATCTTTCGCCCTCCGCCGCCTTCGCCGCGACTCTTCTGCATTGCACAATATTTTTCTACCAACGGCTGGAAGTCAAGGCAAGATCCTATGTGCGATGCACAAGAATAGGGCGGAAGGACGGCCGCGAATGCCGGATCCGGCGGTCGCGAGAAAGGGTTGCAGGGGCCCCTCTCTCCCGGTCGGATCGGAAAAAGCGTCGCAAGCGATCAACTTATGCGCGTCTTGCAGACGAAATCCGAGCGAAATCGTGGACAGCGCCCGGCCACCCTCCTAGGTTCTAGCGGGATGGGTGCGAAGCGCGCCGGGGGGCGGCGCTTCCGCTTGTCCGGGGGGAACGGGGGTAGGAGTGAGAGTCGTGAAACAGAGGGGATGCGAGATATCCCGGGATGTCCGCCGTATCATCATAGCGCGAATCCTGAACCGGGCGATTGCCGGCGTGGTTGCATGCGGCCTCGGCTTCGGAGCCGGCCAGGCCGCCGCGGCGCGCCATCCCATCCACCACATCCGCCACCGGATGGCGACCTTTGCCCCCGGTCCGGTTCACGAATCGATCCTGATCGACGCGCAGACCGGTCAGATCCTGAGCGAAAACAACGCCGACGCGCTGACTTACCCGGCCTCGCTGACCAAGATGATGACGCTTTATCTGACGTTTAAAGCGCTGAACGAGGGTCGGCTGCGGCTGGACACGCGGCTGCCGGTCTCAGCCTGGGCGGCGAGCCAGCCGCCGACCAAGCTCGGCCTCAGGCCCGGCGATACGGTCTCGGTGCGAAGCCTGATCCTCGGCATCGTGACCCGTTCGGCCAATGACGCGGCCGTCGTGCTGGCCGAGGGGCTGGCCGGCAGCGAGCCGGCCTTTGCCGAGGAGATGAATGCCGAAGCCCAGCGGCTTGGAATGACCCGCACGGTCTTCCGCAACGCCTCGGGGCTGCCGAACCCGGAACAGAAGACGACCGCGCGCGACATGGCGCAACTGGCGCTCGCACTCTATCGCGACTTCCCGCGCGAATGCGGCTTTTTTGCGACCAAAGAATTCAACTTCCGCGGCACCGAAATCGTCGGCCACGACCATCTTCTGAACTGGTATCCGGGAGTCGACGGCATCAAGACCGGCTTCATCCGCGCCTCCGGCTATAACCTCGCCACCTCCGCGGTGCGCAACGGACACCGGCTGATCGGCGTGGTGCTCGGCGGGGCGACCTGGGCCGCCCGCGACCGGGAAATGGCCGCCCTGCTCGACCGGGGCTTTGCCGCCCTCGACGCCGCGACGCCGGCCGTCGCCCGGATCGAGACCCCGGCGCCGGCGCGCCCGGCGCCGCAGCGCACCGTCGCGACGCCCGCCGCCTTGCCGGCGGCAAGGCCGATCGCGGCCGAACGCGGCGCCGCGCCGCGCCGGCCGGCCCTGCCGGTCGCCCGCGCCGCAGCCCGCTTCGCGGCCCGCCTGTCGCCGGTGACCCGGGCGCGCCCGGCCCCGCTCCCGCGGCCGAAGCCGATCCCGAACGCCCGCCTTGCCCATGCGGCGCCGGCCGCGCCGGCCGGCTGGAGCATCCAGATCGGCGCTTTCCGGAACGCCAGCGCGGCGCGACAGGCGGCCCGCACCGCCGGCGATCTGCGCCTGACCCGCGGCAAGCCGCTCGAAATCCTGCCGCCGATCCGCACCGCGCGGACGCGGGTGCGCCTCTATCGCGCGCGGCTGCTGCGCTTTACCGCAAGGGATGCCGAAAGCGCCTGCGCGGCGTTGCGCAAAAGGCGGATCCCGTGCGCGGTCATCCCGCCGCCGATCCGCTTCGCCCGGCGCTGAAGGCTCAGGCTCCGGGAAAGGCGATGCCGCTGGCGCCGAGCTGTTCGGCAAGCTGCCGCTTGAGGCGGGCAAGCCCGGCCGCGTCCGCCGCCTCGGCGCGCGCGACCAGCACGTCCTGGGTGTTCGAGGCGCGCAGCAGCCACCAGCCTTCCGGGGTCTTCACCCGCACCCCGTCGACATCGCTGACTTCGGCGCCGGCCCGCCGCAGCCGCTCGCGCACCTCGCGCACGACCGCGAATTTGCGCTCTTCCGGACAGGGGAAACGCAGCTCCGGCGTGTTGACGACGGCGGGCAGGCGGTCGGCGATGTCGGCAAGGCTTTCCGCGGCGCGGCCGAGCACGCCCAGGAGGCGCACCGCGACATAGATCGCATCGTCAAATCCGTACCAGCGATCGGCGAAAAAGATATGCCCGCTCATTTCGCCGGCGAGCGGCGCCCCGGTCTCGGCCAGCTTGGCCTTGATCAGCGAATGCCCGGTCGCGACCATCAGCGGCCGCCCGCCGGCCCGGGCGATCTCGTCGAACAGGGTCTGGCTGGCCTTGACATCGGCCAGGATCGGGGCTCCGGGATGACGGCTGAGCACGTCGCGCGCGAGGATGATCAGCAACTGGTCGCCCCACAGGATCCGCCCGCGCGCATCGACGACGCCGATGCGGTCGCCGTCGCCGTCAAAGGCGACGCCAAGCTCGCAGCGCTCGCGCGCCACCGTCTGCTGCAGCTGGGCCAGGTTCTCGGCAACGGTCGGATCGGGATGATGCGCCGGAAAGCGGCCGTCGATCGTTTCGTTCAACAGGACGTGATGGCCCGGAAGCCGCGCCACGAGCTGCTGCACGACCTCGCCGGTGGCGCCGTTGCCGATGTCCCAGGCGACGCGGAGCGGCCGCCCGCCGTCATAGTCGCGCAGCAGGCGCGCGACATAATCCGCGCTTACCGAGCATTGCGTGACCTGCCCGCGGCGGCCGGCGGGAGCCCCGAGCCCGGCCACCCTCTCGCCGAGCTGGCGGATCGCCGCCCCGTAGAACGGCTTGCCGGCGAGCACGAATTTGAAGCCGTTATAGTCGGGCGGATTGTGCGAGCCGGTCACCATGACCCCGGCATCGACGCCGAGCGTGGCCGCGGCGTAATAGAGCATCGGCGTCGGGCCGCGGCCGATCCGCACGATATCGACGCCGCCGGCGGCAAGGCCGTCGACGAGCGCGCCTTCGAGTTCGGGCGAACTCAGACGCCCGTCATAACCGACCGCGACGCGGCTGCCGCCGGCGGCGGCCACGGTCAGCGCATAAGCCTGGCCGATCGCGCGCGCATCCTCGGCTGACAGGGTCTGTCCGACGATGCCGCGGATGTCGTATTCGCGCAGGATGGTCGGGTCGAGACGGTGCGGCATGGGGGCCTCTATCGCAGATGGGAGGCGAGAATCTCGCGCAGCCCCGGGCCGAGCTCCGGATGCGCCAGCCCGAGCGCGATCGTCGCCTCGAGAAAGCCAAGCTTGTCGCCGCAATCATAGCGCCGGCCCTCGAAGCGGAAGCCGTGAAACGGCTGGCCGTCCTCGATCAGCCGCTCGAGCGCATCGGTCAACTGGATCTCGCCGCCGCTGCCCGCCCCGATGCGGCCGAGATGGCCGAAGACCTCGGGCTGGATGATGTAGCGGCCGATGATGGTCAGGGTCGAGGGCGCCGCGGCCGGATCGGGCTTTTCGACGACGCCCTTCGCCCGCACCAGCCGGCCGTCATCGGCGACGACGTCGAGCACCCCGTAGCGGCTGGTCTGCGCCCGCGGCACCTCGATCACCGCCGCCAGATTGCCGCCGATTTCGGCATAGGCCTCGACCATCTGGGCCAGACAGGGCCGTTCCGACACGATCAGATCGTCGGCGAGCAGGACCGCGAAAGGCTCATCGCCGACGAGCGCGCGCGCGCACCACACGGCGTGGCCGAGCCCCAGCGGGGTCTGCTGGCGCGTATAGGCGATCTGCCCGGGCTCCGGCAGCCGCGCATCGAGTTCCTCGAGAAGATCGGTCTTGCCGCGCGCGCGCAGGGTCTCCTCGAGCTCGAAAGCGCGATCGAAATGATCGTCGATCGCGGTCTTGGCGCGGCTTGTGACAAAAAAGAACTGCTCGATGCCGGCCGCCTTCGCCTCTTCGACCGCATAGTGAATAAGCGGCTTGTCGACGATCGGCAGCATCTCTTTCGGCATGGCCTTGGTGGCCGGTAGAAAGCGGGTTCCGAGCCCTGCCACCGGAAAAACGGCTTTGCGGACGGGCTTTTTCATGAACTCCTCGATTGAACTGGCGGCGGATTCTTGCCATAGCCTGTCGCAAGCGGACAAGCCCGGCCGCCATATAACGCCCAATCGACCGGGAACGGCCTCAAGTGAACGAGACGATCGACACCGCCGCGCTCGACAATCGCGTCTTCGTCCTCGTATTGCAGCATCCGCGCGAGCGCGGCAACGCGTTGGCGACGGCGGCCCTGCTGCCGGCGCTGCTGCGGCGCGCCCGGATCGCGATCGGGCTGTCCTGGCCGAACCTGGCGCAGGCGCTCGGAGAGCCGGCGGAACCCGCGGCCTGGGCCGTGCTCCATCTCGGCTCGGTCCGCCCGGCCGCCCTCGGATGCGGGCCCGGGACGGGGTCCGACCCCGCGCAGGAACTGATCGTGCTCGATCGCCGCGGCGAGCGGGTGCGCGAAGGGCGCGCCGTCCTCGCCGGCATCGACGGCATCGTGCTGCTTGACGGCACTTGGCAGCAGGCGAAGACGCTGTGGTGGCGCAATCCATGGCTTTTGAAGCTGCGCCGGATCGTGCTCAATCCAGGCGAGCGGGCGCGCTACGGGCGGGTTCGCCGCGAGCCGCGGCCCGAGGCGCTGTCGACGCTCGAAGCGGCGGCGCTGGCGCTCAAACATCTCGAAGGCCGGCCGGATCTCGAACGTGCGCTGCGCGCGCGCCTTGAGCGCCTGATCGGCGCGGCCTCGGCGCGGGGGACAGGGCAAGGACGGGCGGGGAAGACCCGACCCTCCGGCACCGACGGACCGGGAAGGCGCGGGAGATGACCGGCACGAAGGCGGCGCCGTCGCAATGGTTGCTCAAAAATTAGTTTTATGCTAAATTTGTTTAATGAGCCCGCGCCGCTATCATGCGCCCCGGCGCCGGGCGGCGGCCGCGGCGACGCGGCGCCGCATCGTCGAGGCGGTCGTCGCCCTGCATGCGGAGCGGGGGGTCACGCGGACGAGCTATGCGATGATCGCCGCGCGCGCCGATGTCGCCACCCCCACCGTTTACAACCATTTTCCGACGCCGGGCGACCTCCTCGTCGCCTGCGCCGGCCATGTCCTCGCCGGCGCGCCGCCGCTCGGGCCGGAGATCTTTGCCGGCACCGCCGATCTCGAAAGTCGCCTGCACGCCCTCGCGCATGCGCTTTGTGCCACTTATCGCTATCTGGCGCCGTGGCTGCGCTGGTCGGTGCACGAAGCGGTGCTGGTGCGCGAACTCGCCGAGCGCCTTGAGCGGATGGCAGAGAGCCGCCGCCGGCTCATCGCGATGGCCTTGGCGCCCGCATGCGGCCGGAAGCCGCCTGAAACCCTGATGGCGTGGTGCGAGATCCTGCTCGATTTTCCGGCCTGGCAGCGGCTTGCGCGCGATCACGACGGTGCGGCCGACGCGGTCGCGCAAAGGCTCGCCCGGGCCCTGATCGCGCTGGCGCGCGAAGCCCTGAGGGACCCTGAGCAGGGTTGTTCCGCAATAGAGGCTCGGCAGTGCGATAAGGGAGGAGAAGATGCTCAACCGCACGGAAATCGCGCGCGGCATTCACCGCATTAGCTTCTGGGACGAACCCGATTGGGCGGCGATCAGCTTTCCGGGGGCGTCCTACAACCTCTACCTGATCGCGGCCGACAAGCCGGCGATCATCCAGACATTGTTCCGCCGCACCTTTGCACGGATCAGCGCGATGGTTCGGGAGGTGGTCGACCCCGCCGCCCTCGAATACATCGTCGTGCCGCATCACGAGGGCGATTCGAGCGGCGCCGTCAATGAATGGCTGCAGGCCGCGCCGCGCGCCACGGCGCTGTGCTCGAAGCTGTGCTCGGTGTTGTCGCTGGCCGATCTCGCCGAGCGCGCGCCGCGCATCGTCGGCGACGGTGAGCGCATCGATCTCGGTAGTCACCGCTTACGTTTCCTCGAGACGCCGCAGGTCAATCAATGGGACAGCCTGATGGTCTATGAGGAGACGACAGGGACGCTGTTCCCGAACGACCTGTTCTCCACGATGGGCACAGAGATCGTGACCGCACGTGCCATCGCCAAAGAAGCGATCGAGGTCGCGCGCCATCTCGGCTATCAGGCCGACGACCGGGCGAGCCTCGAACGCGCGCTCGACCGCATCGCCGCGCTCGATCTGAGCCTGATCGCGCCGATGCACGGCCCGACACTCACGGGACATTTTCGCGAACTCATCAGCGCATTCCGCGAGAATTCGC
>Ga0209061_1002035_pt1 | contig 28365 bp, 24 predicted proteins | sample Coa_R1_10_FD_187157 | JGI IMG/M metagenome (GOLD analysis project Ga0209061, IMG submission 187157) | Surface soil microbial communities from Centralia Pennsylvania, which are recovering from an underground coalmine fire - Coalmine... | ecosystem: Environmental > Terrestrial > Soil >... | reverse complement strand
GCATAGCCCGGCAAAGCGCGAACCGGACCGGGTTCGTGCAGCCGGATCGCTTGTGGATGTTCGCCAGACTCGGCGGCATAACCGGCATCGTGAAGAGCCGTCAGTAATTGCTCGCGTGAACATCGCAACGGCTGACAACGCAGTGTCAGCGGCGCGGGACCGGCGAACCAAAAGCCGAGACGGCAGCATTCCTCAAATCCGTAGCGCGTCAGCCAGCGCTGCACCAGCCAATCCGGCAAGCTGAACGCGGCGGCGAGATATTGTTGCGGATGTGCCGTGGGATCGGGAAACACAGGGCGGGCCAGGCGGCGATAGGCGCCGTGCTCCAAGGGCAGCGCATCGGCAGCGGCGGTAGTTGTGTGCTCATCGGTCAGAAGTTCGGACAAACGGCGGAGGACGCCGTTAAGAAAGCCGCGCGCACCAGGGCGGCCAAAGGAGGGGGCCAGCTCAACCGTTTCATGTACGGCAGCGTGCGCGGGAATGTGTGTGAGCAGGGCCAATTGACAAGCCCCCAAATAAAGAGCATCCCACAGCCACGCTTCGACCCGATGAGCAGGACGCTTCACCAATGGTTGCAAGAGCGCCCGCAGCGTGCCACGCCGCCGTAAGATGCCGTAAACCAGTTGCGTGACCAATCGACGATCGGCATCGGCGAGCGGCCGGGATGAACCGGTCAGTGCCCCAAGTTGGCGATCAAGGATTTCTTGAACGAACTCACTCTTCCCTCCTGGAACAGGAGGATGACAAGCGAGGAGAATTTGCAAGGCAAGACTGCGGGCGTTATGGCGGCGTCCACGGAAAGTCGGCAGCGCTCGCTTCATGGCGTCTCCGGGCCAAAATGATCCCCCTCTTGCAAGCGATGGCCGCGCAAAAACTCTGCCGCTGTCATGCGCCGCTTGCCGGCCGGCTGAAGTTCGAGGATTTCGAGGCTCTGGTGTTCACCCGTAGCTATGAAGAGACTATTAGTACCTTCCAATGATAATATCGCTCCTGGTGGGGGATGATCGGGACCAGGCGGCACCAGGACCATGCGGCCCGTTCGATAGATAATCACCCGAAGCGGTGGCTGTCCTTGCCGGTGTAGAAAAGTATAGGCCGTCGGCCACGGCTGCATGGCCCGAACCTGATTGCGCACCTGTTCGGCGCTGCGGCCCCAGTCGATCAACCCATGTTCTTTCTTCAGTTTCGGCGCTTTCGTTACCTGGCTGGGATCTTGCTTGCGGCCCTGCGCGGTGCCGTTCTGAATCTGCTCGATTACTTGAAGCGCCAACCGGGCTCCCAGCGGCGCCAGCCGTGCTTCCACCTCGCCCGCTGTCTCATCAGGCCCAATATCGATCGCTTCCTGAGCAAGCATGTCGCCGGCATCGAGAGAAACCGACATCTTGATAAGGGTGACGCCGGTGCGCGTCTCGCCATGATAAATAGCCCATGCGATTGGGGCAGCGCCGCGGTACTTCGGCAATAATGAGGCGTGAACGTTGATGCCGCCATAGGGCGGCACGGCGAGAACGTCCCGTGAGAGAATCTGGCCATAGGCAGCAACAACAAGCAAATCCGGCTGGAGCGCCCGTAAGGCGGCGATGCCTTCGGGTGTGTTGATGTTTTCCGGCTGGAGGACAGGGACGCCATGTTCCTGGGCGATAGTCTTCATGCCGCGGCCGGTCTGCCGGGTTGAGCCGCGATCTGCACCGGTGGCGCGATCCGGCTGCGTCACCAGGCCGACGACCGAATGCGAGCTGGCCAACAATGCTTCCAGAGTCGGCTCCGCGAACAGGCCGGTGCCCATCATGACGAGACGCATGGCGATATTCCCTATGCTAAATGGGCGGAATCGTGCTCGGCGGCGAGCCGTTCTGCTCCAGCGCCATCGAACGTTCCTTCAAGATGCGTTCCAACTCGGCCGTGGCCGGTATCTCGCCCTTCTCCTGGGCGCGTTGGAAATCCTGCTCGAACTCTTTGAGGGCGTTGCGGCTGGCCAGGCGGGCGATAGTGCCCATTTTGTCGATGAACAGAATACCATCGAGATGATCGACTTCGTGTTGCCACAGTCGGGCTTCTAAATCACTGAGGCTTTTCTCGATAAGCTCGCCGTGCAGGTTGTACGCCTGGACGCGGACGGTCTTGGCCCGGCGAATCTTCTGGAATAAGCCGGGAAAGCTAAGACAGCCTTCTTCCCCCTCGATCGTGCCTTTGCGCTCCAAAATGACGGGATTGAGCAACACTTCTTCTTTATCACGCTGCTGCGGATCACCGCTGGGATTGAGGACGACAATGCGATAGGGCAAAAAGACCTGATTGGCGGCCAGACCGAGCCCCTTGTGTTCGTACATCAATTCGAACATCCGTCCGGCATCCAGGTGGACCTGCTTATCGATAGCGGCCAGCGGCTTGGCCGGATGACGCAAGGAAGGATGCGGATAGATGACAATCTTCATACCATTCTCGAACACAGAAAAATCACGAAAGAAGCAACACCATGATTGTATCGCATGGTGCCAGCAGGACAAAGTGGAAGCGTGCTGGCCTGGTTTCGCGCCGGGGCCAATTTACGGAGTTAGAAACAGGATCGTGAATCCTTCTTGAGTGAAATGACGATCGTTGGTCAACGCCTCCGTCAGGCCCAAACTCTTCATGGCCAGCATCGACCGGCAATCGGTCAAGCTGTAGCCTTTGTCCGGCCGAGCCTCGTACAGCGTCAGCGCGGCATCGAAGTCGGCGCGGGTTTGCGGCAGGACATCGACGTCGGCGTTGCGACGCAGTTTGTGAATCAGGGCCGTAGCCTTCCCGCGCCAGAGCGATCCAGAGCGAGAAAACCAATTCAAAACCTCTGTGAGGTACCTCATCCTTCGTCACCCAGTGGGATTGCCCCAAGAGCTTGGCTAAATGACGTCACGCGGGTGTGGAACGGGTCGTGCGAGTTCAGCAGAGCTACCCAATAGAAAGTAGACGGCATCGGTGCCTACTCCGGCCGTTTCGGTTGGCCATAAAGATATTCGTCAAGCTGGGCAGCGTCGCCCGGCGGCAATCTATCGAATTCTTCGGGGGAAATATCTGCCGTCAAGTCGAGGATTCCCCCCAGATGGGCCGCCGCGGGCGCTCAAGAATGATACGGCCGTCCTGCACTTCGGCCGCCAACTCGACTCCAGAACCCCGACCGACCGGCCGCCCGGCACAACTCGGCGAGGAGTGTCACGACGCCACTGGCATCTACTTTCACAGACATGGACATAATTTCAACCTCCTCAGGCAAACGACCTGTATTATACTCCTCGCGGAGAAAATTGATACCAGAGCGCTTCCGGGCCCGATTGCTACACTATCTGGAAAAGCGTCCTAGCGGCGGAGGTTAGCGTCCAAGAAAGCCCGGATGGCTGCAGCGTTGCGCTGTTGTTCTTTGGCGCCCCAGTTGTCGCCGTGGTCCTTGCCGTGCAAGGTCATCAGCCGCGATGAAACCCGTGCTTTGCGGAGGGCGGCGTGCAACAGTTGAGCTTGCTCGTAGGGGACGACCGAATCGGCGGTGCCGTGGATGGTCAGCACTGGTGGAGCACCACGATGGACGTAGGCTAACGGCGATGCCGCCCGGTACGTGCCGGGAAGCTGCTCACGGCTGCCGCCCAGGAAATCGGCGATCACCAACTGGGTGGCCGGAGGCCAGTCGGGGCGCGTCAGATCGGTTGGGCCGGAGATGTTGATGACGGCCTGGACGCGGCTGGATTGCTCCGCATTGCCGCCTTCGCCTTCCAGCCCATCCTTCGCTTCCGTCAAACCCAGCAATAAGGCCAAATGCGCCCCGGCTGAAAAACCCAGCGCAGCGATGCGCGCGCTGTCGATGTGGTAAGGTTCGGCATGGGCGCGGAGCCAGCGCACGGCGCATTTGGCATCCTGAATCTGAGCCGGAAATCGGTGCCGCGGGGCCAAACGATAACCGACCGTGACGGCGACATAACCCTGCCCGGCCAAAAGAGCGGCGAGGGGGCGATGGACTTCGTGAGAACCTTTGGCCCAACCGCCGCCGTGCAGGATGACCACGGCGGGAAACGGCCCCGGCGCATCTTTGGGAGCGAAGAGGTCGAGCTGCAAATCTTCGCCGCCAGCATGGCCGTAGACCAGATCGAGTTCCTCGCGGATGGAATGGCTTGCGACTGGCGGATCGCTCGTCCTGCCGGCCAGCGAGACGCCTGTCCCGCCAGCGGAGCGAGTACGCAGGGAAGCGCAGCCGAGAGAGGCGACAAGGGCAATGCAGAACCCAGAGCGCAGCATACAGGAGAAAAGGGGAGACAGCTTGCTCATCGCTGAATTCTGGATTTCGTATCCGCCCTTGTCCACTCGCCCGTTGCTTTCTGCCTTTTGCCTTCTGCATTGTGTCTTCTGCATTCTGCATTGTTGAGTCTCACGGCAGCCCCGCCAATTTCCGGCCAGTCCATTCGATGGTCAAAAACGCCAGCACCAGCACCAGCACAACCCACCACTGCCAAAGTTTCCGCTCACGACGCTCGCTGTAGGGCACGGATTGCTGGATGAGGAGATCGACCAACTCACGGGCGTTTTCGGGCGTAAATACTTGGCCGCCGCTCTGGGCGGCAATCGCCTCCAAAAGCGGCCAACACGTCTCCAGATCAATCATCTCCTTGCTCTCAGGCGGCCGGATCGTGAAAGGCGCCCGCATCGGTTTGTCTGACGGTCCTTCTTTTGTCAACAGCTTATCAGCGTACTCAGGCACCACCAGTTCGATGGCGTACTCTCCCGGCGGCAGGCCACGAATCTTCCCCTCCAGCACCCGCGGCTGCGCCGGGCGCCGGCTCAACGGCACCAGGGCGACGGCACTCTCGGTCTGACTCTCGTTGCCATGCTCCGCGTGGGAACGCACGATTCGCGCTGCCGCCAGCACATCCGGTTTAATCGGTCCCAACTCCTCGCTGAGACGGACGACGATCTTGACTTCTTCATTGTGCGGATAGATCGGCTGCGGCGTACCGAAGCGAAGGAAATCGTTGCCAGTCAGGAGCGGCTTGTCCGACGCCGCCCAGCGAATGACCGCGCCCCAGAAGGCATGGTGATAGGTATCGCCCACGCGGTAGCGCCAGCGCCAGGTGCTATCGAGTCCCACGAAAAGCACTCGACCAAATCCGTAATTCTGCATGACGATCAGTGCGGATTTTGATTCCTCTCGGTTTCCCTCCGGGTCCGGGACATAGGCCAGCGTCGTCGCTCCCGGCTTGGCCTGACCGACAATGCCCCAGAAGTGCCGCGGCAGACTCTGCCAAATCGCCGTATTTTTGGCTGCATCGACGTCCAGCTCCAGAAACTTCGTGTTTTTGCCGGCCTGCGTCCGCCTCACCGGGAAACCTTCAACCGGCGCGACGAGGTGCGGCGATTCGATCGGCAGTAGCTTGCTGAGTGGATCGCTCTCGCCATTGACCACGGTCTCTGGATAAGACAACGGCATAAAACGCTTGCCGACCTCGATCACCAGCGTTCCGCCGCGTTCGCCGACATACTGCTCCAGTCGTTGCCGCTCTGCCCGTGGCAATTGTTCGACGCCGACATCACCGAGGATGATGCAATCGAAATCAGCCAGACCGTTGGCGTCCGCCGGCAATTGTTGCCGCGGCAGATGAGGGGAGGGTTGTCTTTTCTCTCCGTCTCCCACCCCTTTGTTGAGACGCGGCTGATGGAAAACGACGCTTTCGACCTTCAGAGCGCGATCACGTTTCAGAGCCGTGGCAAGATAGTGATACTCCCAGCGCGCCTCGCCGTCGATCAGCAACACGTTGGCTTTGTCGTCGGTGACACTGAGAGTCGTGGAGCGGCTGTTGTTATCGCGGCACGTCTCCTGGGTATCGGGGTTGATGGGGCGCACCGAGGCCGTCAGCGTTTGCATCCCGACTTCTTCCAGGCGTACAGGAAAGCTCTCGGTGTAGGTGCGGTCCTTTCCCGAATGATGAAGGATGCGCTGAGCCAGCACCTGGTTGCCGTCCTTGCTCTTACGGTGTAGCTCGATGAGGAAGTCCTGCGCCGGCAGGCTGGTGATCTTGAACACGGCCTCGACAGTGGTATCGACATCCTTGAAGACGGTGTTCGGCGCCTGCACCGCTACCATTACCGCATCCGGCGGTGGCTGCCGCGGTCCCAGGACAATGGGATAAACCGGCAAATGGCGTTCGCCCAACTCCCCCGCCTTGGCTATCGGCGAATCACCGAGGTTGTGTTGGCCATCGGTCAAGAGGATGATGCCGAGGACCTTGCCTTGCCTGGGTTCGGAGCGCTCCAGCGCACGTGCTAACGGTAAACGGAGATCGGTAAAGGCGGCAGCCGAAGGATCGGCGGCAGGGCGGAACAATTCCTCAAGCTGGTCGGGTCGCAATTCCCAGGCTTCGCGATGAAAACCAAGCAGCTCCACCTCATGTTTTGCTGTCAACGCGGACAAAAGCCCTATCCCCTCGCCACTTAAAACACGCCGGGCCGTCTGGCTGCGCGTCACCCCATTGGGGCGCTCCGCCACGTCCATGCTGGCGGAGCGATCCACCGCCACAAGGACATAGCCCGGCAATTCCTCGCTGTACGTCCGGCCATAGATGGGCTGCAAACACACCAGGATAAGCAGCAGCGCCAGCACGGTGAGGCGCAGGCAGAGCAGACCAATGGCTATTGGGCGCGCGATCAGCCGCATCTCATAGCGATACAACCATAGCACCAGCACCAGCGGTAGTAGACATATAGCCCCCAACAAAACCACTTGCAGCACGGGATTCAGGCCGGCCCCTTGCGGGGTCAACAAAATGTCGCCGAGATCAAACGGCAGCTTCCAGGAAAACATGGCTCACGCCCACATTAATCCGCCTTGGTCTCAAGACCAAATGTACTCGTTCATCGCCAAGATAACCAGTGTTCGCTTGAGGGTAATTATTCCGAATGATACTGTACCGCGCTTGTGGCACGTGCAGAAATGAGTCATAACGGAGACAGCGAAGGGGGATTTTGTCAGGTTCCGATCGTTCACTGACAAGAACTTTCGTTGTTTCTATGAGCTAACACTGGCACCGCTGGAACGCATCAACCTGATCGCCAGCAGGAACAACACCGGCAAGACCGCCCTGCTGGAAGCAATCCATCTGCACAGCTACCCGCGCGATTGCGAGTTGCCGTGTTGGCGTCTCACCCTGAGGCGGACAGCCGTCTCCGCCTCGCCCCTTGTCGAGGCTGCTGGCCCTGGAACAGTACAGTCTTTCAATCGCTGATCGACTTCCTGCGTTCCTTGTAGAGCATCTCCGTTTGCATGGTCGATCTACTCGCTTTCCTGTCGAATGTCGAAAAACTCAAGAAATGGCCCGCTAATTGCCGACATATTCGGAGTAAGACCCTTGCGCCTGGGACAGCGCCTTCTTTCCGGTCCGCCGAGGGGGGCTGGAGAAACGGGGGAAGTTGGGCGGAGCATCCGTGGAGGGCAAGCGATGGAGGGGCTGCGCGTGGTTAAAGATCTGTTGGCCCCACAGACGCCGTGCAGTCGCTGTCAGTCGGCTGGCTGTCCGTGGGACCGGCTGGCCGGTCAGCCCATCTGTCCCGATTGCCAGGAAGCGTTGGCTCAGGGCGAGGGCGAACCGTTCATTGTCCGCACCGAGAGACATCGCTGTGTCATCTGCCAGCAGCCGGGCACGGTTCGCTATTTGACCTATCCTCTGCACTCGGCCGAGCCGGTGGAGATGGATCTGTGCCCGCGTCATTTCCAGGCGCTGCTGGCGAGGCGGCTGGATCGCCATGCTTATCACCAATTGAGCCGGCAACTGCAAACGCTGGGCTTCTCGACCCGTCAGGTTTTTCTGCTGCACGAAGCGTTTTACGACGAACAGGGCCATTCGTTGCAGCCGGTGCCGGAATGGTAGTCCGTCTTACGGAAACGATCATGCAAGGAGCGCCGATCGTTGCTGGCTGTCCAAGCCGTGACCGTAAGGGAGTGGCGGCTTTGCTGCTCTCTTACGGTCACGGCTCGGACATATTACAGGCTGTGCTGTTTCTCGTTTCCCTCGTGCAATTCTTGCGCTGCGCTGGACCTGCTTATGTGTGGGTGTGTGGGGCGCTGATTGTTCCGGCGCTGCGGTTGGGTTGGAGCGCGGATTATCGCCGGCGCGTATGGATACAGCTGCAACGTGAATGGGCCAGCATCGAAGCATTTGCTGGCCTCCCCCTTAATCCCCTCTCGCCACGGGGGGAGATTAAGAAGGGGCTGCCGTGGCGGGCGACGGCGTTGCTGATTGTTCTGCCAGCGGGGTTGTTCTTTCTATCGCAGGGCCGGCCCTTGATGACCGGTGATTCCAAACCGATCACACTGACCGCCTCCGCTCTGGTACGCGACGGCACCACTGAGCTCAGTGCCTTCCTGCCGGAATATGTCGCCGTGTACCGTCCCAATGCGTCAGCCTCTCTACCCTATTTCTGTATGCAGACAGCGACGGGGGTTTATTCCAGTTACCCTGCGGGAATGTTCGTGTTCGCCGTACCCTCGGCGGCGTTAGCCCGGCTGCTCGGCGTGGACCTGTTGTCCGGCGGAGTGCAGGACCGCATGGAGAAGGGTGTTGCTTCCTGGTTGGCAGCGGCGTGCCTGGGACTGTTTTTTTTGTTGGCGCTACATCTGGTTGATGCGGCCAGTGCGGCCTGGATGACGCTGCTGCTGGCGACAGGATCGGGCCTGTGCAGCACTGTAGGACAAGCGCTATGGCAGCACGGCGGCGTCCTCTTCTGGATGTTGCTGGCACTTCTGATAGAGTTTCGCACCTGGCGGCGTCCTACGCTGCCCGCAACACTGCTTCAAGGCACGGCCCTGGCCATGATGTTCGCCTGCCGTTTGCCATCGGCACTGCTCATCGCGGCTTTCGGCCTTTGGCTGCTGATCCGTGCGCCGCGCCGTGCAGTCCTCGTTGGGCTCAGCGCCGCCATAGCCTACGTGCCCTGGGCATGGTACTATGGGACGACTTACGGCCATATTCTCGGACCTTCGATCCGGCAACGGGAAATGTTTACGGGACATTGGCGCGAGACACTCCTCCCTTTGCTCTTTAGCACCGATCATGGACTGCTAGTTTATCAGCCGTGGATCTTACTGACCCTGACGATGGCTGTACCCGGCGTGCGCCGCCGCTTGCCGACGGCTCCCTCCTTATCTCTCCCCCACTTGGAGGGGGATAAAAGGGGAGCGCCGCGTGGTTGGGGCTGGTTGTGCCTGGCGGCCATCGTGCCGTATGTGGCGCTGATCGCTTCGTGGTACTGCTGGTGGGGCGGGCAGTGTTGGGGATCGCGGCTGCTCGTTGAAACAGTTCCCTTTTTCGCTCTTCTTTGTCTTCCTTGCCTCGCCGCTCTTCGCCGGCTGGCCTGGGGCCGCCGTTTGTTGCTGGCGACTGCGCTCACCGCCGCCTTCGTGCAGCTGCCTGGGGTGTATCTGAAAGCAGATTTCCGCGATACACAACCGGCGTTAATCGGCAGCATAAGCCCGGAGCCGCCGGGTTCCTGGAAACACTGGCCGTTCCTTACGCCGTTCGTCGGTCCACGTGATTTATCGTTTCGCGCAAAACGATAAATCACGCGGTGAAACGAATCATCATTCGGGATATAGCGCCGTGCTCAGATAGCGTTCGCCGAGGTCGGGCAAGACGACGACGATCATCTTGCCAGCGTTTTCCGGCCGCTGCGCCACCTGCACGGCAGCATGGACGGCGGCACCGGAGCTGATGCCGCCGAGGATGCCTTCCTCCCGGGCCACACGGCGCGACATGGCGAAGGCATCGTCGTCATCGACCCGGATAACCTCATCGATAATCTCGACATTGAGTACCTTCGGGATGAAGCCGGCGCCAAGCCCCTGGATCTTGTGTGGGCCGGGCTTGAGCGGTTGCTTGTTCTTGGTCTGGGTGATGACAGCGCTGGCGACTGGCTCGACGGCGATGGCCTTAAAGCTCGGTTTGCGTTTCTTGATGACCTCGCTGACGCCGGTGATAGTGCCGCCGGTGCCGACGCCGGAAACCAGTATGTCCACCTTGCCAGCCGTATCGTTCCAGATCTCCTCAGCCGTGGTCTGGCGATGAATCTCCGGATTGGCCGGATTCTCGAACTGCTGCGGCATGAATGAATTGGGGATGGTTTTGAGTAATTCGTTAGCTTTTTCGATGGCGCCTTTCATGCCGGTTTCGCGTGGCGTGAGTACGACTTCAGCGCCAAAAGCCTTGAGCAGTCGGCGGCGTTCCAGGCTCATGCTTTCCGGCATGGTGACGATGAGCTTGTAGCCGCGCGCGGCGCACGTGAAGGCCAAGCCAATGCCGGTGTTGCCGCTGGTCGGCTCAACGACGGTGGCGCCCGGCTTGAGGCGCCCGTCGCGTTCAGCTGCAGAGATCATGGCCACGCCAATACGGTCTTTTACCGACCATAAGGGATTGAAATTTTCCAGTTTGGCCAGAACCAAGGCTTTGGCGTCGCCAACCACGCGCCGCAGCCGCACCAAAGGCGTGGCACCGATGGTCTGCGTGATGTCGTCATAGATTCGGCCACGAAAGGCCGCTGCCTGCGTCATTACGATTCCTCCTGCTTGGGTTTAAGAGAGTAAGACGTTTCGTGCCTTATGATAAGGATGTCAGGCCGTTCCGTGCAAGAGGTTCCCAAAGGCGGGGCGTGCTGCTAGATTTTGGCGAGCGGGGTTGCATTAGCGCCTGGCGAGCGGGGTTGCGTTAGCGTCCCGAGAAGCCAAATCTCGGGACGCTAACGCAACCCCGCTCGCCAGGCGCTAATGCAACCCCGCTCGCCAGGCGCTAATGCAACCCCGCTCGCCAATAGTGTCGCTGTATGTACTGGTCGATACCTTGAGTCTGCGGCTGCCAGCTGTGAGTGAGACATGGATTCATATGGCGATGATACATCGAATGCTCCGGCACTTGCGGTCCGCATAGGAAAGTGCGGGCCGAAAGGCTTTTGCAAACGCTCTCTAACGAATCGTTGAAGCAGAGCGACGGCAGAGCAACCGTCGCTTAGGCTTCTGGTTCGTCTTGGTAGTAGTTTTTTCCGTCAAAACCCTTTGACCCTTGCCCCTCTCATTGCTAGGATGACCTTCTTCACCCTTTCCGAAAGGGGCTTTGTTATGCGTGTGGCGACTATTTGTTCACTAACTCACCCGAATTTTCATTCCGCTTGGGAGCAGGAGGGCAGTGCGTGGCCATTGTCCAAGTAACAGAATTGATCGAGGCCGGTGTTCACTTTGGTCATCGGGCCAGCCGTTGGAATCCTAAAATGCGGCCGTACATCTACGGCAAGCGCAATCTGATCCACATCATCGACCTGCGCGAGACCGTCCGCGGCTTGTTGCGGGCGCATCGTTATCTGGCCAAAGTGGCCAGCCAGGGCAGTCTGGTATTGTTCGTCGGCACCAAGCGCCAGGCCAAGGAAGCCATCGAGCGCGAGGCCACTCGTTGCGGCATGCCGTTTGTCAGCGAACGTTGGTTAGGTGGGACATTGACGAACTACCGCACCATCCGCGATCGGTTGAAGCGCCTGCAAGAATTGGAGGCGATGTGGTTGCCAGCCAACGAAAACCCGACCAAAGTCGATCTCCCCTCCTACATGAAGAACATGCTCAATGAGGCCGGCAAACTCGAATTGAGTAAGGCCCCCGAAACGGCCGAGATCCGCGGTTACAGCAAAAAGATGGTTGCCACTCTCAACCGCGAGCTGATGAAGATCCAACGCAACCTATCCGGCATCCGCGAGATGAACCGTCTGCCCGATGCGCTGGTCGTCATCGATCCCCACCGCGAACACATCGCTGTCAAGGAGGCGGCACGCATGGGCGTGGCTACTGTCGCTCTGATCGATACCGATAGCGATCCTGATGAGGTTGATCTGCCCATTCCTGGCAACGACGATAGTATTCGCTCAATTGAATTGATTTTGTCGAAATTGGCCGATGCGGTATTAGAGGGTAAAGCGGCTTTGCCGCCGGAGCCGCCTGGGCCGCAGGCCCGGCCAGCACCAGCAACTCCGCGTCCGGCCCCAGTCGGCGCCGGCAACGGCAATCCACCCCCAGTGAACCCCAAACCCGCTTCGGCGGTCGTGGAATAAGAGACAATTTCTGGTTAGTCACGAGCTGAAGGCAAGCGGCCGGTATTAACTGGCCGGTTAACCCCAGCCGCTCGCCTTCAGCTCGTGACTAAACGAGTTTTTATAGGACGGAGCAACATGGCTGAGATCACTGCCGAAATGGTCAAGAAATTGCGCGACCGTACCGGTGTTCAAATGATGAAGTGCAAAGCCGCCCTTCAGAAAGCCGACGGCGACATGGAGAAGGCGATTGAGATTTTGCGCAAAGAGAATGTCGGCGCCGTTGCCAAGCTGGCCGAACGCGAAGCCAGCGAGGGCCGCATCGGCGTCTACATCGATCCAGACAAACAGGTCGGCGCCCTGGTCGAGTTACGCTGTGAGACGGCCCCCGTGGCCAAGAGCGATTTGTTTGTTCAACTCGCCAACGATTTGGCCAAGCAGGTGGCCTTGCAAGAAGCGGCCACACCAGAGGCGCTCTTGGCCTTGCCCTTCGACGGCAAGAGGACTGTCGGCGAACGTGTCGCCGAAGTCGTCAGCCTCATGCACGAGAATATGAAGCTGGCTCGCATGGTCCGGTTGAAGGGGCTATTAGGGAGCTATGTCCATCACGATGGCTCACTCGGCGTGTTGGTGCAGGTTGAGGGCGCCAAAGCCGATCCGCAGCTGTTGCGCGACGTGTGCATGCACATCGCAGCCAAAAACCCTGTGGCCGCTCTGCGCGAACATGTTCCGCAGGCTGTCATCGACAAGGAGATGGAGATTGCCCGCGCTCAGGCAGCCGCCACTGGCAAACCGGCCAACATTGTCGAAAAGATCGCCGAAGGCAAAATGAAAACCTGGTATGCCGAAAACGTGCTGGCTGAGCAGCCATTCGTCAAAGACGACAGCAAAACCGTCGGCGACCTGCTCAAGTCAGCCGGCCTGAAGCTGGTCCAGTTTGTTCGCCTTCGTGTCGGCGAAGTGGGTTAAAGCACATTTGTTCAGCCGCGAGCCGTAGGTGAACGTGGAGCAACCTCCCGCTTACCTACAGCTCGTGGCCAAACACAGTCGGCCTTTTTAACCGGCGCCTGCTGTACCACTTCGAGTGCCTTGGCGGGGGCGAAGGTCAACACCTCACTCACCTGCGTCTCTAGAATGGAGACTTGGCCCAGAGACACGGGCAGCTCCAAGACCGTTTCTACGATCTCTTCAACGCCGCGTAGATGGATGTGATGATAGCCCCGCAGGTAGGCCATGAAGGCCGTCAGGCGGAGATCGATGCTGGAGGCACGCGCACGCCGGCGGGGATGGCAACCTGATTGATGGTCCTGGTACCTGTTATCGATGGAGTTGTTGGACGGGTGGTGCCGTTTTTGGTATCAGGGCCAGTTGCTGCCATTGCCCGCGGAGTTGTTGCACCGCGCGGAAGAAGTCGAGCAACGTGTCGAACGAGAAAAACAACGCGCCAATGCCGCGGAGCGCGAGGAGTTGCTGCAGGCCAAATCAAAAAAGATACGAAATCAAGCAAGGCGAAGAGCCATAGCTACCTTCATTGCGAGCAGAGCATCTCCAGCAGCCGTTCCGGCTCCTCGGCAACATGCAGCAAACCGCGATGTTCCGCGCGCAAAAACCCATCGGTGACAGTGCGATCGAGCCAGGTCAGGAGCGGGTCGAAGAAACCGGCGACATTGAGCAAACCAATCGGCTTGGCATGCAGTCGCAGTTGCCGCCACGTGACGATCTCGAAGAACTCATCGGCCGTGCCGACGCCGCCGGGCAGGGCAGCGAAAGCGACAGCACGTTCGGCCATCAACGCTTTGCGCTGGTGCATCGTTTCGACGATGTGTAACTCGGTCAAACCTTCGTGGGCCAATTCACGTTCGACCATCGAACGCGGAATGACGCCGATGACAGGCCCGCCCGCTTGCAGCACAGCATCGGCGACAATGCCCATTAAACCGACGTGTCCGCCGCCGTAAACCAGACCCCAGTCGCGGCTAGCCAGTACTGTGCCGAAACGCCGCGCTGTCTCCGCATAAATCGCCGGCCCGCCCTTGCTGGAGCCGCAGAATACGCACAGGTACTTCATGCCGATGGTCCCTCGGACGTGGTTTCAAGCAGATGTGGGGCGATAGCTGCACGGGTTGCCGCAGGGAAACGGATGCGAAACGTCGTGCCGCTCAGCGGTTCGGAATCGATCTCCAGCTGGGCACGATGATGCTCCAGGATGGCCACGACGAACGACAGCCCCAACCCCATGCCGGTACTGTGGCCTTCGTACAGGGCGTTGTCGCGCTTGGTCGAGAAGTGTGTCTCGGTGCAGCGGCGGCGCACCTCTTCGGTCATGCCGACGCCGTTGTCACACACTTCCAGAACAATCTCCTGCTCGCGGCGGAAGGTGCGAAGCACCACTCGGCCGCGCCAGGCGGCGGCGGCGATGAGCGCCTGACGCCGGCCCTGGGCGTCGAGATCCTCCATTTGTCGGGCACGATCGCGCAGATGATTGCGCATCTCGAAGGTGGCGTCACGGGCGTTGAACAGCAGATTTTCGATGGCTTGCTGCAAATGCGAGATATCACCGTCGATCCACAACGGCCCCTCTGTCTGAAATTCCAGCGCCAATTCCAGCTTCCACTTCTCGCGGGCCAGCTCTTTCCAGGTCTGCTCCAGTTCGCCAACCACGGCGTTGAGATCGAGGAGGGTTGTCTCGGCGCGGCTGGGATCACGCCGCACCGTATGCAGGATCTGCTGCAAGCGCTCGGTGACGGTGCCCAGCGTTTGCTGGATCTCGTTGAGCATCAGGGCGTGGTCCGGCGGCATATTGGCCGCATCCAGGCAGCGGCGCAGCAGATCATTGGGGCGAACGAGCAAATTCTTGATGTTGTGGGCGTAAGAACCGGCCATGATGCCGATGCTGGCCCACATCTGCGATTTCAACTCCAACGCCTCGCGCTCGGCGGCCTGTGTCGCCAAGCGCTGTTCGAGCAGCTGCCGTTCCGTCTCGGCGTGGCGGCGCTCGCGTTCCCGTTGGCGTCGTTGCACGATGACCATCCAGGTCAGGCTGAGGACCGTACCGGCTATTGCCAAGGCACTGAGCTGGCGCAATCGCTGATGATATGCCTCCTCATGGCGTTGCCGTTTATTGTACGCGTGTAACTGATAGCGGACGTAAATAGTCGCGTAAGGATCTAAAAGATGGTGCTCCAACACCTGATACTGGCTGGCATCCGAGGGCAGACCAGAATCCCAGGTGATCGGTGCGTCGAGAGGAAGACCGTCCGCGCTAAGCGGGACTGCCGACAGATCGGCCAAGGGCGTTCCTTGCAGATGGAAACGCACTTGTAGTTGATAGATGATGGGGAATAGCGGCAGTTGGCCAGCATCGCGTTTAGTGGGCGGTGAGCCGAGCGTCCGCAGCTGCTCGTAGATTTCCTCATGGCGGACGGCGAGGCTCTTTCTCCATTTCAGGAGAATGCGATCTTCGGCTTGGTTGGAATGGTGTGGCCAAGAGCGAATCAACTGCACATACCGACGAGCGTGGGACAGGTAATTCTCGATCATTTCGCGCAGCGTGCCGCGATAGCCACGGGCTTCGTCCAGCCATTCGCGCAGGACCGCTTCATCATAGCCCCTCTCGCCGTCCAGCCAGGTTTGCAGCGGCACGCGGAGGGCAACGACGACGAGTCCCCACAATAACAAGGGAGCAGCCAGGATGCGCGCATGACTCCCAAAGCGCTTACGCCTCCCGGTCCGCTCAGCGATAGGATCAGTGTCCGCCATATTTCTCGTCTTAACGGCTATCGCTATACCATACGATCAACGGTTCACCACGACGCTGCCAGTGTTGGCCGTACTCACCCTTGGCCCAATCGCGACGCCGCCATTCCCACACGGAGAGGGTTGCGCATGGCAAAAGTCGATCCTTAAAATCTTCATTCCACAGGGGCTGCAAACAAACGACATGCTCTCCGGTCCCGTTGCGCCGTTGGCCCTCGCGGTCGAACAACGGCACGCCCGCACTGCCTGGCCCAATACGATCATCGTTCCACTGCACTTCGACCAGACGCTCAGTCAGCTCCGCGGCGTCGACACAAGGCGCTCCCATCACCGGAGCGCCCGCCTGCACCAGCGCTTCCACAATATCGCCGAACAACAACACGTCCTCGGTCCCCGTCTCGGCCGTGCTGTCGCGTGCGCTATCTTTACCCGAACCGGCACGAAAACCTGCAGCAGCATCAATGGGATTGCGATGACAGAAAAACACCAGCGCGAACGGCAAATCCTGAATATTCCAGGCCACATCCCGATCGCGGTACACTGTATTGAAGGCGATAGCGTCGCCGGTGGCGACGACGATTTGCACCCGCTTGGACAGCGACGGCATCCCGCGAACCAGGCCGCGCAAAAAGCGGCGCGACGGCTGCGTCTGGCCAGCCACAATCAGCAAAGGCCGATACTGCGCTTGAAACAGCAATGCATCGAGCATTTCACCGGCCACCTTGGCTTCATAGCGATTGGGCGTATCAAAGGAGCCGACACTGGAATCGATGCGGTGCAACGCCGGTGGGATTCCCAAGCAGAAGGTGCTGGCGCTGCGTTCTTCGTTGGGATCGGTCGGCAGACGTTGCTCCGGAAAAATGCCCCCAGCCAGTCCCGGCGGAAAGTTGAAGAGCAGTTGATTGACCATCCAGGTCCACTGATTCGCCAGGTCTCGCGCCATCACTTGTCGCAGCGCCGTGCCGAAACCATCGATCAGATCGCGTGAGTACGAATCGTCATTCCACTGGGCCATGTACACAGGATCTTTATCGGGACGGAGATCATCACATCCCCAGATGAAATCGCTGACGGCTGCGGCCATTTGCTTGTTGGTGAAACAAAAACGGAAAGTCCGTCCGGGATACAACTGCGTCATCGGGACTGTGGCCGTTTCCTCGGATGCCATTCGATTCACCTCGTCTTCGGTGTAGGGAGCGACCTTATCGGCAGTGGCATTGGTCAACAACAACAGAGGACGGTGTTGTGCCGGCAGCTTCGCGGCATTGCGGTTCAAGCACGTTGCCAACTCGTAGGCGCTGTCGCTAGAGTTGCCGCCGATGATGGCCAACGGCGGTGGTTGACGCGCCAGCAACGCCTCGATCCAATCGCACGTCTTCCAAGCGCCGGTCAGCTTATACCAGCGAAAGATAAAGCGCGGCCCCAGCCCGTCCCCGGATAGCGACACTTCCGGCACTGCCGCTGTCTGCTGAGGGAAGGCAGATTGATCATCGGCCTGCACGCCAGGACGATCGCGCCGCAAGCGTTCGACGGCTCGTCGTACCGCCGCCACGAAGCGCTCCCAGGATGCGGCGTTGGTAGCGGGATAGAGCCAGACGATCTCGTGTTCGCCAGCACGCACCGGCAGTGGCAGCGGTCGGCTCTGTGCCGGCGAACCTTGAAAGACGACGATGACGGCCCCCACGACTACCGCCGCCGACAACGCAATCAGGATCGACGGGCGAAAAATAGTTCTCAGCATATCTACCAACTTACAGATGAGAGCCAAGAACATGCAAGTTTGCTGTTCGTCCATGGCGAGCGGGGTTGCGTAAGCGCCCCGAGTGAGCAAACGCTCGGGGCGCTTACGCAACCCCGCTCGCTCGGGGCGCTTACGCAACCCCGCTCGCTCGGGGCGCTTACGCAACCCCGCTCGCTCGGGGCGCTTACGCAACCCCGCTCGCTGGCTACATTTTGCGTCCCAAAATGCGATCCAGCGCGTCCGACGTCTGGTAAATCAACGCCTCCGGATAATGTGGGAACGGATGGAAATACTCGAATGTGAGATAATCATGGTAGCCGATTTTCGCAAAGGCCTCCATCACGGCCGGCCAGTTGGTCGTGCCGTCGAGCAACGGGCGGAACGATTCCAACGAGTGATCAGTACCCTTTTTGGTGAATTCCTTCAAATGGACGTTCTTGATGCGCTTGCCGAGCAGGGCAATCCAATCTTCGGGAAATTGGAACAACATGATGTTGCCGGTGTCGAAGTGGACACGGACGTGTTTGCTGTGGAAGCTGTCCACGAAAACATTCAGATCTTGCGGACTTAGCAGATAGCCATTGAAGAAAATGTTTTCGATGTTCAAGTAGACGCCGAGCTTTTCCGCCTTGGGGACGAGCTTGGCGATAGCTTCACGGGCACGGCGATCGCATACATCGGCGGCGACCGGCTCGGCATCTTTGATCCAAGGAATGTACACAGCGCCCGGCACAACCAGGACGTTCTCGGTCCCCAGATCGTGGGCCGCCTGCATCATCAATCCGGCCAATTCCAGGCCACGTTCGCGCTCGGTGGCCTTGTTGCTGGTCAGCGAATACGGCCAATACAAAAACGAACAGATGCCGCTGATGGCGATACCGATGTCTGCCGCCATCTTGCGAATGGCCTGGTACTCTTTCGTGCCGGACTTCGGCGAGAGATCGTTTTCGAGATCGTAGTTCAACTCGATGCCATCGAAGCCGGCGTCTTTGGCCAGCTGCAGGCACTCCTTGAGCGACATGCGCTGCGGATAGGGAAAGGCCCACAGGTTGATGGATTTTTTCATGTTGTAACGCTGCGGCGAAGCACGGCGCGGATCGGGTTGAGCCGCCGGCACTTTTTCACTGGCGGTCAGAGCGGCGCCGGTGGCCAGGGCGGACAGAAGTACATCGCGACGGTCGAGGCGGGGAGAATTGGACTGCGATTGATCAGCAGACATCGTTTGCTCCTTGCAGAATCGAGAATCATCGTTGCCAGCCTCGTTATCCTGCATCGGAATCGGCCTTATTGCAAGAGGTGAGCAGAAAACCCGCCCACAACACCCGCAAGGGAACCACTCTCACCGGGGCCGCAGGCAGGGCGGATCGCTTCTGTTGGACCTGTCGATCCACAGTCCGCGTGGAGTTACGAGGTTCGGCGAGGCGGACTGTCGGCGTTGACCGATGCATTTACCTGATCACCTGACAGGGCAAGCGGACTTTGCCTTGCCCTCGACTCGGTGGGAGTTGCATAATAGCTACGGCTTTCCCTGGTCGCGTGGCCAGGGCCGGATCGAATGGGCATCCTTAGGAGTTTCCACACATGGCCGGGCCATCCCGACGATTGCTTTCCCTTGCGATCGCCCTTGCCGCTCTGGCGTTTTTGATTTCATTCGCTCGCGCTTGTCCCTTCTGTGGTATGCAGGGGCCGACTCTCACCGGCGAAGTGGCTCAGGCCAAGCTCGTCCTCTACGGCCAATTGACTAACGCCAAGGAACAAGCCAATGGCGACGGTACCACCGACCTGCTCGTCGAAACCGTCATCAAAAACGAATTGGCGGGTAAAAAAGACGATCCGCTCGCTGGTAACAACAAAACGGTTCAGCTCAATCGCTATCTTCCGCCGCTGGAAACGACTGATAAATATCGCTATCTCGTTTATTGCGACTATTTTCGTGGCAAAATCGATCCCTATCGCGTTGTCCCAGTCAAGGATGCCGACATGGCCAAGTATCTGCTCGGCGCCCTGGAACACAAAGATGAGCCGATCGGCAAGCGGCTACGCTTCTTCTTCGATTACCTCGATAGCCCCGATCTGGAGATCTCCAACGACGCCTATAAGGAATTCGGCAACGCCGATTACAAGGACTACAAAGACATGGCCAAGGAATTGCCGGCCGAGCGCGTGGCGGGATGGCTCAAGGATGAAAAGACGCCAGCTTTCCGCTACGGCTTGTACGCTTCGATGCTTGGCCACTGCGGCAAGCCGGAACATGCCGAGCTGCTGCGGAAAATGCTCGACGATCCGGCCAAGCGTCTGGGCAGCGGCGTCGATGGCATGTTGGCCGGCTACATCATGCTCAAGCCCAAGGAAGGCTGGGCCTATACTTACGATATCCTCAAAGATGCTAAAAAGGAATTCATGGTCCGCTACGCCGCCTTACGCGCCGTGCGCTTTCTATGGGACTCGCGACCGGACCTGGTTAGCTTGAAGGAGCTGAAAGAAGGCGTGGCCGTTTTGCTCGATCAGAGCGACATCGCCGATTTGGCCATTGACGATTTGCGCAAGCGGCAGTGTTGGGACATGGCCAACCGCGTATTGGGTCTGCGGGCAAGCAAGAGTTATGAGATCCCGATTGTGCGCCGAGCCATTTTACGCTTTGCCCTGAGTTGCAAGGATCACAACAAGGCGGCGGCATCTTACGTAGATGAGCAGCGCAAAAAAGACGCCCAGATGGTCGCCGATGTCGAGGAGTTGCTGAGATTGGAACAGATGCCGTCTACGGCCGCCAAGTAAACCCAGGAAAAGAGGAAACCGCCAAGGATGCCAAGAAACGAAAGAGAGAAGAAGAGAAAGAAAGGAAATGTAGATATGTGGAAACGATTGTCTTTTTTGTCTCTTTCCTCGTTCTTTTCTTGGCGTCTTTGGCGCCTTGGCGGTTTTCTCTTTCTTCACCTTGTTGTCTTGTTCTCTTCAGCGAGAGCCTGTAGCCTGTGTGGTGCGACGCTGCGGCAAGCGCCGACCTTCCGGCAAGAAGCTGCCCTGGAGACGGCTCGCATTATCCTCGTCGGCGCCGCCGAAAATCCGCAATTGGCCAACCGTACCACCGACTTGCGCATCGTCGAGGTGTTGCGCTCTGATCCGATCTTGAAAGACAAAAAAGTCATCTCTGTTAAGCAATATTTGCCCGTCAATGATCCGAAAAATCCGCCGCGCTATCTTGTTTTCTGCGATGTCTATAAAGGCGAACTCGATCCGTTCCGCGGCGTTCCGCTCAAAAGCGCCGATGCAGTGGAATATGTCCGTCAGGTGCTGAAACTCGATCCCAAAGACCAGACCGGCAACTTGCTATTCTTCTTCCGCTATTTGGACAATCCCGATCCGGAAATTGCGCGCGATGCTTTTCTGGAATTCGCCAAGGCGACGGACCAAGAGATTGCGCGCGTGGCGCGCCGGCTCGATGCTGCCAAACTACGTGCCTGGCTAAAAGCGCGCGAAACACCTGCCGAGAGGCTGAGCGTCTATGCTCTACTTCTGGGCGCGTGCGGCAGTGAGGACGATGCACGTTTACTCAAATCGATGCTCGACGAAGCCAGCGAACGCACGGTCAACGCCTACGACGGTTTTCTGGCTGGCTATATCCACCTGCGGCCACGCGAGGGCTGGGAGTTGGCTCATTCGCTGCTCCGCGACGGCCGCAAACCGATGCTGATTCGCTTGGCCGTGGCCCGCACGCTCAGCTACTTCCACGGCGCGCAGCCCAAGGAAAGCGCTGACGAGGTGCAGAAAGGTCTGGACACCATGATCGCCCAAGGCGAGTTGGCGGACATTGCCATTGAAGATATGCGCCGTTGGGGCATTCGCAATCGTACCCGGGACATTCTTGGCTTGTACGGCAAGAAAGGCTTCGATGCTCCGCTGATAAAGCGAACCATTGTGCGCTATGCTCTGTCCTGCCCAGACGATCCCGCTGCCCGCGCATTCGTTGAGGAGCGCCGCCGCGAAGATGCCGAGTTGGTCAAAGGCGTCGAGGAAGAGTTGCAATTCGAGAAATAAGTACTATCTCAGTGCGGTTACTTGTAGCTATGCGCCTGGCACCCGGATTGATCCTGTTGCTTCTCTTGACTCTTCTCGCCGGGCTGGCCGTAGTGACGCCGTCGCTCTATGTCGCAGGCCAAGTCCGTGATGCTGATGGCCCCGTCACCGGAGCGCGTGTTCGTCTCAAAGGTGCTGCGCTTACTGCCCGTACCGATGTTCGCGGCCGGTTTCGCTTTCCCTATTCCTTTTCTGGCCGCCGCGTGACGGCGTGGAAGGAAGGCTATTTCATCGGCGGTTCGCGGCTGAGTTCGTCGTCGGTGATTCATTTGACGCGCTTGCCTGCTGTAGACAATGACACATATGAATGGGTCGATCCGGCACCGAACCCGGCTGCGAGCCACAACTGCGCCAATTGCCATGCCGAGATTTACCGCGAATGGTCGCACAGTGCTCACGCATATTCCGTGACAGGCCGACGCTTTCGCAATCTCTATGAAGGCACGGACTGGCACGGCAATGCCCATGTCGGCTGGGGGCTGCTCACGCAGTATCCCGATGGTGCCGGCGTCTGCGCCTCTTGCCATGCCCCGGCAACCAAGGCGTACGATCTTCGTCAGGTCCAAGGCGTGGCCGAGCGCGGCGTCCACTGCGATTATTGCCACAAGATCGCGAGCGTTGCCGAGGGGACCATTGGTCTCACGCACGGCCGATTCAACCTGCGCCTGCTGCGCCCGCTTGAAGGACAGCTTTTCTTTGGCGCTCTGGACGACGTGGACCGTGGCGAGGATGCTTATTCGCCGCTGTACCGTGATAGTCGTTACTGTGCCTCGTGCCATGAAGGGATCGTTTTCGGCGTCCATGTTTACAGCACGTTTTCCGAATGGCAGGTCAGTCCCGCCGCGCGTCAGGGTCGGCAGTGTCAGGATTGCCACATGAAACCAACCGGCCGCATGACCAACATGGCTCCCCACCACGGCGGCATCGAGCGCGATCCCAACACGCTGGCGAATCATCGCTTCTTCGACGACAGCCAAGACGCAATGCTGCGCCGGGCCATCAAAACCTCGGTGCGTTTCGAGCGTCAACCGGGCAAGGTTCGGGCATGGGTGCGGTTGTGGGCCGAGGGCGTCGGCCATCGCCTGCCGACCGGCTTCGTCGATCGCCATCTCGTGCTTGTGGTTGAGGGTCAGGCTTCCGATGGGCGAACGGTACCACTGAAAGCGGGACCACAATTGCCGGCACTGGTAGGCGAAGAGTTGGCGGGCCGGCCTGGCCGTTTGTATGCACGGGTGTTGCGCGATTTCGAGGGCCGCAGCCCGGTACCGTTCTGGTTGGCTTCTCCCGATCCGCCCCTGGATACGCGCCTGACTCCGGGCAAAACGGAAGAGGATTTTTTCGACTTTCCTACGACGCTGACCCGGCTCTGTTTGCGCATCCTCTATCGCCGCTTCTGGCCGGAAGTTGTACGCAGCAAACAATGGCCGGACAACGATCTGCTTGTGTCGGAACACGTTTTTCTGTTCCTGTCAGAATGACAGTCCCCATAAACTCTCTTCCAGGTAAATGTGTCCAAAAATTAGCGTGTGTTTGTTTTATTCTGAAACAAGCGTTTCAGTTTGTTAACGTCCCCGACCGATAAAGAGAATGTCCCTCCTTCCTGTTCTCGCCACAAACTTTTGCAGAGAAACAACTTATGAATATTTTCGGCACTCCATTCGATGATTCCTCTTGCATGGCATGGAACGTGCATGTTATATGAAAAGACAGAGTTAGATTGTCTGCGACGACAACCATACGGAACGGATAGAGGCAACGAAACCTAAGGACTGGCAGATATTTTCCTCCCTCCTTGTGGGGGAGGGAATTGGGTCTGCTAGCACTAAGAAAGAAGAGGCATCAGCGATGAGCCTTAATACCCATTATCAGCTCCTGATCAATCGAGGGCGGAAAGCGGGTTTGACGACTCGCGAGTTGTATTCCGCCATGGCCGGCCGCCCCATTGAGGGCGGCGATGATCTGCTGGGCCGCGCCGACTGCAATGGGTACGTGCCCAGCATCAGTCCGCAAGGGCAGCGCATCTATCGTCCCCTCGGTAGCGGCAGACGCCCCTGAAAAATGTCCGATCTTGGAATAGTGGACGTAATCGGAGCAGCTGAAGTCTGGAGACCCGCAGGTCGATGGTGCTTTCCTCTCGAAGGAAAGGGTCATCGACCTGCGGGTTTTTTCATGGCAGCCATCTGCAGGTAGTAGAATGACTCCAGGCAGAGGAGGGATTATCATAACGAGTGCTAGCGGACCAAACCCAACTAAGGGAGGCACAGCCATGAGGATCGAGTTGAGCAGCACAGCCTTTGGTGAAGGGGCAACCATTCCTAAACAGTACACTGGAGACGGTAAGGACGTATCGCCGCCCTTGCGCTGGCCGGAACCGCCGCCGGGCACCCAGAGTTTCGCCCTGATCTGCGATGACCCCGACGCCCCGCGGAAAACCTGGGTCCATTGGGTGCTTTTCAATCTTCCTGCCAATCAGCGCGAACTGAAAGAAGCTGTGCCAGCCCAGGAGGAGCTTCCCGGCGGCGCCAAGCAGGGCAGGAACGACTTCGGCAAGATCGGCTACGGCGGCCCAGCCCCGCCGCCGGGCAAGCCGCACCGCTATTTCTTTAAGCTCTATGCCCTGGACACGCAGCTTGACCTCGCCCCCGGCGCAACCAAGGACCAGGTAGTTGCAGCCATGAATGGCCACATTTTGGCCGAGGGCCAGCTCATGGGGCAGTATGGCCGTTGATGCTCTTCCCCCGCCTGCCGCGCCCGCAAGGGGGGTAGTGCCAAAGGAGGGAGTACCATTCCCCTTTGGCACCACCTCCCCTTTTGGCACTGAATCAACCAGCGTTCCAGTCGGTGTTGTAAATGAGTGAGCATCAAAGCGGGATGGGGGCAAATCAACCATTCTGCCTCGTTAAAGTCCATATTGTCCATGTCTCTTATCTCCCCCAGCGAGTTGGTGCTAGAGAGTTCCTTTCCGCAGCGGCCAATAGCGCCATCCCAGCGCCCCAACGATGCACGCGCCGCCGGCCAGTGTCCACAGCGTCGGTGTCTCGGTTGCCGGTGAGACAAGATACGCCCACAGCGGGTTCAGCATCGGATCAATCAACGACAACGTACCGACTTCCTGAGCGCTGAGATGGCGTAATCCCACGGCCAGTAGCCAGTATGACAGCGACAGCCGCACGGCGCCAAAGACGAATAACATGGCGAGTTGCGGCCAACTCGGCAACGGATGACGCCAGACGATCGGCAATAGCACCATGGCGCCGAAGAAAAAATTGAACGCGGTCAGCCAGTACGACGAGACATCGCGCTGGACACGCAAACCGATCATCATCAAGGCGTAGGCCAGACCACTGCCCAAGGCCAAGAGGACGGCCGGCAGCCGGCTACCCGTCCATTCGCCAGCAAAGAGCACGCCAATCCCCGTCATGCCCAGGAGTAGCGTTGCCGTGCCGCGTCGCTCCGCCGGCTCACCCAAGACGCCGACACAGATCGCATACACCCACATCGGTGCAGTGTACTGCAAGAGAATGGCATTGGCCGATGGACCTAGCGCCGTGGCTAACACGAATGAGGCGTTCATCAGCGCGAAAGCCAGACCTGTCAGCCACAAGGCCGGGCGAAACGTCCACTCGCGGCGGCGGACGGCTGGAAGGAACACCACTACCGCGAAGGCGACGCGCCAAAAAGCGATCGCCAGCGGATCAATAGCCGGTTCGTTCAGGCCCAGGCCGGTGTCCTCACACAGGATTTTCGTGAATGCTCCGCTCGTGCTCCACAAGAGCGCAGCCAAGACGACACACAGACGTGCTTTGGTGAGAGACCCCATCAGACGCCACCCTCTTGACACGCGCGGTGCAGCCGGTTGTTGGTGCTAAGGTTGGCGGCTCGTACCAAGATGGCAGAACCATCCACCCCCACAGGTCCGCGATCCCTGGCGCTCGTGGCTGCGTTCCTCCTCGCCGTAACTGCTGCATCCCGCGTTACTCTTTCTTCAGGGCGGTCTGCTCCAACGGCTCGATCTCCTCGTACAACTTGGGCAGGCCCCCTTAGGGCATGCTGGCAGTGTGCTCTGCAGCTTTTTCCGTTAACCCGTGTCTTGTCCTTTTTGCTTTTCCCGTGTTTTTCGTGGTAAAATCCTTCATGTTCCTTGGAGGCGGTGTTGGTAGAGTTGGTGATACAAATCTTCGCACTGCCCCAAAAGTCCCTTCAGTGGCAGGGGGACCGGATCATCCTTGGGTTTGTAAGGCTGAAACGACGTGGTTTTCTCGACGGCAGCATACCAGTATTTCGCCCAGACACCATCCGTTTTTCGTGGCCCAGGCGGCCACGATAGCATCGCTTCCATGAACGGCACCTTCAAAGCATCGCACAAAAGTCCCAACGTGCCTCGTGGGTTCTTTAATACATCACGGGCATCGATAATCGGCGGTGTGCGTCCAGTGCGTTCTTTGACCTGACGAAAGATTTCGAGCTGCTGCGGCAGTCCGGTATCAGCGAGCGTCGGCTGTGGCAGAAAATGCAACAGCGACGTCAACATTTCCCGTGGCTGGCGGATGAGAAAGCAGTTCGTCACTGCATCGAGCCAGTCGCGTCCCATGTTCGGCAGCAGATGGTGGGCCATATGCTTCTGATAGAAGATGGTCTTGCCTTCGGGAACTGGCCCCGTCAGCCAGGCGACGACCTTGCGCCAATCGTTTTCTTGATGGCGGATGATCTCCTCGGCGCCCGGATGCGGCAGCTGGGTTTGCAGGAGATAATGAGCGTAGAACGGCTCATCGCAAACGAAGGTGTCGGGTCGATTACCCCAGGCGCGCATCAGCGCCGTGGAAATGTTGCGCGGCCCTGACCACATGGCGATAGACAAGAGTTGCTGAGCCATAGGAATTTTATTATGCAACGTTAGCGGACATAGCGGCATCAAGTCAATTATGGCAACCGCTCGCGCCATTTCTTTGGATTTACTGATGTGTGGAACACTCCATAAACCGTCACGGTATCTTCCGTATATTCGTAGAAGACAACGTAAGAGAAACGGCGCGCCAAGCCTCGGCAATAGGTCTCGTAATAGATCGCGTGCATCTGCGGAGTGCGTATGATGGCTTGAATGCAGGTATCGATGCAACTCATGAACTCTTCGCCTAAGCCAGCCCGCTGGCCCTCGTACCAAGCGTAGGCCTCATCGATGTCCTGCTCGGCTTACAGGGTAATAATCAATTTAGCGGCCATAGCGGCTGCGAATCCTCCGTTTGACCTCCTCCCATGACAAGCCCAAAGCCGGATTATTCTGGAGGTTCGCTTTCCGGCGTGTCAATTCTTCTTTTTGCCTATCATGCACCGGAACCGTTTCGGGAACGGCCGCGTAATCGTCCCCAAGATCTTCTACGAGCTGGAGTTTTTTCCGCCGGTATCAAATCAAATATCGAACCCATGTTAATGTCCATAACGTTTCTGCCTTCCCAAATGAGTAGCTACTATTCCAACGAAACATGCTCTTCTCCCGTGGCCACTCTGTCAAGGGTTACTTCAACTCACCGCGTCTCTACCGTCACTGCCATAACAACCGGCGCCGTGCGATCCGGCCCCTTGAGCAGCTCAATCGATTGGATTGTCTCCGTGTGTTGCGGCGTCACGGCGAAATAGCGAATCTGTTGGCCGCGCAAGGCGAAGGCGAACTGCGAGCCGGGTACATCGATGCGGCGGATGTAGTCGGCGAAATGTTCGCCGTTTTTCAGGGCGTGGTCCTCGGTCTTGCCGTCGGCATAGTGCAAGCGCACGATCAGCGAGACCGTGCCTTTTTCTGTGGCGGGATAGCCCCAGCCGCTGACACCGCTGAGGAAGTGAATGGCCCGCGCCGCTGTGTTGCACGGCAGCGTCACCGCTTTCGGCATCTTCGGTGGAATGGTGCCGTTGGGACTGTACAACAAGATGACGTTTTTGACCCGGCCACGCTGTGGATCGACGAGTTGGAACGGCACGTCCTGGAACGTCTTGGGCTGCCAATCGCGGAAAAGCAAGCGCTCCTCGCGGGCATCTTTGCTGTAAAACATCCCTTGCACGCTACAGATAGTTGCGACTTTATCGAGAGGAATAGGCACATATTTGCCCTTGGCTGTCAGAAACTCCAGCAAGTTGATAATGTCGTCTTTGCTGAGCTGTTTCTCGAATCCTTCGGGCATGATAGTACGGTTGGAGGCGGTCATCTCTTCGATGTCGTCACGGAGAACAACGTGCCGTTTCGCCTCGGTGTCCACAATCTCGAAGGCCGTCTTCGTCTCAGCGGCGAGCAGACCGTTGATGACCCGGCCGGTCTTGGTGGTCACGGTGTATTGGCGATAATTGCCTTCGACGGAGCTGTTCGGATCAAGCATTTTTTGCAGGATCTTGCTCTTGGGATGAACATTAAAGCCGGTCAGGTTGGGGGCGATGGTCTCGCCCGTGTCGCCGTGACGGTGACACTTGGCGCAGATGTTCTTGAACACCTCGAAGCCTTTGCGGGCATCGCCAGTCTTCTCGACGAGCGGCATATATTCATCGAGCACTTTCTTGCGATCGGGGCTGGGTAGCTGGCCACCGCGCGCAAGGAGGGCGCGTGCGCGTTCGGCCAGCTTCTTATCGGGATGATTGGTCAATTGCTGCGCCTGATCGAGACTCAGGTCCGTGGCCGATACCGTTCCTTTATCGAGCGCATCGAGCAGGGTGCGTGACCATTCCGATCGGCTCAGCAAAAT
>Ga0209061_1002030_pt1 | contig 28416 bp, 26 predicted proteins | sample Coa_R1_10_FD_187157 | JGI IMG/M metagenome (GOLD analysis project Ga0209061, IMG submission 187157) | Surface soil microbial communities from Centralia Pennsylvania, which are recovering from an underground coalmine fire - Coalmine... | ecosystem: Environmental > Terrestrial > Soil >... | reverse complement strand
ATGAGGTGCTCGCACCATGCTGGGAGCAGCTCAGCGACGCCTACGGCAACCCCAGCACAGGCTGGGGGCGACGCAACGTCGTGCAAGGCTGGAATCCCGGCCCTTCAGGGCCGGGAGGATGTCAAGGCGTTTCATGTCTGGAACACCTCAGCTCCCGCGTATACCCCGGAACAGTGGACTGTTTACGGGTGGCAGGGCAGTACGTGGAAAGTGATAGGCAGTAGCACCCTAGAATTCTCGAGTTCGACCGCGCCATCAGAAGGATCTATATCCATAACACCTGGCTTGTACACAGGTATAGAAGTGGCAGTTAACGCAGGTTCCAGTTGGGTGGCTGCGAACGAGGTAACGTTCAACTGAGCCTTTGGTGCCTTGTCGCCTTTGGTGCCTTGTCCCGCCAGTGGGTGGTGGACGCCAAGGCGATGCGTGGCCCCATGGCCCACTCGGCCCAGAGCACCTGGCTGCCGTCCGGCCCGAAGCCGGCCGAGGTCACCAGCATGATGCCTTCACCTGCCTCGAGCGACAGCACTTGGCGTTCCGACGGGCGGGCCGGCAAGGTGCGGACCGTCTCGTCCAGCCGGGCGAGACGGTCGCGTGACGCCAAGAACAGGTCGAACGGCGAGGCCGCTCGCTGGGCCTGGTGGGCGAGCTCCTTGGTGGCCCAGGCGTCCACCACAGCACAAGGTTCAAGCTCGGGGCCCATGAGCCGCCACTGCCAGTGCCAGCACTGCTGACCTGCCAGTCCGACGGCCCTGGCCGGTGCTTCCGAGGGGCCGGCGTCGGCCAGCAAGGAGCGCACCGGGGAGGCGGCCAGCGCGTCCAGGTCGTCCCTCCAGAGCACCACGGTGGGCCGTTCTCCGCGTTCGGCTGGCGTGGCACGCACGAACGTGCCCACCGACGGGACCGTGACCATGTAGCCCTCGGCCCTCAGGACGTCAATGGCCCGCCGTACCGTCGCCAGGCTGACCCCCATCTGGGCGGCCAGCTCGTGCTGGTTCGGTAGCTCCGGTCCGATCTGTCCAGACGTAATGGCTGACAGCAAGGCACGGGTCACCTGGCTGGCACGCGAGGCAGAGCTGGTCGGCTCGATGCGAGCCAGCTTGGCCTTGTCTGGTGGTTCGCGTCGGGAAGGTCTTGGCATATCGTTTCGTACCGTACTCAACGATACTGCCAGCCGCCACCTCCCCACATCCTGGCATGCCTGTTCTTCGTCGGCGTCGTCGGGCCCACCATTCCGGGCCCCAGTTCGTCCTGCCGCCTCCTGGGTCAAACAACCTCACTGTTAGCCGGGTCGTCACCTCTAGTCCCGGTGCCGCCCCCAAGGACATGGTTGAGGAGGCCGCCGCGTTCGGGGCAGTGCCGGAGGCGTGGTGGGTGGCCCGAAGAGCTGGGGCCAGCATTGAGCTGGCTGGTGCCCTTTCCCACCACGGTGCGGGCGCTTTGCTGGCTGGTGCCATGGCTCTGAGGCTTAGGCGTGCCACTGCGGAGGAACTGGTCGCCGCGGTTGAGGTGTGCGCCCCCCTGGCCTACCTGGTAGGCCGGGACGACGGCCTCAGTCACGAGGCAGCCATGGCCGCGGCCAGTAGTGACCTCGGGGCCTTTGTGGCTGCTGCGAGCCGCTGGGGCCAAGCGGAGGCGTTGGCTGCCTTGGGCGCGGGGGTGGCACCGGCCGACTATGGCACCTACCGCCGCTTCGCGGCCCACGAGCAGGCTCTGGCGGCCCATCGTGCGGGTGCCAGCCCGGCCGATTACGCCTTGGCTGCCAGCTCGGGAGCGAGCCATGATGAGGTCATGGAGGCGCTCATAGCAGGAGCCGACTTGTGGGTGTACGCCAAGCGACGCAACCTCGGTGCCCCCCATGCCGAGGCGGTCGTCGCTGCTCGTCGGACGCGTTGATGGGACGGGCAGCGAGGCGCAAGGCGGCCAAGAGGGCCGAGCGCGCTCGGCCAGATGTGGCCGAGGCCGTGGCCCGCCTCAAGGCCTACGAGCAGGTGCTGGACTGGGCGTACCCAGGCTGGGCTGGTCACATGGACCGCTTCCGGACTGGCTTGCGGGACGAGGTTGGCTGGCCTGAGTGGTGCCTAGTGCCCATGGCGGCGGCCTACGCCGTGGTGTCTGGTGGTGGCGACAACACGGTGCCGTTCAGGGAGCTGGGCATGGTAGCCATGATGTCGGCGCTGTACGCCTGGCGTATGGGCCGGGATATCTGGCGGGCCAGCCCAGAGCTGGCCGAGGCGGTCTTAGCTACCGACATGGACGCCCCCATACCAGTTGAGGTGCTCTACCACCTGCCAGGCTGGTGCGTGTACCTGCTGGATCCAGGTTGCCCTGGTTGGCCGGAGGGTGTGGTCGGGGCGTGGTGCCACCTTGAGTGGGACGCGAACTCGGGTCGAGCAGAGCTGCGGGTGGTGCTCGACTTAGGCGGGGATCCCAAGCAGGTCCCATCCTCAACGATCTGCGTGCCACTGCACCTGGAAGCAGGTCGGACGGTGCAGGACATGCTGGCCTCGGCCGACCGAGTGGCCGAGGAGGGGGCGCGTCGAGGCGGCAGGTGGTTGCCCAAAGGCAGTTTGACCGGCGCCGCTTCGATCATCCAGCCCGTGGTAGCGCTGTTGCTGTACATCTGCTCCCGGGGAGCCGACATCCGGGATCCGGACCACCCGGGGGCGCAGTTGCCATCGCGCTCAGTGACTCCGCGTCCTGCTGGGCCGCCCCGGGTATGGGAGATGGGCTATCGGATTGCGACTGCCTTGCGGGCCAGTCGGCTGGCCCCCCACGGGGGAAGTGGGGCCCCCACGGGCCGGTCTGTGGCCGCTCATTTGCGTCGGGCGCACTGGCACCTGTACTGGACCGGCCCTGGCTCGCGCTCGGATCCCGCCAAGCGTGTAGCCGTGGTGCGTTGGGTGCATCCCGTGCTAGTGGGGGCGGGCGAGGTCATGCCCGCCGTACGCGAGGTCCGGAAGCCCTAGCGGGCCGGGCCTTGTCCGTTCTCGCGTTGGTGCTGGTAGACGGTTTTTTTGCTCAGAAGTGAGCGCGCGCCGCTTCGCGTGGACTTCACATCTATGTGAGGACTTCTACGCGCACCCAGCCCCGCCAGCCCCGAGGCGTGCCCACTGGTGGCCAGTTTGCTCCCGAGAGGCGGCCAGTCAGTCCAGTCAATCTCTGTGAGGACGAAGCGGCTAAAGCTGTCCGGCATGCCCAACGCGCTGGTTGCTACTGGGCAGCGCGGCTGGGCATCGCCGACCAAGACGAGGTGGTCGGTCGCACCCTGGAGGCGTACTTGCGCCAAGGTCGTCCCAACGGTACCCGCGACCTGGGGGCTTACGTCTTCTGCTTGGCCAAGGGAGTGGCTCTGCAGTACGCGTCGCGTGGCAATCGGGCGGTACAGCGGGCTTGGGTAGCTCTGGCACAGCGCCTGGAAGCGGAAGCGCAGGCGACTGGGCACTGGCCGAGTGCCACTGACCAGGAGCGCCTAGCGGACGAGGTCCGTCTAAGTTTTCCTCCCAGCCGGCGCCCACCTCGGGACTTTGCTCGCCGAGGTGCCGATGTCGGCTTGGAAGCTCAACATGACGCGAATGGCGTGCTGTGGGCGTCGTCGAGCCCGGAGCCTGGTAAAAGCCTCTCCATTGAGCCGACCGCCCCAGTGGACGAAGCGCTGGCAGAAGTCGATGGCGCGGTCGAGACAGCGGCTCGCGCGGCCGTGAGGGGCCGGTTGCGCTCGCGGATCTGGGGCGTGTTAGCTCCGGGTGGCCCCGAGGTCCGGCCCCTGTCGGCATCTCAGGCTGCCAAAGCTCGTCGCCAGGTGGCAACCGCTGGTGGCGTACTGGCTGTCCTCGGTGCCTGGGCGAAGGGCGAGGCCGGTGAGAACGAGGCAGAGGCGCTGTTCGCTCCCTGGATGGCGCGAGACGATGCTGAGCGCCAGGAGATCGCTGCCGTTCTGGGTCGCTACAGGCCGTACGCGGGGGACCTGTGGGGCGCGGCACTGCGGGCAGCAGTGGCAGCAGGTGCAACTCATGCCTGAGCGTCGCCGCCACCCCAAGGGCGCCCCAGCGTCCCAAGGGGGGCGCTTTGCGCCTATGGGACGACCTGAAGGCACTCCTTTAGGCCCAGCACCGCTCAGCGGGAGGCAGTTGCACATCCTCGGTCGTGCTTTGCTACCGGCTGATCCCCGCCTGGTACGCCACGCCTTCACCTCGGTCGGCCCAGAGGAGGCAACTCGGGCCGTGTCGGCTGCTTTAGCCGAGTCGCCCGGTCCGGCCGAGGACGCCAGCTTGGCCGAGTTGAGGGTCCTGGCGCATCCGGGCCAGGACCCAGTCGTGCTTTACGAGGTGCTGGATCACGACGCATGCACGATCGATTTGGCCCTAGAGATGCTTGACCCTGGCTATCCGGCCAGCGTGCGAGCCGAGGTCGTGCGCCAGGGCTGGCAAGGGGCGGCTCGCCGGGCAGCGACGGATCCTCATCCCCTGGTCCGGGCCCTGGCCATGGGGGCCTGGGACCTCGACGACGCCAGTGCCCAGGCCCTCCGGGCTGACGTCGTTGCCAACCACGCCCGGGCAGCACTGTTCGGGCCCGACACGGAAAGGCAGCAATGCTACTGACAGACATAAATTTGGAAAGCAGCTGGAACACCCTATGGGGGAACATCCAGCAGTCAGTGGGAAGTCTGCTCACGATCCTTGGTTATGTGGGCATGCTTTTGGTAGTGGGTTCAGTGCTGAAGTGGCTTTGGGACCGTCGCCGTGGGCAAGGAGGCCAGGGCTTCCAGGCTCATAGCCACGTGGTGTACACCTTGGTGTTGGGTGCTGTCCTGGCTGCCCCGGATGTAATGATCCCTTGGATGCTGGGAGCGCTCGACGCCGTGGCCAATGGCATATCCAGCGTGGGCAAGGGCCTCTAGTGTGCGCATTTACGCCCTCACGCCACTGACTCGTCGGGCATTGGACCAGCGCCGAGCCGTGCTGTCTGGTATCGACGTGCCTTGGCGCGTGGTCAAGGTGCTCGGCATAGGGGCGCTACCATCGCTCCTGGTCGCGTTCATGGCCTGGTCGTTCGTTGGGACCTGGGCGTTAGTCGCCTTCGTCCTAGGTGAAGCCTGCACTTGGTGGCTGGTTGAGAGCCGGGATACTACGGGCCTGCGTGTACGTCGCTGGAGAGGCTTATTGGACCGCCGTCAGGCGCACCTTGGCGTGCTGGTTGTCTGCGGTGAACCCGTCATTGGTCGCCAGGGCCGGAAAGCACAGGTGGTGTCGTCGTCGGTCCGGGTGCTCAAGTCGGAGGTTACCATGGAGGACCTCTTCAGGTCTGGTCGGTAGCTCAGTGCGCAAGGCTGCTGCAGCCGTCTTCGTGTTGGCCGTGGCCTTGGGGGCTGTGGGCCTGGCCTCCGGGCGCGCCTGGGCAGCGAACGGGACAGGGCCAGTCGCAAACAAATCTGGTCCAGGCCTGATTTGCTCAACGACGACAGCCAGCCAGCCAGCGTCACCAAGTCAGCCAGGTGGCCCATGGTTGCCGATCGACCGCTGGGCTGGTGTGGCCGGCTCACAGATGCACACCAGGCTGTCCGGGGGCTTCTTCGGCGTCAGCGACATAAGCCAGGAGGCCAACCGGGAGCTGCAGTCGCTGGCACTATCGGTGGGCAATACGCTGTGGCAGGCGGGTACTGACCTCGTGGCCCTGTCGGGCCAGTTTTGTTTTGCCGGCCAGGTCGGAGTGGCTATCGACCAAGGGGCGGCAGCTATAGGCCACGCTGTCAGTTCCTCAGGCATTTTGGTCGCGGTCGTTGTGGCCGTGATCATCCTGGTCCTGTGGCGCCGGTCCCGCCACGGCACCAGCCCGTGGGGTGCCCTGGTACGTGCCGGGGTGATGGTAGGTGTCCTCGCGGCCATGATGGCCGGGGCCTCGGCCACGCACCTGGTCGGTGGTGCTGCCGATTTCGGTACTTTTTCGCCCGGCTGGCTGGTGAACGAGGTCTATAGCACGGTGGACACCTTGGCTAGCGCCCCGACTGAGGCCATAGCCGCCCAACCGACCGGCCTGGTCGGCTTGGCCACTCAGGGCCCTGCGTCCTGTGGTGCTTACGCGTCGACGCTGGTTGACGCCTACAAGGCATCCTACGGGGGGACGGTTTCACAGGTCGGGGCCAGTTTGCCCATAGCGCTCAACGATATGTGGGAGCAGGCGGGCCTGCGTACCTACATTGAGGTGCAGTTCGGCGCGGCCAATCCTTACGGTGATTGGGCTTGGTGCCACCAGCTCGATTTCAACTCCGGGTACACGCCCGCCGAGCAGGTGGCTGTGGCTCGCCAGGCGTTGCCGACTGGTACGGCCATATTCCCCCAGGCCCTGGCTTGGCCAGCGCCAGGGGCAAACAACGCCGATGTAGACGCAGGGATCATCGGTTGGGCGGCATGCGAGGGCTGGCCCGGCCACTGGGCTATCCCCGCGTCGTGGGCAGCAGCGGGTGTGACCCAGGATGATTGCGAGACGTGGTGGTCCCAGTCGGGAGTGCCGTCCTCGCTCAATTGGGGGCCGAGCACGTCGGCTGTTACCCAAGCGGCAGCGACAGCGAGCAGCCAGGGGGCTGATGGGGCCGCTCTTGCCGATTTCCTGCTCAACTACCACGGGGATGCCAATGGCACTGCCGATGCGGCTGCCATTACCTACGCCGTGAGCTCGCTAGTGGTGTTCGTGATCTTCGCCGTCTTGGCTGGTGCTGTCCTGGTGGCAAAGACCGCGTTGTTGGTGGTAATGCTGCTGCTGGCGGCGGTGGTTGTGCTGTCGCTGTGGCCAGGGCAAAGCCAGGGCCGGCTCGGACAGGTGGCTCGCTACACCTTCGGTCTAGTGGTGTTTGCTACCGGCGCTCAGGCCATTGTGGCCCTGGTGGCACTGGTGACCGGGGTCGTGAGCGAGATGGTTGGCTCCCTGGCTGGCGGAGGCAGTTTCCTGGATGTCCTGGCGATGGGATTTGCTCCTGTGGGTGCTGTGTACATCCTGCATTTCGTGTTCACCAAGGTGCTCCGGGCGCCCTCGCCGTTCAAGATCTCGGGTGCTTTGGCCTGGGCCAGTGCCGCCGGTGCTGTCGGCGCCGGCGTGGCCAGCGTCGTGGACCGCCACGTGGACCAGCGGGGCCGAGCCTTGGCCCGCCAGGCTGGCCGAGCCGTGCTGTCTCGTTATGGGGCGGCACGTCCGGATCGCATGAGCACCATTGGGGCAATGCGCCCAGCCGATCAACTCGGGCAGCTCGGTGCCCCGAAGGCCACAGGGGCAGGTGCGCTTGTCACGGCAGCTATGGCTGGTGGCCCGGCAGGAGCTATAGCTGCTCTGGCCAGCGGAGGGGCTGGGTTGCAGCGAGGCGGCCGAGACGGTCGTGTTCCTGCACAGGGGGGGGCTGGGTGGCCGGTGAGCGGTCCGGGCCAGGGTACCCAGGGAGGCTCCTGGCAGGCTGATGGCAACCAGGTTGAAGGGGGGGCGGCTGGGGACGGGCAGGCCGAGGGCAGCGGAAAGAACCCTCATGCGGCAGCGTTGGGACGTCTAGGGGCGCAAGCCCGTTGGGGTGCACGCCAGCCTGGTCCCCAGGCGACCGGTAGGTCGGAGACCGGAGGGCCTTTGGGGGGCACCCAGTCAGCTGGTGGCACGTGGTCCTCTTGGAGCGGCGGCAGGCAAGCTGGCCCGGGCCAGCCCGCTGCGGGCGCGGCCGGTGGGCGTCCCAGTGGTGGCCCCAGGCCCGGTCCGGGGCAGTGGCGCGGGCCGCAAGACGAGGCTCGGCCTCAGGGTGAGCCCTCGGGTAGCCGGGGCCCGGGCCAGCCCGCTGCGGGCGCGGCCGGTGGGCGTCCCAGTGGTGGCCCCAGGCCCGGTCCGGGGCAGTGGCGCGGGCCGCAAGACGAGGCTCGGCCTCAGGGTGAGCCCTCGGGTAGCCGGGGCCCGGGCCAGCCCGCTGCGGGCGCGGCCGGTGGGCGTCCCACCGGTGGGCGTCCCAGTGGTGGCCCCAGGCCCGGTCCGGGGCAGTGGCGCGGGCCGCAAGACGAGGCTCGGCCTCAGGGTGGGCCCTCGGGTAGCCGGGGCCCGGGCCAGCCCGCTGCGGGCGCGGCCGGTGGGCGTCCCACCGGTGGGCGTCCCAGTGGTGGCCCCAGGCCCGGTCCGGGGCAGTGGCGCGGGCCGCGATGGTCCCGAGCCACTGGTGGTGGTGCACAAGGAGCAGGCCAAGTGCAAGGGCGTCGCTCTGGGGCCATGGGCGCGGCGGGGGAGCGGGACTACGAGGGTGCCAGTGAGCCAACCAACCCCCAGGTAGAACCGGCGCAGGTCATGAGGTGGGCATCGTGGCGACGTGTTGCAGCTGAGCGGCATGCTCAGCGACGCGAACAGCGTGAGGCTGAAAGCCAAGGCCTCGCGCTGCTGCGAGCAGCCGAGGGAGGTCATCTCGACCGGGCTCGTTCGGCCATAACCGACTGGGGCCGGCACACCTATGAGCGTTTCCGAGTTGCTCCGATCCGAGGCTTGGCGCGAGGCGCGGTCCTAGGTGGAGCAGCGGTGGCTGGGCTTGTGGTGACTACTGCTTCAGCGCCTATCGCTGCTATTGGCGGCGCACTATGGGCTGGGCACCGTGTGTTGCGCTGGCGAGCAGAAGCACCGGCTCGGCGGGCCGAGGGTGCAGCTCACCGCGAGGTCGCGCGGAACCTTTGGCAAATGGTCCAGGCGGGCAGCACCAGTCAGGAGGGTGGCTAGGTCGCAGTGCCTTCGTGTGCGTGGTGTGGCACAAGGACAGAGGGAATGCTGAGGATATATGGCAGTAGGTGAAACTACAGAGAAGGCCAGAGACGTTATCGCCAACGCGGTTGGTGGAGCCGCTTCTGGGGCCGCGACAGGTGGGGGTGTTCCTGGGGCCGTCGGTGGGGCAGCTAAGGCTCTGGTGGCCAGTCGCCGTGGGCGGCGGTGGTTGATGGTGGGCCTCATCGTGGCCGTCATGTCGTCGCCAGTGGGCGTCGTTGTTGCCGTACTGGCCTTTAGTGGTCTACTGGCTAGCACCAACGAGACGGTCCAGGCCCGTAGTTGGGACCTGGCAGGTGCCCTAGGCACGTCCCCGGTCAGCCTCGGTACCATCCAGGCTGCTGCCGACTCGGTCAGGACGACCTGGCAGGTGCCCTGGCAGGTCGTGTGGGCTCTGTGGTACTACGAGACTGGACCTGGTGCCGGCTGGGGCGTGTGGCCGGGGGCGTGTGCTACTGAGCCGCCGCTACTACCGGGGGCCTCTCCTCTGCCCTGCCCCTCGTTGCCTGCCTACCCAGGCGAGCCACCGCCTACTACCACGACACTGCCAGCTACGACTACTACGGCCACGGTCAAGAAGGGCTACCGGGTCACCACGACGACGCTGCCGGCTACCACAACCAGTAGGCCAGTGCCGGTGTGGCTGGGCCCGTTCCGGCTCAGCCCTACAGCTCTGCCGGCCTCGGAGGCTGACAGCCTGACCTATTCGGCAGCGTGGGTGGCCGACAGCATCGCCCGGGCCGTGGGCTCGGAGCCCGGGTGGTGGACCGGCCTGAGCCTGGCCAGCGGCATTGTGGTATCCCAGGACGCCAATGCCCCCTATGTGTCCATGACCTCGGCGAGTGCCGAGACGGTGCGTACGGACATGGAGGCAGCCATTTCAGCCCTCCCAGTGGACCACGGCCCGCGGAGATTGGCGAGCCTGTTCGTGGCCAACGTGTTTGAGCTAGCGCAGGCTGCCTATCTCGGTTGGCAGCCAGGCGGCGTAGCTACCGATGTAGCGAGCGGTGGCATGATCTGTGGTCAGACAGGCCCTGGGGGCAGCCTAGCCGTGACTGGGCCAGACGGCAGTGTCGTGAGCCTAGGGCCAGCCCAGATGGCCAATGCGGCTGTGGTGGTGCATACAGGCCAGACGTTGGGCGTCCCGCCTGAAGGCATAGTCATCGCCCTAGGCACTGCTCTCACTGAGTCCGGCTTATGGGACTTGCCCAATCCGGCTGTCCCTGGGTCATTAGCTGACTCGCATGCCCAATTGGGCCCTTACAGCGTCTCCAGTTTGCCGTCTAACGGGACATCAGTTGGGTTGTTCCAGCAGCAGGACGACTGGGGGCCAGTGGCAAGCCGCATGACCCCAGTGAGTGCCGCTCAGGCCTTTTTCGATGGCGTGGCTGGTGGGCCATCGGGCCTCCTCGAGGTCCCTGGGTGGCAGTCGATACCTCCTGGTCTGGCTGCCCAGGCGGTCCAACAGTCTGCCTACCCTGGTCGCTACCAGGGCTGGATGCCCGCCGCCCAGGCTGTGCTGGGAGCGGTTGAAGGTGTTCCCTGCGGCGGACCCGAGACGGCATCTGGCGGGGCACTAGCGAGGGTGGCTGCGGCCGCGTTGTCCTGGGTTGGCAAGGCTCCTTATGTCTGGGGAGGCGGTACGGCAGAGGGGCCGTCCGGCTCGGCTAGTGCTCCTCCAATGGCTGTGGGCCAGCCGGGGTTCGACTGTTCTGGCTTGGCGATGTGGGCCTATGCCCAGATCGGCGTGGTCTTGCCGCATTGGTCCGGAGTTGGTGGCCAATGGAGCATCGTCCAAGCTGCTGGGGGCTTCAGCAGCGACCTGGCCAGCCTCCAACCAGGGGACTTGGTGTTCTTTCCGGGCTCGGATGGTACCAGTTCCGACCCCGGTCATGTCGGCATCTACCTCGGTCATGACGAAATGGTCGACGCCCTGGAAACCGGGACTTACGTGGAGGTTGACTACATCGGGCCTGGCTCGCAGTTCTACGCCTCGTTCCTTGGGGGAGGGCCGGCGTAGTGACCGGTGGGTTGGCCGAGATGGAAGCGGCTCTCTTGGTCCTGCGCACAGCGCGCCAGGCCCAACATGAGCTGCACCGGGTGCGTTGGGCCGCTGAGACCACCTCTGGAGGCGTGCTTGTGCTAGCCAGCCATCCCGTGAGCAGCGGTTGGCCAAAGTTGTCCCACGAGCCCGGCACGGTCCTGCCTCTTGGTGAGACCCAGTTGCGCTGGTCAACCAAGGCTTGCGCCAGGTCGTTGACAGTGGTGGTGGCTGCTCAGCGTCCTCCCGGCACCCGGGCCGGGGCCGTGGCCCTGGAGCCGGGCACGGCATGGTGGGCACCGTTGCGCCAGAAAGACGACCTCGTGGTCGTCCTGAGCCGTTATGGGGCCGGGGCGTTGGCAGCTCAAGCCGCGCTTGAGGCGTGTGTGGAGCGCTGGGCAAGGGCGACCTTGGGCGAAGCCAGTGTGCCAGGCGCGTTGAGCGCGGCCCGTCGTCTGGCAGCTGTCTATGCTGCCCCAAGCCGGCCGGCCAGGCCCTTCACTTGGGCCGTGGCCGAACAGGTCGGTAGGCAGGTCCAGGGCACTCGCGTCCCGTTCAGCCGGCTACTTGCGCCGTTGGCAGTCAGGCGTGGTTGGCCGCAGCTCCCCGACGCGAAGGCCCTCGCTGGGTTATTGACCAGCTCGGTCTCGTTGGGCCGCTTGGCAGGCTTCTTGGCCCGCTACGATGCCAAAGCCAGGCTATGGCGGCGACCGCCTGTGGATCTAGGACGAGCCTCGGCGTGGCTGGCAGAGCAACGAGCCAAGGCCCACTGTGTGCTGACGTGGGCAGACGCCGGGCTGCTTATGGACCGATGGTGCGGCCAGGAGGGCAGGCCGGTCCCGGCTCTCAGCCGGGCCGAGGCAGAGGCCTTGGTGGGCGCGGCTCATGACGAGGGCTTCGGCCTAGTGCTGGCCGTGCTAGGGGGCGGTCCGGCTAGTGGGGCCCAGGTACCGTCCACCAGCCAGTGGCCTGCTCGTCGGACCACGCTCAGGTAGATCGGCTGGGCCGGTCTGGCTGGGGCAGTGGGGTCCGGCCCGGCCGTCTGGTAGACGACAAGCACTACCTCGCGATCCGGGCTCCAGCCGGCTTCGTCGACCCGGTTGGCTGACAGGATGACGACCTGGCCGGACAGGCTGGCCCTCATAGGCCCCTTGGCTCCTTCGCTTGGCCAGGATCCATGGCGTGTGCCGCGACTGGTTGCTTGGAGCGCGGCCCAGTAGCTAGGTGTGCTGAGCGCCCGGGTGCGGCTAGCCCAGTCGCCTGGCTCGAACATGGCAACTACCCAGTGGGCCGCCGCCTGCTCAGGTGTGCCAGGCACCTCCCAGCTCATGGTGGACTGTGGTGTGCCAAGGCGAGAGCGCTGGCCGGCGGGCAGTTGTGGGGGGGGCACGGTCGATCGTGCTGGTTGGGCTGTGGGTCGGACTGGTGGTGCCCTGAGCTGGGTCGGTGGTGGTGCCGCAGGCAAGGCAACCGATGAGCCGGTGGCTTTCGCGGTTGGTCCTGGCGCTCCCACCGCGTTGCCGGCAGGGCTGGTGCCGCACGCGCCCAATGACACAGTGGCGATCCCGAGTAGGCACGCCCAGGCTAAACGCCGTTGGCGCGTACTGCTACGGTTGGTACGTATGCGACGCATTGTAGCCATGACGCTGTGTGTTGTGCTCGGTTGGTCCTCGGTGGCTGACGCAGCCGTCCCGACTTTGCCTGGTCCCTCACAGCCGAGCGTCCGAGCGATTGCCCCCACGCCCCACGCCGGTTATTGGCAAGTGCGAGCCGCGCCAGGCCAGCGGGTGCGTTTGGTTGTCATGGTCCGCAACGCTGGCCGGCGCCAGGCCACTTTTCAGCTCGGGGCGACTGGTGCAGGGACTGGGCCGACGACTGGCGTGGGCTACACCTTAGGCACTGGGCCAACAGCAGGTTGGCTGGTAGGCTTGCCGACATCGGTGACACTTGGGCCCGGCCAGGCCAAGACGATAAGCGCCACTCTGGTCGTACCACACTGGGCCAGGGTCCCGTACCAGTACGTGGGAGGCGTTGAGGCCTTAGGTGCGGCTTCGGTCCCCCCCAAAGCAGCGCGCGTGCGCATCGCTGAGCGTGATGCTGCCGTGGTTGCTTGGGTGGTCACCGTCGGCGCCCCCCGAGTCCGGCGCATCGCGTTCGGTACCCCACGGGTAGGTGGTGGCCCGGCTCCTCATGTCGACTTCCCGGCCACCAACACCGGCCAGGTGCTGTGGGCACCGCAGGTTTCGCTCAGTGTGCGGCTCGGGCCGTGCGGCCGGCCCGGGCCGGCCCTGGTCTCGGTCGTGCGCCAATGGGGTGTCACGGTGCCGGGCACAAGTTGGACCTACCCGCTCCCACTAAACGCGGCCTTGGCTCCTGGCCATTACTGCGCTCTTGAGCAGGCATTGGGGGGGCCAGTTGAGGAGCGCGCCTTCGTCGTCACGCCCAGCCAGCACCGTGCTGAGACATCCTCGCCTGGTGAGGCCAAGGTGGCAACGGTTGGGGGGCCGAAGCAGACAAACTGGTTGGTCTCGGGCTTGGTCCTGTTGGTTGCGGTCTTGTTGCTGGCCGTGCTGTGGCTTGCCCTAGGTCGGCGGCGGGCTCGATGATCCCTCCCCACATCTCGTCATGGCTACGACGACACTTGGCGCGGGCCGGTGAAGGTGCTAAGGCTGACGGTCAGCGTGCTAGGAATGCTGACCGGGCTACACCCAGCCAGCACGCCCGTTTCGGACGCGACCAGCACCGCTACTGCGGATTGGCGCTGCATCCGTTGGTACGAAAGCCGCGGCCAGTACCGCAATCACAGCAACGAGCCCTATACGGGCGCGTACCAGATTGCGAACTACATCTGGCACCGAGTGCTGGGACTGCCGGGCCAGGCATGGCAGGCGTCTCGGCACACCCAAGACCTAGCTGCTCTGGCTCTGTGGCACGACGACCTGCGCATTTGGGGCGACCCATGGCACGCCTGGGAAACCGCGCCGCTGTGCGACTTATAGACGCGGGCTTCACCCTAGTGGAGCTGATAACGGTGAGTGCCATTACGGCAGTACTGGCCGCTATTGCCATAGCCACCTTGGTCGGGCCACGTCACCACGCTTCCGATCAGGCCACTGCCGACCGCCTGAGCGCCGCGCTCAGCGCGCTCGACGAGGTGTGGGCGCAGTACGGCACCTTCTGCCTAGCCGGGCCGGCGGGCCCTTGTAGCGGCACCGCCCAGGTCATGAACGGCATGGAGGCACAAGTGGTGTCTCCAGTAGTGGCTGAGCAGGTGACGAGCACTGTGCCGCCAGCTTCGCCAGTGGTGTGGGTGACCACTGGTGACGAAGCCACCTTGGGTGCGCTCAGCCCGTCAGGTCTCTGCCTGTACCTCGATTTCGCAAAGGCACCGGTCAGTGGCCTGGCTGCAGGCACCTGGTACGGCACCGGTCCACCCACTAGTGGGCAGTGCTCAATGGCTGGTACTCCAGCGTCCGGATGGCGGTCGTCGTGGGGAGACGCTGGCGCATGAGGCCCAGGCAACGCTGGTGGCTCATCGGCGCCGGTCTGGCTGGCGTGGCGGTTGTGGGCACTGTCGTGAGCCTTGCCACAAGCTCTGGTCGACCGGCAAAGTCTCGGTCGTCTCCCGCGACGACGGGCCGGCCTGTGGCTACGACCAGGCCTCGGCCATCCCCGATTGTGGCCAAGGAGATCCAGGCGCAGGCTGGTGCTTACGTCACTGCTGCCTGGTGCCAGCCTCTCGCCGAAGCTGCTGGCAAGTCGCTAGCAGTACTGGAGCGCGACGTGGCTGCCACTATGTCAGGGTATGGCGCGCTGAGCCTCACGGGCCCCTTGGCTCCCTCGCTTGGCCAGGTGAAGCTCCAGCCTGCGGTTGCGCCGTCGCCGGGCATCGACATGGCTACAGCCGATGCTATTGTTCCTGCCGGCCTCGTGGTGCCGAGCAGGCTGCGCCTAGTGACCCCTTGGTGTTACGGGGCACCACAGCCCGTGGCACCGTACATGGCCTCGGCCTCTGGCGGTTGGGACACGGTGGATTTCGAGGTCTCCTACGGCCTGGGTGGTGGCAGCAGGACGCTCTGGTGGCATGTGTGGTGGCAGGCGACGCTGTCGTTCTCGCATTGTGGGCGACTCGTGTGCTTACAGGGGCGGCTGCCGACTACTCCATTGCTGTACTGGGCAGTCCCTGAGCGGGCTGTTCGTCCCTCCTATGTGGTCCCAGGGCCGGACGGTACTTGGCGTTTGATGTGGCCACCCGCCCGCGAAGCCGCTGCTCGGCACGGCAACCTGTCGTCCGGCGTCGGTACCAAGACCTAGTTACTGCGACACCACGGTGGTTACCGTCCACCAGGCCATTCCCGGCCTTCGGTCGGCTGGTGAGCGTTTTGGCCCGCGCGTGGACTTAACCCAGGTAGAGGACGCGCAGCGAGCGCAGGAGGACCAGATGCGCACCAACCAGCCTCGCCAACCCCGAGGCATGCCGACCGGTGGCCAGTGGCGAGCCACCGTTCGCCCTGAGGGACCAGGGTTGGTGGCGGCGGGCACACCACAACCCACGGTGCGTCTCGTTCTGGAGGGACAGCGGTTTGTATGGCGAGGCTCGTTCGAGGAGCGCTACCTGCCCAAGCAAGCAGGATTTCGCTGGGACGTGGACAACCAGTACTGGTGGACCAGCGATCCAATGGTGGCCGCAAAGCTGAGGAACTTCGCAGACGTAGCAACAACAACAGCGATCAACGAGGCGACAGTAGAACGACGCGAGTCGGTTGAATTGTCACGGGCGCACGACGCCGAGATAGATGTGCCGGTTCCCGAGGGCCTAGCACTGCTACCGTTCCAGCGTGCAGGCGTGGCGTACGCGTTGAGACGCAAGGCGACGCTCATCGGAGACGAGATGGGGCTGGGCAAGACGCCCCAGTCCATCGGCGTGGCCAACGCTACCGGGGCGCGCAGCATCCTGGTCATCTGCCCGCTGTCGGTGAAGGTCAACTGGGAGCGGGAGATCGGGCGCTGGTCCACCGCGGACCCGGCGCTGTCGGTCGGCCACGCCACGGCGCGCGAGTGGCCTGAGACGGACGTCGTCATCTGCCACTACGACGTGCTCTCCCGTCACGAGGACGACCTGCGAGCGCGGCGCTGGGACCTCATCGTGCTCGACGAGGCCCACTACCTGAAGAACCCGAAGGCGCAGCGTACTCGGGCCGTCTTCGGGCGCAAGGACCTACCGGCTCTTGATGCCGAGTGCAAGCTGGTGCTGACCGGCACGCCGGTCCCCAACCGCCCTGTCGAGCTTTACCCGGTCCTGCGCTGGCTCGACCCCAATGTGGCAGGCACCTGGCATCGTTACGTGACGCGCTACTGTGCCGGCAAGCAGACGCGGTGGGGCTGGGACGTGTCCGGCGCGTCGAACCTCGGGGAACTGCAGGAGAAGCTGCGCTCGACCGTCATGGTGCGGCGCCGCAAGGCCGACGTGCTCACCGAGCTGCCGCCCAAGCGCCGGCAGGTCGTCCCGCTCGACCCGGCGGACGTGAGCGGTGGGTTGAGGGCCATCGACGCCGAGCGCCGGCACATGGCCGCGGCCGCCGCAGCGCGTGAGGGTGCCCAGATAGAGGTCGAGCTGGCCAAGGCCAGCGACGACCCGGCGGTCTACCGGGCAGCCGTGGCCAAGCTGCGCGAGGCGCAGGCAGCGGAGTTCTCCGCGATGAGCCGCCTGCGCCACGACACGGCGGTCGTGAAGGCCCCTGCCGTGGCCGAGCATGTGGCCAGCCTCCTGGAGTCAGGCGAGCCCAAGGTCGCGGTGTGGGCGCACCACCACGACGTGGTGGCCATCCTGCGGGAGCGGCTGGCCGAGTACGGGGCCGTGGTCGTCACGGGCGAGACGCCTCAGTCCGAGCGCCAGGCAGCGGTCGACGCCTTCCAGGCACCGGACGGGCCGAGGGTCTTCATCGGCTCGATCACGGCGGCAGGCACCGGCATCACGCTCACGGCGGCGCAGACCGCCGTGTTCGCGGAGCTGGATTGGGTGCCGGGCAACGTTTCCCAGGCCGAGGACCGCTGTTTTGCCGAAGGCACGCCAGTCCTCACCCCGTCGGGGTGGGTACCAATAGAACGCCTCTCAGTCGGCGACAGCGTCATCTCGCATACCGGAAAAGTGCGCACCGTGACAGATGTCTGGTCTCGCGGCTCAACCCGTGAGATGGCAGAGCTTGTGGTGTCAGGTTGGCCTGAACCACTGGTATGCACTTCGGACCACCGTTTCCTGCTTGAGAGTGGCGAGTGGCGAGAAGCCGGGGCGTTGCGACCAGGCGACTGGTTGGCAATGGCCGGGCTGGCTAGCGAAGAGGACCTTGAAAAGCTGGAATTCGATGCTGGGCGTGTGCCTTCGTGGTTCGATGGTCCCTGGGGGCGGCAACGGAACGGCCGACTAGTGGCTGCTCCCAGCGTGATCGAGGTTACAGACGATTTCCTGTTCACTATCGGCTACTACATAGGGGACGGGTTTTCTAGCCTGTCCCGCGACAAGGGGGCGTTCGTGTCATTGGCTGGCCATGCCGAACGCAAGAGCGCTGCTATGGCTCGCTGTGAACGGTGGTTCCAAAGCCAAGGGGTAGAAGGCGTCCTAAGGTACGGGATCGGCTTCCAAGCGGAAGAGCGCTTTCATTCTCGCGACTGGGCCACTTGGTTCACCCAGCACTGCGGGCGCGTGTGCAGCGAGAAGCACCTACCGGCCTTCGTCTGGGAGATCAGCCGACGTCAATGTCAGGTACTTCTAAACGGCCTGGTCGCAAGTGATGGCTATCGCCGGAACGGTCGCGAGCGGGCAGAGTACGTCACTATTAGCAAGACCCTGGCATCTCAAGTGGCCTTGTTGGCCATGCACGTCGGCTACCGGCCAAGCCTCACACAAGGTTCAACGGGCCAATGGGTCGTCGCCTTTGGGGGGACAAGAGGTAGCCGTACGTCTGGACGTGTGAAGAAGCTCGTGTTGCGCCACCCAAAGAGGCAACAGAACGGACGAGAACTCGTCTACGACATATCGGTTGACAATGACGAGTCGTTCATCGTCGGCTTAGTAGCGGCCCACAACTGCCATAGAATCGGGCAAGCCGGTTCGGTGCTGATCCAGCACGTGCTCCTGGACGGGAGCATCGACGCCCGGCTGGCCAACACCCTCATCGCCAAGCAGGAGGTGGCTGACCGGGCGCTCGACCGCACGCCGGGCCCGGTAGAGGCCGAGCCCCAGGTCTTAGATGCTATCCCAGTGGCCGAGCATGAGGTCCCGGCGACCAGGGAGGCCGACATTGACCGCGTTGGCCGCATAGCAGCCAGGCTCACGGCTGCCGACATGGTCTTGTTCCACGAGGGCCTTCGGCTCCTGGCAGGAGCCGACGCGGACCGGGCCAAGGTGCTGAATGGGGCCGGGTTCTCCAAGCTGGACACAGCCATCGGGCACCGCCTGGCCGAACTCGGTAGCCTCACGCCCCGGCAGGCTGCCCTGGCAGCCATGCTCTGCCAGCGCTACCGGCGGCAGCTCGGTCCCGTTGGCGACCGGGCCAGCGAGGTGTTGTGCGAAGTCGACTGAGGAGCCCACTGGTACCGCCTGGCCACGGCCCGCGACAAGGTGGACCGCGTGCGTCTGGTGCACCCGTTCCAGTTCGCGCGACGATGTCCCAGGGAGGTGGGCGCGGTGGACCACGAAACCGACAGCAAGATCGGTAGCCGCATGGCTGGCAACTTCGCGGACTGGCAGGCCCTCGTCGCCAAGGGGGTGCCGGACGACGAGGCGGCTGCCTGGGCCGCCACCCCGACCGCGAGCGTGAGGACCGCCCTTGCCCTGCATCGGGCGGGCGTCACGCCGGACGAGTTCCAGATGTGGGTCGACGCCGGCCTCGGCTCGCAGCCGCTCGTGCTCCTGAGCTGGCTGAACGCCGGCTGGACCGTCGCCGAGGCCATCGGCTGGGCCAGGGTGCCCGGTATCAGCCCCCTGGACGCGTCGCGCCTCAGCGCCCTCGGCTTCAGCCCCGGCGCCTGGTTCGGGTGGCTGCGCTGCGGCCTCGACCCGGAGGCCGTACCGGAGCGCTGGCGCGACGCCGAGCCACTGTCGGCGATGCGCGCCGATGAGCTTCTTGCCGAGCGCTGCGCCACCCAGGGCGACGAGCTGGCGCGTGCCTGGGCGGCCGCGGCCGGCTGGCCTGGGCTGCTGCGGCTCTTGGCCCGCGACCAGGACGAGCGGGTCCGCGCCGTCGTGGCGGCGAGCGACCGGCTCGGCGGCGAGGCGGTCGAGGCGCTGCTCGCCCGGCCGTCGGCGCGCGTGTGCTACGTGTTGGCAGCCAACCGGGCCGCGCCCCAAGCGGCCCGCGAGCGAGCCAGGGCGCTGCTCCGAGCCGGCTCAGCGCCCGCCGACGAGATCTGGCTGATCGAGCAGCACACCGACCTGTTGCCGGAGACCTCGGTCCCTCCCACCGACGAGGTTGCGGCAACCGTGCTCGAGCAGACGTGGGCGAGCCTTGATGACCCACTGTCCGGCTCGGCATGTGTTCACCGCGCCGACGGCTAACGGTACCAGTGCCAGGAACGAGGCGCGCCTAGGTCGCCCAGCGTCCCGGCCACCACCCCACATCTGTATGTGGCCGAGGCCCATCTGGCTCTGTACCGTCGCTACCGTCCGGCACGGTTCGGGGACTTGGTGGGCCAAGGCCATGTGGCCCTGGCCTTACGCCGAGCGGTAGCCGAAGGCAGGACCGCTCATGCCTACCTGTTCAGCGGCCCACGGGGCACCGGCAAGACGTCGGCGGCGCGCATCTTGGCCATGGCCCTCAACTGTGAGGGCCCAGAGGATGGCGAGCCATGTGGCACCTGCCTGTCGTGCCAGGCTATCCGGGCCGGGTCGTCGATGGACGTCGAAGAGCACGATGGCGCGTCCAAGCGAGGACTGGACGACATGCGTGCCCTGTTGGCGGGTGTGCCACTGGCTACACCGGGTCAGCGCAAGGTCTACATCCTCGACGAAGTCCACCAACTGACGCCGTCTGCGGCAGCGGCTCTGCTCAAGACCCTAGAGGAGCCACCGGGGCACGTGTGCTTCGTCCTGGCGACGACCGAACCACTGGCCGTCCTCGAGACGATCCGTTCACGGTGCCAGCACTTCACCTTTCACCTGTTGGCCGACGCCGAGCTAGAGGCCCTGGTGGCAGCAGTGGCTGCCGATGCTGGCCTGAATCTCCCGACAGATGCCCTAGCGGTAGCAGCACGAGAAGGAGCCGGGTCGCCTCGTGACGCGTTGAGCGCCCTGGAACGCATCTGGCTCGGTGGTGGGGCCGCGGTCGCCAGTCCGGCACCAGCTCTAGCCGAGGCTTTGGCCAGTAGGGACAGCGGTGGCATGCTCACGGTCTTGGCAGAGGCTATAGCACAGGGCTGGCAGCCTCAACAGATCGTGGTCGACCTACTGGGGCACCTGCGCCAGGGCGTCCTGGCGCTCCAGGCCCCAGCGCTGGCAGGCCGGGATGCTGGGCGAGCTCAAGTCTCTGCCCGGCAGATGGGCATGGCCCGGCTGGTCCGGACCATGGAGCTGCTCGGTCGGGTTAGCCGCTTGCGCCTGATGGCTGACCCAAGGACGAGCCTGGAGGTGACGCTGCTGGCCTGTGCGGCCGTTCCCAGCCCCTACGAACAGGCATCAGTCGCGAGCTTGGCCGAGCGTCTGAGTGATTTGGAGGCGGTAGTGGCTGCACTCGGCGCCGTCCAGATACCCGGGCCGGGGTCGGTCCAAGTGCCACTAGTGGTACCGGCAGTGCCTGTGCCTACCGAGGCGCCGGTGAGACCTGTGCGCACCGAGGCACCGGCAGGTGCGGTTCCTGCCCGGGATGCGTTGGGGCGCATCCGGCAAGTTAAGGCGGCACTACGCGGAGGTAAGGCGGCACTCAACGACCTGTCGGCGCACTTGAGTAATGGGCATTGGCCAGCTCCGGCTACGGCACCTGCCTCAGCGCCAGGTGAGATGCCGTTACGCGTCCCTCCAGAACTGGACACCGTGAAGCGGGAGATGGCTGCTGTGGACCGTGTGTTGCAGCTCGTGTTGGCACACTTCCCTGGGTCCGATGTGGTTATCTGAAGGCAAGCCCGCGCCAGCGCGTGGCCGCATTGAGAGGCCACAGTGCAGCCCGTTGCCAAGCACCGGTAAGTGAGCGCGAGCCGTGATCCAGCCGTATTACGACGACGGGTCCGTCCGTATTTACCATGGCGACTGCAGGGAGGCTGGCGATGCGCTTGCGGGCACTATGGCCTGTGTGGTCACCAGCCCGCCCTACAATGTCGGCTTGGCTTACGACAGCCATGATGATGCCATGGGCTGGGACGCGTACACTGAGCTCGCTAACGGAGCGGCGAAGGTAATGGCCGAGGCTCTGGTGGCACCAGGTCGGGCTTGGGTCAACGTAGTGCCAGTGGTACCGAGCGAGCAGGTCGCCAGGCGAGTGCATTCGGGGTACACACGTAAGGGCCGAGTGGTCCTGCTGCGGTTGTGGCTAGAGGCGCTTGAGGGGGCTGGCCTGCAGATCTGGGACATTGTGTCATGGGCTACACCTGGGCGTGGGCCGGGGACGGCTTGGGGGAGCTGGTCCACGCCAGCGGCCCCCAATCTTCGTGGCGAGTGGGAGGCGGTCCTGGCGACCTACAAGGGCGCCTGGGCGCGCGAAGCACCCACAGGGGTGGCGACGGGCTGGCGAGACCAGCTCGGCAACTGGCCGGCGCTCGTGAGCAATGTCTGGCGCGTGCAGCCTGTGGCCCCGAACGGCCACCCCGCTCCCTTCCCCGTCGAGCTGGCGAGCCGCGCGATCCGGCTTTCCACCTGGCCGGGCGAGGTGGTGCTCGACCCGTTCATGGGGACCGGCTCGACGCTCGTGGCGGCCAGGTCTCTCGGGCGACGAGCAGTGGGCATCGACACATCCGAGCGTTACTGTGAGATGGCGGCTAAGCGATTGGCTCAAGGTGTGCTGGACTGGCAGTGATTGGCAGTGAGCGCGAGGCACGATGCTCACGGAACGGTACGAGTAACGCGCGCGCCAGTGAGCGAGGCACCGCGATGCCTAGCCATCACCATTTGGCAGCCGTGGGCAGCTCTTATTATGGCTGGTGTTAAGATCATTGAGACACGGTCGTGGCCCACGCGCTATAGGGGCTGGCTGGCGATCCACGCGGGCAAGCGCCGGCCAGACGATGGCCTCAGCATCGGCGAATGGCAAGTGCGACAGATGGGCGGGACCTGGCGAGTGTGTTCCCGTTCCAACGGCATGGTGTACCCACTAGAGCTGGGCGCCGTGATTGGCCTGATGCGCCTAGAAGAATGCCTGCCGATGGTCGCGCTGGGCGATAAGGACGACCGACCCTGCATTGTCGTGTCGCCGGGTGGCCTCAAGATGCACATGCCGGCTTTGTGTGGGCAACCTGGCCGTAGTGAGGTGGACATCTCAGGCCAGCGCCCCTACGGCTACTTCGCACCAGGCCGCTTCGGTTGGGTATTGAGCGGGCCCCGCCCCCTACAAGCGCCAGTCTCAGCGCTGGGGCGCCAAGGGCTGTGGCCATGGACAGCAGGTAGGTGGTGTGTTCGGCCCGCGTGAAGAGCGTGCCTGGCGGCTGTTCGCGGATTGGTGCGTAGCATCGGGCCAGGTGGCCTTACCGGCCACGCCGCAGGTTGTTGCCACCTTCTTCGCCGAGGTGCCGGCCAGTCGCGACCTGGCAGTGCGTCGAGCCAAGGCCATCGACGCCATGCATGCCGCTGGTGGTTACGAGTTACCGGGCCGGGACGAAACCGTGAGGGCCCTGTTCCGCCCTCAGGTGGCACCTAGGTCTTGCTACGACGGAGAGCAGGTGGCTCAGGCCTTGTCCGCGATTGTGGTCGGCGGTTGGCCTGTTGGTCTTGTGGGGCGTCGGGATGGGGCAATAGTGGCCATGGTGTGCGTGGGCGGCTTCACCCGTCGGTCCTTGGTGGCAATGGGTACCGGCTCGGTGTTGGACCTCCCGGCACTCCTGGCCAGGCTCGGTAGGGACGGAAGTCCCGGGGCGTGCCCAGCCTGTGCCGTCAGCCGCTGGCTGAGGGCCCGCGCCGCGGTGGCGACGCGAGGCTGGCGCTGGGTGCGCGAGCAACTAGCCGACCTCGGTGAGGTGCGTGCCGCTACCCTGGGACGTCACGATTGCGAGCGGGACCTGTCATGGCCTCCTGAGACATGTGGCAATGAGCCGCTCTTTGCCGCGATTGATCGCCACGGGGGCATGGAGCTGCGCCTGGCATTGTCGGCACGGTCAGTGAGCACCGTGGTTCATCGGCGGTTGGCGGTACCAGTTGAGCCGACAATTACATCCCAAGGGCGCTGGGTGCCCCGTCCGAGCTCTCAGGAAGTGGAAGGGGCCCGCCAGCGCCTGGACGCGCTAACGGGTTGGGCAGAGCAGGCTGTGGACGCAGCCGATGCCGTGCTGGCCCGCTTTGAGGCTGCGGTCTCGGCACGCTCCTGGCTCAATGGCGCCCGGCGACCGCCGGGCGCTGCGCAGGATGGCGTCGGCCCCCGACAGTGCCAGCCCAGCCTGGTCCCGGCAGAAATCCAGCCACCAGGCCCAGCCGGTCGCCAGCGCCGCCCTCGTCGCGTCGGCACCGGAGCGGCTGGGTAGCCAGCCACGGATGCGCGCAGCGCCGCCATGCCCTCAGTGAGCTCGCCATGGGCCACCAGCCCATAGCGTCGTTGTAGCTGTCGTAGCCGAGCCCGATGTTGTAGGGCTGCCGTTTGGCTGCGAGCCAGGCGCGCCCCTGTTCCCTTTGAAGGTATGAGGGTATAAGGGCATGATGGCTATGTGACCAGGGTTCTCATTGAGACGGACGCCAGAGGCCGTGCCACCGTCGGCCACCCAGGCCGTCAGTACCTGCTTCACGAAGAACCCGACGGGACGTTGGTGCTGGAACCGGCGTCGGTGGTCACCGAGCTGGAGCGCAAGTTCATGGCGAGCTCAGCCTTGCAAGCACAGATCGCCTACGCCAAGGCTCACCCCGAGCAGCGGGTCAAGCGCAAGCGGCGCTGAGCTTGCGGGAGCCCAGATGCGCTGGATAGCCGCCCAGATGATGACTGGGCAGGCTGCCTAGAGCCCGCAGAGCAAGTCGTCGATCTCGTTGTGCGCCGGCAGGGCCAGTACCGGTTCGTCCGATGTCCGGGGATTTGCCCGGACGCGCAAGGCGGCCAAACCGGGGTGCTCCAACAGGGGCACCGCGCCGTGGACCTGCCCACGAGAGGTCTCTCTTCACTTGGACCTGGCGTAGACACCGCCTGACTCGACTCCGCTGTGGCCGTCAGCATAACTGAGAGATTAGTAGCACTTCTCGCCCTCCTTCGCGAACCAGGATTAACATACAGGCTTACGAATGGCGGCCAACCACTTGACACGATTGCGTCATGAGCATCCTTTTGTCATGGAGTAGCCCAGTGACGGCATGCGTCCAACCAGGCGCGCTCGGCGGACCAAACGAGGGCACGGTCGAAGTTGATGGCGTCGAAAACCCAAAGGTGTGTTATGCCTTCGGGCAGCTTCGGGGCTACCGAAGGTATGGTGGGGTTGTCTGTAAGTGCGAAGTAGACATCGCCCGGGCTTGACCATGTGACGCCCATCATGAAGTGAAGTTCTCGTGCTCCTGTCGCCTTCAGCTTTTTCCAGTTGTCGTCTAGTTCTGGCTTGGCCAGGGTCACGGCAAGCCAGTCGTCAAGCGACTTCCATGATTGCTCGTTCGAGCCAGTGATGCCTGCAGGGGAAAGCTGCACCAGGCCCTGTTCGCCGGGCTTACTAGGACGTGAGGCAACCTGGCAGACCCCGAGCTCGCGCAGCCGCGCTACGAGCGGCCTGGTTGACTTCAGGAGGTGGTCCCCGGCGGCGACAAACTCCGCCGCTTCCATCTTCGCGAGTACTGGTACTAGGTCCTTTTCAAGGCCCAGCTGGCCTCTGGGCCCGGAGCGAAAGCGCGCCTTCTTGGAGACCGTAACGTGCCATACTCTGGTGAGATGTGGGGCAGGCCATTCTGCCGGCAGGCGTAGTTCGGGCCTGAGAAGCTCGTGGAACATGGCTGCTGTCGCCTCGTCGGTGTCCGTCCAGACTTCGACGAAGGCGTGGTCCCCATTGGCGCGTTCGATACGCATGTCTGCCATAGACGGCTCGCTCCCGTCGTCTTGTAGGTACACGCGCTCTCCGGTGAACCTGGCGACCACCCGTGCCGCCGACCACTCGACGTCCCCAAGGTAACCTCGCTCAGCACGTGAGCGCTGCTCAGGCTTGCGTTCGTCTATCGGGTAACCAGGGACGAAGGGCCGGGTATCCTCCACAGGACCATCACCGCGCTTCAGGGCGTCTGGTGCCTGACCGTCCACCGGCTCGGCCAAAGCAGGTTGTCATTGCTCCCGTTTAGCCATAGCGACATGTGCATGCACCACCTAAATTGCTCACTGTCCCTCCCAGATCAGCTCAGGCATTACCCCTGCCTTCCGAAGAGAAGAACTCTCCAGGGCGTCCGGTCCCTTGGTCGGGCGTGACCGGTTGCTGGAGGAGCTGTATAACCTGGCCGTCATCGAGCTGGATGCGAACGCTCAGAGGATCGCGGGCGGGGACTTCGACCTTCCGGATCGTGCGGCCCACCACCGCCTCCACCTCAAAGCCAAGGTCGGCGGTCCGGAGAGCATCGAGTTGGATAAGGGCATAGCGCAGTTGCTTGCGGGCGGGCTCCGAAATCGAGGCGATCTTGGCAACGTCGAGACGGTCGATGGTGCACTGGTAGGTCAAGTCAGCAACGCACTCGGTGACGAGGGCGCGGGGATGTGCCGGGACCGGCAGGTAGCCGATGACCCTACCCGCCAATAGGTTCCCACGCCCAACACGCAGCTCGCTCGGATCGACGAGCGGACTGACGACCAGGGTGCGGTCGAGGGTTACATCCGAGGCGGCTTCACGTTCGGCACGCTCACGGGTCATTCCGCTTCGCTCAAGCTCTCGGACCCGCTGGTTCCATTCCTTGTCGAGCTGGCAATCATGCGTAACCACCATCGCCAGGCCGATGCCAGCCGCGATCCCAAGCGGGCGCCCAGTCTCCCAGGCGTCGTCGATCTGAAGAAAGTGGGTATCCAGCGATTCCCACTGTGCCGGGCTGTGGCGGTCTTCGGCAATGATCCGTGAGACGCCGCAGAGCACGATGTCGCCCTGCCGGGGTTCATCGTGCCACTCGTAGAAGTCGTCCGGACTCATCATCGGTAGCCCCTGCGGCTCCTCCGGACCGGCTCGTCAGGCATGAGGCGTTCCGCCCGGGCAATGTCCTGCTCGTAGTCTGACTCAGGGCGAATGGTCGTCGCTCGTCCGAGCGGACGAAGCTCGCCTCGCAGATAGGCGTCGAGCGCGTTCTGATGGAGCGGACGCTTGGCGGACCGGTGGTGCACGATCCTCACCAAAGAAGACGATCCCCGCAGAAGCTGCCAGTCGCGTGCATGAGCAAAGCGGCCGCTCGCGATGTGATCGAGAAGGTCCTGTCCCTCGGTGCGACTCAGCAGAACCTCCGTCGCACTCCCCGGCTCGGATGCGTCGATGTCCCTGACGACATCTGCCAGCAGTTGAAGGCGTTCCAGCTTGTCCGCCCCCGGGGTGGACTCGCCTTTGACCCAGGCGCTCAGCGACCGGCGATCCACACCGAGAGCCCGAGCGATCTGCTCACGGGTGAGGCGCGTTCGACGAGCGATCTCATCGCGGAGCTTTTGTACCTCCTCACGTACGGGGCGAGGAGCGCTGGTGTAGGTGATGCCGGTCTCGGTGGAGCTGACATCGAGCCGCCAGAACCGACTGGCCCAGCTCAAGGCTGCGCCAGTCATCCGCTCAGCACCGAGAATCAGGTCGTCAACATCGTGAGCGAGGAAGGGCCTCCCGAGCCGCGTCGTCGATGACTTCCGCTCAAAGAGCGTGTCGGCGATCGGGAGGATCGACCAGGGTCCTTCAACCTCGGGATCGTCCTGACGAGCAGTGGGTCGCACTTGAACTTGGGGGCTCATCGCTCGGCTCCGAATTCATCGAGGAATGCATCAGTGACTGCCCACCGGAAGAACGTGTAGATGCGATCACAGAAGTCAGCGACCTTCCTGCCGATCGTGGCGAGGTCGAAGTCCTCTGGCTGGGCGGTGTAGTGGTCAAGGTCGAGCACCCACGACGGCTCTCGCGCTGGCTCAATGCCTGGGTCGTACGTCGCACCGGCTGGAAGCCTGCCCCATCGGCCACGGAGCTGCGAGGAGTCGTCGAGCCGGAACAGGGTGTCCGACAGAGCGTGCACGACCTCCGCACTGCCAGGCGCCGCCTCATCCCTGGCAATGCCGAGTATCTCAGGACGGACGAGCGTGCTGATCCGAGCGAGCTGTTCACCTGTAACCCGGTCGACGTACCGGACGCCGATGCGGTCGCAGACGTTCGGGTGCAGCCAGCCCTCCAGGGCGTGGAGCACCACAGTCAGGCGGGCAAGGAGGTCGCTCCGGCGCGTGTACCGCTTCGTGGAGAGCGACACGAAGGTGGGCGCCAGCGTCACCTGCCACGCATCCGGGTCCTTCGCCTCGAAGCGCCACACGATCCCAGCATCCTGGGGCTGGACCCCTCCCGGCCCGATCAGGACCCCGAGCTGCCGCTCCGACCGGAGGATCGGGTAGTCCGTCCGGATCGCCTCCTGGAAGTTCGCCACGAAGGCGCTGTCCTCGATCTTCATCACTGCCGGGAAGCGCACCTGAGCGATTACGTTCACCAGGGGAGCCCTGGTCAGCGGCACTTCCTGCACCGACGGTCCGAACGGCGTCGTAGTCATCGTCACCTTCCCAGTATACTTCCCATAGCATCGGCTGGGAAGCCACGGAGGTGTAACACCACGGCCGAGACCGATGGCACGAAGATCGTCCACGTCCACCCGTACAAGCGGGCAGGCGGAACCAGGGTGCCAGCACGCGATCGCTCCACCCCCGATACGTCGAAGGGTAGCCAGCCACGGATGAGCGCAGCGCCGCCATGCCCTCGGCGAGCTCGCCATGGGCCTCCCAGCCCATGGCGTCGTTGTGGCCGTCGTAGCCGAGGCCGATATTGGTGGGCTGACCGGGCCGGCGCAGACGCTGCCGGGCCGTTGGGCCGGCACCAGCCGGCCACGGCGTAGGCGATGGGGCCCGGGCCGTGGCCGAAGCGGGAGAAGGCCGGTGCCCCCCGGCTCAGCGGCCAGGCAGCCCAGGGGCCGGTGATCCCCGGCTTTGCCCGACGCCTGGCTACCGTGGCCCAGCCCGCTGTCATGGGTCCGAAATGGGTCCGAACACCTGCGTTCGGCAGCACTTGCGAGGTCACCCGTGACGGGCAAAGATGCAGGTCAGATGAGGTCCAGAGACGCCAGCGGGGACACCCAGAACCCCCCAGAAAGCGTTCGGGACGCTGAGGCCGGGGGTTCAAATCCCCCCTTCCCGACCAGTGTTGTGTCGCGAGACATCCCGGACAGCTGTCTCAAGACATACCGGACACTACAGGCTTGCTTAGGGCTTGGTAACCCTTGGCCGGGTCGATGGTGCAAGTGCCGAGCAGCTCGCCGTGCTCGGTGA
>Ga0209061_1002028_pt1 | contig 28446 bp, 28 predicted proteins | sample Coa_R1_10_FD_187157 | JGI IMG/M metagenome (GOLD analysis project Ga0209061, IMG submission 187157) | Surface soil microbial communities from Centralia Pennsylvania, which are recovering from an underground coalmine fire - Coalmine... | ecosystem: Environmental > Terrestrial > Soil >... | reverse complement strand
AGCACGTACAGTGCCGTCAGGAGGGTGTCCAGGTCTGTCGTCACAGTCGATCATGGATGCCCTCCTCTCATGCCCAGGTCAACCCGGCACGCCGCACCAGCCCGGGTTGGGAATCACTCATCTAGACGAGCCGGGCAGCACGATCGCCCGCTCGTACGGTTTCCTCACCGAGGCCGCCGCATGGGTCGTGCACCGGGTAAGCGGGGGCCACCGGCACGGGACCCACTCACTCGCGGGCGTGGCGGTGTTCACCGCCGCCTCCTACGTGGCGGCACTGTTTGATGCCTCGCTGCCCGGCAAGATAGCGCTCGGCGTCGCGCTGGCCCTGCTGCTGTCGGCGGCGCTGAGGGCGCTGCACGTCGGCGGCCATCACGGGGACGCTCTCGGCGTCGCCGCCGCCGGGGCCATGATCTACTGGCACGCCGGCCTGGTGCAGGTGCCGCTCTGCATCGGGATCGGCGCGGCCGCGCACATCGCCGGGGACATGCTCACGCACTCCGGATGCCCGCTGGCGTGGCCCGCCAGCATGCGCGAGTTCCATCTGCTGCCCGGGCCGCTGCGGTTCACGACGAACAAGCTGGCCGAGCACTGGATCATCTCGCCACTGCTCGCGATCGCGCTCGGGCTGCTGGTCTGGCGGGCTGCTGGCCTCGCGCACAGCATGCCGCTGCTGTCCCGGTGAGAAACACGCAGGCCGTAACCGGATGCCCGCCGCCTGGTCAGCGCCAGCCGGTGGGGTCTGGCCGCCTCCCCGGCCTGCGCCGGCGGTGCAGGGCGATGACGCAGGCCCGGAGCGGGCCGTCCTCCTGGCCTACCTGGGCCGTCCGGGCGGCGGGCGGCGCGGGGGAAGGGGAGGAACCCCGCCGCGGCGCGGGCCTGACCACAGCGCCGGCGCCGCGTCGACGGCGGCGGCCACCGCGTAGGCAGCCTTCTCGTAGTTGACCCGCCAGCCGGCGAAATCCGGCCACGCGTCGGCAGGGTCGCGCTCGATCGGGAAGCCGGCCTGGCGCAGCCGATCGACTGCGGCGAGGAATTCCCCGTATGTCAGGCTGATCCCGCCGCCCGGGTCGGCCTCCTGCGGCAGGTCGATACCCATCGCCTGGGCGATCCGGCCGAAGCACAGGAATCCCCCGCGCAGGCACAGGCGGGCTGGGACCTCGGGCGCGGCCTTGGGTGACAGCGCAAGGAACAGCGCAGCGGAGTCCAGCACCGCCAGCAGCGCGGTCACCCACGAGGACAGCGGCTGGGGCGAGCGGAACCGCACGAGCGGCAGGTAGGTCGTGTGGCTTTCCGCCACGTCGGCGGCCCACCGTTCCCACTGGGCGTACAGGCCGGGCAGCGTGTCGAGGGTCGAGGTGCCCGATCCCAGCGCGTAGTGGGTGCGCGCCAGCAGTTCCGGCCCCCAGGAGGGCACGCCGGCCCGCGCGTTCAGCAGTGCCACCTCGGTTTCCCGCCGGTTGAACGCCGCGTACAGGGTGGGCAGGTAGGCGATCTGCAGTGCGATGATCACGAGCCCGGTCGCCGCGCCGATGAAGACGATCGCCGAGGGTGCGGAACCGGCGGGCACGTCGAATCCGAGGGTGAACATCGCGGACCCGGCCGCGGTGAAGGCAGCCGCGATGCCGCCCTTGGCGAACGGCCACAGCAGCAGCGTGAACCCGAGGAAAGCGATCCCCAGCCACGCGGCCAGTTGCGCGAGCAGGATCGTCGCCGCCTGTCCGGCCAGTATCCGGTCACGCCGCTGGTATCCGGTGATGGAGACGGTCGCCAGCCGGAACGCCGCGTTGACCGACCGGTCCACCCACCGGGTCAGGAAGCTGGCGACCGGACGTGACACGATCAGTGTCCCCGTCACGCTGGCCCACGCGGTCACCACCAGCAGGGCACCGGCGACCGCGGCCAGTGAACGGCCGATGAGCGGCACCACCATGGTTACCCCCTGAAGCCGGTGGCTATTGCAACCTACTGCAACCGGGTGCCGCGGTGACGCCTGCAGCCGCCGTCACGGGTGACATCCGCAGCCGCCGTCACGGGTGACGCCTGCAGCCGCCGTCAGCGGGTGCCCCTCACTGAGGCATAGGCAGCTATGGGTGCCGTCGGGGAGAATGTGCGCCATGCCACTACTTCATGACCTGCTCGGCGCGCTCAGTTCGGGACGGCTCGAGGTCGTCGACCTGACCGCGCCGCTGCGCTCGAGCACCCCGGTCCTCCAGTTGCCGGAGCCGTTTCACAACACGATCACCTTCCAGCTTGAGGAGATCAGCCGGTACGACGACCGGGGCCCGGCCTGGTACTGGAACAACATCCATACCGGCGAGCACACCGGCACGCATTTCGACGCGCCGGTGCACTGGGTGACCGCCAGGGACGGCCAGGACGTCTCGCAGGTCGCGCCGGCCCGGCTCGTCGCGCCAGCGGTCGTGCTCGACTTCTCCGCCCGCGCCAGCGAGGACCCGGACTTCCTGCTGGAAATCGAGCATGTGCGGGCGTGGCAGGACGAGCACGGCCCGCTGCCTGAGGGCGGCTGGCTGCTGTACCGGACCGGCTGGGACGCCCGCAGCGATGATCAGGCCAGCTTCCTCAACGCCGGGCACAGCCCGGGCATCTCGGCCGGGTGCGCAAGGTGGCTTGCCGAACAGGCCCCGATCATCGGCGTAGGCGTGGAGACCGTCGGCACGGATGCCGGCGCGGCGCACACCTTCGACCCGCCGTTCCCGTGCCACTCCTACCTCCTGGGCGCGGGAAAGTACGGACTGACCCAGCTGCGCAACCTGTCGGCCCTGCCGGCGACCGGCGCGGTGCTGGTGGCCGCCCCGCTGCCGATCAGCGGCGGATCGGGCAGCCCGGCGCGGGTCCTGGCGCTGGTCGAGCGATGACCGCGGGTCCTGAGGTGGCCGGGCGGTGACCGCGGATCCTGGCGCTGACCGGGCGGTGACAGTCGCAGAGGCGGTGGGGCGCGCGCTGGCCGGCCTGGGTGCCGACCACGTTTTCGGTGTGGTCGGCAGCGGCAACTTCCTCCTCACCAATGCGATGATCGCCGGCGGCGCGCGGTATGTCGCGGCCCGGCACGAAGGCGGCGCGGCCACCATGGCGGACGCCTACGCGCGGACCAGCGGCCGGCTCGGCGTGCTCACGGTTCACCAGGGCTGCGGCCTGACGAACGCGATGACCGGTATCACCGAGGCGGCCAAGAGCCGCACCCCGATGCTCGTGCTCGCCGCCGAGGCCACCACCCCGCGGTCCAACTTCTACGTCGATCAGGCAGCCCTGGCCTGCTCGGTCGGCGCGGTCGCGCAGCGGGTGTCGTCCGCGTCGTCCGCGATCGACGATGTCGTACGTGCGGTGCGGCGAGCCACCGGCGAGCGCCGGACCGTAGTGCTCAATCTGCCTCTCGGCGTGCAGGCACAGCCAGCCGGGCTGAGACCGGCTGAGCTGCCGCCCGCCAGCGGCCCCGGTGGCCCCCCGCCGCCCGATCCGCAGGCTGTCAGGGCGCTGGCCTCAGCGATCAGCGGGGCGCGCCGGCCTGTGTTCATCGCGGGCCGGGGCGCCCGGCATGCACGTGCCGAGCTGGAGCGGCTTGCCGGCCGGTGCGGCGCGTTGCTGGCCACCTCCGCCGCCGCCAACGGCCTGTTCACCGGCAACCCCTGGTCGATCGGCATTTCCGGCGGCTTCGCCAGCCCCCTGGCCGCGGACCTGATCTCCGAAGCCGACCTGGTCATTGGCTGGGGGTGCACGCTGAACATGTGGACAACGCGGCACGGCACCCTCATCGGCAAGGCGGCCACCGTCGCGCAGGTCGACCTCGACGCCGGCGCCCTTGGCGTGCACCAGCCGATCGACCTCGGCGTCACCGGGGACGTTGCCGCCGTAGCGGCCGCGGTGACGGTGAACGAGTCGCCGGGGTACCGGTCACCCGAATTGGCGGCGCGGATCGCCGCATCGGTCCGGTGGCGGGACGTGCCGTACCAGGACGACTCCGGGGAGCAGCGCATCGACCCGCGCACCCTGTCGATTCGGCTCGATGACCTGCTGCCGCGCGAGCGGGTGATCGGTGTCGACTCGGGCAACTTCATGGGCTACCCGAGCGCCTACCTGTCCGTGCCCGACGAACGCGGATTCTGTTTCACCCAGGCATTCCAGTCAGTCGGCCTGGGCTTGGCCACCGCCATCGGCGCCGCGCTGGCCGCACCCAGCCGGCTGCCGGTGGCCGCCCTGGGTGACGGCGGCGCGCTGATGGGCATCTGCGAACTGGAGACCGTCTGCCGGCTCCGCCTGCCGATGGTCATCGTGGTCTACAACGACAGCGGTTACGGCGCAGAGGTCCACCACTTCGGGCCCGGCGGGCACCCACTGGACACCGTGCGCTTCCCGGACACGGACTTCGCCGCCATCGGCCGCGGCTTCGGATGCACGGCACTGACCGTCCGCCGCCCCGGCCAGCTCACCGAGCTCACCAACTGGCTGAACGGCCCCCGTGACACGCCACTGCTGATCGACGCCAAGGTCACCGCCGGCCGCGGGGCGTGGTGGCTCGAAGAGGCGTTCCGCGGCCACTGACCGGGCCGGGCAGCGCCCCCCTTTGACGGCCCGGACGCTCACTGAGCCGACCGCGCACCGCGACCAGCCCAGCTCCCCGCGCGCGCCCAGCTCATCCAGGATGACCCGGTACAGCCGGGCCCGCACCCGCGCGGCTGTCCACTCGGTGAACCGCCGGTGCACGGTCTGCCAGGACGCGCCGAAGGCCGGCGGGAGCTGCCGCCACGCGCAGCCCGAGGTGGCCACGAACACGATCGCCGCCAGTACCTCCCGGTCCCCATGCCGCACCTCCCGGTCCCCATGCCGCACCTCCCGGTCCCCATGCCGCCGCCCCCCGCCCGGGGGCCGGGACGGCGCCGCCGCAACCACCCGCTGGAACAGCTCCCGCAGCCCAGCTGGGACCAGACGTTCCACGATCGTCACAGCCGCAGGCCACCGGGACACCCCAAATGAGACCACCTCCAAGGCGGCGTGTCCACGATACGAGGGGAAGCCCGCTCCCGGTCCACCCACCAGGCCGCCAGGTCGCGTCGGGTGAGGTTCCGTGCGGCAAGCGTCCGGTCGCGGATAAGGTAGTTCTTCTCGTTCTTGACGATGCGCAGATCGCTGCTGACCGCGTCATCGATCACGATCACGGGCTTGCAGGTCGCGTGAGCTGACACGATTTCCATTGCCTGTCCGCCCGGTGGCTAGGTAGATCGCCTCGTCGCCGGGGCCGGTGCCCGTAGGGGTTGCGGGCTGACCCGCCCCATTTCTAGAATGGTAGCTGTACAAGCTAGAAAGGTTGACAGTAATGGCGGTCAGCATCAAGGATCCCGACACTGATCAGCTCATCCGCGAACTCGCCCGCCGGACCGGGGAAACCCAGGTCGCCGCAGTCAAGGTGGCGGTCATGGAGCGGCTGGCGCGACTGGATCGCGATCAGGCCCGGCTGCGGCGCAGCCGCCGGGATCGGCTGGTAGCGATCGCCCGGGACACCGCGCCGCGGCTGGCCGGGATCGGGGCGAGCACGGACATCGGCAGCTATCTGTACGACGACCGGGGCCTGCCGGGATGACGGTAGTGGACTCCTCGGCAGTTATCGCGATCCTGCGCCAGGAGACGGACGCGGACATCTACCTTGACGTGATCGACTCGGCCGAGACGCTGCGGATGTCGGCAGCGAACCACCTCGAGGCAGCTATCGTCATCGACAGAGCCCGTGATCCGGTCGCGTCACGGCGCTTCGACCAGTTCGTCGCCGAAGCGGGCATACGGGTGGAGCCCGTCACGCCATCCCAGGGGCGTATAGCCCGGGATGCTTACCGTGACTACGGGAAGGGCTCAGGCCACAAGGCTTCGCTCAACTTCGGTGACTGCTTCGCCTACGCCCTGGCCAAGGAGACCGGTGAGCCGCTGCTGTTCAAAGGTGACGATTTTCCCAGCACAGACATCGCCTCAGCGCTCGACGACTGCTGAGGCCGGATCGCGCTGCAGGCCCACCCAGGTCACACCAGGACACACTCTTCGCTCTGCTGGCCGGGTCACCGTGACCGGGTGACCGAGGTCGCCGCGCGGCGGCGCGCTCACCGCGCCGCTGGCACGCGGAGGATGAGCGCGTCGCTGCCCAGTGCGTCCTCCAGCGGCACGCCGGCCCCGTAGCGCAGCCCGCGCCGTGCGTTGCGCGACAGGCAGGCGCGCCCGACATGGACTCCATGTCCCGGCGACCACCGCCCGGCTAAGACCCAGCTGGACCTGCTGCGCCGCCTGCGCGATCGCGGCCAGCCCGGACAGGCAGAGCTTGCTGACGGTGGTCGCGGGCACGCTCACCGGGATGCCGCCGCGGGCGGCGGCCAGCCGGGCCGTATCCGGGTGAGCGCCCGCTTACACCACGTTGCCCACGATGACCGCGTCGACCTGGTCCCCGGCAGTCCCGGCCAGGCGCAGCACGGCGCCGACCGCAATGCCCCCAGGGCCGGAGCCGGCGGCGCGGCGGGCGAACCGAGCAGCTTACCGATGGAGGTGCGGGCCCCGGCAGCGAGCACTGGCTGCGGCATGCGGTGCAGCCCTACCAGATCACCGTGTGCCCGCTGCTCCCCGGATCCCGGGGCACCAGCGTGAACGTGCTCGCCAGCCGAACCTGTGGGGTGCCAAAACCGGGAATCCTGTCGCGCTGCCTGACCTGGACGTTCGCGCTATCGCCGCGCATGCTGGAGGCAGCCTACTGGGTTTGCTTTGCGGCAAAGGGGAGGATTCGTGGCTGGTGAGGGGCCGGTGTTCCGATGGTGCGGGTGCACCAGTCCGGCGACAGGACGGCAGTACGGGTCGCGGTGCCCGCGGCTGGCGGCGGGTGGCCGTCATGGGAGCTGGTATGTGCGGCTGGAGCTGCCAGGCGGGCTGGACGGGCGGCGCCGCCGGATCCGGCGCGGCGGGTGCCCATCCCGCAAGGCCGCGCTTGAGGTGCTCGGACGGCTGCGGAACCCGGAGACCGGACAGGCAACCGGGGTGGTGACGGTGGGGGACTGGCTGGTCTCCCGCACCTCCCCGGCCGCGTCCACGGTCCGCGGGTACACCGCGCATATCCGTCTCTGCCTCTGAGACCACCTCTAAGTACCGTATTCTCAGGATTAGCGCCGTTCCACGTCGTTAAACTCCCGCCCGTGGAGTCTCAACCGGTATTCGCCGACCCGTCGGGGCGGCGCCGCCGGGTCATGCGGTACGCAGGCCTCGGATTGACGGCGGTGCTCGCGGTCTGCCTCGGTGCGGTGGTCGTGGCGATGACCGGAGGGCCCAGGGCCCCGCTCACCCAATGGGCCGCTCCACGTCCCCGCGTGGCCGCGACACACGCCGTCACGCCGGGCCACGCACCCCAGCGGTCGCCGGACCAGGCCATTCCGCCACTGCCCGGGTCGCGGCCGGGGGGCGTAACGCCAGGTGCATCACACGACGCGGCGCCCCTGCCATCCGCCGGGCAGTCACCGCAGCCGACCGCTCCGGCAACCCTGTCCGCGGGCAGCGCGCCCACCAGCCCGGCAGGCCAGTCCTCGCCCACCAGCCCGGCAGGCCGGGCTCTGCCCACCAACCCAGCGGGCCAGACCCCGCCCGGGCGCGCCAAGCCGCCCAACCCGCGCAAACCCTCCCCTGCCGTCTGAGCCAATGGTTGCGTCCACGGCGCCCCAGGGCGCGCAACGTCGGCCAGCGCAGCGCCCGCAGGCGCAGCGGCGCCGGGCGCAACGCCCCCGGCCAGCGACCCACCGCAAGAGCCGCACGCCGCGCGGCCACTGGGTGCTCGTCAGCCTGATCATGATCGTCTTCGCGATCGGCCTGACCATCGAGGGATACACCCATGGCGTGCTCGGCGAGAACAGCTCGGATCAGCCGGCGCCGGGACCGCGAGCACAGGCGGCCCCAGCAAGCGTCACGGACGGCGGGCCGGTCGTCGGCATGGTCGGCCAGCGGGCCCGCAGCTACGAGATGCCCGCCAAGACCGTGGCCCTGACCTTCGATGACGGCCCCGACCCGGCCTGGACCCCGAAAATCCTCGCCGTTCTCCGGAGGTATCACGTACCCGCGACGTTCTTCCTGGTCGGCGCGCACGCGGCCAGCTACCCGCACCTGGTCAGGGACGAGGTGGTCAACGGCGACGAGGTCGGCTCGCACACCTACACGCATCCCGACCTCGGCACGGCCGGAGCGTGGCGGGAGAGGCTGGAACTGACCCTTACCCAGAACGCCCTCGCCGGGGCGGCCGGCATCCACACCCGCTTGCTCCGGATGCCGTACTCGTCAGAGCCGGACGCGCTGACGGAGAGGGATTGGCGGGCTGCCAGGCAAGCTGGCCAGGACGGCTACCTGGTCGTGTTCACCAACCTCGACACCAGGGACTGGGCCAGGCCAGGAGTCGCGAACATCGTGAACGCCGCGACGCCCCGGCACGGCCGCGGCGCGATCATCATGTTCCACGATGGCGGCGGAAACCGCAGCCAGACGGTAGCCGCGCTCCCCCGCATCATTTCGGGGCTGAAAGCACGGGGATACCGGTTCACCACCGTCACCGGGGGCCTGCACCTGGTGGCCGGCGACGTGCCGGCCACCTGGGCCCAGCGGCTCGCCGGCACCACGCTCGTGCTGATCCAGCAGGCCGTCGACCACGGCGTCACATTCCTGGCGGTCCTGCTCATCGCGATGAGCGTGCTGACCGTCATCAGGCTGGTGCTGCTCGTCGGCTTCGCCGACGCGCACCGGCGCCGCGCCCGCCGCCGGGCCCACTGGTACCGGTATGGCGCCCCCAGCTTCCTCCCGGACGTCTCGGTGGTGATCCCTGCCTACAACGAAGCTGCGGGAATCGCCGCCACCGTCCGCTCCATGGCCGAAAGCGACTACCGCGGCCGGCTAGAGATCATCGTTGTCGACGATGGGTCCACCGACGACACCGCGGCGATCGCCCGCGGCCTCCGCATCCCATATGTCCGCGTCATCAGGCAGCCGAACGCCGGCAAGCCGGGTGCGCTCAACCGGGGCATCGCCGAGGCGCGCGGCGAGGTCTTGGTCCTCGTCGACGGCGACACGGTTTTCGAGCCGGGCACCATCGGGCGCCTGATCGCGCCGCTGGCAGCGGGAGACGTCGGGGCGGTGAGCGGGAACACCAAAGTCGGCAACCGCCGCGGCTTCCTGGGCGGCTGGCAGCATCTCGAGTACGTGATGGGGTTCAACCTGGACCGGCGGCTGTTCGACGTGCTCGGCACGATCCCCACCGTGCCCGGAGCGATCGGCGCCTTCCGGCGGTCGGCGCTCGCCACGGTTGGCGGCATCAGCAACGACACTCTGGCCGAGGATACCGACCTGACCATGGCGCTGTGCCGGTCGCCGTGGCGGGTTGTCTATGCCCCCGAGGCCCTCGCCTGGACCGAGGCCCCGTCGAGCCTGCGCCAGCTCTGGAAGCAGCGTTACCGCTGGTCCTACGGCACCATGCAGGCGATGTGGAAACACCGCCACGCGATCGTCGAGGGCGGCAAGTCCGGCAGGTTCGGCCGTGTCTGCCTCACCTACCTCGCCATCTTCCATGTCCTGATGCCGCTGATCGCGCCGGTGGTCGACGTGTTCTCCGCCTACGGGCTGGTATTCCTCAGCCCGGCGAAGGTTATGGCGTTCTGGCTCAGCTTCGCCTTCCTCCAGGCGGGGGCTGGCGGCTACGCGCTCTGGCTCGACAGGGAGCGGATGCGGGCGCTGTGGCTGCTGCCGTTCCAGCAGATCGTCTATCGGCAGCTGATGTACCTGGTCACCATCCAGTCCGTGATCACCGCACTGCTCGGCACCGGACAGCGCTGGCACGTCATCCGCCGGGCCGGAATCTTCTCTGTCCGCGGCATGCTCCCGCACAATCAAGCCCCGTTATCCGGAACGAGTATCGGCGCCAGCCGCCACCTGCGTCGTTCCCGCCGCTAGGCCGGCGTGCCGCGCATCACCCCGGTACCGTGATCAAGCTGGCGCCCCAGGGCGTGCTCCAATTGCTACGGGCGGCGGAGGTGCCCTTGCGGGCGATCAGCCACCGGGAACTGCGCAGCAACGGCAAGGCACCGGTGTCATGGCCGACGTCCTGTGCTGTCGGGCAGCGGGTGGACATCTCCGCCCTCAGCGCGGAGGACGCTGGCGAGCGCGGGATCGGCGGTCGCGAGCGGCTCCCGGTGGGCGAGCGCGGCAGAGGCGGCGACGCAGTCGGCAAGGCTGACCGCTGCACGCCCGCGATGGCAGCGGCGGGCGCGTATCCGGGCCGCCTGCATCGCGATCTCGGCGGGCACCGGCACCATGCGCATCCCGGCGTGGCAAAGCAGGGCGAGGTCGGCTTCCACGGCGTCGGGATCGCTGCCGAACACGCGGACCATCTGGTCGCAGACTTCGGCGGCGTTGACTGCCGTCAGCCGGGCCGGCCCGCGGAGCAGCCCGGCAACCTCCGCTGAGGAAGGCTCTCCGCGCAGGTAGGCGATGATGGCGTAGGCGTCCAGGATGGTCATGAGGACCTGGCTGCGCGGCGCTGCCCGGCTGCCTGCTCTGCGGCCCGTTCGCCGGCGCGCGCATCCTCGGCAGTCATGCCAGGCCCGGCGTGCGCTCCCTCCAGGGCCGTGACCGGGTCGTCGGGGACCGGCCGGACGATGGCGTAGTCGCCGCGGTCGATGACCAGCACGGACCTGGCCCGCCAGCGGTGGCGGACCGCTGCGGGAACCGAGATCTGGCCGTTGCGGCTGACCGTGACGCGAGTGGCAGTCATAGGTACATTGTATGTGAGATGACGTGCATTGTATGACGGCGTGCTCTCTGCGCATGCTGTCGTGTCGCCCGGCGTGACCGGCGTGAGGGTGCGCGGGCAGCGCGCAGTCCCGCCGATCTGCGCGAACGGCTGTTGTCCTGCGGGTTGCACAGGATGATTCAGGTCCGGGGGTCCTGCACTGCGGGCACTTTGCGGGCGGCCCGTCCTCCCCGGGCTACCGTCCTTCGCTGGCACCGGAGAACCGGTCCGCCCAGGGGCCCCGAGACGGGGAAACGGCCAGCGCCGGAGGCGGATTCCCCGTGCAAGTGGTCCTCTATCCTGCTGATCCTCCTCGGCGACGTCGCACTCCCCGGGGACGGCGTCCTTGCCCAGCTCGTCCGCGAGGCCGCGGTACCGCCCGGCGCCGCGGGCGGGGATGCCCACCCGCCAGCCGCCGGCGAGCAGTTCCCGCGTCACGGCCAGGCCGATGCCCTGGCCGCCGCCGGTGGCGACCGCAACCGGCGCGGTCACCGCCGGCGCGCCCTGCGCCCGGGTGTCACTCATCGGTCCAGTCCGTCTGCCTGGCGGCCTGCGCCTGTGCCCTGACCGCGGCGAGCCGCTCCTCCAGGGCGGCCTGGATGAACCTCTGCGAGTCGCTGCCCAGCACCAGCCGCAGCGGGGCCGGAGACTGCGCGGCGGAGTCGATGATGCGGGCGGCCATCTTGGCCGGGTCGCCGAGCGACGGGCGGCCGCGGTCCCCGGCCCCGCGGGTCATCGCCGCTGGGGTGCCGTCGTACTCAGGCATCGGGGCGGCGGTCTGCAGGCTGCTGAAGCGGAACTCGGTGCGGGCACCGCCGGGCTCGACGATCGTCACCTCGATGCCGAACGGGGCGACCTCCTTGCCCACCGACTCGATGAAGCCCTCGATGCCCCACTTCGTGGCGTGGTACAGGGAGGCGCCCGGGTTGGTGGCCTGGCCGCCGTAGGTGGAGATCTGGATGATCCGGCCGCCGCCCTGCGCCCGCAGGTGCGGGAGTGCGGCGCGGACGACCTGGATCGAGCCGAGCAGGTTGGTGCCGACGATGCCCTCAATCTGGGCGTCGGTGAGCTCCTCGGCAGCACCGAACAGCCCGTACCCGGCGTTGTTGACTATGACGTCGATCCGGCCGAGGCAGGCGAACGCCTGGCCGACGACCTGGCGCACCGCTGCGGTGTCGGTCACATCCAGGTGCCCCGTCCGCAGCGTCTCCGGGTACGCCTTCTTCAAGTCGTCGACCGAGCCCTCCTTGCGGACCGTGCCGAACACCTTGTCGCCGCGGGCGAGCAGCTGCTCGGTCATGCTGCGGCCGAAGCCGCTGTTAATGCCTGTGATGAACCATGCACGCGAAGCCATCGCGAGCCTCCTGGAAGAAACCGGAACCTCCGGCGCCGCTGCGGCGCCGGCGCATCCACTATCGGCCGGGAACATCACCGTAGGCAGATACGAGAATTTCCTGGGACTCGCAGGACTAGGACAAGCAAGGCATTAGATCCAGATTGCCCCTGCGGGGCCGCTTCCGTGGATGAGAATGGCGGTGCGCACGTGACCCGCCGACGTCGGTTCGCCCTGGCTTCGCGAGGCCGTTCATGAGATTGACGCTGGAGCCCTCACCTTCGGGTGTCCCACGGTTGCGCCGGGAGCGCATGTATCAGGATCTTCGTTTCCTTCAGGGGCCCTGCGGGCCGCGTGCGCACGATGATCCGGCAACTGGCCCAGGAGGCAGGCGTGCAGGTTCTTACGGCAGGTGCGCGGCGGTTGACGTGGGCAAGGATGTGATCGCGGTCGCGGTCCGGCTGCCCGGCGGCGGTCCCGATGGCAGGCAGACCGTGAAGCGGACGTTCAAGACGTTCTATGGCGTGCTGGGGGGAGGCAGCCCGGTGGCTGGTCTCGCTGGGCGTCACGCATGTGGCGATGGAGGCGACCGGGATCTACTCGATGCGAGGCCAGCTCGCGGCGAGGAATGAGGAATTCCGCGCACCGGGCGTGATCGCTGTCAGCCTGGTTGAAGGCCGCAACCAGCGGCCCGGTGCCGCACAAGATCACGCCGACGCTGCTCCGTGCGGCTGGCGTGCGCATGCCCGGAGTTCTACCTGGGCGTGGCTGGCGGTGCGCGATGACCGCGGCCAGATTGTCAGGTGGTCCACGGCGGGGGCGGTAGCCGGCGCGGCCATGGTCGCGGCGGTGGCGTCGTATGAGCACGCCTACGATCTCGTGCGGGCGCACGGTGGGCCAAAGCTCGCCTGCGGGTCCAGGCCATGGCCGGCGGCGTATTCGCCGACCCGGCCGCAGAATGCGTCGGCGAACCGCGCGTAGAGGCCGCGCGGCACGTAGATCCGCTTGACCGCGAAGCAGATCTGGCCGGTCCGGGTGTCGACGCCCTCGGGCATCCGCTCCAGGGTCGCGTCGGAGTCGGCGTCGTCCAGGACGATCGCCGGGTCGTTGCCACCCAGTTCCAGGGTGACGTTCTTGATGGTGCCCGAGGTGGCTTCGATGACCTTCTGCGCGGTTGCCGTGCCGCCGGTGAAACCGGCCATGCGCACGAGCGGGTGGCTGCACAGAGCAGCGCCGGCATCGCCCTCGCCGTGCACGACGTTGAGCACGCCGGGAGGGAGCTGCGCCGCGATCTTCTGCAGCGCCAGCGTCAGCGCGGCCGGGGCGAACGGCGAGGGCTTGAGGACGAGGGTGTTGCCGGTCGCCAGGGCCGGCGCCAGCTTCATCATCGTCAGGACGACCGGCATGTTCCACGGCACGATGGCCGCGGCAACACCCCGGGGAACCTTCTCGGCGCTGATGAAGCTCTGCTCTCGTCGGACCCGGCCGGGCGGAGGAAATCCTCGACGAGGCTGGAGGTGTGCTGCAGGACGCCGGTGCCGAGGGCGAAGCCGGCCTGCGCCTCCCACAGCACGCCGCCGTGCCCGCGCACCAGCAGCGGGGCGAGTTCCTCGCCGCGGCCGGCCAGCACGTCGGCGGCGGCCAGCAGCTTCCGCACGCGCCCGGCGGCGGGGGTGCCGCGCCAGCCGGGGAAGGCGGCGGGCGCGGCGTAGAGCGCGCGGCCGACGTCCTCGGCGGTGCCGACCGCCACCTGGGCCGCGACCTCGTCGGGCCGTCCCGGGTCGTGGACATCGCGCGGGTTGGCCACCGGCGCCTCGCCGCCGATCAGGTGCCCGACCTGCGGGACGGTCTGGGTCGTTATAGGGGGTCCCTTCCACGACAGAACGACATTGTTCGCCACATCGGCGGTCGCCGTGGAAGTGTGGCAGGTTGAATCATGCTGGGGACAGTGACGCGTGTCAAACACGCGTCGGTCGCTGACGGGATGAGCCAGATAGACGAAGACCTGGCACACTGGTCGGACGGTTTCCGGAGGTGGTTCGTGAAGGCCCGGTCACTGGTGTTCGACCTGTTCGGCGACTACCTGCGCTATCGCGGCGGGGAGGTGCGCCTGCGGCACCTGGTCGCGCTGATGGCTTGTTTCGACGTGCCGGAGGCGACGGTGCGGATGGTGGCGGCGCGGCTGCGCAAGGAGGGGTGGCTGAGCAGCCGCAAGGAGGGGCGCGAGACCGTCTACGAGCTGACGGAGACCGCCTGGCGGCTGCTGGACGAGGGGCGCGATCGCATCTTCGATCGAGCGCGCGGCCCGTGGGACGGCCAGTGGCACATGGTGCTGTATTCGGTGCCGGAGTCCGAGCGCTCCGTGCGTGAGCAGTTGCGCAAGAAGCTGGCGTGGTTCGGGTTCGGCCCGTTGTCCGCCTCGGTCTGGGTGAGCCCGCACGACCGGGCGCAGCTGGTGCGCGAGGCCTTCGCCGGCGAGTCGTCGGTGCGCCTGGACATCTTCCGGTCTCGCTCGGCGGGGCTGGAGGAGGACCGGGACATAGCGGCGCGCGCCTGGGAGCTGGCGAAGCTCGACCGCGATTACGCCGAGCTGCTGAGCCAGTACCGGCCGCGGCTCAGCCGGTACCGCGCGGGCAACCTGGCTGGCCGGCACGCGCTGGCCGAGCGCATGCAGCTGATCCACGACTACCGCCGTTTCCCCTTCCGCGACCCGGATCTGCCGCCCGAGCTGCTGCCCGAAGGCTGGCACGGGCGGCATGCGCACGAGGTGTTCCTGGAGGCGCACGGCCTGCTCCGGGGCGCTGCCGAGGCCTATGTCGACGAGCTGCTGGATGCGGACGGCGTGGTTGCCGAGCAGGCGAGTTGATCGCGATGTGTGTCACTTTCTAGACGTTCGTTGAAACTATGTTGTAAATTGAGCGCACGCGCCGCTGACGCGGTGTCGCATGTGCTCAACAAGGAGCGTGGTGCTCATGTCAGCGCCGACTGACATGCCTCATCGATCCGGTCTCGTCGTCGTGGGTCTGTGTTTCCTGAGATCGTCTTCGACGGCTACGACCTCATCGTCTACGGCTCGGCGGTGCCGAGCCTGCTGACCGAACCGGGCTGGAGCCGGGTGCCGGCCCTGGCGGGCGCGATCAGCAGTTACGCCCCGGTGGTTCCGCGCCCGGAGAAGATCTTCTGCGCCGGGCTGAACTACCGCACCCACATCGTGGAAATGGGGCGCGAGCTGCCGGCCTACCCCGCGCTGTCCGCCAGGTTCGCCCGCGCCCTGGCCGGCGCCAACGACCCGGTGCTGCTGCCCGCCGGTTCCGAGCAGGTGGACTGGGAGGCCGAGCTCGGCGTGGTGATCGGTGCCGAAGTCCGGCACGCGAGCCCGGAACAGGCCGCTGCCGCGATCGCCGGGTACACCGTCGTCAACGACATGACCGCCCGCGACTTCCGGTACCGGCCGGTGGAGTGGCTGCAGGGCACGACGTTCGAACGCAGCACCCCGGTCGGGCCGTGGCTGGTGACCGATACCCGGCCCGGTGAGATCAGCTGCACCGTCGGCGGTGACATCGTCCAGAAGGCCGGCACCGGCGACCTGGTGTCCGACGCGGCGGCCCTGGTCGCCTACGTCTCGCAGATCGTCACGCTGGTCCCCGGCGGCCTCATCGCCACCGGCACGCCCGGCGGCGTGGGCCACGCCCGCAAGCCTCCGCGTTACCTCGCCGGAGGCTCGAAGGTGGTCACGCGCGTCGAGGGCATCGGCGACCTGCACAACACGATGATCAAGGAGTTCTGATGCGCGTCGCCGTCGCGGGAGGCGGTCCCGGCGGGCTTTTCTTCGCCACGCTGGTCCGGCGGGCCGACCCGTCGATCGAGGTCACCGTGTTCGAACGCAACCGGGCTGACGACACGTTCGGGTTCGGGGTGGTCTTCTCCGATCGCACGCTGGCCGGGATCCACGAGGCGGACCCGGTGCTGCGTGAGGCGCTGACCGAGCACGGCCGGCACTGGGACGAGATCGAGGTGCGCCTGAAGGGCGAGCGCATCCGCTGTGGTGGCAACGGGATGGCCGCCATCGTCCGCAAGACGCTGCTCGCCCTGATGCAAGCCCGGGCCCGGGACGCGGGCGCGGAGCTGCGGTTCTCCACCGAGGTCACGCTGGACGATCTGCCCGGCTACGACCTGGTGGTGGCCGCGGACGGAACCGGTTCGAAGATCCGCGAGCAGCTGGAGGCGGATCTCGGCGTGCGGGTGGAGACCGCGACGGCGAAGTTCATCTGGTTCGGCACGGACTACCTCTTCGCCGGGCTGACCTTCGTGCACGAGCGCGGCCCGGACGGGGTGTTCGCCGTGCACGGGTACCCGATCTCGCCCGAGGTATCGACGTTCATCGTGGAGACCGACGAGGCGACCTGGCGGCGTGCCGGGCTGGACGAGTTCGACACGTCCCAGCCGCCCGGCGTGAGCGACCTGAAGTCCAAGGACTACCTGGAAAAGCTGTTCGCGCACCAGATCGCGGGGAAGCGGCTGCTCACCAACAACTCGCGCTGGGGCAACTTCCGCACCCGCCGCACCCAGCGGTGGCACACCCTGAAGCCGCGGCCGGTGGTGCTGCTCGGCGACGCCGTGCACACCGCGCACTTCTCGGTGGGTTCGGGAACGAAGATGGCGATGGAGGACGCGATCGCGCTGTCCCGCGCGCTCACCGAACACCGGGACGACCTCGCCGCCGCGCTGGCCGCCTACGAGGAGGCCGCGCAGCCGTCGGTGCGGAAGATCCAGGACTCGGCCCGGCCGAGCCTGGCATGGTGGGAGCACTTCGGCCAGTACTACGACACCTTCCAGCCGTGGCAGTTCGCCTACCACTTCCTGTCCCGCAGCATCACCGATGCCCGGCTGGCCCGGCGCGCGCCCGACTTCGTCGCGGACACCCATCGGGCCTGGGTGCGCGAGCACGGTGCCGAACCCCTGCAGACGTCGTTCACCACCGGAGGGTGGTCGGCTCCCGGGCGGCTGGTCGGGGTCGCCGTCGCCGCAGACGGAACCCCGGTCTGCGTCCTGGGCTCCACTGAGCTGCCGCTGTCGCAGGGGGACGGGCCATGGGGCGCGATCGTCACGGCGCCGGAGTCCGAAGAGGACCTGCCCGCCGTGTATGAGAAGCTGGCCGCGACGTCGGGCTCGCCGGTGCTCGTCGCCGTGCACGGCGGAACACCGCTGACCCGCACCCTGGTGTGCGAGCGAGCGCGGATGGTCGAGGGGATTCCGGCCCTGCTGGTCGATCCCGGCATGGACCGGGACCAGGCCGTGACCGCCGTCCTGTCCGGCCGCGCCGACCTGATCGGAGGTGTGGCGTGACCAGCACACTCCCGGCCGGGGAGCGGACCGGTTCCGCACTGGCCCCGATGTTCGCTCCCCGCGGGATCGCCGTGGCCGGTGCGTCGAGGACCCCGGGCAAGCTGGGCGCGACGATGGCGCGTTCACTGGCCTCGTTCGCCGACGATGGCGGGCACCTGGCACTGGTCAACGGCCGCGACGAGACGATGCACCCGTCGCTCAGCGCCGCGACCGGAGCGGGCCCGGTGGACCTGGCGATGATCTGCGTCCCGGCCGCCGCGTGTCCCGGTGTCCTGGCCGAGGCCGCGCAGGCCGGGGTGCGTGCCGCGGTGATCTGCGGTGGCGGGTTCGCCGAAGCCGGCGGCGCGGGCGTCGAGCACCAGGAGGCCGTGGCGCAGGTGGTGAGGGAGACCGGGATCCGCGTGCCGGGCCCGGACACGAGCGGGTTCCTGGCGCCGCACGCGGGGGTCATGGCCAGTTTCGTGCCAGGCGTGGCGGGGATCCGCCCGGGCCGCGTCGCGGTGGCGGCCAGCGGCGGTGTCAACCACGCGGTGTCGTTCCTGCTGACCGAGGCCGGTCACGGGATCAGCCTCGCCGTGGGACTGGGCAACGGGGTCGATGCCGCCGCACCGGACATCCTGGACTACCTGGCCGAGGATCCGCACACCGGTGCGGTCGCGCTGCACGTCGAGCCGGTCGCCGACGGTCCCGGTGTCGGCGTGGTCACCGGGTACGCGCTGCACGAGCCCGGCGCCGTGAACCCGGCCGAGGCCGCGGCGATGCCGGACGACCTGGCCGGCCGCGCCCTGCCTGAGGCGTGGCGTGGCGGTCCCGTGCTCGACGCAAAAGAGCTGGGTGCGGTCGTCAGCGCCCTCGGGCACCTGCTGGTGGCCAACCCCGGCCTCGACGAGATCGAAATCAACCCGCTGCGGCTGACCCGCGACGGCCTCGTCGCGCTGGACGCCGTGATCATCCCCAGGGAGGCCGACGATGCCCAGCCCGATCAGTGACCACACCGTCCCCTGGCCCGACGCCGACGCCGGGCGTTTCGTCGAGGCCGGGTACTGGGCGGGGGCCCCGCTCGGGGACTTGCTGCGCGGGGTCGCCGAACGCACCCCGGACGCGCCCGCGCTCATCGACACCGCGACGGGCACCCGCCTGACCCACGCCGAGCTGGCCGAGCGGGCGGACGCGGCCGCAGTGCGCCTGCTCGACCTGGGGCTCGCGCGCGGCCACCGGCTGATCATGCAGCTGGGCAACGGGTGGGAGTTCGTGGCGCTCACCCTGGCCTGCCTGCGCGCCGGGATCGTGCCGGTGATGGCGCTGACCGCGCACCGCCGCACCGAGCTGACCTACCTCGCCCGCCACGCCGAGGCCACCGCGATCGCGGTGCCGGACGTGCTGCGCGACTTCGACCACCAGACCCTGGCCCACGAGCTCGGCCCGTCCGTGCGGGAGGTCACCGGCGAGGCGTGGCACGTGCTCGTCGCGGGGGAGAACCTCGCCCCGGGCAGCGTGGACCTGCGCGCCCTGTGCGGCCCGAGCACGAACCCGGAAGCCGACCGGGCCCGCCTCACCGGGGCCGAACCGGACAGCCGGGACGTGGCGGTGTTCCTGCTCTCCGGCGGCACCACCGGGCTGCCCAAGCTGATCGCCCGCACCCACGACGACTACGCCTACAACGCCCGCATCTCAGCCGAGTACGCCGCGCTCGGCCCGGACGCGGTCTACCTGGTCAGCCTGCCCGCCGGGCACAACTTCCCGCTGGCCTGCCCGGGCATCCTCGGCACGCTGCTCGCGGGCGGACGGGTCGTGATGCTGCCCTCGCCGGAACCGGTGCAGGCCTTCGCCACGATCGCGGCCGAGGGCGTCACCCACACCGCGGTCGTCCCCGCGGTTGCCGCGCGGTGGCTCGAACACGCCGCCGAGCGCGGCGCCGGTGAGCTGACGAGCCTGCGGGTCCTGCAGGTCGGCGGGGCGCGGCTGGCCGACAACCTCGCTCGCCGAATCAAGCCCACGCTGGGCACGACGCTACAGCAGGTGTTCGGCATGGCCGAGGGACTGCTCAACGTCACCCGGCTCGACGACGACGAGGAGGTCATCTGCACCACGCAGGGCCGCCCGGTCTCACCCGCCGACGAGGTGCGCCTGGTCGACGCTTTCGACATCGACGTCCCGCCCGGCGAGCCCGGCTCGCTGCTCACCCGCGGCCCCTGCACCCCCCGCGGCTACTACAAAGCCGCCGAACAGAACACCCGCGCCTTCACCGCCGACGGCTGGTACCGCTCCGGTGACATCTGCCGGATGACACCCGAGGGCAACCTGATCGTCGAGGGCCGGGACAAGGACATGATCAACCGCGGCGGAGAGAAGATTTTCGCCGAGGAGGTGGAAAACCTCGTCTACCAGCTCCCGTCGGTGCGCCAGGTCGCCGCCGTCGCGATGCCGGACCCGGTGCTCGGCGAGCGGGTTTGCCTGTACGTCGTGCCCAAGCCCGGCGCCACCGTCACGCTGGACGAGATCCGCGAGTCCATGGAGCGGCTCGGGGTCGCGAAGTTCAAGCTGCCCGAGCACCTGGTGCTGGTCGACGAGCTGAAATCCACCAAGGTGGGGAAGATCGACAAGAAGGCGCTGCGCGCCGACATCGCCGGCCGGCTCTCCCCAGGCGTGAGGGCATGACCGGGCGGCACGACACGGCAGCGACCATGGCGTGGATGCGCGAGGGCACAGCGCATCTGCGGAGGTGCGCGGACAAGCTGGACGACGCGGCGTTCCCCGCGCCCAGCCTGCTGCCCGGGTGGACCCGGGCGCACGTGCTCGGGCACGTCGCACGTAATGCCGAAGCCCTCACGCGGCTCGCCACCTGGGCGCGCACCGGCGTCCAAACCCCCATGTACGCCAACCCGGAACAGCGGGCGGCCGAGACCGAGAACTCCGCCGCCCAGCGCCCGGCCACGCTGCGCGCCGAGCTGCTCGCCACCGCCGGGGCCCTCGATGCGGTGCTGGACGCGCTGACGCCGCAGCAGTGGCAGGCGCAGGTGCGCAGTGCGCTCGGACGGGCCACCCCGGCCGCGGAGATCCCGTGGATGCGCATCCGCGAGGTCTGGTTGCACGCCATCGACCTGGGTGCCGGCGCGACGGTGGCCGACCTGCCGGACGGCGTGGTCGACCTGCACGACAACCGCCTGGACCTGGCGAAGGAGGCCGGCGCCACCCACGTGGTCAACGGCGGCCGGGAGGACCTCACGGGCACGCTGATGAGCATCACCGGTGGTGCGGGCGTCAGCGACGAGACCGCGCGGATAGGCGGTTGATCATGGCCGCCTGGCTGGGCGGCCGTCCCGCCGGTAGGGGGTCCACGCCTCGCGGATGAGCCTGCGGACGGTGATGATCGCCTCGGCGAGGCCGACGAACGCGCCGATGACATCCTCGTTGCGCTCATAACAGCGCTGCAGCCGGCTGAAGCTGTTGTGCCAGGCGTTTGCCCGCTCAATATGCCACCGCTGCCCGGCCTGGAGGGGGCCTTGGCGATGCAGCCGCCGGCGGCGAGTTCTTCCAGGACCAGGCCCACGATCAGGTCATAGGACTCCCGGGCGATCTGCGTCAGCTTCACGAAGATCCCGGCCGTGATCTACTCATCGCGGCGGTCGCGGATCGTGGCGGCGCCGCAGGTGCCGCCGGCGATCGAGGCGTACGAGCAGCCGGACCGGAGGACCTGGATGAGTTTTTCGAAGATGACCCGGCTGGAGACTGCAACGGGAGCGAGACATGACGCTAGACATGCAGCACAGGGCGATCCCGGCCCCCGACGAGGCGGCCATCCGCCAGCTGCTGAAGAGGATGCGTGAGGCATGGGCACGCGGTGACGGTTCCGCCCTCGCCTCCGTTTTCACCGGGGACGCCCGGTATATCGAGGCCCCAGGCATCCGCTTGTTCCGCCGGTGATCGGGGCTGGCGGTGCGGTAGCCGAACTGCGGGTTCGGGCCGGTGCTCCACGTCAACGACCCCGTTCCGCTGGAGACGTTCACGATGCGCGGGTGTGCGGACCGGCGTAGGGCTGGCAGGAAGCCGTTGGTCACGGCGACCACGGCGAAGACGTTCGTCTCGTAGGTACGCCGGAAGACATCAGTCTCAACCTGAGTGATGTCTCAACCTGAGTGATGTCTGGCCCGGTGTCCAGGGAGATGCCGGCGTTGTTGACCAGGACGTCGAGTTCGGGCACCTCGGCAGCCGCGTGGGCGGCGCTTGAGGTGCCGGTGACGTCGAGCGGCAGCACCCACCCGCCGGCCTCGCAGGCCACGTCTTCGCCCCGGCCGGCGTCCCGGGCGCCCACGAGCACCTTCCAGCCCAGCGCGGCCAGTTGACGGGCGATCTCCTTGCCGATGCCGCTGGTGGCGCCCGTGATGAGTGCGGTGGCAGGGTCTGTGCCGGTACTCACTGTTCACTCCTTCGGGTCGGTTCTGCGCTCTCCAGTGCCCGCTGGTTCGGTCGTTCGCTCACGAGAGGTACCCGCCGTGCTCGAGGTCGGCGATCAGCCCAGGGTGGTCCGGCCGCCAGCCGAGCTGCTCCTGGGTCCGCCCGCTCGAGCTCCAGTCGTCGAGGGCGGCGAAGGGCGCGAGGTAGCCGAAGTGGGCAGCGGCGTCCTCGCTGCTGACGGAGATGACCGGCAGGCCGAGTCCCGCGCCGATGACCTCGGCGATCTGCCGGAGGGGGATTCCCTGGTCGGCGACGCCGTGGAACGTCGCTCCCGCCTTGGCTTGCTCCAGGGCGAGCCGGAACAGCCGCGCGGCGTCCAGGCGGTGCACGCCGGTCCACCGGTTGGCCCCGTCACCGACATAACCCGAGACGCCCTTCTCGCGGGCGGTCGCGATCAGGCCGGGGACGAAGCCGCGCGTGTCGGCCTGACCGTCGTGCACGGACGACGACAGGCGCACGATCGAGGCCCGCACGCCCTGCCCGGCGAGCGCGAGCGCCGCCTCCTCGCCGGCCACGCGCGGGCCCCAGTTGGCGGGGTCATCCTCGGTCGCGGGGCGGCCCGGGACGCTGACCAGCGCGGTGCCGGAGGTCACGACGAGGGGCCGGTCCGTGCCGGTGAGGGCCCCGCCAAGGACTCGGATGGCGGCGGCGTCGGCCTGGCAGGCGGCGGCAAAGTCGGTGACCGGCGACACATTGGTGAATGCGGCGTGGATGACACCGTCGGCGCCAGCGGCGCCGGCGTGCAGGCTGTCGAGAGCCTCCAGCGAGCCGCGGTGGACCCCGGCCCCTGCTGCCCCGAGCGCTTCGGCGGCTGCGTCGGAGCGAGCGAGGCCGACGACCTGGTGCCCGGCCTTGAGAAGCTCGGAGACGATGGCGGATCCGATGAACCCGGTTGCCCCGGTGACGAAGACACGCATAGTGGGCTCCTTGCCAAGCTCGGGATGGCTCCGGCTCGTTCGTGGCACCCAGCCGGTGCCGGGCCGGTGATGCCAGCGTGCGGTCATCGAGCGCCCCGTGTCCAAGGCCTGTTCCGCATTGTTCAATACATCTGAGGCATCACCGCATCTCAAGAGGTCTCCGCGGGCACGTCCTTCTCGATGCAACTGCTAGCGTGAAGGCATGTCCGGCCCGTCATCGCCCCCAGCGGACCTCGACCTGCGGCTGGTGCGATACTTCGCCGCCGTCGCCCAGCACCAGCATTTCGGCCGCGCCGCCGCCGACCTGCTCGTAGCGCAGCCCTCGCTCAGCCGTCAGATCCGGCGGCTCGAAGCCCAACTCGGCGCCCGTCTCTTTGACCGCACGCCCCAGGGCGCGCAACTCACCGCCGCCGGGGCGGTCTTCTTGCCCCGCGCCAAGGCCCTGCTGCGCTCCGCCAGCCAGGCCGCGGCTGCCACCCGTGCTGCCGCCCAGCCCACCCGGATCACGGTCGGCTACACCATGAACCTCATCGTCACCCCCGCGGTGCGCAACCTGCGCCTGAAGCACCCCGACGCCGAGGTGCACACCCTCTTCCTGAACTGGAACGAACCGCGCGAGGCACTGCTCGACCACCGGGTAGACGCGGTCGTGGCGCGCCTGCCGATCCGCACCGACGGGCTGGAAGTGACCATCTTGTACGACGAGCCCCGGGAGTTGCTGGTGCCGCTCGACCACCGTCTCGCGGGCAAGGAATCGGTCACCCCCGACGACATCGCTGACGAGCCCATACCCCGCTTGCGCGACCCGGGCGGGACCGCTGAATGGCGCGTCGACCCCCGGCCCGACACATCCCGCGCACCAGACGGCCCCGTTGTCGACACCGTCGAGGACAAGCTTGAGCTCATCGCCTCCGGGCAAGCCGTCGCCATCGTCCCGGCCGGCCCCCGCCCCAGCTTCCGGCCCGACCTCACCACCATCCCCCTGCACGGCGTCGAGCCCGGCCACGTCGTGCTCGCCACCCGCGCCAGCGACCGCAATCGCCTCGTCGCGGCCTTTCGCAAGTCCGCCCGGGACTGCCTCACCGGTCCCGCCGGGCCCGCAGCCGTCCCCGTCAGTCCGGGCCAGGCATAAACGCCACCGCAAGCGGAAGACCCGGCCACGGTCACGCCGTGACGTGGCCGCGGAACGTCCGGCCGGCCGCCGCCCGCGGGCCACGGCAGCAGATCGCGATGGAGCTGACCGGAGGTGACGGAGGATGTCGCCCGAGCTTGCCACCTTTCCGAGCCGGGGCAAGATCCGCTCGATTCAGTGGCGGCGGCTGATCGGGCCGGCACCGGTCATGGCATCCGCCGCCAGGACGAGTGACAGCCACGCTCGAAGGCAGCTCGTGCCGCCGGCTCCACACCGACGCTCGCACTGATCCGGGCGAGCGCCACCAGGGTGTACACCATGGCCTTGGAGGTGGTGGCCCAGCCCCGACTGCTTCCGGCACCCGCATGGCCCTGGCCTGCTGGTTTACGGTCATTCGCATCGCAGCCTATGGTGAAATGCCTGGTCAGGCCATGATCATCTGGTGTCCGAGGAGCGAGCGCACCGAAAAGCCAATGCGTGCTGACCGGTGAGTTCGCGATCGGAGGCCGGTCGTGACCGGGCGGGCCGAGCCTTTGAGCGCGTCGGCCGCCGGTTCGGCCGGCACGACTTGCGTGAACCGCTCTCTCCAGCCGCGCTGGAGTGCCCCCACTCGATGGCAAGTTCGATAATCACCCGCGCTTTTGCCTTGACAGCATCAAGGGGATGGCGTGTACTGAAGGTGGCCGGTAACAAGAGGTCCAGGGGACTTCTTCCCGTGAGAGCGGGATAGCCGGCCGCTGTCATGCCTGGCCCCATGGCAGGAACTGTGATCGCAGGGTTGGTGCGACCGCCGCCATGTAGGTGGGGTCATCTCGCTCGAGCTGGCGCTGGACGGCCCACAAGGCGTAGTCGGCAACCTGGAGGCCCCAGCTCGAAGCCGAGTCCCAGTGGGCGACCACGACCGTGCAGCCGACAGGGGCGTGGTCGTGGCAGACCTCCGAGATCGCGTCCTGGAAGGCGCGCTTCCTGGCCTTCGTCCCGAGCGTGGCCACCGCCACGTGCAGCGTGTCACCCGGCCCGGCGACCTGGCGGGCGATCTCCTTGAAGTGCAAGTACCAGGCGAGACGGTACAGGTAGATCTCGCCGCGCGCGCGGACGTAAGAGTAGGCGTTCGCCTTGGCGAGGAAGGTGGTGTCGAACCGGGGCGCCTGGCGGCGGATCAGATCGTACACCTCGGCCCTGGTCGCGTGACTGTCATTCTTCGCGTGATACCCGGCCGGGCATACGACACCAGCGCCGGCGTGCCGGAACCGGAGGGCGGTGGCCTCCCACAGGTGCGCGCCGTGACCGGCGGGCCAGGTGGCCGTGCCGATGCCGAAGTACTTGGAGCTGCCCTCGCCGGGGTTGTAGTCAAGATTGCCGGTCTCGTCGGCGTACATGTAGATGTCTGGCATCGGCGATCGCACGGAGGTCCGGTGGATGCTGGCTGGCCGGGCTGGGTTTGCCTGGCCTCGTTCGTCCTGGTTTACAGTAACGCGGGCTGGCCGTCGGATATTCGGCAGGTGTCTGCTCAATCCAGTCACTGATCTGTCGTGCCTGGATTACCGTGCTCTGTGAGGAGTCGGCTATCCCCGTTCCAGCGACCTGAAGAGGTCGTTGATGGGTACCCGTGGGGGCGGGAGCGTGGTTAGCAGCAATTCCTGGCGCGTTCCTCGATGCCGAGAAGTGAAGGATGCGCTGTAGCGGAGATCTACTCGGCGCTTCGAAATGCGCCAAGCACGGATACCGAGTGACTCTGACTCGGCATCGCTCGGGGTCATGCGCCCAACCGCGTACAGGGCGGGGTCGCTAACCAGATCAGGATGGTTGTCGTACGACAGGATCCACCTGACCTGGGCGCGGCGGCGCAAGTACTCGGCGAGCCGGTAGTGTGCCTTCCCCGCAGCCCATTCATCCCCGCCCTGCGGTGATGCGTATCCCCCGGCAGGGTCAAATGACGTGCTGTACAACCTGGGAGATTTATTCCAATATGGCGGGTCGAGGTAGGCGATCACTCGGTTGGGAATCAACTGGGGATACCATTCGGCGACATCCTTGAGGGTAACTTCCCAGTCCTTGCACCACACGTCGACAAGTCTATTGGCCGCATACAGGTCACCGATGAGGCGCAGCCGGCTTTCGAGCGCCTCCTTGTTGAACCTGCAGTCGATCTTGTACTCGCTCGTTTGCCGTCGACCACCGATCGGGCCAGCCCGGCCGTGGAGGATGCCGGAGAACGTCGTCCTGTTGAGGAACAGGCACTTCACTGCGGCGTCCCGGTCTTCCGCATGGGCAGGTGTCCAGCGCCGCCAGTAATCCCAGCGTTCCAGCGTTACAGGCTCCTCCCACATGCGGTCGATCAGCCAATCGGTATCGACGGCTGCGACCTGCCAGAACCTTGTTACCAAGGGGTCCGCGTCAGCCAGGAGGATCCGGTCAACGATTCCAGCGGCGGCAAGCCGCAAAGCTGTTGACGCACCACCGGCGAACGGCTCGACAAACAGGTGAGGTCGTCCGAGCGATTTCGATGATTCGATGATGAGGCTAGCGACCACGTTCACGAGGCCCGACTTTGCCCCTGGATAGCGTAGGGGCGACAGGTAGCGCATCGCGCCCAGGGCCTCGTCCCTTAGCTTGCCCGGGTTGGCGAGTGCCCGCGGGTTGGCGCCGATGTGACTGGGTGCAAGGAGTCGCCCAGCACGCGGGCGTGCCGACGACTCAACCGTGATCGGAACTGTCACGGCAGAGCGGGCCCTTGCTGAGCAGATTCGGACGAATCGAGACCGAGTTTGCGCTTGGCGACGAGTCGGAGGACGTCTGTTCCCACCCCGATGGGGAAGGCCGCCTTGGAGTGCGCCAAGGCAACGGGGATGAGCCCGTCGCGGTACATGGACGATCCCGTCCTATCGACTACATCCAGGATGGCAGGCAGAGACGGGTAGCCGTCAGGTCCGGGCTGCCCGCCGTGGTCATCGTACGGCTGGCCGACGGCAGGCGGCACCGTGATCACGACGACTCGGCCGTCGAGGGATCGATAGATGAACTTGCGGCCCCAGTACGTTTCCGACCCATACGCGAGCGGGTTGTCCGCGTTGGTGACGGCACGCAGGACGTCGACGTCGAGAACGAGCAGGTCACCAGGCTTGAGGGCCTCGTGCCGGGCGAGTGCGGTCGCGTAGTCGAAGAAGGTCCCCGTCTTCTCGACCCCGCAGAGGTAAGGCCCCGGGCCGGGCGTCGTGGCGATCATGTGCTGGAAGTAGCTCACCGCGCGGCCGCGAAGCTTCGCCGGCGGGCCGTACATGGCCAGCGGGCCATCCATGATGAACAGAGTGGACCGGAGCAGGTCATGCCGGGATTGCTCCCACAGCAAGGTCGTGAGGCCAATCATGACCAGCAGTTCGATGACCTGCATCAGCCTGCCCAGTGCGGTTGCGTTGGTGCCCTCTTCGGTGACCTCCTCGTATATGCGCAGCGTGTCCGTAGGGAATAGGTGCTGACCGCAGCCTGGGCAGGTGGCCCCGTTCAGGCCAACCGGCACCCCACCTTGATCGCACTGCCGGCTTGGGCAGTCAACTGGCAGTGAACTGGCGGGAGCGCCCGGCTGGCCGTGAAGCAGCAGCAGGAGCTGCAGCAGGCTCTGGTTGAGGCGGTTTACCTCGATCTTCTTCGTGCGGAACAGCGAGTCGATGCCTTCCCGCCAGGACTCCTGGATGGACATGCCCTCACGCAGGTAGGCGCCTGCCAGGGGAAGATCCAGGGATACCAGCGCTGAGTTGACCGCGTTGTGGAGAACGACTGGGTCTACAAACCTCTCCTTGCGCTGGCTCTCCATGGCCTCGATGTCCAGCCAGATCGCGGCGGCCTGGGCGTAGCCGTAATGCACCGAGGGCAAACCGTCTCGCACGGGGACCGGCATCGAGGATCCGTCGACGCCAATGACTCCGACCAGCCGGTCTGAGTCAGGTGGCTGCGGCAGGTCGGACTTGCCGCGCACCTTGGACCCGAGCCAGGCCAGGTCCCGCAGATGCTCGGCCGGAACGTAGAAACTGGCCCGGTCGGCCAGTGCCCGCACCACGGCGTCGGTGTGGCCGAGCCTGGAAGCCTGCTCGAACCCGCCGGAGATGGTTCTGTATGGCATCAGGTGTCTCTCAGCCTCCAGACGGAGCGAGCCGCGGCAAGCCGGCGGCGGCGCGCGCCTCATTGACTAGTTCGATCCCGTACCGGTCGATGTGGACCGGCACGATGTACGGGGACGACATCGTCTTGAGCCGGACGTATCCCTTGTCCTCATGGCTGATAATGGCATCCCCGAACGCCTTGAAATCGTAGTACTTGCCGAGCTCGTTCACCTCCCGGGAATTGTTCAGGTGGGCGACAACCCAGTTCTTGGTATTGGCGAGCACCTCGTGGGCGACCCCGGTGACCTCCTGCGTCGCGTAGATCATCCCGATCTTGAGCTTGCTGCCCTCCTTCGCGAGGCGGACCC
>Ga0209061_1002027_pt1 | contig 28460 bp, 20 predicted proteins | sample Coa_R1_10_FD_187157 | JGI IMG/M metagenome (GOLD analysis project Ga0209061, IMG submission 187157) | Surface soil microbial communities from Centralia Pennsylvania, which are recovering from an underground coalmine fire - Coalmine... | ecosystem: Environmental > Terrestrial > Soil >... | reverse complement strand
GGCCGCAGCGCAGGCTGGGTCGCTCACTGGCGCGAGATGGCTTCGTCGCCACCGAAGATCGGACGGCCCACACAGCTGTACGTCGGCCCGGCCGAGCGCTCGGTGGAAAGGGCGCGCTAAGCATGCTCGATCGCCCTCTTGCCCCAAACCCCTATGACCTTTTGCCCAAGGTCCCGAGCTTTTCCTTGACCAGTGAAGACATTTCAGAGGGGGCCACGCTGCCTCACGTCCATGTAGGCGATTGGGCCGGAGGAGGCAACCAGAGCCCGCACCTTCGCTGGTCCGGCTTCCCGGCCAACACCGCCGGCTTCGCTCTCACCTGCTACGACCCGGACGCTCCTACGGGCAGCGGTTTTTGGCACTGGGCGGTAGCCAACATCCCCCCGAGCGTGACTGAGCTGCCGCGCGGCGCAGGCAACCCCTCAGGAGAGGGGCTCCCGCCTGGCGTAGTCCAACTCAAAAACGACGCCGCCACAGTCGGCTACGTGGGCGCCGCACCTCCCAAAGGCGACCGGCCCCACCGCTATATATTTGCCGTCCACGCTCTGGACGTCCCCGAGCTCGAAGTTGGGCCGGGAGCCACGCCGGCGTTCTTGGGCTTCAACATCGTGTTCCACGTCATCGCTCGCGCCACGCTCACGGCGACGTACCAGCAGACCTAACGCCGGGGCGCCGGCGGTGAACAGCGCGGCGCCGGCCCCGCCGGCGCTAAACAGGGCGCGCTAGGAGCGGCAACTTCAACCGAGGAGGGACTCGTCGAAGACTATCCCCCTACCACCGCAGGTGGGGCACGTCTCGGAGTAGCTCTCGACCAAGCCCTCTGAAACACGCTTTCGGGTCATCTCGACGAGGCCCAGTTCAGAGATATCGAACACCTGCGTGCGGGTCTTATCCCGCGCGAGCACCTCCCGGAAGGTGCGCACTACCTCGGCCCTATTGGCGGGGATCTCCATGTCTATGAAATCGATCACGATTATGCCGCCTATGTCTCGGAGCCGCAGTTGGCGAGCGATCTCTTCAGCTGCTTCCAGGTTGTTGCGGAAAACTGTCTCTTCCAGGTTGGAGGTACCTACGTTTTTACCCGTGTTGACGTCGATTACAGTCAGCGCCTCCGTGCGCTCGATTATGATCGACCCGCCGGAGGGCAGCCAAACCTTCCGGTCGAGCGCCTTGTGGATCTGTTCGTGGATCCTGAACCGCTCGAAGAGCGGCAGCGGCTCCTCTCGGGGGTCGACTAACTCGACGCGTTCTGCGAGGTCGGGGCTTATCTCGGTGACGTAATCTTTGACTTCAGCGTAGAGCTTGGGGTCGTCGATGACGACGCCCCGGTAGTCGCGGTTGAACTCTTCCCGGATGACCCTGACCGCCAAGTCAGGCTCGCGGTAAAGAAGTTGCGGAGCACGGGAGACCCTGGCAAGCGATTGCACGTTTTCCCATATGCCGAGCAACCGTGACACGTCCCTGGCGAGCTCATCGGCGCTCGCGCCTTCGGCGGCCGTTCGCACGATGAGGCCGTGGCCCTCCGGGCGGACCTCGTCGAGGATTTTGCGCAACCGCCGGCGCTCCTCGTCGGGTAGGCGTTTGGAGATACCGTAAGTGTCGCTATCTGGTACCAGCACCACAAAACGCCCGGGCAAGGAAACCTCTTGGGTAAGGCGTGCGCCTTTGGTGCCGATCGGGTTCTTAGTCACTTGGCAGATTATGTTCTGGCCAGTATGCAGCAACTGCTCGATGCGGGCGTCGCGAGCTGCGCCCGGGAGCCGTCCTCTGGTGGGCTTGGAAGCGCTGCCTGGCCCGGCGAGCTCCGTACGCGCTGGCTCCTCGCTTTTGCCGGGCCCCGCCGGCGTGTGCCCCGGGACGTCGTCGTCACTAGCAGGAGCTACCTCGTCCTCGTCATAGCGAAGGTCCCCCCGGTAAAGGACGGCGTTCTTAGGGGTGCCTATATCGACAAAGGCTGCTTCCATGCCTGGAAGGACGTTTTGGACGCGGCCCAGGTAGATGTTCCCATCGATCTGGGTTGTGTCGTCGGCAGGACGGGACACGTAGTGCTCGATCAAGGTCCGACCTTCTAGGACGGCTATCTGGGTCGCTGTCGGGCCTACGTGGACGACCATCAGGTACCGGCCGAGCGGGCGGAGGTGCCGGTCGCCTCGCCGGCTCCGGGGCGCTGGCCCTGGGGCGACGGGCCGCTGGCCAACTTCTCTCTGCAGCGCCGGTGCGCTCCTTTGCCCCTGAACCTCGCCGGCAGCAGCTTCGCTCGTGCCTAAGGCACCGGGCCCTCGTCCTTCAGCGGTACCTGCCCTGCGCCGGCGAGGCCGGCGCTGGCGAGGGCCCGAGCCGCCTTCAGCTAGTTCGTTGTTGGCGCCGGCAACGGGGGCGTCGCCTGTGCCAGTGCCCTGTAAGCCAGCATGGCCCAAGGGGGCTTGCCTGTTCGCGCGCCGGCGGGGAAGAGGAGGGGACCCGGGCCGGGTGTCGCCTATCTTGGGTTTGCGCACTTCGCCAGCCGCGGCGCTAGCAGGCGGGCCAACAGCTGTTGGAGACTGGGTGGGCGCCGAGGAAGGAGCGCCGCCTAGGCCAGTTGCCGGCGAAGGCGCCACTGGCGTGGCAGCTGGAGGGCCGCCGACGCCGGCCGCCGGGAAGGGACCGTCCTCGCCGCGGGCAACGGGCGAAGCGCCCTGAAGAGAACCGGGCTGCGCCCCGCGGGCTGCAGGCGACGAGCCCGCCGGGTAACCGACGGGGGGCGCTCCAGCGGAGCTAGCCGGCCCGATGGGTTGTGGAGCCTGCGGGCCCGGCGCCGGAGCGGAAGGGGCGGCGGCCTCGGCAGTCAGGCCCGCCGCCGACGCCGCCGGCTCGGCAGTTATGCCCGAAGGGGCCGGGGACTGGCCGGCCGCCGGTAACGCCGTAGTTGGTACCGGCCGGCTAGAGGCAGGCAACCCCTCAGAGGTTGGCGCTTGTGCGGCGACCATGGCGCTGGCAGGAGAAACAACCTCAGGCACGGTTGGCCGGGAGGCCGCTCCCGCTCCGGTGCCGCTGCCGCCCACCCCCTCGGGTTGGGCGGCGCCAGAACGCCGGCCGCGCCCTCCCCGAGAGCCGCGTCGGCGTCGGCGCGCCTTGCTTATGGAGCCAAGGTCGTCCGTGCCCTCACCCGAGACAGCGACCTCGTCGGTCCCGGGTTCGTGGGCCGCCTCATATCCGTTTTCCTGGTAATCCCCGGCGAGGCCACCCGCGCCGTTGGAGCCCACCGCAGCTCCGCCGGCAGCGCCCGCCTCACCGAGCAGTCGGTCCGACATCGAAATCTTCCCTTCCGAGCCGGCGCTCGGGGCATCGAAGCCGCGGCCCCCGCCCCGGCGCCTGCGTTATTAGAACAACGAACCGTTGGGCGTCCGCGGCGCGCAAACGGCCAAAACAGCGTGAGCCCCAACGCCCACGCCCGTGCAGCCTCCCTAAAGGGGCACGTCCGGCCACTTTCAGTAGGGGCGGACGGTAACCGGCAGGCAGCCCATAGCAAAGTCATGTCCAGTCCACTCTAGCGAGCAAGCCCTGGCACGCCTTGGGCCGCCATTAAATGGGGCTGAGGGCTACCTGAGCATCAGCTGAACGTGAGCCGACCCGTCGCCAGCGAGGCCTTGTGAGGCTTGCCCCAAGAAGGCCCTCCACGATGGGGCCCTTGGCGTGGGGCAGTCGCGATGCCAGCCGCCGCCCGCTAAGCTCGCCGCTCTTCGGGCCGAACGTACTAGGTCTCAACTGAAACGGCGCATGCGCACATTTACGACCAGGCCGACCGCCACCCAGTCGACGACCATCGAAGAGCCCCCGTAGCTCATGAACGGGAGCGTGATGCCGGCGACCGGCATGATGCCCATCGTCATCCCGACGTTCTCGAACACCTGGAACATGATCACGCACAGCACGCCCGTGCAAATGAGCGTGCCGGCGAGGTCTCGTGACAGGGCCGCTGCTCGCCATGTGCGCCAGACCACCAGGGCGAAGAGGGCCAGCAAGAGGGCAGACCCAGCGAAGCCGAACTGCTCAGCAGCCGCCGTGAAGATGAAGTCAGTCGACTGGTTGGGTACGTAGGAGAGGTTGGTCAGGTACCCTCTGAACAGCCCTCGGCCCGTGAGGCCGCCGTCAGCTATGGCCGCCTTGGACTGGTCCAAGTTGTACTCGATGGTGGCGGCGTAAGGGTTCGAAGTGTTGTAGCTTTGGCTGACCCCGCTCGGCGCCTGGAGGAAGGCTGTGATGCGGGCGTCCTGGTAGGACTTGAGCAAGCCAGACTCCAGCACACCCGTGATCGCCGCCACCGCAACCAAGGTCAGCGCCACCATGTAGCGTCCGCGCGTGCCCGCCATGAGCAGCATCCCGACCAGCACCACTGCCAAGACGAGGGCGCTCCCGAGCGCGTTCTCTTTGTAAATGAGCACGAAGGGGACGACCGACAGCGCGAGGACTAAGGCGAGCACCTTGAGCGTGACGTTGCCCTTGCGGCTTGCCAACAGAGCGGCAAGAGAGAGGACGAGGGTGACCTTCACGACCTCAGCAGGCTCCACCTGGAACGGGCCTAGGGGGATCCAGCTCTCGGCCCCCAAGACCCTCCGGCCGATGACAAACGTCGCCGCCAGCATGAGCAGCGACAAGACGTAAAGCGCCGGTGCCCAAGATAGGTAGCGCTTGTAGTCGAACAGGAGAGTGGCGACGAACGCCCCGACCCCGATCAGGGCGAACAGAGCTTGGCGCTCAAGTTCCGACTTGGGGTTGGCCCCCGCGAGCGCAAGCTGGAACCTGGTCGTGGCGTACACCATGAGCAGGCCCATGCAGGTGATCGCACCGGCGGCGAGGACCAGCACGAGATCGACGTGGCGCCAGGGGTGGCTCACACCGACCCGGCGAGGCGAGGGCGGGGCGCTCGCTGGCGGCGGCGGCAGGTTAGGCCGGTACCTAGGGGGGGCGGCGAGGGCCGTCAGTCCTCACCTCCAGCTCGTCGGGACGTCGAAGAGGCGCGGCGTGGCCGGGGTGCAAGGGCCATCAGCCGTGACCTCCAGCTGCAGTTGAGGTTGAGCTAGGCGCCGGCGAGCCTTGGGGCTTGGCCGGTTTGTTGAGCCCAAAGAGCGCGGTGTACATCTGCTCTACGGCAGGGGCAGCAACGGTAGCCCCGTAGCCGGCCTGAGCGAAGAACGCGTCCACCACGAAACGGGGGTTGTTGGCGGGCGCGAAGCTCGCGAACACCGACGTGTCTTGGATGTACTTGGGCCAGCCCACCTGGCTGTAGTCAGGCCCGACCTGGGCGGTGCCGGTCTTGCCGGCGACTGGGATCCGCGAGAGGGGGAAGCTCGTGAAGGCACCGTAGGCGGTCCCGGCAGGGTTGGACGTGACGCCTTCGAAACCGGCGAGCATGACCGCCCTGTCGGCGGCGCTCGGCATCTGCACGTGGTCCTTCACGAGGGGCCTGAAGAGCTTAATGGGCCGCCCGTTGGGCCTGCCGTTCACTCCCGGCTTTTCGACTGCAAGGGCGATCCTTGGGACATATAGCGTGCCCCCGTTGGCAAAGGCGCTGTACGCGTCGGCGAGCTGCAGCGGGGTGACTTCGTCCTCGCCTTGGCCGATCGCCATCTGGATCTCCTGGCCTGGGTCGAAATAAGAGTTGGGGTAGGCCTGGGGGTACTGGTCGTGCTGACGAGTGAAGACCTGCTGGCTCGGCACGATGCCCGGTGCCTCGCCAGGGAGCTGGATCCCGGTGTAATGGCCGAGGCCGTACTCCGAGGCGACCTTTTGGAGGTACTCGGGGTGGCCCTTGCCGTTGGCCCATATCTGCCAGAACTGGTACCCGAGAGAGTAAAAGTAGGCGTCGTCGGAGATCGTGATCGCCTCTTGCAGGTCGACCGGCCCCGCCGCCTGGTTGTCGTTGTCCCTAAAGCTTTGGCCCCCGACCGTGATCCCGCCGGTGTCGTCGTAGTAGTAGTAGGGGCTCCGGAGGCCGTAGTCGAGAGCGGCAGTAGCGGTTATCAGCTTGTAGGTAGACCCCGTCGCCCCAGCCCAGGAAATGGCCCGGTCCTCGAGCGGGTAGTCGTTGGCCGGGTTGTTGTAGTACTGCCACTGCTTTTCGCTGATGCCCCCGACAAAGTCGTTGTCGTTGTAGTCGGGGGCTGTCGCCAAGGCCAAGATTTGGCCGTTACGAGGGTCCTCCACCACCATGGCAGCCGCCGGCACACGGGCGAGGTGCCCGCTCGCGGGGTCTATGTAGGTGCGGCCCTTTTGCATCCAGTTTTGGAGCGCCGCCATTGCCGCTTCTTGGTCCGCTAGCGAGATCGACAGGACGATGTTGTCACCGGGCACCGGCGGTGTGTAGCTGGCCACGCCAAGCACATGGCCCTGGGCGTCCACCTCGACGACCTCCTTGCCCGGCACCCCCCGGAGGTAGCTTTCGAAGCTTGCCTCCACGCCGGCTTGGCCTATTTCGGAGTTCGCCTGGTAGCAGGGGATCCCTTTGGCGCACATGAGAGATTTGTCGGCCGCCCACTCAGGCCCGGTGATCTGGCTTACGTAGCCCACGATGTTGGCCGTAATGGGACCGTAAGGGTAGTAGCGCACAGGCTCGGCGCTGACTGTGACACCGGGAAGGAGCTTGCGGTTTTCGTCGATCGCCAAGACGACCGAGTTGCTCACTCCTTCGGCGACCGGCACCGGCTGGTAGGGGGAATATTGGGGGTTGTCGAGGGCGGCCTTGACCGTTTGGACAGGCTCGTCGAGGACGGCTGCCAGCTCGTCCACGATCCCCGGGTCGGTGAGCTGGGCGTCAGGCTGGACAGTGACCACCTGCTCGATACGGTTGCCGGCGAGGAGCACACCGTTGCGGTCGAAGATCTCTCCCCGTGGAGCCGGGATGTAGATGGTCTCCGAGCCCTGGCTGGCAGCCTGCTGCACCGCCGGCGAGCTGGCGTCGACAACCTGCAGGTACCACAGCCTCCCCAGGAGGGTGCCGAACAGGCAAACGACGACCACCGCGATCGCAACAGCGCGGATGCGCAGCGAGAACAGCGGCCTGCTCTCGCCAGAGTCGCCGTTAGTTGCCTTGCGGCCCGCCATGGGTCTAACGTACCCCTACGCGCGCCCGGCGCCGGCGTCGCGTGCGGGCGGCCAGAGAACGCCTCCGCGCCGGGACCTCCGGCGGGGCGGCCCCAGGTACCGGCTCTGCAGCCGCCGGCATCACCGTCCCGAGCGCCCAGCTCATGAGCGCCACCGCTGGCAGGGCAAATATGGCCGAGTAGACGGCCTCTATGAAGGCCACTTGGACCAGCCAGCTCTTGCCCGGCGCGATCAGCTGGGCCTGGCCGACTATGTAACCGGCCACGACGAATATGACCACTCCCACGGCCGTACCGGCCGCCGCGACGGCAGGCGCGAAAGCCAGACGGGTCGTGAGCATCTGCGTGCGGCCCCACCCGACGACGAACCCTACCAGGCAGGCTGCGAGGGCGCTCAGCCCAACGGGGGTGTCGTGCAAGTAGAGGTCGGAAATCAGCCCAGCGGCGAAGCCGACCGTGGCTCCCTTCTCCGGCCCGCCAGCGAAGCCGGCGCACACTGCGAGCAGCATCATGAAGTCCGGTGCGATGCCGTCGACGCGCAGGTCACTGCCGAAGGTGACCTGAGCGAAGATGCCCACTAGCAGCACGGCAGCCACCTTCAAGCTCCTGGACAATGCCGGCTTGGTCATGGTGAGCCCTGGGGAGACCACAGCAGGACCTTCACGAACTGCAAGTTGGTGAGGTCGGCGAAGGGTTTCAGCGACAAGATGAGCTGCAACGCGCCCGAAGGAGCGCTCACCGAGGTGACGGTCCCAACCGGTATGCCGGCAGGAAAGTGCTCGAGGGAGAGCCCGCTCGTCACCATATAGTCGCCACGGCGGACCCTAGCCCCCACGTTTATGTCCTGGACCTCCAAGGTGTTGCCCTCTCCCTGGCCGAGGGCAGCGCCGACCACTCCGCTTCGGACATCGCGCACTCCTACCGTAAAGGAAGGGTCGTCGAGCAGGGTGACGGTGGCCAGGTGAGGGGACACAGCTGAGACGCTTCCCACGAGGCCTCCTGCCGACACGACCGGTTCGCCGACCGCCAGGCCGTCGACGCTGCCGCGGTTGACCTCAACCGTTTCCTCGAAGTTGGCGCTCCCGAACTGCACGACTTCGGCTGTGACCGAGGGGATGTCCGCTAGGTACTTCACGTGCGCCAAGCCGAGCACCTGCTCGGCCTCCGCTTCTTCGGCGGCAGCGACGACAGGTGCCGTCTGCAGGGCAGCGACCTGTTCTTGGAGCTTACGGATCTCTGTCTCTGCCGCTCCGTAGTGGAGCGCGCCGTAGATGAAGTTCCCGACCGGGCGCAACGCCGAATGCACAGCCGACTGGACCGGGTTGGCCACTTCGTTGGCGATCGAACGCACCTTGTCGAAGTAGCGGGCAGTCCCCGCCCTGTCCGAAAGCGTGACGAGCGTGATAGAGGCGAGGACCAGCGTCAATACCAAAAAGCGGGCCCGCGGGCGTCCTGCCGCTGCAGCCAATGGCCTCCTCGAACCTTACCGCGAGCTGGTCATCAAGACGTCAGAAAGCACGCCCAACTGCTCTAGGCATTGGCCGCTACCGAAGGCGACGGACTGGAGAGGGTTGTCGGCGATCACGATGGGCATGCCGGTCTCGGCCGCCAGCCGGGCGTCTAAGCCGTGCAAGAGGGCGCCCCCTCCCGTGAGCACGATCCCCTGCTCCATGATGTCGGCCGCGAGCTCGGGCGGGGTCTTGTCGAGGGTGACCTTGACGGCGTCCACGATGGCCGCGACCGGCTCCTCGATGGCGTCGCGGATCTCCTCGGTAGTGGTGACGATGGTCTTGGGGAGGCCGGTTATGAGGTCCCGGCCACGGATCTCTGCGCTCACCTCCTGCTGGAGCGGGCAGGCCGAGCCTAGAGCTATCTTGATCTCCTCGGCCGTCCGTTCGCCCAAGGCCAAGCTGTACTCCTTCTTGATGAACTGGATGATGGCCTCGTCGAGCTCATCGCCGGCGATCCGCACGGACTGGCTGGTCACGATGCCGCCCATAGAGATGACAGCCACCTCAGTCGTCCCCCCGCCGATGTCGACCACCATGTTGCCGGTTGGCTCGTGCACCGGGAGGCCAGCCCCGATGGCAGCGGCCATCGGCTCCTCGATGATCCATGCCTGGCGGGCGCCGGCGGCCTCGGCTGCGTCCATCACCGCCCTCTTCTCGACCCCGGTCACCCCCGAAGGCACACAGATCACCATCTCCGGCTTGGAAACCTTGCTCGGGTGGACTCGGCGGATGAAGTAGGCAAGCATCTTCTCGCAGATCTCGAAATCTGCAATGACCCCGTCCCGAAGCGGCCGAACCGCTTGGATGTGGGCCGGTGTACGACCGATCATCCGTTTGGCTTCCAGGCCGACCGCAAGGGGACGGCCGTCGCGAGCGTCGATCGCCACGACCGACGGTTCGTTTAGGACGATGCCGCGACCTTGCAAGTACACGAGTGTGTTGGCCGTACCAAGGTCAACGGCCAAACCCCGTCGGAACGATGAAAAGAGCCTGTCACGCACGGCCAAAGAGCCTCCTCGCTTGGGAAGCGGACCGGACGCCCTCAAGGCTATAGCGCGCCGGCGCGTAGTTCCACCCCCCTTCGCAGGGAGGGGCCCCTAAGCGGCACCGTGCTATTGCCCCCGACCCGTGCCTCGCAGATCTTGGCCGCTCACCTCGTCGGGTGCCGTCGGTGAGCCAAGTTGGGGGAAAAACAAGGCGATCTCGCGTTCGGCCGAGGCAGCGCTGTCGCTGCCGTGCACAAGGTTTTCGGTCATAGAAAGCGCCAGGTCCCCCCTGATCGTGCCCGGGGCAGCCTCAGCTGGGTCCGTAGCTCCCATCATCTGGCGGACAAGTTTCCAAGTCCCCGGCGGGCCGGCTACTACCGCTACCAGCGCCGCGCTCCTCGTTATGTGGGCGATCAGGCTTGGGTAAAAGGGCTTGCCGGCGTGCTCGGCGTAGTGGCGCTCCGCTGTGGCCGTGTCGATGTAACGCAGTTCGGCGGCGTCGAGGCGCAGTCCCCGCCGTTCGAGGCGGCCGAGGATCTCCCCGACCAGGCCGCGCTCCACCGCATCGGGTTTGCATATGAGAAGTGTGCGTTCTTCGCTCGGCATGACCGGCCGATGCTAGCGGGCCGGCCCCGCGAGGCGCACGTCCGTGTGCAAGGCGGTCCGGGCCTCCCCGACGACGTACAGCGAGCCTGTGACCAGCACAAGCCCTTCCTCGCCCGCCTCCCAGAGCGCCAGTTCGAGCGCCTCGGGCACTGAGGGCGCCACTTGCGCCTTCGCCCCGAGCGACCTAGCGGCATCGGCTATCACCTCGGGCGGCTGGGTACGGGGCGATGGAGCTGGACAGGCCACCACCAGCTCTGCTTTGGGCGCGTCCAGCGCTGCTAGCATCTCGCGGGCATCTTTTCCCCGCAGCATCCCGACCACCATCACCTTGGGCCGGCCCTCCCCGAACTCCTCGGCAACGGCAATAGCTTCCGAGCGGGCACCGGCCAGGTTTTTCGCCCCGTCGAGCACGACCAGCGGGCGCTGCCGGACCACTTCCAAGCGGCCGGGCGAGCGGGTCTCGGCGGCAGCGGCCACCACGACCTCTGGCTCCAGGGGCCTCCCGAAGAACGCTTCGGCAGCCACGAGGGCCAAAAGAAAATTGACGGCCTGGTGCCGCCCATGCAGGGGCAGGTAGACCTCCTCGTAGAGCCTTCCCGGCGTGCGGAGGTCCATGAGCCTTCCCCCGAGCGCCAGGTCGTTGCGGCTAAGGTCGAAGTCCCTGCCAAGCAGCCACAGCTGCTCTGGGCCTTCTGCGGCGAAGACCGGGTACAGCTCGGGGTCGGTCTCGCCGAGCACCAAGGTCGAGCCGGCCTTGATGATGCCTGCCTTCTCCCGGGCTATGTGCTGCCTAGTCGGCCCGAGGATCTCGGTGTGGTCGAGAGAGATGTTGGTGACCACCGCCACCTTGCCGTTGGCCACGTTGGTGGCGTCGAAGCGACCTCCCATGCCGACCTCCACGACCGCTGCGTCAACCGGTTTGTCGGCGAAGTAACGGAAGGCACCGGCGGTCAGCACCTCAAACCAACTGAGCGGCTCTGTCTCGCCTTGCCCACCGCTCCCCTCATGTCCCGGTTCCTCCCCGTAGCCGGGGGCGCCGCTACCCAGTCCGAGCGCCTCGAGGCGTGCCAAGTCGGAGAGCAGCTCGGCAAGGTCATCGTCGGCGATCGGCTCCAAGTTGACCATGATCCGCTCGTTGATCGTCTGGAGGTGGGGGCTCGTGAAGGTCCCCACGGATAGGCCCATCGACATGAGGAGCTGGCTCAACGCTCTCGCCGTCGAAGTCTTGCCGTTGGTGCCCGTGATGTGAAGGACAGGCTGAGCGTGCTGAGGGTCGCCCATGCGATAGGCGAAGCTCCGCATCCGCTCGGGCTTGGGAACGCGCAGCTTAGGCTCGCCGAGCATACGTTCGAGATTTTGGTGCCGGTCGAGCCAGGCCAGGGCTTCACCTAAGTTCAGGGCTCGCTCCTAGCTCGTCTCTGGCCACGCTCAGGCTCACCATGGCGCAACCGCCCCCAACTAACTCGCAGCCCGCCGGCGGGGCTCCTTGTGAACGAGGTCAGTGCGCGGCACCAGGGTAGGTGCCACCCGCTGCATTACGACCGAGCCGTCGATCACACATTTTCCTATGTCAGAGCGGCTGGGCAGGTCGTACATCACTTCTAAGAGCACCTCTTCGAGGATCGCTCGCAGGCCTCTCGCCCCCGTGCCCCTGAGCATGGCCTGCTCTGCTACGGCATTGAGGGCGTCCTCGGTGAACTCGAGCTCGACCCCGTCCAGCTCGAAGACTTTTCGGTACTGCTTGAGCAGGGCGTTCTTGGGCTCGGTCAAAATGCGTATGAGAGCGTGCTTGTCGAGAGCGGACACCGTGCCGATCACCGGGAGCCGGCCCACGAACTCGGGGATGAGGCCGTACTTGAGCAGGTCCTCGGGCAGGACATGGCTGAACAGCTCGTCCTCGTCAGCCTCGTGCGCCCGCCGTATCTCCGCCCTAAAGCCAATGCCCTGTTTGCCGAGGCGAGACTGGACGATCCGGTCGAGCCCGGCGAAGGCGCCCCCGCAGATGAACAGCACGTTGGTGGTGTCTATCTGGATGAACTCCTGGTGGGGGTGCTTGCGCCCTCCTTGGGGAGGCACCGAGGCTGTCGTGCCCTCCAAGATCTTGAGAAGGGCCTGCTGGACGCCCTCCCCCGAGACGTCCCTCGTGATCGAGGGGTTCTCGCTCTTGCGGGCTATCTTGTCGATCTCGTCTATGTAGATGATGCCCGTCTCGGCCTTTTTGATGTCGTAATCGGCGGCCTGGATGAGCTTGAGCAGGATGTTCTCCACGTCCTCGCCGACATAACCTGCCTCAGTGAGGGCGGTCGCGTCGGCGATAGCGAACGGGACGTTCAACATCTTGGCGAGCGTTTGGGCGAGGAAAGTCTTCCCGCACCCTGTAGGCCCGAGGAGCAAGATGTTGGACTTCTGCAGCTCGACGTCGCCGTCTTGGTAGCCGCCCGCCTGGACCCGCTTGTAGTGGTTGTAGACCGCCACCGAGAGGATCTTCTTAGCCCTTTCCTGGCCGATCACGTAGTCGTCCAAAAAGTTACGGATCTCTGCTGGCTTGGGGAGCTCGTCGAAGCGGACCTCGGCTGGCTCGGTGAGGTCCTCCTCGATGATGTCGTTGCACAGATCTATACATTCGTCGCAGATGTAGACGCCGGGGCCGGCTATCAGCTTTTTCACCTGCTTTTGCGACTTGCCGCAAAACGAGCACTTGACTAGCTCGCTCGACTCGCCGAACTTCGCCATCTATGCCCTGCCCGCTTCAGGCGACTCCGGCGGCCTGAGGGACGCCGGCTAGCTCTCGAGAGACGATCACTTCGTCAATAATGCCGTACGACTGCGCCTCCGCGGCGCTCATGATGAAATCTCTGTCGGTGTCGGCTTGGACCTTGTCGAGGGGCTGGCCGGTGTCGAGGGCGATCATCTCGTTTAGCAGGTCGCGCATCCGGATGATCTCCTTGGCTTGGATCTCGATGTCGGCAGCCTGGCCGGCTGCCCCCCCATAGGGCTGGTGCAGCAGGATACGGGCGTGCGGCAGGGCGTAGCGCTTGCCCTTCGTGCCCCCCGCCAGGATCACAGCCGCCGCCGAAGCGGCCTGTCCGTAACAGAAGGTCGATATGTCGTTGCGCACGAACTTCATCGTGTCGTACACGGCGAACAGCGCTGTGATGTCGCCCCCAGGAGAGTTGATGTAGATGCTGATGTCCTTGTCGGGGTTTTTGTACTCGAGGTAGAGAAGTTGGGCGCAGACGGCGTTCGCGACGTAGTCGTCGATCGGGGTGCCGAGGAACACGATGTTTTCCTCGAGCATGCGGCTGAACAGGTCGTAGCCGCGCTCTCCCCGGTTGGTTTGCTCGAAGATCCCCGGCACGTGGTACTGGTCGAGCACCACCGGCACCTGGCTCACCTGGCAGCCTCCTCAGCTAGGACCTGGCTGGTCGGCGACGGAGCTTGGCCCGTTCCCGGGACGAAGCCCTCTTCAGCCTGGGCCCCGGGCACCAAGCTCGCCGGGCCCTGCGTGCCTGCGGCCTCAGCCATGCCTCCTGTCACTTCGCCCTCGGTTGACAGCAATGCCCGGTCCACGGGGTTGCCCTCCTCGTCGGTCACCTCAGCATGCTCGACCAACCAGTCGAACGCCTTGCTCTTTTTCAGCTCCGAGCGTACCGCCAGCCTTTGGCCTCTGCGCTCCACCTCTGCCCTTACCGCCTCCAAGCTGACGCCGGCGCGCTGGGCCATACGCTCTAGGTACTGGTCCATCTCCGCCTCCGATGGCTCGATCCCGAGGTCCTCGGCAACCGCGCGGAGAGCGAGGTCGGCCTTCACGGAGGCAAGGGCCTGAGCGCGCAGGCTTGCCACGACCTCGTCGAGGTCCCGGCCCACCGCGTCAAGGTAGCGCTGAAGGGGGACGCCCTGAGAGTCGAGGCGCCGGCCCAGGGCCTCTGCCAGTCGCCTCGTCTCGGCGTCTACCAGCGCCGCTGGGGGGTCCTCTTGGACCAGAGCTATCAGCGACTCCATCGTCCCGTCCCTAAGCGCCTCAGCCGCCTGCGCCCGCCTGTAGCCAACGAGGTGCTTTTCGATGTCCTCTCGCAGCTCGGAAACGGTGGAAAACTCCGAAGCCTCCTCGGCCCACTCGTCGGTCTCCGCGGGCAGCACCTTTTCTTGCACCTGCTTCACGAGCACCTCTAGGTGCACCGGTCCGCCCACGTCGGCGTCGAAGCTCAACTTGTCGCCGGCCTTGGCCCCTGGGAGGTGTTCGTCGAGCTCCGGCAGGTCGTTGCCGGAGCCCAGCTCGACCGAGTAGTCCGCATAGGTGAGGCTCGGCAGGGGTTTGCCCTCGCGGGTGGCGTTCATGTCGACCACGACACTGTCGCCGATGCGGGCCTCCCGCTCAACGGGAGCTAGCTCGGCGAAGTTGGCCCGGAGGCGGTCCACCTGGGCCTGGATGTCCTCTTGGCTCACAACAGGGCTCGGCACCTTCACTTTCAGCTGGTCGTAGCCGGTGAGCTTGAGCCTGGGACGGACCTCGACGACAGCGTCGAAGCTGACGGGGCCCTCTTCTTCCCCCGCCGTCACCTCTATCTCTGGGTTGGCGATCACGTCCACCGCCCTGTCGTGCACCGCTCGCTCGTACCAGGCGGGTATGTGGCGGTCGAGGGCCTCCCGGCGCGCTCTCGTCCTCCCGAGCCTGGCTTCTAGGACCCGGCGCGGCACCTTGCCCCGCCGGAAACCCGGCACGACCAGTTCCTTGGTGAGCCGCTCAAAGGTGTCGTCGATCGCTTCGGCGACTTCTGCCTCATCGACCTCCACCGAGAGCTTGACCTTGTTGCCCTCCAGCGGGGCGACTTGGGCCTTCATACGAGACAGGAAGCCTACCTTGCCGGCGAGCGTTCTCGGCGTGCCGGCCGGCTCAGGGGCTGCCCGGTCTCGCGTTACGAACCAATGTACAACAGTAAGTTTTGTGTGATATAATGGAGGTTGCTGGTTGTGCTCGGAGCCTTTGGCAGCTCCCCCATCGAGGTCCGCAAAGCGTTCGTGGGGTGGTGCCGGGTGCGGGAACGGGAGCGGCTGGCATCGGTCCCGCTGGACGCCCTCGGCGACAAGTGGCCGCTCTGGGGCACCCGGCCCGGGTCTTTGTGGCGAACGACCCGGGCAACGAAGTTCCGGAGGCGAAGACCCTCCTCAGTACGGCTACCCCCTCGACCAGCTCCGCCGTTGCACTAGGTGACCCGGCGCTAGCATCGACTGGCGAGCCGGGGAGTAGCGCAGTTGGCAGCGCACCTGCTTTGGGAGCAGGAGGCCGCGGGTTCAAGTCCCGCCTCCCCGACCAGCCAGCCCAGCCAGGAGCCGCCAGTTCCAGGAGGTGGAGCAAGAAGCTCCAAACGGCCGGGGCGAGCTCTCAGCTCCTCTGGTGCCCCCTTTCTGCCTGTCCTCTACGAGGCCGCTGCTCAGCCACGAGGCAGTAGTAGCGCCTAACCTACGGTGCCTGGTTGAGCAGGCTCTCCGGGGATCCTGTAGTCAGGCTGCCAAGGGGAGTTGTAAGGATCTGACTGTGCCGAGGCCGGTGAGGCCCCCTCGTTGAGCCACTTAGCCGTATAGGGCAGGCCGTTATAGAGGATCTTAGCTCCCACCTGGTATTTCTTGGTTGGCGACCAGGCCGGGTAAGTGCCTGCTGGTAGACGCGGGAGGACCTGGGCATGGTCACCAGGCAGCACAGGGCCTACCAGCTCCCAGGGAGTTTGCCAGGAATATTGAACCTGTTCGGCAGGGTCGACGCCGAAGTTGTACCACTTAGCCTCGTATATGTAGCCGTCCCTTACGACCTTCCAGCCCTGCGAGTAAGGGACCGTGGGGCTCCACAATGGGTAGGGGGCATCAGCCGAGTTTAGGTCTGGCTGGGGCGGCGTGACCGGCTTGGGCTGCGCGCCCGACCAAGTCCCTGCCAAAGACCCGAAGATCCTGGAGAACTCGAACTGCTGCTGGGGGGTACCCGAGCAAACGTTGGACAATATTGCTTCTGAGAAGACAGCGCCGCATTGGGCGTCCCTGTTGAGGTCCCACATAGACACCCTGCGGAGGTCCTTCCGCTGGGCGAACGCAAGCAGTTTGGAGGCGTCGCCTGTAGTCAGTACTTCGCCAGCGTCATCGTTTTGCCCGATCATCACGGTAGCGCCCATGTGCTGCCATACCTGGAGCGCGGTCAGCCGGTCTCCCCAGCGCGCATAGAGGCGCTGCATTTGGCCGTGTGCTGCGTTCAGCGCTTGCTCGGCTTGTGATGCCACTCCCCGAGGGGCGGCGCCCATGTCCATGGTCATAACGTTGACGCCGCTCAGCCCAGCACGTGCCCGGAAAAAGGCGCTCACCGCAGCGAGGGCGTTCCCCTGCAACCCGTTCGTAGCAACGGGGAGGGTGAGCCAAACCTGGAGGGGCCAGCGATTGCGCCGTGCCCAAGCTTCCAGTAATTTCACGGCATCGGCACGGCGTTCGTCTACTCCGAGAGCGCTTAGGCCGGTACCTTCGACGTCTAGGTCTACAAAGTGTACTGAGTATTTCCTGACCACGCTTAGCCAGGCTTTCCACAGAGACGTCGCGCTGGGGCAGGCGACCGCGAGCTCCGTGTTGGCTTCACCCCCGAAGGAAATGCCGACGCCGACGCCCTCCTGTTCCAGCTGCGCGATGCGCGCTCCCATCGACAGCTGCGTACCAGCTGTCGCCAGCGGGTAGTCACCTCCCCAACTAGGAGCGCAGCTCCGAGGAGCGCCCGCGACTACGAACCCCAGCAAAACTTGATGAGCGGGCTCCTCAGAGGGGTCTTGGAATTGGTAAAGGGGCGTCAGCGTGGCGTCTACGTACGGCGCAAACCATTGCTGCGACCTCGACTGCGCCACGGCGAGGACCCTCGGCACGGCCTCGTAGCCAACGCCCCACGCCAACGCAGCTGCGCAAGAGACGGTAGCTGCTAGTCTGGGCAATGCGAGCCTCTGCTTTACTCTTGGTCGCTCAGGTACCCGGCGGGCAGCGGGCGCCACTGGTTCACCCTGCTCGCGTGCTCCTGGGTGCTCCTCTGGGCGGCCTAACAGGAAGCCTTGTGCAAGTGGCACTCCCGCAGCTTCCAACGCTGCTCGGTCGTCCTCGCGCTCGACTCCCGCAGCCACCACCTTCGTCCCTGCGCGAGCCGCGGCTTGCACTAATGCGACCAGAGAGCTCAGCCTGCCATGGTCTTTTGCGATCCCAGCAGTGGCTGCTGGGTCCAGCTTCACGAACTCCGTGCTGCACTGGCCGAGGAGGCTGCTCCCTGCCGGCCCGAGCTGCGCATGTTCGACGGCAAGCGAGACATTGGCGGGAAGGCGGTGGCTCGCTGCGACCAGCCTCCGCACCCCCTCCTTGGAAGCCGGTGCTGGTACCTCTACCACGACGGGCCTGCCCGCCCTGCCTAGTTCCGCAAGAAGCTCGTCGGGACCTTCAGCCAAAAGCAGCGCCGAGGCTTTCACTGCCACCCAGGCACCGTCCGGCAGCGACGCCGACGCCTTGAGCGCGGCTCTGACAAGCTTACCCTCGATAGCCACGGCCTCGTGCTGAGACCGGGCGTGCGCTAGACGCGCGGGCACTCGGCTCCCGTCGTCGAAGCGCGCCAGTGCCTCGTAGCCCACCGGCTCGCCGCTCTCCAATTTGCACACCGGCTGGAAAACAGCATAAGACAGAGCTTCTCCTTCTTCGCCTGCGCCCAACCCCAGCACCGCCCTCCAGTCCGGCACGGCCGGCTCGTTGTTTATCGGCCGAAGCTCTGGCTCCTTGACCGGCACCGGGCGCGAGAGGAAACGCCAAGCATGTACAGAAGCGTCGACCAGCGAGTTCCTCACTCCGACAAAAGCCACCACGGCATAGGCAGTCAAGACAGTGTTCAAGACGCCATAGACAAAGTTCACCGGTCGGTCCTTGGACCACGCGTACGCCGCCGTGGCTGCAGCAAATAGCAACAAAGCCCATGGAGCAACTACAAAAAGCGGGGGGGCGACAGTGCGGTCACGCACCTTCGGAGTCCGGGCGAAAGGAACTTTGGCTGCCGTGACTGCCTGTACAACAGTGGCTAGGACACCAGCCAGGTTCACTGGCAACAAAAGAAGGTTGAACCCGTAGATGCGAGCGACGTCAGTACGTTTGTAGCCGCAGTACTTGAGATCCGAAGCCATCGCCCAGAAGTACGGAAGTGCCACCAAACCCAAAAGTGGCGTGACGAGCGTAGAGCTGAACGGGTAGGCCAACAAGATGACCAGCCCTACAGAGGACCAGGCGATCGATACCATGTAGTTGGCCCTGAGGAACACCTCCCCAAAGCGAGTGCGCTCTCCTCTTGCCTTCCTCGTACGCCTTAGCGCTCTTATCTTCGGAGCGATGATGAGCCCCCCTGTTGCCCAGCGACGGCGCTGGATGCACAGGGAGCCGAAGTCCGGCGGTGTCGCAGAATAGCTGAGCCGCTCAGGGTAATTGTACAACTGCCATCCTTGCACCTCCAAGTCCATGGTGGACTCGGTGTCTTCTATCACAGTGCGGTCAGAGATGTACGCGTGCAACTTCCAGTCGCCCTGGTAAACCTCTTTACGGATCGAGTCCAGCGCAACCTTGCGGATCACCGCGTTGGCGCCTACCCAGAAAGTCGCACCGAAGTACGTGAGCCCCTGGTGCTGGATGTGCTGGAGATCGGTCGTGGCACCGGCGACGCGCTCTATGCGGGTCCCCGCTCCTGGGAAGGCAGAGTACGGAGTCTGGGCGACCGCCGTCGACTGGTGCTCTTCTTGCTCCATGAGGTGAACCAAGCGGAGGCAGTACTCGGGCAGCAGCACGGAGTCAGCGTCCAGGGTAAGCACGTAGTCAGGGTTGGCTACTACGAGATCCTCCTCACCCTCCGATGCGGGGACTAAGGCCAGCCCTGTGGGGGTGCGCGCTTCTCTCCAAGCAGCACCCATCAAGTTGATGAACGAGTTGAGGTTGGCTGCCTTGTTGGGCTCTGGGAAAGTGTTGACGTACTGTTTGCGCTCAAAAGAGGACACGTCCGCCGAGAAAGTCCAGGCCAGCCTCCTGTAAAGCTGGCGAACCCTCACGGTGCTAAGGCCCGCGCGAGAGTCCGCGGCCTCACGGAGCGCACCTGCTACCGTCAAGAAATCCTCTGCTAGCGCAAGAGGTACCTTGTCGACGAAGAACCGGCTGGCGTGGTCTTGCGCGCCGAACCTCCCGGCCACGACTTTCAGCCACTCTGCGGCCGACGTGTAATCTTGAGCTAGCTGGAGAACCGTGGTGCGCCCCGTCGCCTCCTGGTCTTTGTGAGTGCGCTCGAATTCTTCCAAAGCTGCTTCCCACCGAGCTTTTTGTGGGCCAAAGAGGTCGTTTAGCTGTATAGGCAAAGAACGTGCCTCGTCTAATAGCGCCGCTTCTTGCGGTGTCGACGGGTGCGGAGGGTCGTCCACGAGGAGCACTATGGACACGGGGTACTCTTGTAGAGCCGCAGACAATAGCGTAGTGCGTACGACCTGGGCCTCCTCACGATAGGAGGGGACCAGTACCGTCAAAGTGGGAGCGATGCGTTCTTCAAAAAAGGCCTCGATCTCCTGCCTGGAAGCCCGGTGGTGCTCTCGGGCTCGGTAAAAGAACCCGAGCCTGCTTAGTAGATAGGCAATAGTAGAAACTGTGAGAGCAGTCACGACAAGAAGGTACAAAACAGAGAGGCCTCGATCTGTTGGGGACTGGCCCCCCTTCAAGAAGTCACCGAAAAACCAAGAAGCCAGATAGGCGACCCACGCTGCGATCGTGACGAGGATGAAAATCCGTCCCACTGCCAGACGAGCATCACTAATAGGAGGGTGTAGCGGTGACACAACCGTCCTTTTGTCGCGGCCCCACTGCCTACGCACTTTCGTAGCCGTGTCCTTGCTCAAATTGCTCAGGTTCCTTTCTAGACGCTTCTTCGGGCCTAGGCGAAATAATTTCGAGCCTCTTAGCCGTCGCAGCCCAGCCTGCCGCGCGGCCACGACGGGCCCAACACTTGCCACCAGCATAGCCTGCGCCTAGGGCGTGCTGCAGCGCGCTAGCTAGGGGGCTGCTAAGTGGTCTTCTCCTTCTGGCCTCTCTAGCAGGGCGACTAGCGGCTCGCCCTCGGTGGCGTCGGGGCGTGGTGTCACCTCGGCACCAACCCCGGCGGGGGAGCCTGGGGACGGCAGTGGCCTTGCGCCAATACAGGCCCGTCAACGCTCGCAGTGCATCGTCTACCACGTAGCTCGCCCGCCGCGTCGGCATTTGCCAAGGGACCGACACCCTGCGCGTCTGGCGAGCTCAGGCGATGGGCTTCCCGTTCTTTGAGCGGTTAGAACCACGAGGGGCCGACGTCCCCGTCGAACACAGGTCGAAAGGCCCCTTACCAAGACAACTACCATGAAGCGCCTAACCAGCAGGCCAGGCCGTGCCCACCGGCTCCCATGGTGTGTCCCAGGGGTGAGCCACGTCGACGGTAGGCACCTCGCCTTCGTTCCACCATTTCGCTTGGTACACAAGTCCCTGGTAAATGACCCTAGAACCACCTGGGTAAGCGACGACAGACGACCAAGGTGAATATGTTGTAGCTTGAGCAGCCGAGGCACCTGTGGTCGTCGTTGTGGCTCCTGCCGACGCCTGTAGCGTCGTGCTCGTAGTACCGGAAGTCGTCGTCGCAGACGGTTGTGACGAGTTACCACTGAGCAGCTCCCACGGTGCAGCCCAGGGGTCGGCTGGCTCTGGCACCGGGGTGTCCCCGATGTTCCACCATTTTGCCTCGTAAACTACCCCTCCATATGTAACGAGGGAACCCCTTGGGTAACCGATGTTGGGTGCCCATGGTGCCGGCCCGCTCTCAGGCGGGCCACCAGAAGGTACGCTGCCGATGACCTCCCAAGGCGTGTCCCACGGGTGCTCGACGTCAGTAGTCGGCGCCTCCCCCTGGCTCCACCATTTTGCCCTATAGACGAGCCCCCCGTAACTTACCTCGGAGCCAGCCGGGTAAGCGAGCTCTGCCGACCACGGTGAGTAGCTCCCATCCGGTGCCACAGACGGTGTGCTTGAGGTGGTGGTTGGGTAAGTGCTCGAGGCAGCCCCAGAGCCACTCGTAACGGTGGAAGTGGCAACTGAGCTGGTGGTCGTGGTAGTCGTACTGGGCGGCACTGATGTGGGCGACGTACCATAAGAGCCTCCTAGAAGTGACGTTGACGCAGCCGGGGCGGCTAGGACCGAGAAAGTCTTGTCGAAAGCCAACGGATCTTGTACTACCCCCGAACAGTAATTGCTATAGCCGCCCACTGTGGGGTCGGCGGCAGAGCCGCACGGGGTGTCTTGGTTGATGGACCACATCGAGACCCGCCCAAGGCCCACTTGTCTCGCAAAGCCGACTAAGCCTTGAGCATCAGTGACCGTGAAGGCTTCGTCTGGTACGCTCTCCTGGCCGATTTGAACGGTCGCCCCCATGTGCGACCACACGTCAGGTTCGCTTAAAACTATACCGTGAGCCGCGAAGAGCCGCGCTATCTGCGGTTCTGAGGACTCCAGGGCAGAGGTCACAGCTGAAAGCATCGGTGCCCCGTCCCCTGGTGCGGGCCAGAAGTACATAGTCATCAGGTTGACCCCTGCTAGCTGGACGCCGGCATTTAGCATAACGTCGACTACGTTTTGCGCGACGGGCAACATGCCTGTCGTCGCTACAGGCAACGTGAGCCAGACAGCAAGCTGTTTTCCTTGTGCCGCGAGCATGTCTTGTAGGTCACGCAAGGCTTGAGCTTGGCGCTCAAGGCCCGCGATGTCGCTCTGGGCCGCACCTTCGATGTCGAAATCGACAACGTAGTCATGGTAAGTAGCGACAACCTGAGAGTACGCAGCCTCAAGTGCGCTCACGCTCGTGCATGCATCTGCCAGGGGCGTGTTGGACTCCCCACCGAAGGAGATGATCGGCTCTTCGCCCTCTGCCTCCATCGCGGCTACAACCGCGGCGAGCGATAGCGGAGGCTCGGCAGCCTGGGCGAGCGAATAATAGTCGCCCCACGAAGGAGTGCAGGGTGACTGCCTGGATGCGACGATGAAGCCGAACACGGTTTGCCGGGCTGGGTCCGAAGAGGGGTTTTGGACCTGGTACATGGGCGGGAGCGTGGCGTCCACGTAAGGGGCGAACCAGGTGCTAGCGACGCTCGCGACCTGCGCCGTCGAAGCTTGGACTGTCCCTAGAGCAAGCAGTGCTGCCCAGACGATTGCGATCATGTGCTTCATCGAGCGCCGGCCATATTTCATCAGTGCTTTGTCGGAAGCAAAGCGCGAACTCTTAAGTAGCTGGCCCTCGCCACCGCCTTGCCGACCACCGGCCGGCGCCCAGCCGTGCGCGCTCCTCCCCCTCTGCCTTGGCGCCACCTTCCCAAGGCCTTGGACGACCTCGCTACCAAAGATCCCCAGGTCAAGGACCGGGAGCTACTGCCCGAGCGGCCTCTAGAGCGCCGGCCGAGGGCCGAGTGGCCCTCGGTGGCCGTGGTGGCGACCTGCTACGCTGTGGCCTTTGCGAGGCGCCGAGCCTCTCCAAGTCCCGAGGTCTACCGATGGCCGAGGAACTTGGACGAAGTGGCCGGACAGTTCCTCCGGCCGCCCTCTCGACCTGTCCCCCACCGCTTCGTGCAGGTTGGGGCCGGGCACAGCCCTAGAACGACACCACGACCGGGGAAGGCCAGCCGCACTGGCCTGGCTGCAACCAGTGAGCTCCCCTGCTCGGGGCAATACGGCACTCACCTCCCCCAGGATGGTCACGGCTTGACCGACACGCTCCCGGTCCATGTCGGCACCGGCCCGCTGCCTCCTACAGGAACCAGTTCTTCCCAGGTCTTGCCCGGGGCGAGCTTGACCTTGGTGCCGTTTTGCTCGACAAAGACAGCCGGCACGGCCAGTCGGGGGCGCTCCCACCGGCCGTAGTACTGCCTGCCGTCACGGAAAACCCACGCCGCGCCGCTACCTGTCAGCTTGAGGACATATTCATGTGCCCCGGTAGCATCTTCAACCCAAGGGGTTTCATTGTCCTGCACGAGCATGACGATCACATTGGAGACCGCGATCTGCACCCCGTCGCCTTGAACAGCTGGGCCCGTGTCGGAATAAGAGCGGTACCAAAGACCCGTCGAGCGGTGCCAGGTCCAAGTCGTGACGTCGAGCGGAGAACGGATATCTACCTGTGACGCCGGCGTCCCCCCAGGGACCGGGCGACCATAACTGAAGATGGCATGAGGCGGTCGTTCGGAGTAACCAAGCCTCCTGGCTGCCGCGTAGAGCGCCTGAGTGGAGGTGACCAGGTTGTGCGGGGCAAGTCGGTCAGGGTCGCGGGTGTAGGCCTCGGGCGCTTTGAAGATACCGACGTCTTCTAAAAGAGACCTGGGAGAGTCGATCTCGTTGACCACGGGCTGGATGGCACCCGCATAGGCGAAAAGTACTTTGCCGAGCGGTTCTAGGATCATCGGGTCATCGAAACGGCCGGAGCGCACGGGCTCGATCCGAGACGCTCCACTACAGTCGTAGACTGCTACGAACCTCGTTATGGCGCCCTCCACTGGCTCTTCAAAGACGATGTCAGCTTCGTCCAGCCCCCACTGGGGGCGTGCCTGTGGCAAGTTTTCCACCTTCACGGCCAAAGCTGCATGCCGAGGCACATGGCCTCCCGGTGCCGGCAGGCCGGTCAGCGGGCAAAGAGGACGATTTTGCGCCACCAGTCGCCCTTGGCGCTTGTGCTTTCTCTTCGGACGAGGTCGAGAAGTGCTCGGCAGGGTTGAGGCGGCGGTTGTGGTGGTCGGCTTGCTGGCGGTCGCTTTCGCGTGGCCGCCGCAGGCAGAAAGCGCCATGCTCAGCACTGCTGCTGCAGCAGCCACGATCGCGCTCCGCCGCGCGCTCGCTTTCGGCTTCACTTCCACTGAAGCCTAGCCGGCGCGAAGATGCTGGAGTATTCGAGCGTTCACCGAGCGGGTAGTCGCCGATGGCGGCTGGCGACGGCCGCAGGACCAGGTGCCTGCGGTGCAGCGGTGGGCTCGACGAGACCGTGGGCATGACCAGCTATGCCGGGAGCTGGCCCGGCCAGGAGCTCGTCAGCCAGGTCGATGGGGTCGGTGCTGGCGCCGACGCGGCGGTCGGGGGCGACGAGGACTGGCATTGGTGGCCGAGAGCGATGACGGCCTCGTAGGCGGACCGGTCAGCGGCTGCATCGTGGACTTCACGGTTAGCCCTCCCCCAGCAAGGAACGGTCGAGCTCGGCGCAGGCCGCACACGACGCGCTGACGTACGCACACGACCCGCTTACGTAGAGGTGGGCGGCGCTCACCAGGGCCCCTGGTGGTCGAGAAAAAGCCCGGGCGCCGCCTGTGGCTGCGTGCTGACGGCAGCTCGCTGCGCGGCACATCACATAAGCGCCGCGCCGTTCCGCGCGCACGGTGCCCAGCGCACGAGGCACTCGGAGATATTGCGGCACGGTCGGTTTGCCCAGCCCGGTCGTTGGCAGGATGGCCCATTTGCTAGCAGGTCCTAAGATGGCAAGGTCGAGCCGGTCCGGTCGTTGACCGGCCGTCAGGTCGGGCCGCAGAGCCACTCCAGTGCTGCCGCGGCCGTCCAGGACTGGCGGAGGCTGCCGAGGGGTGCGCCGGTGAAAGGCTCGTAGTACTCAGCGAAGTCTAAGCCTTCGAGTTGCTTTAAGCTAGCCCAGCGCAAGGCCTCTGCTGCATCTCCGTCCCCGGAGCGCCGGAGCGCCCAGCTGAGCAGCCACGACGTACATGGCCAGACAGGGCCTCTCCAATAGTTCCGAGGCCGGAAGTCAACCGAGCCGGGGCTCGTGCTCGGGGGTAGGGGCCAGCGCAGCCCCGGGTGCCCGGCCCAACGCGGCCCAAATAGCTCGTCGATGAGGCTCTCCCGCATCGCCTGGGGGGCGCCGGAGATAAGCGGCGAGAAGCCGGCAATTGTCTCGGTTGTTAGCTTTTGCCCGCTCCGCAGGTCCAGGTCGGAAGCGAAGCCTGTCTTCGGGTCGGCCACTTGGAGCACTGCTTCTCGCGCCCGCCTGGCCCAGTCGCGTAGCTCCTCTGTGCCCCCGGCACCCGCCAGCTCTGACAGCTCTGCCAAGTCCTCGTTGGCAGCCGCGAATATCGCCGTGAAGAAAACGTCACCGACGCGGAAACTGGACGAGCTCGCGAGCACAGCCTGGTCGTAGCGTGCTTGCTTAGCCTCCTCCACGAGCCACAAGTAGCGGTCGTAGTCGCGGTCGGTGGGCCGCGTGGAGGGATCCGCCACATGACAGGTGTCACGCCTTTGGTAGGGAGGCAGGGTGGCGCCTACTTGGACGGCCCGATAAGGGGCGTCCCAGCGCGGCGAATTGTCCATGCCACTTTCCCAGCCGTGGAAGATCGTCACGAGGCCGCTCTTGGGATCCACCCTCTCGCGTACCAAAAACTGGTGCCAGGCGAGTAGCTTGGGGTAGAAGTCCTCGAGCCAGTCGCGCGCTGAGGCTTCCTGCGCTCTCCCTTGCTCGCGAGCCGCCTCCAACACAGCTCTCGCTGCCGTGGCGTGCAGGGGCGGCTGGCAAATGCCGCTCGTTTTCGGCTGGGAGGGAGCCGGTGCTGCCAGGGCCGCGCACTCCCATCGCTCTGGGCCGGGGAAGTAGTCGCTGGTACCGGGACCGAACACTATATGTGGGACCATCCCGTTGGCCCACTGACCGGCGAAGAGGGCATCGAGGTTGCGCGCTGCCAAAACAGCGTCAACCTGGGCGAGCCCGATGGCAATGAACGCCGTGTCCCAGCTCCATTGGTGCGGGTACAGGTCGGGTGCGGCTTTGACGACCTGGTCCTCGCTCCGGGCATTAGCAGCGAGCACGTGGCCCGCCCGAGCGGCTGTCCGAAGATCCGAGACAGGGTTCTCCGAGGTTCGTCCGGCTCGTCTGGTACCAGTCAACTTGGGCCCCCGGGGGCGGACGCCGTCATCGGCACGCACTCAGTATGCCTTGCCCCCTCGGCGCTAGGGAGCAGTGAAGAGGGGCGCCGTCGTCTTGCTCGCGCTTGACTGGTGTCCGGAGCTGTTAGCCTGCATGGCACCCAGCTGATGAGCAGCCGTCTACGCCTCGAAGGGGCGCGGGGCCTCCTGCTCCAGCGCGCTTAGGTCCGCTCCTCTGCTGCGCGAGCTCAAGAAGCTTCTCGGCTCCCGGCGAGCCAGGTCGGCTCGAGCCCAGAACCCAAGTACCGGTTCTCTTGTACGGCCTCCCTCAGCGTAGTGCCCGAGGCGGCGCCGGCCTTCGAGGGAGAGCATGTCGACGACGTCGAAAAAGGCGTCCGGCCCTGCCGCTCTGAGCGCTGTGTCGCCCTCGCTCGGCCTTCTCGGCATATGAGTAGTGAGCAAAACCAAAGGCACACCGGGCGGTAGACGCCCTCGCAGCGCATGGGCCCGCCCGAGGCACTTCCAAACGACGTCTGACCTTAACAGGCCGCCCCGGTAGCTCGTGAACGCGCCAGCCACGTCGAACAGCCAGGTGGCGCCGCCAGCGTCCTCAGCAACGAAGTTAACAGTAACTCCGGTGCCCCTGACTCGCTGGTCCCGGCCACGGAGCTTGAAACCGGCTTCAAGCAGCAATTGCTCAGCTAGCTTCGGCGCTGCCTTACCCTCTAGAGCGGCTCGCGCTCGAACGTCCGTCGGGGCCGGGCCGCTCTCGGGACCGACCAGGCCCCGCCCTTCGCTCGGGCCGGCGCTTTGTGGAGGCGGCACGCTCTCGAGCGCCTCGCGGACGCGCCTACGCGCGATGGATACGTAGCGCGGGTCGAGGTCGTAGCCGACATAGCGCCGCCCTAGCCGGGCAGCCGCCACCAGGGCCGACCCGCTCCCCATAAACGGGTCGAGCACCAGGTCGTTCACGAAGGTGTAGAGGCGGATAAGTTGTTCGGGTAGCTCAACAGGGAACGGTGCGGGGTGGCCCACGCGGTGGGCACTTTCGGGTTGGATAGGCCAAAGGTCTAGGGTGAGCGACATGAAGTCGTCGGTCATGAGGGTGCTCTCATAAGGTAGGCCAGCCGCTTGGCGCTCCTTGAGCGAAAGGGCGCGGTCGAAACGCCCCTTTGAGGCCACGATGACCCGCTCGGTGACGTCTCGGAGCACCGGGTTGGCCGCGCTCCTAAACGACCCCCAAGCGCACGACCCGCTGGCGCCCTCAGCCTTCTGCCAGATCAGTTCTCCCCGAAGCAACAGGCCAAGGTCGTCTTGCAAGATCCGTACCACGTCTCCGGAGAGGCTTCGGTACGGCCTGCGCCCGAGGTTCGCCACATTTACAGCTATGCGCCCACCTGGCTCCAGCTTGCGCACGCACTCGGCGAAGACGTCAGTAAGTAGCTGCAAGTACTCGAGGTACGAGCTAGGCACACCTTCACGTTCCAGCTCCTCTTCGTAAACTTTGCCGGCGAAGTAGGGCGGCGACGTGACGACCAGGGCGACCGAGCCGTCTTTCAGCTCGTCCATGTGGCGAGCATCGCCGGCGATGAAGGGAGCCTCCACAGGCTCAGGGGGCAGGACCGTTTGGTCATCGCTCAGTTCCGGGGCGCGGAAGCGGGCGTAAAAAGGCGACGAATCGTGGCTCTCCCTCCGGCCGACGCCGAAGTTGGAAGTCGAAGTACGCCCGCGCCCGGCCATGGCCTCTGCGCGATCTTAACTGAAATAGCGGCCCATGCGGCTATTTCGGGGCGTGCTGTCCCGAGCGCCCTGTAGACGTCGCCCAAGGCGAGTACGCCAACAGGGGCTCACCTAGCACTAGCACCATGATGGCACTGACCAGCGCTTTGCCGAACAGCCCACTGTCACGGTCAGCGAGCAGGGGGCCAGGCTAAGGTGGCCCGCCAGCGAGGTCGATACACCACATCGTGACAAACGTGAGTGTGCCCGCCCTCCCCCGCGAGGAGGAAGGCGAACAAGAGGGGGACCACCTCGCGCTCACGGACCTCGCGGAAATGGTGCGCGCCGCTCGCAAGCTGGGCCGCCCCGGCGACGACCTGGCCTTCTTGGAGAAGGCCACCTCCATTGCCTGCCAGGCCCTTAGCTCAGAGTGGTGCGCGATAGCGCTCCGCCAAGAGGACGGGGACTTCCACGTCCGCTCCCTTCGCCTGGCAGCTGGCATCAAACGGCGAAGAAAGGGCCACCTCGTACTGACAGGTCCAGCTTACCAAGCCATGCGCCGAGCAGCCAGAGAGGCGAGCGGGGCCCTTTGGCTGAGAGAGGACGACCCGGTCCAAACTTCGCCA
>Ga0209061_1002026_pt1 | contig 28462 bp, 27 predicted proteins | sample Coa_R1_10_FD_187157 | JGI IMG/M metagenome (GOLD analysis project Ga0209061, IMG submission 187157) | Surface soil microbial communities from Centralia Pennsylvania, which are recovering from an underground coalmine fire - Coalmine... | ecosystem: Environmental > Terrestrial > Soil >... | reverse complement strand
ATAGCTGGTCAGCAGTCGCCCAACCGCAAGCCTGGGTACCCCAAAGGCAGGCCGCGTCGTCGCAACGTAACCGGGGTCGCTTGACCCCGCCCTCACGGGCGGAGGCTGCGCTCCCTCCCTGGCTCAATGTTTGCCCCTTTGTCTCAAGTTGGTCAGTGTTGTCCAATTGGCTTTGCGCATGCCGTGGCAAGGCCGAGGAGCCCCTGGGGGCATCAAGAGGGTCTACCCCCCTCGGCGGTCGGGCCCAGGCTTGCGGGCGTCATGGCCGCGGCCTGGGGCACCAGGGCCCGTGTCGGGCCTGGACGCGTGGGCAACCCCGTGATCCTTGCCAGCTCCGAGCCGTCGACCGTCTCACGCTCGAGGAGCAGCTCGATGACCTGGCCGAGTGTGGCGAGATTGGCGCGAAGTATTGCCGTCGCTCGGCTCTCGGCTTCTCTAAGGAGCCGGGCGACCTCGGTGTCGATGGCCCGCTGGGTCTCCTCGGCATAGGGCCGGCCAGCAAAGGGGTTGTCCCGGCTCGGGCCCTCTGGCCCGTAGCCGATGGGGCCGACCTCGGGCGAGAGCCCCCACTCGCGCACCATGCGCGTCGCTAGGTCGGTAGCACCTGCAAGGTCGTTCGACGCGCCAGTCGAGGGCTCGCCGAGGATGAGGACCTCTGCGGCACGGCCGCCCAGGCGGACGGAGAGTGTGTCAGTGAGGTAGCTCTCGGGGTAGAGGTGGCGCTCAGAGATCGGGAGCTGCTCAGTGGCCCCGAGGGTTGCTCCGCGAGGAAGGATGGTCACCTTGGCTACAGGGTCGGCGTGCTCTGAGAGGGCTGCCACCAGTGCGTGGCCCGCCTCGTGGACCGCAACGGCGTGCTTCTCTTCGGGCAGTAGGGCGTTGGACGCGTCGCGCCGGCCGATGAGGAGCCGGTCGCGTGCCGCGTCAAAGTCGGCCGCGGAGATCACAGCGCGGCGGGCGCGCACGGCGTTGATCGCTGCTTCGTTCACGAGGTTGGCCAGATCGGCGCCAGAGAACCCTGGTGTGCCCCGCGACAGTGCGTCGAGGTCGACGTGGGGGCCGAGCCTTTTCGTCTTCGAATGTATGGCGAGGATCGCCGCCCGCTCTTTTTGGTTGGGCAGGGGGATCTCTACGGTTCGGTCGAAGCGGCCAGGCCGTAGGAGCGCGGCGTCGAGGATCTCGGCCCGGTTGGTCGCGGCAAGGACGACCAAGGCGGCTCCGGGCTCGAAGCCGTCCATCTCTGAGAGCAATTGGTCGAGGGTCTGCTCCCGTTCGTCGTTTGACCCGAACCCGCCCGGGCCGCGGCGGCCGCCGATGGCGTCGATCTCGTCGATGAAGATGATCGAGGGTGACCGCTTGCGGGCGTCGGCAAAGAGGTCCCGGACCCTGGAGGCCCCGACGCCGACGAACATCTCGACGAAGCTCGACCCCGACAGCGCGAAGAAGGGGACCCCGGCTTCGCCGGCAACCGCTCTGGCCAGGTGGGTCTTACCGGTCCCGGGCGGCCCGACCATCAGCACGCCCTTGGGGCCGATCGCGCCGGCCGCCGCGTAGCGGCCCGGGTGCTTCAAGAAGTCGACGACCTCCATGACCTCGGCCTTGGAGCCTTCGTAGCCGGCGATATCCGAAAATCGCGTCGAGGGCCGCTCCTCGTCGTAGACCTTGGCCTTGGAGCGTCCGATGCCCATGATCCCACCGAACGCCCCGCCCATCCCACTACTAAGCTGCTTGCGGGCGCGGCGCCCGATCCAGACGAACACGCCGATAATAAGGACGAACGGGAGCAGCAAGCTGAGCACTCCCAAGAGCGAGCTGGTGGAAGGGGTGGTGCCGGTCACTTGTACGCCGTGCTCCAGGAGCAGGTGCGGCAGAGCGGTGTCGTCCAGGGCGGTGGGTATTTGGGAGGTGTAGGCGACTCCGCCGTGCAGCCTGCCGCTGACCGAGCCACTGGGGGTGATCGTCGCCGTCGACACCTTGTTCGCCGTCACTTCGTTGACAAAGCCGGTGTAAGTCAAGGTTCGCGTCGGCGTGCCCTTCGAACCCGGGTGGAGCAAGAACAGGAGCGCCAAAACGGCCCCGACCGAGAGGGCCCACGCCAACCAACGAGGCAGTACTGGAGTTGGCCCAGGTGGTGGGCGCCCTCTGGGCGAGCCGGGACGTGCGGGGGGCATCTGGTGCGATGTGCTCACGCCTCGCTCGTCGGCAGGAGCCCTCGCCGGCATGCTCGCTGCGAGCCGGTAGCCGGCCCGCACTCGGGATAAAAAGGTCTGCAATTTCGCTCCTTCCTGGACATCTCCTCGGACGTGACGCTCGAGCGATCGCCGCCAGGGTCTGGAGCAACGATGCCCCCGACTGGGCCTCCGAGGCCCGTGCGGGGACCAGTGCCTAAGGCAAATCCTTAGGCATACTACCCTATGCCATCCGGTACGGCGCCTCCCCTAATGGACGGCGCTTTTGGCATGAGCTAAGGACGGCTCCTTCTCTGGGAGTGGGCGCCTGTGGCCGTTAGCGCAAGTCAGCCCTTTCGGCTGCAAGCTTACCGTTGGTGCTCTGAGCGGCTATGGCACGGCGTACCTCGTCCATGTCGATGGCCTTCACTTGGGTGATGAGCTGCTCCAGGGCTGGCGCCGGCAGCGCGCCGGGCTGGGCGTACAGCTCTATTTGGTCCCGAAAGACCATGAGCGTGGGGATGGACATGACCCCGAAGGCACCGGCGAGCTCAGGCTCGGCTTCAGTGTCGACCTTGCCGAAGACGATATCGGGGTACTTCTCCGAAGCCGCCTCGAACACGGGCGCAAAGTACCGGCACGGGCCACACCAAGAAGCCCAAAAGTCCACAAGGACCATCTCGTTGGAGCTGACCACTTCGTCGAAGTTGCCCATGCCCAGTTTTATAGTTGCCACTTGTAAGTACCTCCGTGGTTGTCTTGGCAGGCATGCCAGGCGCGGCACGCCGCACAGATTTTGAGCTCATACACCCCACTGGGTATCCCGTAGACGCAAGAGCTTTGCCTGGGGCGCTGGCCAGCCTAGTGGCCAAGCTCAGTCGTTGGTGGTTGTGCCGGCTTGGGGCGTCAGCCCTTGGACAGCTGGGAGAGGGCCTCGCCCAGCAGTTGGCGTGCCTCGTCACTTATGGGCCTGATCTCGGCGTTCCCAGTGAGAGTGGCCACGACCCCAGGGTCCATGGCGTCCACAGCGACACCGTCGTCGGTCTCTCGCACAACCACGTTGCAGGGCAGCAGTACCCCGACCTCAGGCTGGACCTCAAGGGCCCGGCTCGCGAGAGCGGGGTTGCAGGCGCCTAAGATCAGGTAGCGGCCCATCGTCTTGCCAAGCCTCTCTTTCAGCGTTGCCTGCACGTCGACCTCGCTTAGCACGCCAAAGCCCTTGTCTTTTAGAGCAAGCCTCACCTTGGCCAGCACTTGGTCGAAGGGCTCGGGCAATACCACGCTTTCTTCTATGACCATTGCCATCTCCTATTGCCTAGCTGGTACCCTATGGGGTACCTAGAGCAACACGTCTAGGCTCTTGCTGATTCCCGCTCGTACGGGTGTACCTGGCTGGCGTACTACAACCGCACCCTGGCGAAGGTCGGGGAGCAAGCGGCAAGCACGGGTGTGCAATGGGCAGGTGTTGTGTTCTTGAACTTGCTTTGTGGCCGGCTAGGGCGTGACGTCCTCAGCAGAGGTGGGCTTCGCCAAAGGGCTGGACCAGCAAGTTTGCCATAATTGTCCGGTCAGTACCTCAAGGGACGCCTGGCCGTCGCCGTAGGCTTGGCGCAAGGCCTAGGTCAGTTCCCAAGCGCGAGAGCCTCTACCGAACCCAGGGCAGCCCAGGCAAAGGTGGCCGTCTAGCGTCCTGTGTGGTGCCGAGGGGTGCCTGGTGGCGGTCCCGCCTAGCTCGGAGCGCTCTGGGTTACTGGGGCCCTCGGTTATGGGTGGCACCCGGCCAATTGAGGCCGGGTGCCAAGTTTGCAGTAATTATGGCTAAGAGCTACTTGTTGTTGGCCACGCGCGGGTTGGTCGAGCCGGTCGTGTCTACCGTGAAGAGGAAAGCGGGCACGCTCTGCGAAGAAGAACATGTCGCTGGGCCGTACCCGGCGCCCGTGACCGTGTTGTTCTTGATGTTGTCGTGGTTGCCGAAGTCGCTCACGCCAGCTTGGTAGCCGCAGATTGCAGCTCCGTCATTGCCAGACCCGTAGCCGGTAGTGTTCGTGACTTCGTCGTTAGAGATCGTGTTGTTCACGGCATTGTCCTGGGTCTTTGTGCTCGGGGGGGCGGTGAAGCTGGCATTGTAGTTGTCCAGCGCAACCCCAATGTCGTTGTTGACGAGCGTGTTGCCCACCACGGAAACATTAGTCGTGAGGGGGTCGCCGCCTCCGCCATAGACGAGGACCCCAGTAGCGCTCGTTTCGCCTGTGCCACTGTACTGGTTGTCACTAATAGTGTTGTGCGAGACCGAACCAGATGCCCCTCTAGATACCTGCACACCGTTTTGGGCGATGATGTCGCCAAAGGGGCTTAGCGGCCCTGCACCGGTTACCGTGTTGTGCTCTATCGAAGCTGAGGAGCCGGGGCCGTCGACTACGATGCCTCCCTTTTGGTAGCCGCTGACCGAGGTGCCCGAGATGGTGGCGGTGCCTACGAAGTCCTCCGCTTGAAACTGACCGTTGTTGTTTGGCCAGTACTCCCGGCCAATTTGGATCCCGATGCCGGCCTGGCACCCGTAATTTGCTGGGTTCGAGTCGGCGATGTTGGTGACCGTGTCCCCGGCGATGTCCGCGGTGGCGCCGCCGATCACCAAGATCCCGTACTCTGGCTCGGCGCAGCCCCCGTTGTTCGGCAGTGGCCCGGAGATGGTAAGGCCGTTCACGACGGTGTCCACCCCGGCCCCCCAGATCACGAGCAGTGCCTCCGGAGCGATGAGGCTGTCACTGCTGAACTGCGGGGGCAGCGGGTCGGAGGACGCTACCCATGGGGACGGCGCAACGATACTCGCACCGGGCGCCCCGGTGAGCGTTACCGAGGTGGTGTCGATTACCTGTTCGTGGTAGGGGGTGGTACCGCAGAGGTAGACGGTGTCGCCCGGGCTGGCGGCGTTGACCGCTGCCTGGACGGTGTTGTAGCCAGGGTCCGAACAGCTCGTGTCATTACCTATCTGGATGCCTTGGGCCACGTACAGGGTGGCCGACGAAGCGCTGGCGACGCCTGGAGCTGCCAGGCTGAAAGCAGCGCCCGACGACAGGACCAGGGCTACAGCCAGCGTAAGTGCCCTGCGTGGGGCTGGACCTGAGAGGGGCTCGTGCAATTTGACCTTCCTTTGATGGGAGATATTTCTTTTATTTCCGAACTTTCCTATGCCACTTTGTCGAGGCCTGTCGTGCCTGGGCCAAAGCCAGTTGTACTCGTACGCAAGGGCAACTATAACTCCTGTAAGGCGTCATTGCCGGAACGCGAGCAGCAATATGCGCCGTCGGTGGGCTCACCGGCTCCGGAGGTGGGCCGGCGACTGCTGATGCAGCTGGAGATGTCAAGGGCGAAAGTCGGCAGCGGGACGTCGACGCTGGAAAATGTGGGCTCGGCCGGCAAGGAGCTTGGAGCTGACCGGCTGCGGCTAGTCGGCTTGTGCTGAAGCGCAGCACACGCCTTGCTGTTCGCCGGCGGCGATGGCCGAGCCGGCGAAGGCGTCAGTGTCGGCGAGCACGACATAGTGCTCCCAGCGTTCGCCGCCGGGCGCGCTGACCCAGAACTTGTCCTGGCGGGCGTAGCAGCATGTCGTGCCTTTCTGCTCGTCTACGGCAAGGCCCTGGCCCACGAGGCGGGCCTTGTGGGCCTCCACTTCCTCGCTCGAGGTGACCTCGACTCCCAAGTGGTTGAGGGTGCCGCCCATGCCTCGGTTTTCCAATAGGACCAGCTTTAGCGGTGGGTCAGCAACGGCGAAATGCTTTGGCCCTGCCAGGACCTTTTCGAGGTGGCCGACCTTTTCACCTTGGAACCCTCGCACCTGGGCTGCAGCCATAGCGGCCCCGAGGTAGGGGTCTTCGCCGGCGCCCTCGACCATGCGGCCCCAGCGCGGGTCCCTCGCTATGTCGACCATGGGCGCGAAAGCCCAATGGATCCCAACCGCTCTTGCCTCACGCGCCGCCACTGCTTGGGCTCGTTCGACCATCTCGGGGCCCCACGACGCCGCCATCGCGACCGGTACCGGGAAGATGGTGCGCAGGCCGTGGATGACGTCGAAGCCGAACAGCAGGGGGACGCCATGGGGCTCCCATCGATGGCGAGGCGCTGTAGCCGGTTTACCTCGGCCGGGTCGCTCACGAACAACACCGAGCCGGCACCGCCGCGGCTGAGAGCCCCTTCCACTGCGCGGGACTGCTCCTCGGCCCACGAGCCGCCTACGGCGTGGTTGGCGAAGTAAAAGTACTGGGTCATGTGGCCCACCTTTTCGGCAAGGCTCATCGATGACAACAGTTGCCCGACACGCTCGGCCCCTGTAGCACCTGGGGCCCCTGTAGCACCTGGGGCCCCTGTAGCACCTGGGGCCCGTGTAGCACCTGGGGCCCCGGTAGTGCCTGGGCCCTCCCGGAGGTCGCTCATGCTTTACCTCTGGGGCCCCCGGGGCTCACTTGAAGCCCCCTTTGGCTCACTTGGGGTACCAAGACCACCTTCAGGCGGCCAACTTGGGGCTCGGCATATAGGGAGTAGGCCTGGCTGGCGTTTTCCACTGGGAAAACGTGCGAGACGTAGTTGGCAAAGTCTTGCCGGTGCTGGCAGAGGTACTCTAAACCCGCCCTCAGCACGTCGGGCCACTCGATCGTGCGCCCCGTAGCCAAGGTCACGTCCTTCATGTAAAGCTCTTGGTACGGGACGCTGTAGTAGGCGTCGTCGGGCTCCCCAAAGCCGATCACCAACCCGTGCTCGCTGGCGGCGTGAGCAGCGTCGCTCAGAGTGGACTGCTGGTGGCCGACTGCCTCGACCACGACGTTGGGGCGCTCCTTGGCGCCCAGCTCGGCCAGCCACTCGGCGCTGGTCATTTGGAAGAACTCATGAGCCCCGTACGACTTGGCCAGCTGAGCCCTGTCGAGGGGGTCGACAGCGCTCAGGTAGCCGACGCCGCCGTGGCTTAGGACGTGGCAAAAAGCCAGCCCTATCGGGCCTACCCCTATCACGGCAGCTCGTCCTTGTCGCTCGTGCAGGGACTTCCGGCAGGCTCGAAGCACCGTGGCTAGGGGCTGGGCCACCACCGCCTCTACGTCGTCGAGGCCCTCTGGGACAGCCACGAGCATCGAGGCCGACGCCACCACGAGCTCTGCGAGGCCCCCGTAACGGCCCAGGGTGCCCACCACCCGTTGGCCTACTGCCAGTTCAGGGCTTGCGCTTTCCACCACCTCGCCGACGACTTCGTGGACAGGGGCGAACTCGAAGCCGCCCCAGCCGGCCACCTTGCGTATGCCCTTGTAGCGCGGCATGTCGCTGCCGCACAAGCCCGCAGCCCTTAGCCGCAGGAGCACTTGTCCTTCTTGCAGCTCGGGCTTGAAGCCTGCCAGCTCTGTCAGTTCGACTCTGCCCGGCTCGCACAAACGGACGGCCCACATAGCTCCTCCTGCCAGCTCGGCGCACGGACGTTCGCTCCTTCGCGGTAGCTTACCGCAAGGTTGCTTGGGGCTTCGAGCCGTGGCCGAGGTTACCGGCTAACGTTGGCGACGTGGGGGGAGCAACCGCTTGAGGGAAGGCTGAGCAGGCTTGCGCGCGATGGTCTATACGAAGCCTGGGACGGTGGAGGTGTCCGAAGTGGACGAGCCTGTGCCAGGGCCGGGAGAAGTTGTGGTCGAGGTGGTCGCCTGCGGCATCTGCGGGAGCGAGCTTCACGGCATCTCCAAGCCTGGCTTCAGGAAGCCACCTTTGGTGATGGGCCACGAGTTTTCTGCCCGGGCGCCTAGTGGCGAATGGGTGGCCGTGGACCCCATCGTCAGTTGCGGCTGTTGCGAACTTTGCCGAGCTGGGCGCAACGAGGTCTGCCGCGAGCGCCGTATCGTCGGCATCCACCGCCAGGGAGCCTTCGCCGAGAGGGTGGCGGTCCCGGCGGCCTCCCTCCACAAGCTGCCCGAGGGGCTCCCACCCGAAAACGGAGCCCTTGTCGAGCCACTGGCGAACGCACTGCACGCCTGGCGTTTGGCTGGGGGCGCCCCAGGCTCGCTCATCGGGGTGTTGGGGGCGGGCAGCATCGGCCTCAGCGTGATGCTCGTAGCGAAGCACCATGGTGCCCGTGCCTTCGTCTGCGACCTCTCACCTGAGCGCCTTCAGTTCGCCAGGCGCCTCGGTGCAGGCCAAGTGGGCCATGAGCTCGCTGGGGAGTTCGACCTCGTGGTCGACGCCGTGGGGGCCAAGGCCACTCGTCGTGCCTCGCTCGAGCACCTCGCGCCGGCTGGGACTGCTGTGTGGCTTGGGTTGCTCGAAGCAGAGCCAGGCTTCGACGCCTTGGACTTGGTGCGGGGCGAAAAGCGGGTCACCGGGTCCTTCGCGTACTCGCACCAAGACTTCGCTGATGCCGTCGCACTTGCTGCCGAGGTGGAGCTTTCCTGGGCGGCCTCGTTCCCCCTCGAGGAGGGCCCAGGTATCTTCGCGGAGCTCATGGCTGGCCGGTCCGACGTTGTAAAGGCGCTTCTGCGCCCTGGGCCTGGTGCTTGAGCCTTCGAAGGCACCTTTTGACGACAGCTGGGCACGCCCCAGGCCACCGAGGGCCGGCGGGCCTCACCCAGCGCTTCAAGGGCGCCTCGGCCTCGTCCGAGTACTTAACTGAGCCTGCCTTGGGCCCAAGGTCGTGGAGGCCAGGCCCTTACTGGCATGGGTGGAGGTCGGAGCTAAACGATGGCGGAGCTAAAGCAAGCGGGGCTTAAGGAAAAGGTGGTGCGCGTTGGCCCACTGGGCCGCAACCTCTCCGGGCCGAGCCGTCGGCTGGCAGCGAGCAAGGTTGGCTCAGCTTGCGCCAGGGCCAACCTCGCTGGCGTTTGGGAGGTAGTGTTCTTCAGCCGGCCGAGCCTCGTCGCGGCCTTTTTCTGGCTTGCAGGAGCTGTGGCTTGCCTCCAGGCGGCGTTGGTGCACCGGTGGCCCGCCAGCTCGTCGGACGCCTTGGTAGCGGTGGCCGCTTTGGCGGTAGCGTGCGCCGTCTTTAGGGCGAGCATTGGGCAGCGCCTCAGGCCTTGGACGCTACATTGTGACGTCGCCCTGGCCAACAGCTTGGTCACCATTTCGTCTGCGGTAGCAGCGACAGGCGATGTCAACCTAGCAAACCTGTACTTATTGGTCGAGGTCTTTGCCCTGCTGTACCTGCCGTTGCGGCCGGCCCTAGCTCACCTGGCATTTGCCGCTACGGCTTACGGAATAGTACTGAGCGTTGGCCCGCACCTGGAAGAGCCGGCTCTTTTGGCATGGTCCAGCGTGTTTGGGACTGCTTTAGTGCTAGGGACGGTCATTACAGGCTTGACGTCTGCACTCCGCCATATTGCAAAACAGGACCACCTGACGAAGCTGCCGAACCGGCGCGCCTGGGACGAACGCCTCGCGAGCGAACTACAAAAGGCTGCTCGCACCCGCTCAGCTTTGTCGGTCGTCGTCCTCGACCTAGACGGCTTCAAGCAGGTGAACGACAATTACGGCCACCACGCCGGCGACCGGCTCCTCAGGGCTGCGGCTTCGGCATGGCGGGCCGTGACGCGCGAGGAGGCTGACTTTTTGGCACGTCTAGGTGGTGACGAGTTTGGGTTGATCGCGCCCGGGGCCGACGGGGCGACGGCGAGAAGGCTCGCTCAGAGGTTGGTAGAAGCTCTGCCGGGCGCGTTGTCGGCGTCGTTTGGGGTTGCAAGTTGGGACTTTGCCGAAGGCCCCTCTTCGCTCACGCACCGTGCCGACCACGACATGTACCAGTCCAAGCGGTCCCGAGGGCAAGGCGTGGGCCCCCCTGCGCTGGAGGGCCCGAGGGCCACCTTTGCAAAGCGCAGGCTTTCGCGGGGGCTCCATGACGGCCCTCCGTCGGCTGCCAGCTCAAGATCTGCAAGCGCGAAGAGGCCGTACCCGTACCCAGGAGCACGGTAGGGGCCGTGCTAGGCGAAGGCGTACATGGTCGCGAACCTCTAAAGGGGGCGGTGCTCGTTTGCGGCACGACGAGCGACGCAGGTAAGTCCAGGCTGGTGGCGGGGATCTGTCGCGCCCTCGCGCGCCGAGGCGTCAAGGTGGCACCTTTCAAGGCCCAGAACATGTCGCTAAACTCAACTGTGACCGCCTCCGGCCACGAAATAGCCCGTTCGCAGGCTGCACAGGCGGCGGCAGCCCTGGTCGAGCCAGACGTGCTCATGGGCCCAGTGCTTTTGAAGCCGTGCGGCGAGGCTACGAGCCAACTGGTTGTGATGGGCAAGCCCGTTGGCGAGGTCCACCCAGGCCAGGGGGCCTGGGGGCAAGCGCAGCTGTTGGAGCAAGTAGTGTTGCCGGCGCTTGCCGAGCTGCGCTCACGTTATGACGTGGTGGTCGCCGAAGGTGCGGGAGGAGCGGGGGAGGTCAACCTGTTGGACCGCGACATCGCCAACTTGCCCCTCGCGAGGCGAGCGTGCTTGCCTGCCGTGCTCGTGGCAGACATCGAGCGCGGTGGGGCTTTTGCCTCGGTTTATGGGACGGTAGCGCTTTTGCCCGAAGAGCTGCGCGTGAACCTGCGAGGCTTTGTCTTGAACAAGTTCCGCGGTGACAAGGACCTGTTGCGCAAGGGCATAGAGGTGTTGGAGGGCCGCCTTCAATTAAGCTGCCTTGGGGTCGTGCCGCACTTGGGGCGGCTCGCGGTCGACGAAGAGGACTCGTTGGCACTTGCCAAGGCCTCCTGGCGGTTCGAGAGCAGCTGCCAGCAGCTGGAAGTGGCCGTCGTCGCGCTCCCGCACATCTCGAACTTCACAGATTTTTCCCCATTGGAAATGGAGGAGGGCGTGTCGCTACGTTACGTAGTTGACGCCAGAGAGCTCGGGTGCCCTGACCTGGTGGTGCTGCCGGGGTCGAAGGCAACAGTTGCCGACTTGCGCTGGCTAGAAGCGTCCGGTCTGGCTGAGGCTGTCCTAGGGGCCCACGCACGCGGCGCCGCCTTGCTCGGCATATGTGCCGGTTACCAGGTGCTCGGCGAGTGGGTCGAGGACAACGTCGAGTCGCGTGCCGGCCTGGTGAGAGGCCTTGGCGCCCTGGCTGTTGGGTGCCGCTTTGAGGCAGAAAAGACGACCCGTTGGCGGAGGGGAAAGGCGCTCGGTGGCGAAGATGTGACCGGCTTTGAGGTCCATCACGGTCGCGTCGTGCCTATTGGCGCACTAAGGCATTGGTTTTTGTTGGACGGCCCCGACGGCCCTGAGCCAGAAGGTGTGGCAGGCCCGGTTGAGGGGGTGTGGGCTACGAGCCTGCATGGCGTTTTCGAAAACGACGAACTGCGCACGTCGTTCCTCTCCGAGGTAGCCCGCCGGCGAGGCAAGCGCTTTAAGCCTGCTGGCCTTGCCTTTGCGAAGGAGCGAGAAGCGGTTTTCGAGCGGCTCGCGGACGCGGTCGAGGAGCACCTCGACTGGCGGGCACTTTGCTCGGTCATTGCAAGCGGGGCGCCAGGTACAAGGCCGTGAGCTGAGCAGCCGCCGGCGGCCCACTCGTCCCCCCAGCCACCAAGGCCGCCGGCTTAGGAGCTGTCGCCCGGCAAGCCAGTGAAGACGGGCGACTTACCCGCGGCTAGTAGTCGAGGTTGAACAGCCACAGGCGCTCGCGACAAAGCGCGTCGCTAGCCACGGAGCGGGGGCGAGGTGCTGGTGCAGGTAGCTGGCGAAAAGGTTTTCGGCAGCGAAGCCGCCGCGCCCCTTGCCAAAACGCCCGGCCAGCTCCAAAGCGTCGCCGGCGGGAGCCGTGATGGAACGGTGGAACTCATGGCCGCGCAGCACGGTCCCCGGTGCCCCAAAAAAGCACCTCCGCCGAAGAGTGGCTAGCCGGTAGCCGACCGTGAGCCCCTCTGCCATGTGAGCGTGCACGCCTGGCAGGGCGGCAGACATGGGCTTAGAGCTGAGCGACTCGCATAGCAGCAGGAGCCCGCCGCATTCGGCCCACGTTGGCAGGCCACTTCTCACGAGGCTTCCAAGTTGGCCGAGCAGCCGACGGTTGCTGCTTATTTCGCTAGCGAACACTTCAGGGAACCCGCCACCCAAATAGAGCGCAGAACAACCCGGCGGCAACGCTTCGTCTGAGAGAGGGTCGAAAGGCACTAGCTCGGCCCCTGCTTGACGGAGGAGCGAGATGTTCTCGGGGTAAAGGAAATCGAAGGCGGGGCCACTGCACAGCGCTACCCTGGCCCGCCCGGCTGGCTCTGCCTCAGGGGCCGGCTCCACGTGGGCCTCGGGCGCTTGGGCTGCGATCTTTACCACAGCGCTCAAGTCGAGCGACTGGGCGACTGCGGCGGCGAGGCCGCCTAGGGAGCGGCGGACGGCTTCGGGTTGCTCCACCACCGGCACTAGGCCCAGGTGGCGCTCTCGCCACGAGAGCCGCTCGTCGGAGCGGAGCCACCCGAGGACCGGGATGCCAAGAGGCGCCAATGCCTCTTTGAGCAAGGCGGCGTGCCCATCGCTGCCCACGCGGTTGAGCACGATGCCCGCGACATTGGTGGCCGGGTCGAACGTCGCGTACCCGTGGGCCAAAGCCGCTACCGAGCCGCTCATGGCCGACGCGTCGAGGACCAGGATTATGGGCGCAGCTAAGGCCTTTGCCACGTCCGCCGTCGAGCCGCCCGATGGGTTGCCTGGTGCTGTCGCGGTGCCGTCGAACAGCCCCATGGCACCTTCCACCAAGAGCAGGTCCGCGCCCTGAGAAGCTGCCGCGGCGAGAGGGCCGATGAGCTCGGGGCCTTGCAGGTACAAGTCGAGGGACGCCGACGGCCTGCCCGTTGCGGCACGGTGGTAGCCGGGGTCGATGAAGTCAGGCCCTACTTTGGCTGCCGCCACCTTGAGGCCGCGAGCGCTCAGGGCGGCCATGACCCCCGTGGCCACCGTGGTCTTGCCCACCCCAGAGTGGGTGCCGGCTACTACTACCCGAGGGGGGAGAGTTGGCAACGGTAAACCAATCTAACCATTGGCCAACCTACGGCCGCGCTCGGCTCAGTGCAGCCCTGAGGCCGTAACCTCTCTTTGAGGGCATACGAGAGGCGTCAAGGGCGTAAAGGGCGTACGGGAGGCATATGAGGGACACGGCTGCCAAATCCTTGCCACCACGGTCGGCCGAGCTTGTGGACCAGGCAGACCTCGACCTGCTCACTTGGCACGTGGACGACCTTGTTGCAGCCGGGGCCTGGGAGGACCTCGTGGCATTGCGGCACCACTGCAAAGCGGCCCTCGAACGAGGCAAGCAACTCTGGCCGGTCGCTACCTACATCGAGTACCGCCTTTGCCTGGACGCGCCCGGCCCATGGGCAGCCCGTGCGCTCGAGTTTGCCACGGGGCGCTTCAGCCTGGGCCCGCTCCCGGAGGTGGCCGCGTCCAGCCACTCCTGGGACGAACTGGCTCCTCACCTCCACGCGACCCCGCAGGCCGCTATGGCTGCCCACGAACGCGTGCTGAGAGGTGAGGACCTAAGCCGCGACCGGTTGGCGCGGGCGTTGCCTGACGTCCTCGACCTTCCCCTCCGCCTAGGCGCCTGGGAGCCCAGCTACCCCTTGGCCACTTACGAGGCTGACAAGGTGTCGGCGCCTGGGCCAAGCTTGGCCCCGTTGAGGCAGGTGGCTGTCCAGCCCGCGGCCACGCCCAAGCCGGGCGCAGCCATCGAGCGCGGCAACGGACAGGCACGCCAGCGCGACCAAGTTTGTTTGGCACTCGAGGATCTCGTGCTCGCGTGGACAGCCCAGTCAGACGCTCGCGCCAAGACTGCGTCAGCGAAGGGGCCAGTGCTGGCGGCAATCTCGGCGCTCGGGGCGCAGCCTCTCGAGCTGGCTGAGCTCAGCGCTAAAGAAGCGCTCTGCCTTATGGGTTGGGTGGCTGCCAGCGGGGGAGCGCATGGGCGCAGGCGCGGCGCGGCCCCAGGGCGCTTTGGTGCCTGGGGCGTGCTTGGCGCGCTCAGCGGCGCCAGTGACGCTTGGCGGGCTAACGAAAGGGCGCTGGCGGCTGCGGCTGGGGCGGCCCGGTGGTACACCTGGCGGGGCACAGAGCCGGTCACGGGTTGGAGCGTACAGTTGGCGCTCGAAGCTCCCCCTGGCCCTTACAAAGGCCAGTCCTTTGCTTTGAGCGTGCTCGACGCGCCCTGAGCAGGCGGTTGCGTTCCCGGCTCAGCCAGCAACGACGCAGACACGGTTGCGGCCTGAACGTTTGGCGTCGTAAAGCGCCACGTCTGCCCTGTCGATGAGCGACTGCATGTCCTCCCCAGGGCGCAGTGCGGACACGCCAACCGACACCCGGGCGGTTAGGAGGGGGCCCATTTGGGTTGAGGTGACCTCCTCTACCAGCGCCCGGACCTCCTCGGCCAGCTTGGCTGCTTGCCTGAGGTCCGTGCCCGGCAAGATGGCGACGAACTCCTCTCCCCCGTAGCGGGCAAAGAGGTCGCTTCTGCGCAGCCGGCCTGCGACCGTGCGCCCGACCAGCGCGATCAGCTGGTCTCCTGTGGCGTGGCCGAAGGTGTCGTTGACCGCCTTGAAGTGGTCTATGTCCACGTAAAGAGCACAGCAGGGAGCCCCTGCTTCCTGGGCGCGCAGCACCACAGGGGGCCCCGTCTCCAACAAGCCCCGCCGGTTGGCGAGGCCTGTCAAGGGGTCGCTCGTAGCCTCCTGGCGCGCCCGCTGCAGTCGTCGGGACTCCACCACGGCCAACGCGCACTGGTCTGCGAAAAACTCGAGCGAACGGCAGTCTTCCTGGGTTGGGACTGCCCTGTTGAGCGGCTCGTCCATCGATATCAAGCCGAGCAGGTTGCCTTCGCGGTCTTCGAGGGGCACGGTCAAAGAGTCGTCAGGGTGCCAGGTGCCCTCCGCCCACTGTTGGTTGGCCAGGCCGGGGAGGACCATGCCCGAAAGGTGAGGAGGTTCGGCAAAGTAGCGGTGGTCCAACAAATACGAACGTGACAAGCGCATAGCCGGGCGGAGCAGGGGCGCGAACTGGGCCAGGCAGCTCCAGGCCGCGCCGAGGTGGGCTGCTTCGGAGGGGCTGAGGCCAGCTGTGGCAGCGAGCGAAACGGCCACGTCTTCCAGTTCGTGGTCCCGTCGGGGCTCGACACCGTTGCCGAGCCTTACAGGTGGCCGCCCTTCGCGTTCTTCAGTGAGCCATATCGCAGCCCGCCCGAAGCCAACGGCGGTGGCCATGGCCCGGGCAATGCCCGCGAGCACGTCGTCCAAGGCCGTTTCGCGACGGACTTCGAGGCTGGCCGCCATGAGGCTTTCCAATTGCCGCCGCTGAGCCAGAGCCGCCGCCTCTGCTTGGCGCTGGGCAGCATCGAAACCCCTGAGTTGCAGCCCTAGGCTAGCCAGCTCGGCCAGCACAGCGAGCAGCAGGGCTTCTTGGCGTGCCAGAGGCCCCCTGGCGCCTGCTGGGCGCTGAAAGAAAAGGGCCCCCCTGCATGGCTGTCCCCCTCGCCCTTTACCGGGGCCCACACAAGGCCTTGGTTCCCGAGGAGGGCCAAGTCCGCCGGTAGCGGTTGAGGGCCGTCAAGGTGCTCGCCCCGCCCCATGAGGCGCAAGTGGCCGGGAGGTAGCCAGAAGACGCCCTCAAGAGGCGTTGACGCCGCGCGAAGTTGTTGGTAGGCGCTCGGGCTCACCATTGAGTGGCCAGGCAAGGCGCCGGGGCAGCCTTGAGCGGCGGCCGCCGAGAGGTGCAAGTTCCCGTCGGGGTGTTGGACGGCGACGACGTAGGTGCCGTAACCGAGGAGGGCTGAGGCTATGTCAGCGGCCGCTTCGAGGACCTCCTTGGTGGTGCGCGCGCTGCGCAGGCCCCGCGCCCGGCGTAGCATTTCCACTACGAAGTGGAGCGCGCCGGCAGGCTCGTCAGGGGCGCCGGCAGCACCAACCTGAGAGGCCTCATCCAGCCTGGCCCACGCGGACGTCATGGGGACTTTTATCGGCCTGATGGGGCGCCAGTTGAACTTAGCGGGGCAAGCGAGCCGCGCTCGGGACGTAGCAGCCTCAGGGTTGGCGGCCCGCCGCCCGCGTAGCGCCGCCCCAGCTGTAGCGGTTTTCGGGGCGGCCAGCCTTGCCATAGCGAGGCCGCACTGTCGCTCGGGAGAGCGCCTCGAGGCGCGCCAGGTAGCGCTGCGCGGTCGCCCGGCTGATGCCGAGCCGTTCGGCCACCTCGCTCGCTGACAGGTCCTCATTGCCTCCCGCCAGCACGGCCTCGACGGCTTGGAGGGTGTGGTTCGCCACGCCAGCGAAAGGCCGTGCCCCGGGCGCGGCGACGGCGCCGAAGAGCCGGTCCACGTCGCGCTGGTCAGCTTGGCGTACCTGTGCGAGTTCGTTGCGCATCGAGCGGTAGGCGGTGAGCTTGTCTCGAAGGGCAGCGAAATCGAAAGGCTTCAAAAGGTAGTGCAGGGCGCCGCCCTGCATGGCAGCCCTGACGCTCGAGACGTCGTTGGCCGCTGTTATGACGATCACGTCGACGCCGGCGGCACCCGCCGCGCGCAGCCGGCGTAGGCATTCGAGGCCGTGGAGGTCAGGCAGGTAAAGGTCGAGCAGCGCCAGGTCCACGCTGCCTTTTGCGATGGCGTCGAACATCGCAGCCGCTGAGTGGGCCTCGCCCACTACGGCGAACCCTGGCACCTTTTCCACGTAGGCAGCGTGCACTTGGGCGACCCGGAAGTCGTCGTCCACGACAAGGGTACGGATCAACTCGGCCCTCCGACGAAAACCGGTGCCCCACGGCTTCCAGCGGGCCCACGGCTTCCAGCGGCCCCAATGCGCCCAGCGGCCACAGAGGAACTAGCGCCATGTCCGGGCTCCGAGGCGCCAAGCACTATGCCCGGGAGCAGCACGCTGAAGACGGCGCCTACCTCCTGGCCGACATCAACGACGCCCCCCCGGCGAGCGACGACCTCTCGAACCAGCGCCAGCCCAAGCCCACGCCTTGCGCCCGTGCGCGACGGCTTGGTTGTCCACCCGTCCTCGAAAACCGCTGCCCGGTCGGCTTCGGGGACACCGGGGCCTGAGTCGGCAACGGAGACGACGAGGTCGGCGCCGCTGGGGAGCAGCCTCACCTCGACGAAGCGCCCACCGGGCCGCTCGGGGCCGGCACAGGCTGCGTCGATGGCATTGTCCACGAGGTTGCCGAGCACCCTTGTCACGTCTTGGACGGCCTCGGGAGGCAGCACGAGCCTGCCTCTTGCGACCACGCGCAGCGTCACACCTCGTTCAGCGGCCACTGAGCTCTTCCCCAGCAGCAGCGCACCGACGACTGGGTCGTCGACGTGGTCGACCAGGGCCCGAGACAGGTCGTTGCGCGCGCTCGTGAGGTCGGTCACGAAGCTCACCGCCTCGTCGTAGCAGCCTAGCTGCACGAGGCCGACAACTGTGTGCAGCCGGTTGGAAAACTCGTGGCTCTGAGCCCGGAGCGCCTCGGCGAGGCCTGCGACCGTGTCGAGCTCGCGGAGCAACCCTTCTGACTCGGTGCGGTCCTGGAACGTGACGACCCACCCCACGTGGGCCCTGTGGTCCAGCCGCACGGGCATCCGGTTCGCTACGAGCACTCGGTCGCCCACTACCAAAGGCTGGTCGGCGCCCTCGGTGGCTCCCGTGACCACGTCCAAGAGCCTGCCCGAGGGCAGCAGCTCCCTCACCTGGCGCCCTCGCACTTCCTCGGGGAACCCGAGCAGGCGGCGCGCCTCGTCGTTGGCGAGCAGCACGCGGCCTTTGTTGTCGATGCCGAGCAGGCCTTCACGGATGCCGTGCAGCATCGCCTCCCTTTCTTGGAGCATGGAGGCGATCTGCCCGAGCTCTAAGCCGAAGGTCTGTCGCTTCAGCCGGCGTGAAAGGCCCACGGAAACTACGGCCCCAAAGCCGAGGGCCACGGCCATGTACAAAGCGAGCTTTGGCAGTGCGGCAAGGAGGGATTTCCATATTGCCTCGACGTAAATGCCTACCGAGACTTCCCCGATGAGCTCGTGGTGAGCGCCGAAAAGGGGGACTTTGCCTCGCGCCGTCACGCCGAGCGTGCCCCTTTGCACCCCTGTCCACGCCTGGCCGGTGCGGAACGGCTCGCTCGCTGGTGGCTCTGGGTCGTCGTAGACGGGCTTGCCGATCATGGCCGGGTTCGGGTGGGAGTAGCGGATGCCACGAGCGTTGGTGACGACTACGTAGGCGACGCCGGTAGCGTGCATGACGGCCATCGCCATCTTTTGCACGACTCCGCCTGGGTCACCGTCTTCGACTGCTTCTTGCAGCGGGCCCGAGGCGGCTGTGGACTCGGCGACAGCTAGCGCCCGCCGCTCGTACTGGCGGACGAGCTGGCCATGCTGGTACCACACGACGCCGAGGAACCCTACTGCCGCCATCACGACCACGACGGCGCTTTGGATGGACAGGATCTGTGCAGCCAGTGTCCGTCGGCGCGGCAAACGGAACGTGACCATGGCCACAGTCGAGATAGTATTCGCTGCTCAGGGGCGTTGACAAGCCGGCGCTGAGCAAAACGAGCCAAACGACCTAAGCGTGCTGAACGCAGCAAATAGGCAGCTAGGCAGATCGCTGGTGCGTATGGCCCCTATCGTGCGGCCCCGATGAACCCCTACGGGCTCGCCGTCGGCTTCGGGCTTGTCACTGCCTCCATCCTGGCCATCGCTTCGGTCGGGTTGACGTTGCAGTTCGGTGTCACCAACTACGTCAACTTTGCGTACGGGGACTTCATGAGCCTGGGGGCCTACCTCACGTTCGAGCTGAACACCACTGGCCACATGACAGTTTGGCTTGCAATGGCCATCTCCGCGCTTGTCATGGGGTTTGTCGGCGTGGCCACTGACAGGTGGCTGCTGTCGCCGTTCACACGCCGGTTCAACAACGTCTTTTATGTGCTGATCGTCACCTTTGGGCTGTCGCTCATATTGCTCAACCTGATCAGCGCGATCTGGAGCCCCAACTTCCAACAGCTGCCCATTGCGACCGAGAACCCTCTCCATCTGGGGCCGTTCCTGCTCACCCCCAGCCAGGTAGCGATCTTCGGCATCGGCGTGTTGTTGATGCTCTTGGTGCACATCATGCTCACCCGTACCAAGCTGGGCAAAGCCATGCGGGCGATGTCGGACAACGCCTCGCTCGCCATGGTGAGCGGCATCGACACCCGCCTCGTCACGTCGGTCACCTGGTGGATAACTGGGGCGTTCTCGGGTATAGCGGGCTCAGTCCTGGCGGTCGACCTCGGTACGATCACTCCCGCGGTCGGTGAGACGTTTTTGTTCGTGATCTTCGCCTCCGTGATCCTCGGCGGCATCGGCAAGCCTTACGGTGCGATGCTCGGTGCGCTTGTGATCGGCTTGGTCACCGAGGTTTCCGCAGTCGCGTTCAACTCCGCGTACAAGCTTGACTTCGCGTTCATAGTGCTAGTGATAGTGCTGCTGGTCCGGCCTCAGGGCATCATCGCTAGCGCCGGGAAGGCCTGATATGCAGGTCGTCTACTACGCATTTACGCTTGTGTTCTTCTTCTTCGCCTACTGCGTGCTCAACTGGGGCCTCAATATCCAGTTTGGCGAGGCTGGGATCCTCAATTTCGCCTACATAGCCTTTGTGGCCGTGGGCGCCTACGTGGCCGGTGCCCTCACGGCTGGCCCGCCGGCGCCCGGTAGCAACGAGAGCTACGTGCTCGGTGCTCACCTGCCTTTCATGGTGGCCCTGATCTGCGGAGGGCTGGCAGCGTGCGTCCTCGGGCTGTTTGCCGGCCTTGTGGTTTTCAGGCGGCTCCGAAGCGACTACTTGGCGATAGTGATGATCTCGCTGTCTTTAGTGGCGTACGACTTCGTGACCAACTATGTGCCGCTCTTCGACGGGGCTGACGGTATTTCCGGCGTCCCAGAGCCCTTCGCTGGGGTCTTCAAGCTCAATGCCAACTCGTTTATTTTCGTGTTCGACGCCTTCAGCGCGCTTGTCATGGTGGTGATGTGGTGGGCCATGAGCCGCATTACGCGTTCTCCACTTGGGCGGGCGCTGCGAGCAGTGCGCGAAGACGCTGACGTCGCCAAGGCCCTCGGCAAGAACGTCTTTGGCCTTCAGATGGCCGCGATGCTGGTCGGGTCTTTTTACGCCGGCATCGGCGGCGGCCTCATCATCTTCTTCTCGGGGGCCTTCAACACCAGTTCGTGGACGACGCCTGAGACTTTCGTCGTCTTCGCAGCGCTCATAGTCGGCGGTCTCGGCAACAACGTGGGCGCAGTGCTGGGGTCCCTGCTCGTGCCAGTTATCTTCGTCGAACTGCCGAAGTTCCTGCCGACGGTCGCGAGCCAGCCGGGCCTTGTGCCTGAGGTCGACAACATGGTCATAGGCATCTTGCTGATCGCCGTGCTGTGGTTCAGGCCCCAGGGCGTGCTTCCCGAGCCCAAGGCCCGCTTCGACGCCCTGCTGGTGGAAAGAGGCGGGCAGTGGTGAGCTTGCCGACCAGCCAGCGCGGCGACGCACGTTCGTCGGCTGAGGCCAGCAGCGAAGCTTTGCGTTGCGAGGAGCTCCGCAAGGCCTTTGGCGGCGTACAGGCGGTCGACGGCGCCAGTTTCTCGGTCCTTGCCGGGAGCGTGTCCGCCCTGATAGGCCCGAACGGCGCAGGCAAAAGCACGGTTGTCAACCTGCTTGCGGGGGCGCTCAAACCTAGCTCGGGGAAAGCTTGGCTGTTCGGCCAGGACATAACGGGCTGGCCGGCGCACAGGGTGTGCCGCGCAGGCCTCGTCCGGACCTTCCAGCTGTCACGTGAGCTCGGGCGCCTCACTGTGCTGGAGAACCTCATGGTCACCCCGCGCAACCAGGTTGGCGAGTCACTGTTCAACGTCTTTTTCCGACCGGGGTCGGTCAAGCAGCAGGAGCGCCAGCACCTCGGACGCGCGCTGGAAGTGCTTGGCGCGTTCGGGCTCTACGAGATGCGCGACAACTACGCGCGAGAGCTTTCAGGCGGGCAGAAACGCCTCTTGGAGCTTGCCCGCGCGGTGATGGCTGAGCCTCGCCTACTGCTGCTCGACGAGCCCATGGCTGGGATCAACCCCGCTCTTGTGCAACAGATCGGCGAGCACATCCGCCGCCTCAACGCGCAGGGGGTAACAGTGCTCATGGTCGAGCACAACTTGAACGTGGTAGAGACGATTTGTGACCACGTGGTCGTGATGGCGGAGGGCAAAGTCCTCGCCACAGGGACGATGGCCGAACTGCGCGCCCACCCCGAAGTGGTCCGCGCGTACCTGGGAGCCGCGCAGAGTGCCAGCACTGCGCGCTGAGAAGGTCACGGCTCGCTATGGCCCTGTGACGGTGGTCCACGAGGCGACCGTGAGCGTGGACGACGGCGCGCTTGTGGCGGTCATCGGGCCCAACGGGGCCGGGAAGTCCACCTTCGTGAAGGCGCTGGCGGGGGTGCTGCGGCCAGCCGGCGGCAAGGTCCTCCTCGGAGGGGAAGACATATCAGGGCTACCTGCCCACAAGGTCGCCCGCCGAGGCCTCGGCTATGTACCACAGAACTCCAATGTGTTCCCGAGCCTGTCGGTCTTGGAGAACCTGGAGATGGGCGGCTTCACCCGCAAGGACGGCCTGAAGGAGCGCATCGCAGAGGTGCTCGACATTTTCCCTGACCTTGCCAAGGCGACCAGGAAGCACGCAGGGGCGCTGTCAGGAGGCCAGCAGAACATGCTCGCCATGGCGAGGGCGCTCATGCTCGACCCGCGCGTCATGCTCCTCGACGAGCCGACTGCCGGCCTGTCGCCGGCTTACACGCAAGTCGTTTGGGACCAGATCCGCCGCCTTTCGCAAGCTGGCATCGCGACGCTCGTCGTAGAGCAAAACGTGGACCGCGCCCTGGCCAATGCAGGCTGGGTGTACGTGTTCGTGGCGGGGACCAACCACGTCGAGGGGCCTAGCGCCGAAGTGGCGGCCTTGGACCTCGCATCGATCTTCCTCGGCAAGGCAACTGCGTATGCAAGTTGAACCGGGGGAGCCGTGGCCGCCTGAACGGCAGGCGGCCCTTCACAAACAAGGGGTGAAGAACTTTGACCAAAATACCTAGCCGGGTCAGGCGCTCGGCCGTCGCAGCTTGCCTGAGCGTGGCAACCATAGCGGCCCTTTCGCTCCCAGCAGGGGCATCGGCCAAGTCGAGCGCTGGCACCATCACGTTTGGCCAATTGCTGCCTTTCACGGGCACAAAGGCTTTCTTGTCCAGTTGGGCGACCCACGGTGACGCCGCCGCCGTCTGGGACGTGAACAACCATGGCGGCGTCATGGGCGAGAAGCTGGTCGCGGCCAGCGCCGACGACGGGGGTGACGCCGTGGACGCCGTGCCTGCGCTGCGCAAGTTGCTCATATCCCACCCCGCCTTCATCGTCGGGCCTTACTCGCTCACGATCATGGCTGTCGTGAGGGACTTCGGGCCGAACCACGTCGTTGACTTCACGATCGGAGGCACGACTCAGCTCGACCACATGCGCTACCCCTATGTGTTCCGCACGACCGCCTCGGACTCGGCGGAAGTGGTGGCAATGGCTTACTACGCGAAGGAGCGCGGGCTCACCAAGGCGGCCTTCATCTTCGACAACTCCGCCAACACACAAGGGCTCGTCCCGCCGCTGGAGGCCGCTTACAAGAAGGTCGGGGGCACGGTGCTGTCTAACGTCGAGTACGTCCCGGACCAGGCGTCTTACCTCTCGGAGATCACCAAGGCGTTCGCCAAGCACCCCGACGTCGTGTTCTTCTCTGCAGACGAGCAGAGCGCCACGACGTTGTTCACGGCCGCCCGAGAGCTCGGTGACCTCAACGTGCCGTGGATAGGCGAGGACGTAGTGGGCTCGCCCGGCTACGCGAAGGCCATGGGCCAGCCAGCGGCGAGCAAGTACCTCTACGCCGTGGAGGGCGGCGCCCCGAGCGGCCCTGCCTACCAGCACTACCTCAACGATTACCAGGCTGTGTGGCACACCCGGCAGATCCTTTCGTCCTCTTACAACATGTACGACTCGGTTATCATCGCCGCTCTCGCAATGACCGAGGCTCGTTCGACCAACCCGCAGGTGTGGGTCAACGACGTTATCAAGGTCTCCAACCCGCCCGGCACCAAGTGCTACTGGTACGCAGCTTGCGTGGCGCTCATAAAGGCGGGGAAGAAGGTCAACTACGAAGGTGCGACCGGCCCTGAGGACTTCAACCAGTACCACAACACCTTCAGCGGTTTTACGGTGGACGGCTTCAACAGCGCCGACGCCCTCGTGGCCAAGGCTGTCGTCACCGCCCAACAAGTGGAGTCGCTAGCCAGCTCGTAGGGCCGGCGAAGTAGCCCGTCCTGCCGGCTGGCCGGGCCGCTGGGCCCCGGGGGCGTCCGCCGCCGGGGCCCGCTCCCCTCAGGGTGAGAGGACGACTTGTTTTGCCCGCTAGCTGAGCCCGAGAGCTCCCAACCCACGCTGTGGTTTAGGGCTCAGGGTACGTTGGGCCGCTTCGTGCCCACGAACCAAAGGTGGCCAGGGCTCCACAAGGGCCGTGCCGCCCATACTTGCGTGCTGGCAGTCACGCCATGGTGCTCGAGCAGCTCCAAGGCGGCAGAAGGCTTAATGCGCGAGCCCCGCCATGCTCGAACATAGGTACGCCGGCCCTGTAGGACGTGTGCAAGATGCGCCGCATAAGTCTTGACGATGGCAGCTGGCGAGGACGAGCGCGTCTGTACGGCGAGCTTGCCGCCTGGGCGCAGCACACGGGCACTTTGGGCCAGGTACTCGAACTGGGCCGCGGGGGTAGGGACATGCTGCAGTGTCACGTACGAGAACACCAGGTCCACCTCTTCGCTTCCGAGGCCGGGGAGCGTGCCGTCGCCAGGGACCTGCAGGTAGTCCACGTTGGTGAAGCTGGCCAGGTTCTCGCGGCACCTGCGCAACATCTCCTCGCTCACGTCGACCGCGACCACACGGGCGAACAGTTCGGCGAGCCGGCGTGTCATACGGCCGACGCCGCAACCTATCTCGAGGGCAGTTTGGCCGGGGGCCGGTGTGACGCCGCAGAAAGCGAGGAAGGTGTCGGTTTCACGGGCACCTTGGCTGAAGAACTCCTCAGTAGGGGCCCGGTGGCCCGTTGCGACAAACCAGGTCCCACCGCTGCGGGCCGCCTCGTCCCAGAACTTTGCGGCTTCACGCCCCACGTCTCGCACGAGCGGTCCCTCCTTGGGCCAAACCTAGCTGGTGGGTGACAGCTGCTGTCACGGTAACTGCAGCAAGTCCGCGACGGCGTGCTGCACCCTGCCACCCCGCTCGCCGACGGCCAGGCATTTGGTTGGCGTCGGGCACGCAAGGCTGAGCACGTCGACTGACAGCGGTGGGGCACCGGTGCCGCTCACTGTCGCAGATTGCCCAATTGACCAAGACTGCCCGTCCCACCTTGCTGTCATGGCCCCGGCGGCGACGCATTCGGAGGTGCTCGGACATGCCACTGCGTCGAAGTTGCCGTCGCCCGAGCGCGACATACCTGGGACGACTTGCCATGAACCCTTTGTCAGGTGCAGGAAGAGAGACGTGCCGCCCTCGCCAATGCCGACGGCGAAACACGACACCGACCGAGCGCACGAGACGGAGAACAGTTGGCCCCCCATCGAGGCTGTGGGGACTGGCACGAGCGACTTGCCGTCGAAGCTAGAGACGAACGGGCGGCCGAGCCTCGTCGGCCCCTTTTCCACGCCCACCACTACACAGTCCCCCGTGCTCGAGCAAGAGACCGACTCTGGAGTTGCCAAGGCAGCCGTCTCTGCGGCTGCCACCGGGACGACCGACCACGACCGGCCGTCCCAGTGCTCGATGAGAGGCCTGTAATCCTTTGTACCCGCGTTCTCGTAGCCTACGGCGAGGCAATTGTCGACCACGGGGCACGCAACGTCGGCCAGCTCGTCGCCACCGGCAACCCGTGGGCTCGGAGTCGCAAGGACGCGCCAGCCGTGCCCGTCCCAGCGCTCGCTCCACGCATTATCTCCCTGGTTGCCGACCGCAATGCAGAAGTCAATTGACCTGCACGCCACCGCACTTAGGGCTGTCCCCCACGACCCTGCTGAAGCAACCTGGCTGAGCGCCGACCCGCTAAAACGCTCGACGAGGGGCCGCAAATGCGTAACCGACGAGCCTGTGACACCCACCGCAAGACAGAAGGTGGCCGTCGGGCAGGACACTCGGTTCAGTGCGCTGAAGGCAGCCCGCCCTGTTTGGACAGTGACCGGGCTAACTATATCGACCCCCGAGGTGGGCTCCGGGGGCCCTGGGGCAGTCGGAGGAGCCTGGCCATGTGGAGCCGAGCCCGGCTTGGGCACCGTCACATCGTCGACGCCGCTTCTTGCTGCCCCCGCGCTACTAGTGGCGACAACCTGGAAGGCGTAAGTGACCCCAGGTCGTAGCCCGCCGATGGACCACTTCAGCTGCACAGGTGCCGGCGCTGGCTGGACCAACGCCGCGCTCGTCGTGGCGCTGAGCCGCGGTGCGGGGCCATAGTGTACCGAAACCGAAGTTGCAGCGCTGCCTGGCGTGACGGCCGCCTCTACCTGGACGGCCTGCGAGTTCACCAGCGTCTCGGTGACGAAGACGATCATCGGCGGCTGAGTGCTTTGGGCGAGCGAGGTTGCTGCGCCAACTCCTACCATTGAGGAGGCGCTTGCGAGGACGCCTGCTGCGGCGACCAGCCGCCTTGCCCTCACGCGGGGACGCCTATACAGAGAGCTTGGCAACGCCGCAACACTCCAAAAAATATTAGTGGTATGAGGAGCCATTGTCAAAGGTTGTGGAGGCGCCTCGGTAGTTGGGCAGCGGCAGCTTGTGCATAGCCGGTCCAAAGCTTGTGCATAGCTTGTCCCGACTGCATGTTTGTGGGAACGGTACATGGCTTGTACAATTCCGAGTTGGTAGACAATTTCGCTCCTTGGCGAAATGCGGCTCACTGGGACGAGGAACGGCTACCCAAGGAGGCGCCAGCTCGCGCAGCCCGTCGTCGTGCCGCTCTCCTCGGTATGGCCCGCTGCCCCGTAGCGGCAAACCAAGCCGTCGGCGCCCCCAGCTATCCTCGGCCTGTGCCAATGGTCGCATGGGAGGACTTTGCAAAGGTCGACGTGCGCGTCGGCCGCGTGGTCAAGGTGCAGGACTTCCCCGAGGCTCGCCGGCCAGCTTGGAAGCTGTGGGTCGATTTCGGGCCTGGCATCGGGGTACGGACTTCCTCTGCACAGGTCAAGAACTATTCGCGCGAAGAACTGGAGGGCCGGCTGGTCCTGGCGGTAGTCAACCTGCCACCTCGCCAAGTTGGCCCATTTGTGTCCGAGGTCCTCACGCTCGGGACCTACCGCGACAGCACGGTGCTGCTGGTGGCCCCCGCCCCAGGAGCCGAGCCAGGCGACCGGTTGGGCTGAGCCAGCTGAGCCAGCTGAGCCAGCACCAGCGGCCCTTGGCCGGGCTGTGAGCTGCAGGGCCCCCCTGTGGCTGGGCGCGGGGCAGGGTGGGGCAGGGTTGCGCCGTCTCAGCCGTTGGCCCCTACCGAACCTTGGGCAACAGCAGAGAGCAGGCCCGTGCCGAGGTCGTAAACGTAACCCGAGACGGTGAGAGGCCCGAGTGGTTGGTGGCTCGTGAGCACCCGCTGCACGTCGGCTCGCACGGTCGTTTCAGGGTCGGTGACAGCCCAGTTGGCCAGCGCGTCGCCGGGTTGGCCCGTACGTGCGACGATGCGTTCCCGAAAACTTGCGTCCGCCAGGAGGGCAGTCCCGCAGTTGGTGTGGTGCACGACGACCACCTCGAAAGGTTCAGCGCCAACGCCGCGAGCTTCGCGCAGGGCCGCAAGGAAAGCCAAATTGGCGAGGACCTCGTTGGTGACCCGCCCGCCGGCGTTGCGCACAACCATGGCCTCGCCGAGGTGTAGCTCGCAAAATGCTGCCGGGTCGACCCGATGGTCCATGCATGTTACGACCAAGGCCTGCGCGGATGGCAAAGGCGGGAGGCCAGCGTGGCCACCTCGGCCGGCGAAGTTGCGGTTCCGGGTCTCTAGGTCGGCGATAAGTCCCAAAGTTTCGCTCCCTTGTTGCCTTAGTGCGTTGTGTTGCCTTAGTGCGTTGTGCTGCCTTGGTGCACTGTGCTGCCTTGGTGCACGGTGATGGGCCGTGCCCTCAGCGGCGGCCTGCCCTGCCGGTACTGAGCGCCTGCCTAAGAGCCATAGAGCTCGTGGCGCCCGCCTTGCCAAGCGAGACGGCCGCCTAGGAGGGTACCACGCAAGCAGGGCGAGCCTGCCTAGATTGGCGACGTGGGTGTAGACGTACGCTGGCTCGCCCAGCGGGCAGCTGGCTCGTCGCTCCGTGAAGTTTTCTCAGCCCCGCCCCGCACGCTCGACGCCATTGCCGGCGCCGGCGACGAGGGCCTTTTCGGGCCGGGCAGCGTAGCGTGGAAGGTCCACGCGCACCCGGCCGCTCTTGTGGGGGGGCTCCGTTCGCTGATCGTCCAGACGATGCACCCTCTGGCCATGGCAGGGGTGGCAGACCACTCCAACTACAGGTCCGACCCGCTCGGCCGGTTACAGCGAACCGCGGCGTTCGTCGCCACAACGACCTACGGGAGCACGGCACAAGCCGAGGCTGCCGTGGCCATGGTGCGCCGCGTGCACGAGAGGGTTAGGGGTGTGGCGCCTGACGGCAGGTACTACGAGGCCAACGACCCTGCCCTGCTCGCGTGGGTGCACCACGTCGAAGTTGAGAGCTTCCTGCTCGCCTACTGGCGGGTCGGGCCGGGCCTTGGGCCGTTCGAGGCGGACCAGTACGTGAGGGAAATGGCGCGGCTGGGCGAGCTCATGGGTGCGCGCCCGGTCCTCACCCGCTGGCTAGACGTACACGAATGGGTGCTCCACCACCCCGAGGTTCGCGTTAGCGAGCAGGCGCGGTCTGCGGTGCGTTTCCTGAGCTCGCTACCCCTGCCACTGGCAGCAAAGCCGGCCTACACCGTCTTTTTCGCTGCGGCCGTGAGCCTCGTCCCGTTGCGTTGGAGGCTTCAGTTGGGCCTTCCCCTCCCTGGGCCGATATCGGGGCGCCTCTTGAGCCAACCTGCTGCACGTGCCCTTGCCAGTGCTATGGGCTGGGTGCTTGGGCCGTCGCCGGCGCTGGCCAACGCCCGTGCCCGGGTGGCTCGGCAGGTGCTTGCCGACGAGGCTGTGCCCTCCGGGCGCTAGCTACTTTCTGGTGATTTTCTAGGGCCAAAAGCCCTGGTAGATGGGTGTGCTGGGGTCACCTGGATCCACCACTTGGCGCCTTTGGGCTGCGATGATGGCTCAAACCCCTTGTGTAGGAAGGAGTTCG
>Ga0209061_1002025_pt1 | contig 28483 bp, 25 predicted proteins | sample Coa_R1_10_FD_187157 | JGI IMG/M metagenome (GOLD analysis project Ga0209061, IMG submission 187157) | Surface soil microbial communities from Centralia Pennsylvania, which are recovering from an underground coalmine fire - Coalmine... | ecosystem: Environmental > Terrestrial > Soil >... | reverse complement strand
CACTACAGCCTCAGCCTCCGTGTCGAGAATGCAGCACTCATCATGTTGCATGTAACATGCCACAGTCAAGCCGATCCCGGAAGGAGATCCCGATGCGCGCCGTGCGGTACCACGGTCGTGGAGAGCTGATCATTGAGGACGTGCCGGAGCCGGTACCCGGCGAAACCGACGTCATCATCGCCCCGGCGGAAGTGGGCCTGTGCGGCACGGACGCGCACATCCTGGCAGGGACCTTCCCCGCAGACCCGCCTGTCACGCTCGGCCATGAAGTGGCCGGCAAGGTTGTCACCGTGGGGAGCCGCGTCACCGGGCTTGGCGTCGGGGATATGGTCTCGGTCGATCCTCACCGGTATTGCCGGCGCTGCCGTTACTGCCGGGCGGGCAGCGAGCACCTGTGCCTGGACAAGAAGGGTTATGGCGTGCGTCTCGATGGCGGGATGGCTGAGCTGGTGCGGGTGCCGGCCGCCGTCTGCTATCAGCTGCCGGAAGGCACGCCACCGCACATTGGCGCGCTGGGCGAGCCTGCGAGCTGCTGCCTGCACGGCATGGACCGTCTTTCGCCACGCAGCGGCCTGCCGATCATCGTCTTCGGCTGCGGGCCAGCCGGGCTGATCTTGATCCGGCTAGCGGCTTTGACGGGATTGAGGCCGGTTGTGGCTGTGGACCCGCGGGCGGAGCGCCGGCGTACGGCGACGCGGATTGGTGCTGACCTGGTGCTGGACCCCGCCGACCCGGGGTTCGCTGACACGGCGATGAGCCAGGCCGGTGGCATGGGCTATCCCTACATCATCGATGCTGTGGGAAGCGCGCGCATCCTTGAGCGGGCGATCCGGCTCGCTGCGCGAGGCGCCAGCTTGCTGATCTTCGGCGTCGCCGCCCCTGACGCCCGGGCAGCGCTTTCGCCTTACGATATCTACGCGCGTGAGCTGACCGTGCTCGGCAGCTGTATCAACCCTTACACCCAAGAGCGTGCTGTCGGACTCATCAACCAGCTCGGGGTTGAACACTGGGAGATCGCCCGCTTTCCGTTGCGTGACGTACAAGAGGCATTTGCCGCTCAGCGATCCGGCAGCTATGACAAGGTTTTCGTGACGCCATGACCGTCTTCTGCACGTTTTGCTGCCCACGATCCTGGCGGCTGCCGCAGTCGCCTCGGCGAAGGAGATGGCGAAAGTGCCAGAGATAGGATCCTCAGGAAGGAGCCAAGGTGTGCAGCGGCAACGGAATCCCGTGGTGAACGGGTACACGCGATGACCGGGCAACCGGCGGGTTCGTCCCGCAGCGCTGGCTGGTTCGCGGCCAAGGGCAAGGTGGGATTCGTTCACCGGTCGAAGCTCTACGGAGAGGGCTTCGGAGAGACGCTGTTCGACGGCCGCCCGGTCATTGGCATTGCCAATAGCTGGTCTCAGCTCAACCCATGCAATGCGCATCTGCGTCGTGTCGCGGACGCGGTGCGCCAAGGAATTCTCGAGGCGGGCGGGGCCGCGCTGGAGTTTCCTACGATGTCTCTCGGCGAGACGCTGATGCGCCCGACAGCCATGCTCTTCCGCAACCTCATGGCAATGGAAGTCGAGGAAACGCTGCGGGCCAATCCGCTCGACGGGGCGGTGCTGCTGGCGGGCTGTGACAAGACCACGCCAGCGATGGTGATGGGCGCGGCCAGTGTGGATCTGCCCACGGTCCTGGTCACCGGTGGCCCCGCGCTCACGGGCTCGTTCCGCGGGGAGCCAGCCGGGTCGGGCACGCATGTGTGGCGGTTCTCCGAGGAAGTGCGCGCCGGGCGGATGAGCGAGGCCGAGTTCCGGTCCGCGGAGCGCTGCCTGGCCCGCGGTAACGGGCACTGCAACACTATGGGAACCGCATCGACCATGGCGTGCCTGACCGAAGCGATGGGGCTGCAATTGCCGTTGTCGGCGACAGCCCCTGCCGTCGATGCCGACAGGTTCCGGATCGCGGCTGAGGCCGGGAGGCGCGCGGTGGCGCTGGCCCGTGCAGGGCATCATGTCTCGGAGTTGCTCACCCGCAAGTCCTTCGAGAACGCGATACGGATGAACGCCGCGATTGGCGGATCCACGAACGCCGTGGTCCACCTCCTCGCGATGGCGGGCCGCGCCGGAGTGCCGCTGTCGCTGGATGATATCGACCGGCTCTCCCGCGACGTGCCGCTGCTTGTCGACCTGCTGCCCTCAGGGCGGCACTTCATGGCCGACTTCCATGATGCCGGCGGCGTGCCCGCGGTGCTGCGGGAGCTTGGCGAGCTTGTGCATGCGGATACGCCCACCGTGGACGGCCGCTCCCTCGGCGAGATACGCGCGGAGGCTGTCCGATGGCGGCCGGGGGTGATCCGGTCACGACAGGAACCGCTGCAGCCGCCCGGATGCGGCGTGGCCGTGCTGCGCGGATCCCTGGCGCCGGACGGGGCTGTCATCAAGCAGTCGGCAGCAAGTCCCCGGCTGCGGAGGCACCGCGGCCGGGCGCTGGTGTTCGACTCGATCGAAGAATATGAGGCCCGTATTGACGACCCCTCGGTGGAGGTCGATGCCGGCACCGTTCTCGTGGTCCGATACGCCGGGCCGCGCGGTTATCCCGGCATGCCGGAGATCGGGAACCTCGCGCTCCCCGCCCGGCTGCTGCGGCGCGGCGTGACTGACATGGTCCGCGTCACCGACGGCCGGATGAGCGGCACCTCCTACGGCACGGTGGTGTTGCATGTCGCGCCCGAGGCCGCAGTCGGCGGCCCGCTGGCACTTGTCGAAAGTGGGGATGAGGTCGAGCTTGACATACCTGGCCGCCGTCTGGAGTTGCATGTCGACGAGGCATCGCTCGCGCGCCGCCGCGAGAAATGGCGGCCTCCCGGGCCGCCGGGCGAACGGGGCTGGACCAGGCTGTATGTCGATCACGTGCAGCAGGCCGACCGCGGTGCTGATCTTGACTATCTCGTCGGCCGCAGTGGCGCGGCAGTACCCCGCCGCTCGCTGTGAGTCCTTCCCCCCGCAACGCCGCTTGCCTGCCCCAGTCACCCACCCGTTTGTCCTTGCCAGGGCCCGGACCGGTGAGCACGGAACATTCGTCTCCACTCTGAGGTGGCCGTTTGACCCGCTGGGCTGACGCTCGGGTGCTTTGCCGATCTTGGGCCGGTGTGCCCGGCGTGTCGCTGTGCATGAGTGCGGCGTCCGCGTGATCATGTGGTCTCGCCAAAGGACACCTGACCACAACGAAGGCCGTGATGGACGGCTTGCTAGACCGTGCCGCTGATGTCGAGTTCCTGGCCGTGCTGTCGCGGTTCCGGCTGGATTTCCATGCCTGCCTGACGGCCCGCGGGGATGAGCTGTCCGAGCTGGCCGGGCTGCCGCTGCCGCGGGCGGCGGACGGCCGGCTGGTGCTGGCGGTGGATGTGAGCAGCTGGCGGCGGCCAGCCCGGGGCGGCTGTTCTGCCATGTTTATGGGCGGGGGAAGGGCAGCGCGCAGATGATCCCGGGCTGGCCGTCCTCGGTGATCGCGGCGCTGGGGCCGGTCCGCACCTCCTGGACCGCGGTGCTGGAGGCGGTGCGGCTGGGCCCCGAGGACGACGAGGCCGGGGTGACCGCCGGCCAGGTCCGCGAGGTCATCACCCGGCTGACCGGGGCCGGGCACTGGCGGGAGGGCGACCCGGGCATCCTGGTCATCTTCGGCGCCGGGTATGACGTGACCTGGCTTGCGGTCCTGCCCGGGCGGCTGCGCTCCGGCCGGGTGATGCAGCTGCCGGCGCCGCCGCGCCAGCCCGGCACCCGGGGCCGGCCCCGCAAGCACGGCGGGGAGCTGACGCTTTCTGACCCGGGACCTGGCCTGATCCGCAGGTCACCACCAGCGCGGTGGCATCGTGGTACGGGATGGCCCGCCCCGCCGCCTGGGACGGGCCTGCGCAGCCCGCGGCACGACTGAGGCGGTGTCCCGGCCGCGCCGTAACGCGCGCCGACGGGGCCAGCAGCGATCGGCTGACCTGACACGCTGAAAGCAGAATGCCCGGAAAGGCAGGGGCGGGGAGGCAGTTTCGCGGTTGCCGTCCCGGCGCTGGGTTGCTCGCGGCGGAAGCGGCTGACGGGTGTCTCCACACCGTCACCACGGCACCTCACACCACGGGCACCGCCGTCGGATGCACTGGCGTGGGCAGTACGGACGGCCATGAATCGGAGGAGGCGCGCTCCATGCCTGAGGTGAATCAGCCCAGCTCGCGGACCTGAGCAGGTCGCGCGCCACGCGCCCCCGGTCAGTGACGGCCACGCGAGGCGCCACAGCCCGGACTGCCGCCGCGTCCTGGTTGTCAGACATGGTGCCAGGAGACGGATAAGGAGCTGTCATGAAGATTCTCGTAACCGGAGGCACCGGCCACCTCGGACGGCAAATAGTCTCGGATCTCCAGCGAGACGGCCACGAGGTGCGCGTCTTTACTCGCACGCCGCGTGCCGACCCAGACATCGAATGGGCCAGGGGGAACCTGGCCACAGGCGACGGCATCCAGCAGGCGGTCGCAGGCGCCGACGCCGTGATCCACGCGGCCACCAACTCACCTGCCGCTCAGCATGGCGGCTTCAAGCTCGGCGACTTCGTCCGCTCGCCGTCCGACGTGGACGTCGGGGGGACGAAGGCGCTGCTCGATGCGGCGCGACACGCCGGGGTCGGGCACTTCCTCCACGTCTCGACCGTCGGCCTCAAGCATATGCGCCTTCTGTCCTACTCGCGGCGGAAGCTTCAGGCCGAAGCGCTCATTCGCAGCTCAGAGATTCCCTGGTCGATAGTCCGGGCGCGAGCTCCTACTGGCTGCTCGAACGGATGTTCGCCTAGATGGCCAGGCAGCCGATCCTTGCGCTGCCGGCGCAGGCAGCTATGGCGCCGGTGGACTCCGATGAGGTCGCGGCATACATCGTCGAGTGCGTCGCTGACGGGCAACGCGGCGAACGCGAAGGCTTTGCCGGACCACAGACAATGAGCATGATCGATCTCATGGAGCAGTTTCTCGCAGCCCGTGGCCTGCACCGGCGCATCCGCGGGGCGCCCCTTCCCAAGAGCCTCCAGAACGCCATAACGGCCGGAAATACCTCACCGGGCGCGCGACGTGGCACGACGACGTGGGCGGAGTGGCTGAAGAATCCGGTCGCGACCCATTACGTCGGACAGGACGAACCCTGTCCTGAGGCGTGTTTAACCCGAAGTTACTGTAACGTTCTGCAGCGACGTCGCTGACCTGGAAAACCCTGCTGAAACAGCCAGGGGCCGGTACCCGCGGGCAGGAAAATCTCCTGCCCGCAACGCCCTGACCAGGGCAGATGTATTTGATCATAGGAAGATCACGTAACTTCGGCCTAACACGGCCCGCACGCAGGCCGGCGGCAGGCATCGGTCCCCGTGGCAGGCATTCGGTCCCCGTGAAAGATCAGGGCCGGCTGGCCGGAGGCGCACAGGACATCCGGATCCGGAGATCGGTTGGCAGCACGACGTCGTGGTGGGTGGCGGCCGGGTTCTCGAGTGTTTTCAGCAGCAGGTACGCCGTTTGCTGGCCCATCTGGTAGCCGGGCTGCGCGATGGCGGTAATCGGCGGATCGACGTAGGGGAACAGTGACATGTCGTCGAACGTGAGCAGTGACAATTCCGTGGGCACGCGGACCTTGTCCTCCCGCAGCGCTCCCAGTGCCCCCACTGTGAGCAGGTTATTGAACGAGAAGACCGCGGTGGGGCGGGGCCGCAAGGCGAGAATCTCCCTCATGGCCTTGTGGCCGCCTTCGATACCCAGGTAGCCCTGCCGGAGGCAGCTCCGGCGAATCCGGATGCCCGTCTGCCTGCACGCCGCCCGGAATCCGGCGACGCGCTCGGCTGCGGTCTCGAAGCTGGGCGGCCCGGAGATCATTGCGATGTCGCGGTGCCCAAGCCGGACCAGGTGACGCACAGCCTGCTCGGCGGCGTTGGCGTTATCGGTCCGTACGGCGGGGGCCCGCACTCCCGGCAGCCTGCGGTCGACGAATACCAGGGGCATACCGCCCACGGCGAGCTGTTTGAGGTGAGCCGCGTCCGACGCGCTGGGGGTGATCGCGATGGCATCAAGCAGGCGTGCCTTGAACGAGCTGATGAACTGCCGTTCGCGGTCGGCGTTGAGGTCCGAGCTGCCGATCAGCACGTGGTAACCGCGGGTTACCGCCCCATCCTCCATCCCGCGGGCCACCTCCGCAAAGAACGGATTGGAGATGTCAGGGACGAGCAGGCCGAGCAAGCGTGTTCTTCCCTGGGACAGGCTCCGGGCTACGACGTTGGGGACGTACCCTAGCTCCGCGACCGCCTCGCGCACACGATCCGACAGCTCCCGGCTGACCTGGGGGCTGTCCCGCAGGACGCGCGCGACGGTGGCTGTGGAAACCCCTGCGCGGCGCGCGACGTCTCGGATGCCGGTCATCTGACCTCCCTGAACATGTAACCGTTGACATTTCATCACGGCACCCCTTGACACGGGTCTCTGCCCAGCGGTGTACTCGGTCCCTGAGTACATGTCACCGGTGACATCCGATCCCGGATGTCACCGGTGACATCGTAGGGAGCTGATCTCTGTGGCGCGGCCGGCAGCGGCGCGGGGCGGCGGAGCGGCCGCTGGCGCGGCAGCCGGCCAGGGAGGACTGATGAGCATAGATCTGCGGGGCATCATCCCGCCGCTGGTGACGCCGTTCACCCCGGAGGAGGAGGTGGACGAAGATGCGGTTCGCGGCGAGGTCCGGTTCCACCTGGACCGTGGCGTGCACGGTATCTGCGTGACCGGCAGCACCGGGGAAGGCGCCAGCCTGCTGCCAGAGGATGCGGCGAAGGTCGCCCGTGCGGCGGTGAAGGAAGCGGCAGGCGAAGCGCCGGTCATCGCCGGCGTGATCCGCGACTCCGCCAGGGACGTCATCCGTTACGGGCGGGCGCTGCGCGAGGCTGGAGCCGATGCGCTTCAGGTGACACCCGTGCACTACCTGTTCACGCCGGACGCTGATACCACCGTGGCGTACTACCGGCGGATAGCGGCGGATGTCGGGCTGCCTGTGGTGATTTACAACGTCGTCCCGTGGGCGACGATTGCGCCTGCCACGATCGCGCGGATCATGGACAAAGTGCCCGGCGTGGTCGCCGTCAAGCAATCGGGCGGTGACATTCACGCGCTGGCCGACCTGCTCCACCTGGCACCCCGCGGGGGGGCGGTGCTCACCGCGGTCGACGATCTGCTCTACCCGTCGTTCGTGCTCGGTGCCCAGGGCGCGATCGCGGCCACGCTGACAGTCGCGCCGAGCCTCTGCGTCGAATTGTGGGACGCGGTGCGGAACGGCGATCATCCTGCCGCACTCCGGTTGCACAACAGGCTGCTGCCCGTGTGGCGCGCGATCGATGGGCCGAATATGCCCGCGCGCATCAAGGCGGCGCTCGCGATGCAGGGCAGGAACGGCGGCCTGAGCCGGAGCCCGATGAGCCCGGTGCCCGAAGCGGAGCGCGCGGTCATCCACGATGCGCTGCAGGCCGCCGGCGTGCTGGGCCGCTCCTGAATGAGTCCGGCGGCCCCCAGCCCGCCAGCGGACGCCCATGGTCGCGGGGCGGCGGTGCTGGGGTGCCTGGCGAAGAAGGAGCCAGCGATATGACAACACAGCCGAATGCCGAACGCAGAGCGAGCATGGCCGTGGCGGGGACGCCGGGCAGGCCGCTCGGCCGCAACCTGCGGTGGGTGATCGTCGCCGTCATCACGCTGCTGGCGATCACGAATTACATCGACCGCGGCAACCTGTCGGTGGCCATCCCCGACATCAACCGCACTCTCGGAATCGGCCCTGCCCTCGATGGGGTCATCCTCTCCGCTTTCGTCTGGCCGTATGCCGTGATGAACCTTCCCTCGGGCTGGTCGGTCGACAGGTTCGGCCCGCGGCTGATGATGATCGTCGCGGTCGGTGCCTGGTCCGTGGTGTCGATGATCACAGGCTTGATGCGCGCCGTCGCCGGCTTCGTCGTGGTCCGCGTGCTGCTCGGCGTGAGCGAGGCCCCGATGTTCCCCGCGGCGGTCAAGGCAGCCGACGCGTGGTTTCCTCGCGCCGAGAAGGGAACAGCGATCTCGGTGTTCATCGCGGGGACCCAGGTCGGGCTGGCGGTGGCCGGCCCCCTCGCGACCGCTCTGATTCTCGCGCTCGGCTGGCCCGCGATGTTCGCCGTGACGGGCCTGCTGAGCCTCGTTGTACTCGTCGGCTGGATCGTGCTCTACCACCGGCCGGAAGGCCACCGCTGGCTGTCAGCGGACGAACTCGCCTACATCCGCGCGGGGAGGGACTCCACGGCTACGCCTGAGGAGCGCGACCGTGACGTCACGGCACGCGCCTGGGTCGGCCTGTTCCGCTACCGTGCCACCTGGGCGATGACAGCCGGCAACTTCGCCCTGCAGTATCTCTTCTGGTTCTACATCACGTGGCTTCCCGGCTACCTAGAGAAAGCGCAGGGTTTCAGCATCAGCCGGGCCGGCTTCCTCTCCGCACTGCCCTACATCGCCGGCACGGCTGGCGTGCTGCTCGGCGGCCGCATCTCCGACGTGCTTATCCGCCGGGGCCTCGGGCGCCTGGACAGCCGGCGATACACGATCGCCCTCGGGGCCGCCCTCACCGGCATCGTGCTGCTGGTCACGGCCTTCACCACCGGTGCCGCCCTCGCACTGGCATTGCTGACAGCCGGGATGTTCACCTACAGCCTGTCCTCGGCCCCCATCTGGACGCTTTCGACCGACGTGGCCGGCTCGCCTCGCTACATCGGCTCGATCGGATCGATCCAGAACTTCGGCGGCTTCCTCGGCGGCGCCTGCGCCCCGCTGGTGACCGGCTTCGCCGTCGCAACGCTGGGAGGTTTCGGTGTTGCCCTCACCATCACGGGAATCCTCGCGCTCATATCGGCCTTGATGTACGCGGTGGTGCTGCGGCGTACGCTGCCATTCTGACAGGCCGTGGTGCCGGGTGCCCTCCGGCAGAGTTCGTAGCCGCTCATGTGCGGTCACGTCATGTGCGGTCACGGCCCCGCATGGTTCGGCTTCTGGCCCCGCAGGCGCGCCGCATGTGCCGGGTCGTTCGCCGCCGGTCACCAGGCCACCGTGTAACGTCCCGTTGATGGCACGCACCGCACGAGGCCCTGGCCGGGCAGGCGGCAGGACCGTCCCGGACCGGGACTGTGGTACCGGGATCACGGAGGCCATACCAGGGGCATGCCGCCGCGCCCGTCCGGGCGGAAAGCCGCATCCGTCCGGGCGGAAGACGGCGGGCACGACCGGGCCGGCCAGTTTTCCTCAGCTCGAGCGCAGCTGGTAGCGGCGCTCGGCGTAGGCGAGGTCATCGCGCCAGAGGCGGGCCGCGGCGTGCCGCATGAGCCACCGCGCACCCGGCGCGGCGGCCCGTGCGAGCGCAAATCCCGGCCGTCCGGACGTGGCGATGACGGCCTCGATCACCGCGGTCCTCGGGTGCCCGTCGGGACCGGGGCCGAGCGGTGTCGCGTGGGTCTCCACCACGCTTCCCGCGCCTTCGCCCTCGACGATCCGCATCACCACGGTCCTTGGCTCCGGGCAGGTGAACTCGGCCAGCACCGGCACGCCGAGGCGCGCCGTGACGCGGAACGTGACCGACACGAGGAACAGGTCGTCCTGCTCGGCTACCCCGGCCCCGGGTGCGGACAGCACCGCCAGCCTGCTGAACGAATGGGGGTGAAACCAGGCGCCATGCCACGGGTCGAGCCGGTTGGCGACGACATCGGCGGGCTCGCAGCGGCCGGCCAGGGTGGTGACGGCGTCCATGCTGGCTTCCGCGCGTGGCCGGGCCGGCACCATCGGGCCGGGCAGCGGCTGCTCCCCGCCGGCCTCGTCAAGACGTACCCAGGCCAGCACCCCGTCGTCATGGGCCGGCAGCGTCCGCCAGCCCGGGCAGCCACCGGGCCCCAGCCGCATGCCGTGCCAGGAGCACACCAGCGTCCCGCGATCCACCGCCGCCTGGGCCAGGGGCGCGCCGAGGTGCGGGCAGGCGCCCGGGCCGGCGAAAAGCCTGCCCTGGCCGTCCCGCCAGGCGACCAGCTCGGTGCCGGCGACCCGGGTGCCGAACGCGCGATGGCGGCGGATGGCCCGGCTCGCGGCGAAGACGAACCAGTTTCCCGACGGCCGTGCCTCACCGCGCTTGCGGGCGGCCTCAATCAGCACGGGCCGGGCGTCGCGGTAGGTGGGTTCCTGGTCGGCCCACCGCGTCCTCGGCGCGGGCTGCAGCGGCCAGGTCCTGGGCCAGCGGCCCGGCCACGGGCCGGGCCGCCGCGGCGTGGTCCTGTCGCTCATGGGCGGTTCGCTCCTTCCCGTGAGGCGAGCCAGCGCAGCGGCGCCAGCCGTCCCCGGTTCGGTACTGTGCACAGGCTGTGCCCGGCCAGGCCCCACCCGGCCAGCAGGCAGTTGGCGGCATGCCATCCCGTGCTGGCGGCCCGTTCCATCAAGGCCACCGGCAGGTCGATGCGGATGCCGTCACCGGCCAGCACGAGCCCCCCGAACGGGGTGCGGACATGCGGCCGCCGCGCGAAGCTACCGGGCGCGAACAGCGGGCAGTCCCGGCGCCACTGCGCGGATTCCGCCACGATGCGCGCCCGGGCGCTTTCCGGGTACAGCCCGTGCAGGCGCCGTACCAGCCGGGGACGCAGCTCGGCCGGGTCACCGCCGTCGGCCGCGTAGGCGTGCAGCTCGACGACCGAGCCGTGGGTGCGGGCCGCCCAGGCGGCAGCCTCCCTCTCGTAGCGCTCCAGCACGCTGACGTTGTCCAGCGGCGCCAGCCCGCCGGTGGCCAGGAATGCCGGGCGGCGGGCGGCGAGCGGGCGGTCCAGCCACAGCCGGTACACCAGGAACGGCGGCGCGCAGCGCATTGCGGCGATCCGCCCCCGCCACGGCCGGTCGTCCAGCCCCGGAGAGGCGCCGACGATCCGCTGCAGGCCCGCGATATCGGTGGCCAGCACGACAGCGTCCGCCAGGAGCAGGGCCCCGCCGTCCAGGCGCACCGACCATGTGCGGTCCTGCCCGGGGGCCACCGCCGTGACCCGTGTGCCTGTGAGCACCGTCACGCCGCGCCCGGCCAGGTAGCCGCGCAGCGGTGCCCACAGCGCGGCGTCGTAGGACGCCTCCGGCACGTCGAACAGCAGGCCCTCGGCCGAGCCAAGGAAGTAGATGTGGAACATGGTGGCCAGCTCGGCCGCGGAAAGCCGCTCCGGGGACGCGAAGAAACTGCGGGAGAACACCTCCAGCGCCAGGTGCCGGGCCGCCGGGGGGAAGTTGACCCGGCGCAGGAACGTGCCGGCGTCGATGTCATCCAGCCGGCGGTAGACCGCGGGCACGGACACCGCGGCCAGCGGGGCGGCCGCCCGCGCGTCGAGAGCCAGCAGGTCGCGGGCGCGGAAGGTGGGGCTGCGCAGGGCGAACGCCAGGGCGTTCCACGGCGGCGTGCGCGGCAGCCCGCGGAAGCTGTCCACCCTGCCGTCCGCACCCACCAGCGGGTAGTCGGCCAGCGGGGTCAGCCTGCACAGCCCCGGGTCGGCGCGGCGCAGCAGGGCGCGCAGGTTGTAATACTGCCGGAAGAACGCGTGAAAGCCCCGGCTCATCGTCACCTCGGTGCCGTCGGCCAGCGTGTCCGTCCAGCTCCCGGCCCGGCCGCCGAGGTAGTGCTCGCGCTCGATCAAGGTGACGGCCACCCCACGTTCGGCCAGCCCGGCTGCCGCCGCCAGGCCGGCGATCCCGCCGCCGGCCACGACCGCGCGCGGGCGGCGGGACAACTCCCGCGCGTGCGGGACGCCGTCCGGGGCCCGGTACCTGACCAGGCGCCTGTCGCGGCCGGCCGGGGCCGTCACCGCGGATCACCGGGCCGCATCGCGATGCCGCCCGCCGGCCGGGCGGGAGAGGCCGGCCGGGTGGCAGAAGCGGGCCGGGTGGCGAGGAAGGTGTGTACCACGCCGCGCTGCCACCCGGTCATGGCCCCGGTGCACACGCCGGTGAAGCCGGCGTCACGCAGGCGCTGCCCGAAGCGGGCCGCGCCGTCGAACGCGCACACACTGCGCCACAGATAGCGGTAGAGCACGGCATCGCCGGTGGCCAGCCACCCGGCCGGGATGATCACGCCCCAGCACACGGCATGCCAGACCGCACGGGCACGCAGTGAGTCGCGCACCGAGTATTCGTGAACGGCCAGACGCCCGCCGGGCCGCAGCAGCTCGTGCATCGCCCGGAGCTGGCCGTCGGGGTCGGCCAGGTTGCGGACCAGGTAGGCGGCGATGATCCCGTCGAAGGGGCCGGATACGCCGGCGGAGGCCAGGTCCTCCACCGGGGCGTGGACGAAACGGACCGACGGCGGCCAGGTTTTCGCCCTGGCCCGCGCGAGCATCCCCGCCGAGGCGTCGACAGCGGTGATCTCCGCGTGCGGGGCGGCGGCCAGCAGCGCGGCGGTGGAGGCGCCGGTGCCGCAGCCGGCGTCGAGCAACCGCAGCCCGCGGCCGCCGCCGGGCAGCCGCAGGCGCCGGGCTGACAGTCTCAAGTGGGCATGGTAGCCGGGGTTGGCGCCCACCAGGGCGTCGTAGCCGGCTGCCGCCTCATCGAACGCCGCCGGCACCTCCTGCCGCGGCAGTCCCCGGTGGCCGGGCTTCACGATCGTCCCGCCCCTCGCGCGGGCGGCGAACCTGGACAGCGATGGCATCAGCGGCTCCTCGTTCCGGTGTCCGCGGCGGCCAGGCCGACCGCACCACCGCCGGCGGTCACGACCTCACAGCGGCCCGGTGGTTCGCTCATCGTGCCCTCCTGGTGCCTGATCGCACGTGTTCCGTGGGACCGGGCCGCTCAGATGCCGCGGCTGGCCGCAGCCCACGCCAGCGCGCGCAGCGGCACGGCCACCCCGGGGGGAAGCTCGTGGACGGCCAGCGCGGCCAGCGCCTCCTCGACGTCGGCGGTGATGCGTGCTTCGACCCGGGCGCGGGCGCCGGTGGCCTCCAGCAGCGCGGTCAGGGCGGAGACCTCGGCCTCGTCCAAGTCGCCTGCTCCCGCCCGGTCCAGCAGCGCGCGCTGACGGCCGGTGGCCCGCTGGCTGGCGTACGCCAGCAGCAGGGTGGACTTGCCGGCCTGCAGGTCTTCGCCGACCGGCTTGCCGGTCACGGCGGCGTCGCCGAACACGCCGAGCAGGTCGTCGCGTAGCTGGAAGGCCTCGCCAACCAGTTCCCCATAACGGCTGAGCCCTGCGGGCACCTGCTTTCCCGCGATGGCGGCGCCCAGCCGGAGCGGCCCTGCCACGGTGTAGCGGCCGGACTTGAGCCGGGCGATGAGGCTGGCCAGCGCGGCAGACCGGTCGGTGCGAGCGGCGCCGGCCAGGTCGAGGAACTGCCCGGCGGTCAGCTCGCTGATCAGCTCGTTCCATGCCGGCTGGGCCTTCTCCGGCAGCGCGGCGGCGAGCCGGCACGCCAGCGCGAAGGCGAGGTCGCCGGTCAGCATCGCCACCGCGGCGCCGTAGCGGTCAGCCGGGCCCGACCAGCCGAGCCGGGCATGCGCGGCTGCCACGTCCCGGTGGACGGAAGGGCGGCCCCGGCGAGCTCCCGAGGCGTCCATCAGGTCGTCGTGTATGAGCGCGAACGCGTGCAGCAGTTCCAGCGCGGCGCAGGCGGCCACCAGCGGTCCCGCGCCGGGATCGCCGGCGAGCGCGGCGTGACCCCAGAAGCAGAAGCGGGGGCGCAGCGCCTTCCCGTGGCTGAGGAAGCCGCCGAGCGTGCGTACCGGATCGCACCACGGGGCACCGAGTTCTTTCCATCGTTCCTGCTCACCGGCCAGCAGGCGGTCCAGGTACGGGCGTACCCGGGTGGCCACGAACGCCAGGTCGGGCTGGGTACCGGAGAGGTTCCCCACGTCAGTGGCTGGGCTGGGCGGAGGCCGGGCCTCGTCGCTGGTCACCATCGCGGTCGGCATGACGTCCTCCAAAAACGATGCAAGAATCGACTCAAAATTGAGCATACGGTACGCTGCTGACTGATGCACACCGGTCACGGGGGAGGTGGCGGAATGCGCACGGTGCCGGGACCCACCGACAGGATTGTGATCGTCGGCGCAGGACTGGGCGGCCTGGCGTGCGCCATCCGGCTGGCGGGAGCGGGCAGGCAGGTCACCGTGCTGGAACGCGCCAGCGGGCCGGGCGGGCGGTGCGGGCAGATCATCGACGGCGGATTCAGTTTCGACACGGGCCCGGCCGTGCTGACCATGCCCGGCCTGCTGGATCAGACGCTCGCCGCGGTGGGCGAGAACCTGCCCGGCTGGCTGGACCTGGTGCGGCTGGACCCGGCCTACCGTGCTCACTTCCCCGACGGGTCCACATTGAACGTGCGGGCCAGCACCGCCGACACCGCCGCGGAGATCGCCCGGGTCTGCGGGCCGCGGGAAGCCGACGCGTTCCTGCGGTTCGCCGACTACGCCGCCGGCCTGTACCGCATGGAGTGGGACAGCTTCATCGACCGCAACCTCGACACCCCGGCCGATCTGCTCCGTCCTGACCTGGCCCGCCTGGCCGCCGCCGGAGGGTTCGGCCGGCTGTCGGCCCGCATCGGCCGTTTCTTCGCCGATCCGCGGACGCGGCGGCTGTTCTCATTCCAGGCCCTCTACGCCGGCCTGGCCCCGCACCGGGCCAGGGCGCTGTACGCGCTGATCTCCTACATGGACACCGTGGCCGGGGTGTATTTCCCGCGCGGCGGCATGCACGCCGTCGCGCAGGCGCTGGCGTCGGCGGCGGTCAAGCATGGCGTGGACATCCGCTACGGCCACGCCGTCACCGAGGTCGAAACACGCGGCCGCCGCGCCCAGGCGGTCCGGCTGGCGGACGGCCAGCGGGTTGCCGCCGACGTGGTGGTGCTCAACCCGGACCTGCCGGTCGCCTGCCGCGACCTGCTGCGCCGGCCGCTGCGGCGGCGGTTGCGCTATTCCCCGTCGTGCGTGCTGCTGCATGTCGGGGCCACTGTCTCCTACTCCCACATCGCCCACCACAACATCCACTTCGGCCGGGCATGGCGGGCGACCTTCGAGGAGATCACCACCGGGGGACGGCTGATGAGCGACCCGTCGCTGCTGGTGTGCAACCCCAGCCGCACCGATCCGGCCCTGGCGCCGGCCCGGGCGCAGTCCTTCTACGTGCTGGCGCCGGCGCCGAACCTGTCCGCGCCGATCGACTGGCGCCGCGTGGGCCCCCGCTACGCCGGCGAACTGCTGGGGGTGCTGGAGCGGCGCGGCTACCAGGGCCTGGCCGGGGCGACCGTGGTGCGGCACGTCGTCACGCCGGCCGACTGGGCCGCCGCCGGGATGGCCGCCGGGACCCCGTTCGCCGCCGCGCACACGATCGGCCAGACCGGGCCGTGGCGGCCCGGCAACCTGGCGCCAGGCCTGGACAACGTGGTGTTCACCGGCTCCGGCACCCAGCCAGGCGTGGGAGTGCCGATGGTGCTGGTGTCCGGCAGGCTGGCCGCCGAGCGCATCACCGGCCGGGCCCGCTGACCTGCTGCTGTCCGGCCGGGCGCCGTGCACCGTCACTCCCGCGTCCGCCAGGTTCTTCGTTACGCGGATCGCCGCTGGGCCTCCTCGTCAGGCACGGCCTGCCGGACGGGGGTGCTCGCTGATCGCCGGCGGGCGCGTTCCCACACCAGCAGGGTGACGGTGACCAGCGCGAACCCGAAGCCGAAGTCCTCGACGGGGATGTCCCACGGCCAGCGCAGCCCGGAGATCGCACCCGGCCGGTAGATCACGATCGGCGCGCTGAGCTTGGTCAGCCAGCCGTCGGCCGGCACCTGGAAGGCCAGTGTGATCGCCATGGTCCCCCAGAACCGGGCGGTGCGCAGCAGCCCGGTGCGGAGCAGCGCTTCCAGGCTGGCCGCCGAGACCGGGGCGACGATCGCGGCGAGGGTGTAGTCACCGATCATGGCTGCCGCGGGCATGGCCGGCCCTGCTGACGGCTTTCCCGGCCCGGCCGAGGGCCTCGAAGGTGAGCAGCGCGCAGACCGGCACGACGAGGAAGAACAGCCACTCCTCCACCGGCAGCCCGAGGAGCTTCACGCCCAGCGTGTAGCGGGGGCTGTAGGTCCAGTCGCCGCGGTAGAACCCGATCAGGTCCCACGTGACGAACACGGCGAGCACCGGCAGCAGCGTGGCCGCCAGCGCCCGGGGGCGCCGGTAGACCCGGGCTCCCAGGGCCAGTTCCAGCGGCAGCGTGACCAGCACGCACAGCCCCAGCAGGAGAAGGTACTGCCAGGAATCCATCCCGCCTCCCTAATCGCCGTTCCGCAGGTCCCGGGTGAACAGCACGATCGCGGTACGCAGCCGCGGCTGGCCGCTCATGCCGCACGTCCCAGCTCGCGGGCGACGGTGGCCAGCCGCCGGCGGCGCGGTACCACCGCGCGGCGGGCAAGCACGTCGCAGCCGGCGTGCTCGATCTCCGACAGGATGCCGCCGTAGACCGCCGCCGCCACCCGGATGCAGCGCCGCGAGACCGGCGGCAGCATCGCGATACCCGGGTCCGCCGCGCGGTAGTGGTCCCTGGCCCGGCCGATCTCGAATGCGACCAGCCGCCGCACCGCCGGGCCGGCGCTGGCCGCGGCCAGGTCGGCCCGGGTGACCCCGAACAGGTCCAGGTCGGCTTGCGGCAGGTACACCCGGCCGAGCCGCAGGTCCTCGGCGACGTCCCTGACGAAGTTGGTGAGCTGGAAACCCAGGCCGAGCTGGCGGGCCGGCTCGCGCGCGGCGGCCAGCCGGCCGGCCGGTATCGGATGCCGGCCGTCGGACAGCAGGATCGGCAGCATCATCGTGCCGATCACCGCCGCCGAGCCCTCCATGTAGTCACGCAGGTCCGCGTAGTCCCGGTAACCGGTGACGGTCAGGTCCATGCGCATGCTGCGCAGGAACGCGTGGAAGTCGGCGTGGTCGAGCCCGAAGGTGGCGATGGTGTGCAGGACCGCCGGAAGGATCGGGTCGGGGCCGGCCGGCTCGCCGCGCAGCGCCGCCTCGAACCGGCCGGCCCAGGTCGCCAGCCGCCCGGCTGCCTCACCCGCGGCGGGTGGCGAGCCGCCGGCACCGTCGACGATGTCGTCGGTGTGGCGGGTGAACCCGTACAGGGCGTGGACATGGCGCCGCTTCCAGGCAGGCAGCAGCCGGGCGGCCAGATAGTAGCTACGGCCGTGCGCGCGGTGCAGGGCGCGGCAGTACTCGTACGAGGCGTGCAGGCTCACCGCTGTCCCCGATCCAGCTAGTTTCGATGCAAGAAACGATGCAATTTGAGTCCTTCCCGGCTAGCATAGTCGCAGGGACAGGCAACAACGACCGGGAAGAGGTGCTCTGGCCACGACAGCTACCCCGTTGCCTTCCGCGCTCACGGCGGGCCGGGCATGAGTGCCGGCTCCGGGCTGAGCGCGGGTCAGGTGGCCCGCCGGCTGGGCGTGGCGGTGACCACGATCCGCACCTGGGATCGCCGGTACGGGCTCGGTCCCGCGCGCCGGGAACAGGGCCGTCACCGGCGCTATGACGAGCAGGACCTGCACCGCCTGGAGCTGATGCGCCGGCTCACCGCCGACGGGGTCGCGCCCGCCGAGGCGGCCCGCATCGCCCGGGCGGCCGGGCGGCCGGACCGGCTCACCGGGCCGTTGCCGCCGGCTGCGGCGCAGCCGGCGTCCCTGCCGCAGCTGCGCGGGCTACGGCGGGCGGCGCTGGCCCTGGACGCCGTCCAGGTGGACCGGATCCTGCGCCGGGCCGTCGCCGAGGACGTGGCCGCCGCCTGGACCCGGCTGATGTGCCCGGCGCTGCGCGACATCGGCCGCAGGCACGCCGCCACCGGCCGGTACGTGGACGTCGAGCATCTGCTGTCGCAGGCCGTCTCGGCCGCGCTGAGCCGGGTCGAGCGGCCGGACGCCGCACCAGCGGTGCTGCTGGCCTGCGCTCCCGACGAGCAGCACAGCCTCCCCCTCGAAGCCCTCGCCGCCGCCCTGGCCGCCCGCGGCACAGCGAGCCGGATGCTGGGCGCACGGGTACCCGCGGCCGCGCTGGTGGCCGCGATCACCCGCACCGGGCCCCGCGCGGTCGTGCTGTGGGCGCACGCCCCCGCCACCGCCGACGCCGGCCAGCTCGCCGCGGTCCTGGCCGCACGCCCGCGGCCGGCGCTGGTCGCAGCCTGCGGGCCCGGCTGGGACCCCGGCCAGCTACCCGCCGGGGTGCACGGCCCCGCCGACCTGGCCCAGGCCCTGGACCAGCTCGCCCAGGTCACGCCCCTCCCCGCCACAGAAGGAGCCTGATGACGAACACCGCGCACGGCAGTGTCCCCGGCGCCACGCCGGGGACCGGCGCCCCGGCCGGAGATGTGAACCGGATGCCCGGCATGCGGCCGCGGGTCGGCGTCTCGAGCTGCCTGCTCGGCGAGCCGGTCCGCTACAACGGCGGCCACAGCCGCAGCCGCTTCCTGACCGATCAGCTGAGCCGCCACGTGGACTGGGTGCCGTTCTGCCCGGAGATCGAGATCGGCCTGGGAGCTCCCCGGGCGCCGCTGCGCCTGGCCACCGGCGGGCGGCTGGTCAGCAGCGCCGGCGACGAGGACCACACCGCCGCCGTCGCGGCGGCGGTCACGGCGTGCCGCGGCCAGCTCAACGAGCTGTCCGGCTACATCTTCAAATCACGCTCGCCGAGCTGCGGGCTGAGCAGCGCCCGGGAGTACTCCGGCGGCCGGCCTGTCCGGGGCGGCGCCCGGGGCGCGTTCGCCGGGCGGGTTCTCGGCGCCTGCCCGATGCTGCCCGCAGAGGAAGAAGGGCGCCTGAACGACCCGGTGCTCCGGGAGGCGTTCGTGGAGCAGGTCTTCGCCAGGGCGCGGCTGCTCGCCCTGTTCAGCGGCCCGTGGCGGCTGCGTGACCTGGTCAGCTTCCACTCCCGGCACAAACTGCAGCTGCTAGCTCACGACCCGGTCCGCTACCGCGCGTCCGGGCGGCTGGTCGCCGCTGCCCGGCAGCAGGCACCGGAGGAGGTCCAGTCCCGCTACATGGCGCTGTATGCCGGGGCGCTGTCCCGGCGGGCCACCACCGGCCGTCATGCGGACGCGCTGCACCACGCATACGGCATGATCAGCAAGCTGCTGGACCAGGCCAGGCGCCACGACATCCTGACCGTGATCGGCGCCTACCGCAGGCACGAGGTGCCGCTCAGCGTGCCCGTCGCGCTGATCCGCCACCACGCGGTCGCCGGCGGCGCCGGCTACCTGGCGGGCCAGACCTACCTGGATCCGTTCCCTGCCAGCCTCGGCCTGCGCAACTACGTAGCGGGCGCCGAAGGCGCCCAGCACGGCTAGGACGATATAAGGCTGGATCGCTCCGCCCAGGTGCCCGATGCCGTCTCCGATGGACATCGCGGACGCGCGCCAGCTCTTCGAGGGCTGGATGGGCGACCTCCACCACGAGCTGCGGGCCCGTCCGGCCCAGCAGCACGGCAAGTCCGGGACCCACCCGGTACGCCCCGTCCCGCTCCGTCAGGTAGCCGACGTCCACCAAGCCGCGAAGCAGGTCGCGGATGGAGGTCTTCGGTGCTCCTAGGCGCGCGGCCAGGTCGCTGAGCCGCAGGCCGGCCTCGGCGGCTCTGACGGCTTCCAGGATCGCAGCGACCCTCGCCACCCCCCGGTGGGAGACGTCCTGGTCGGAATCCCGGCGCACAATGCCACCTAGCTTAATGTACGTATATACGTACAAGAAGACGTAATATTGAATAAGTTAGACGAAGTGCATAAACACGTCAACCCGGTCGCGCCCTCTTTTCCGGGCTGGCTGGCCATGCACGCCGGCCACGTGCGCCCTCACCATTCATCTGCGGAAATCCGGCCAGAGGGCCGAGGCTGGGCTGGCGCCGGGTGCCCGGATAGTCCGGGCGAAAGGCAGGATCTGGCCATGCGTAAGGTTCGTGGCGAGCTTGCCGGGATCAAGCTGGCCCGGGTGCTGGGCGCACCGGCCCGGCGCAGGCAGGCGGGGAAGGGATGAGCGAGGCACTGGTGCCGTGGCCGGTTACGTTCGCCTCGTCCGCAGCGCCGATCATGGCCGCCTGCGCGCGTCTCAGGCAGGGCAAAGACAAAGACTGCCCGGGGCGGCACTAGTCTCGCCGGCCGGGTATGCGTATGCCGTCGCCGACAGTGATGCGGCCTGGTTTTTCGACGGTGGCGTAGCAGCCCAGCACCGCGGCGCGCCCGCGTCCAGGTATGGGCTGGCGGTGGTGGCGGGCGAGAACGCTGAGCAGCCCGGGATCGGGCTCTGCCGCACCAGGGTGCGGCAGGGACGGGATGATGCAGCGGGGAGTGGGCAGGTCCACGCGCAAGATCACCTCGCCGGCCTGGAGAACGCTGCCCGGCTCGGGGTCGCCGGGGAGGCCCAGGAGCAGGTTGGGCCGGAAGCGGAGCGGCTGGACAGGCCGCCCTCGTTCTTGCTCCAGCCGGGCCAGGGCACCGGCGGTCACCAGGTGCACCGGGCCGTAGTCCACGAACCGTCCCCAGGCGGCGCCGGTGACGTCGGTGACCGCCTCCTGGCCTGGCCGGGCATCTGGGTGCCAGTCCGGCACCATGCCCGCGTCCTGGGGGTACAGGCGGTGCAGGCGCAGCCCGCCCGGGACGGTATCGGTGAGCCTGACGCGGCGGCCCAGCCACTGCGACAGGGCCGTGTTCGCGTCCGGGCTGCCCGCCCGGTGTGCGGCATGGCCCGGGACGGTGACCGTCACGGCTCCCGTCTCATCGTCATAGGCCGCGGTCACCGCGAGCAGGCGCCCGCCCCGGGCGGGATGCTTGGCGCTGACCACCGTGCCGTCCTCGTCCATGACCGCCCAGCGCCGGTCGCCGAGCACCCCCTCGCCCGTGACGGTGAGCTGGCCGGCCGCCTCATGCGCGGCCGACTTCACCGGATAACGCCAGCAACCCAAGACAGTGCCCACCACCTCATTGTGGCCGGAGATCCGGTCCGGCGGGCGGCAGGCCGGTGAAGTCATGGGAGATGGTGACCGGGCAGAACAAGATGTGCGCGTGTACCTGGCGCCCGCATGGAGAACACGGAACGTGCCTTCACCGCCGGGCGCGCCGCGCACGCCCGCGCCGTCGCTGAGGCCGCCGCCCGCCGCATCGGGCGGCCGCCCGCCCAGGCGGCGGGGTCGGCTGCGCGCGGCTGCTGCGCGGGCAGGGCAGCAGCCGCGGCCAGATCGCTGCCAAGGCTGGCATCCCGCGGCCTTCTCCACCGCCACCCTGGCCGAGCCCCGCTGCCCTGATCGGGCCCGCCGGCGGCGCCGTGACCGGGGGTTCCCTGTACGGGGCTGTCATGCCCGGTCCTCCCGGATCAAGGTGGCGGTGAGGGCGGCGCCGGCGAGGGCGGCAATGGCGGCGATGATCAGTGCGGTGTGCAGGCCGGTGGTGAATGCCGTGGCATAGGCGTCTCCGCTGTGGGCACCGGCGGCGGGCAGGAGTGCGCCGAGGACGGCTATGCCGAAGACGCCACCGGCCAGTCGCGCGGTGAGGTTGGCCGAGGAGGCCATCCCGGCCCGCGCGGGAGGGACGGCGCTCAGGACCGCGGCCGCCATCGGCGTGGACAGCAGCCCGTAGCCGGTGCCGGCGAGGGCGAATGGCCACCACACCGTGCCGTAGCCGCTGCCGGCGTGCACCCGCAGCAACAAGAACGCGCCGAGGGCCAGCAGGGCGCACCCGGTTGCCATCGGCCCCCGGTGGCCGGCGCGGCCGATCACCCGGCCGGCGAGCGGCCCCGTGAGTACGAATGCGACGGTGAGCGGCAGGAACCTCAGGCCAGCGGCGATCGCGGAGTCACCTTGCACCTGCTGGAAAAACAGGGCGAACACAAACAGCAGGCCGATGGTGACGAAGCCCATCACCAGCCCGGCCGCGTTGGCCGCAAAGCAGGCGGGACGGCGGAAGTAGCTCAGCGGAAGCATGGGGCTGGCCTGGCGGTGCTCAACGGCGAGGAAGGCGGCCAGGCTGGCCAGCCCGCTGGCGAGCACGCCCAGCGCCAGCGGATCAGTGAAGCCATGGCGGCCGCCTTCGATGGCGCCAGCGGCGAGCAGCGCGAGCGCCGCCGACCCGGTTAGCTGCCCTGGCACGTCCAGCCCGCCCGCGCCGGGCTCAGCGGTATCGGTGACGTAGCGGATGGTCAGTACGGCGATCGCGGCGGCGATGGGCAGATTGACAAGGAACACCGCCTGCCAGCCGAAGGCGACGACGAGCCCGCCGCCGAGCACGGGTCCTATGCTCAGCGAGCTGCCGGCCGCGCCGGCCCAGATCCCCACTGCCTGGGCACGCTCACGGGGCGCGGTGAACGTGTGCGTGAGGGTCGCAAGGGTGGCCGGCAGTTCGATCGCCGCGCCGGCGCCCGTTGATCCGCTACTGCCTGGACTGGACCGAGCAGCGCCATCACCTCGCCGGCACCCTCGGCGCCGCCTTGACGGCCCGCCTGTTCGGACTCGACTGTCTGCGCCGTACCCGCGTTAGCCGAGCCGTCCAGCTCACCAGCGCCGGCCGTACCGGACTTGCCGCCGTCTTCGGCATGGTCGTCGATGACGCCGGCGATGGTGACCGTGCTGCCCCGCTGGTTTCCGGGCCATGATCCGGGCGGACCGGAATACGCGAGGAGCGCCTTCCATGGCCACGACGCTGAGCACGCGCGCCCGCCAGTTTCCGGGCATCCCCCGGCGAGCGCGGCACCGGCCTGGCCGTGCTGGAACTGCCGGCTCCCCGCACCGCCGAAGACGCGGCGCGCGCCCCGGGCCGGCTAACCGATGAGTTTCCGCGGCCGGGCCGGTCGTAGGTGTAACAGCCTAACCGCAGGAGGTACATGATGGCTGACACAGCAGCGACCGGGATCCGCCGGATCAGCCTGGTGTGTGTTCCGACGCCCGACCAGGACAAGGCGATCGGGTTCTACGAGTCGATCGGTTTCGAAAAGCGCACCGACACGCCGTTCGGCGGCGGCTACCGCTGGGTGGAGGTCTACCCGCCGGAGGGGACGGCCGGGATCGCGCTGGCGCCGCCGCGGCCCGGGACCGAGGTCAGGCCGGTCGAGACCGGCATCACGCTGACCACCAGCGACATCGATGCCACGCACGCCGCCTTGAAGTCCCGCGGGGTGGACGTTGACGCCGAGGTGTCGCGGATGGGCGGCCCGGTGCCGCCGATGTTCTGGCTGCGGGACCCGGCCGGCCATTCGCTGATGGTGGTCGAGCAGCGCTGAGGGCCACCGCCCCGCAGACCACGGTCGCCCGGATCGCGCCTGGGTGGCCGCCCGGCGGGAACGGCCGCCGGGCGGCTCCCGCGCACTGCGGATCCGGGGACCGATCTGATCTGCTGGCCGGCCATCGTCTGCCGGATCAGCCGGCGGCGGCGCGGAGGCAGATTGTCGCGGTGCCGCCGGGGCTGGGAAGGGTTGCTGGCGGTGGATCCGGTGCTCTGGCAGTTCGCGCTTGGCCGGCAGACCTGGGAGGCAATTGCGGCGTTCCCGCCGGTTTTGTACGCCTCTGGCCGTAGCCTTCAATCAGCGACGCGCTGGCAGGCGGGCCGGCGCGCAGGATGAGCCGGGAGTTCCGGTGTCTGTTTCACAGGTCCGGGTGCGGGCGGGAGCGGCCGGAGACCGCGCGGGGATGGCTGTTCCGGGCCAGGGCCGGGCGGCTGCCGGCCGCCGGGCAGGAACCCGGCCGGCGTGGTGGCGGCGGCTGTGCCCCTCCTCGTTCGCGCTGGCCGGGGTAACGGCCGTCATCGTGTGGGCAGGGGTCGCGGACCTGCTCAGGCAGGGCCGGCTGGAAACCGTGCTCAGGGCGGGCTGGGCGGAACTCGCGGCGCCTGTGCTGGTGGCGCTGGTTGTTGCGGCCGGGGTTTGCGAGCGGATATGGCCGGCGGAACCGCGCCCGGTCCTGGCCCGCGGCCACGTTCAGGATGCCTGCTATGTGGCTTTGCACGCCATCGTGGTGATCCCGCTGATGACGTTGCTCAGCGCCGGCGCGGCGGCGCTGATCGGGGCGCACGCGGGCTGGATCGAGCTGCGCCCGGCGCAGCGCTGGCCAGGCTGGCTGATCGTCCCGCTCACCATCGTGGCCATGGACGCGGCCAACTGGCTGGCTCACTGTGCCGACCACCGGCTCGGCTTGCTCTGGCGCTTCCACGCCGTGCACCACAGCCAGGAGGAGCTGAGCGTGCTCACGTCTTTCCGCGCCCACCCGCTGATGCACACGACCGGGTTCGTGCTGGCGACGATCCCGGCGGTGGCCCTGATGCCGGGCCGCCCGATCGCCCCGGTGCTGATCACGATCTATGTGTGTGTCGGCACGTTGCAGCACGCCAACCTCCGGTGGACCTTTGGGCCGGCCGGCCGGGTGATCGTGAGCCCGGCATACCACCGGCTGCATCACGCCCGGGAGGATCAGAGCATCAACCTCGGCGTCGTGCTGACGATCTGGGATGTCCTGGCCGGCTGCGCACGGTTCCCCTCCCGCAGCGATGCGGCAGGGCGTACCGGCCTGGACGGCCGGCCGGTCCCGGTCGAGCAGGACGGCGCGGCCGCGCCGGGACCGCTGCTCCTCGCCGGGCAGCTCATCGAGCCATTCCAGGCACAGGGCTGAGCGGCGGCCCGGACCACCAGGACCCGCGGTCCTCCGGGCTGGCGCGCGCAGATCAGCCAGCCCGGCACGCCCGGGCGCCGGGGCACTGAGATCAGGCCCGCTGGTCATAACGCCTACCCGCACGCCTCAATTAGGCGGATCTCGCGCGCCATGCGGATCTCGCGCGCCATGTAGCCGGCGGCTGTGACCGCCTGTGACGAAACTCCTGTGCCCGGGCAGGCATGCCAGCGGTCCAGCAGGCCCGGTCCCGGCCGGCCGGGCCGCCTGACAGCCGCCACGGCGAGCGCCGCCCCGGCGTCGTGGACATCTCCGGGGATGGGGAGGAGGGATGGATGGAGAGGAAGGGGATGGATGAGGAGGATGGGGGATGGATTCGGGAGTGTCCAGCAGATGGTGGACGTCATGGGCACGTTTCGTGATCGCTGCTGGCAACCGGTGCCGGCGGGCAATCCCCGACGGTTGCAGCCACCGTTTGCCAAACAGCCCCGGGGATTTTCCGGCGGGGCTCAGCCGGGGTTCCCTGCCCATCTGGGTGACGTTCGGCATCCATATCGGGTGACACGCGTGACAGCCGTGCTTCAGCGGAAGTCCCGGCCGGGTGGGGCGGCGGGGATGTGCAGGGGCCAGAACCGGCGTGCGATGAGGCTGACGGTGCCGCCTGCGCGCTCGGCCCGGCCGTGGACGAGCAGGGCCGGGGAGGCCGCGCCGGTATGACGGTCGCGTGCCCACACGTGCGGGGGGCAGATGACGTTGGCCAGTCCGGTTTCGTCTTCCAGGGACAGGAAAACGGTGCCGCGTGCGGTCTCTGGCTGCTGCCGGTGGGTTACTATCCCGGCGACGGTGACAGCGGAGCCGGGCGGGACAGTTGTCAGTGCCGCCGTGACCGTTACTCCCTGCGCGGCGAGCTTGGCCCGGATGTGGGTGAGGGGGTGGGCCTGGTAGGTGCCGGTGGCCCACAGGCTGGCGCTGGTTTCTTCACCTGGTGCCATGGCGGGCAGCGGCGGTGCGTGCAGCCCGGGGGTGGTGCCGGGGAGTTGCCCGGCCCTGATGGTGGCGGCCGGGTCGGCGGCCCACAGTGCCTGGCGCCTGCTGATACCCAGGCAGTCCAGTGCGCCGGCCATGGCGAGTGCTTCCAGGGCGGGGGCGGGCAGGGCGGCGCGGCGGGCGAGGTCGCTCAGGCTGGTATATGGCTGCCCGGCGGTGATGGCGGCGGCGGTGCTGGCGCCGAGGTTGCGGACGGCCCGCAGGCCGAGCCGGATGGCCGGCTGCCCGCCGGCAGGAGCGGGTTCGAGGGTGGCGAGGTCGCCGCTGGTGTTGACGTCTGGGCCGCGGACTTCGATGCCATGCCTGCGGGCGTCGTTGATGAGGGTGGCGGGTGCGTAAAAGCCCATGGGCTGGCAGCGGAGCAGGGCGCAGGTGAACGCGGCCGGGTAGTGGCGCTTGAGCCAGGCGCTGGCGTAGACGAGATAGGCGAAGCTGATCGCGTGGGATTCGGGGAACCCGTAGCTGGAGAAGGCGAGGATCTTCTGGTAGATGTCCCCGGCCAGGGAGGCGGGGATGCCGCGGCTGGCCATGCCGTCCATCAGCCGCTGCCGCAGTTCGGTGATTCGCTCGGGGGCACGCTTGGCGCTCATCGCCTGCCGCAACCTGTCGGCTTCGGCGGGGCTGAACCCGGCGCAGTCGATGGCCAGCCGCATCATCTGTTCCTGGAACAGCGGGACACCGAGAGTCTTGGCCAGGGCGCCGCGCATCAGCTCATGCGGGATGGCTGGTTCTTCCTGCCCGGCGCGACGGCGCAGGTAGGGGTGCACGGCGCCGCCCTGGATGGGGCCGGGCCGGACGAGGGCAACCGCGACGACCAGGTCGTAGAACGCTCGCGGTTTCAGCCGCGGCAGGATGCTCATCTGGGCGCGGGATTCGACCTGGAACACGCCGATCGTGTCGGCCTGGCAGAGCATGTCGTAGACGGCGGGGTCGTCCTGGGGGATGGAGGCCAGGGTCCAGCGCCGGCCGTGGCAGGCCGCGATGAGGTCGAGGCAGTCGTGCAAAGCGGACAGCATGCCCAGGCCCAGCAGGTCGATCTTGACCAGGCCGGCCCAGGCGCAGTCGTCTTTGTCCCATTGCAGCACCGAGCGGCCAGGCATCCGCGCCCATTCCACCGGGCACACCTCGCTCACCGGACGGTCGGCGAGCACCATGCCGCCGGAGTGGATGCCCAGGTGACGAGGCAGGTGGAGCATTTGCCGGGCGAGCGCGACCACCTCGGCCGGCGCGCCGGTGTCCCCGGGGCCGGGCTGGCCGGGGCCGGCGCGTTTCCCCCACGAGCTGAGCTGGGCGGGCGGATAGCCGAGGACACGGCCGGCGTCCCGCAGCGCCAGCTTCGGCCGGTAGGTGATCACGTCGGCGACCTGGGCGGCCTTGTCCCTGCCGTAGGTGTCATAGACGTACTGGATGACTTCCTCGCGGCGGCGGTGCTCGATGTCCAGGTCGATGTCGGGCGGCCCCTCCCGTCCGGCGGACAGGAACCGCTCGAACAGCAGCCCATGCCGTACCGGGTCGGCTGCGGTGATCCCGAGCGCGTAGCACACGGCGGAATTGGCGGCCGAGCCCCTGCCCTGGCACAAGATGCCGCTGTCCTGGCAGAACCGCACGATGTCGTGCACGATCAGGAAGTATCCCGGGTAACCAAGGCGGGAGATCACCTCCAGTTCGCGGGCGATCTGGGCCCAGGCGCCGGGTACGCGCTCGGCGTGCGGCGGCCCGTACCGGTCCGGTGCCTGCCGGGTGACGAGGGCGCGCAACCAGGATTCCCTGGTGTGCCCGGCGGGGACCGGGTAGCCAGGCAGACGCGGGGAGATGAGGCGGAAATCGAACGCGCATGCGCGGCCCAGTTCCACGGTGCGCGCCAGCACGCCGGGAAACCGGCGCAGCCGGTGCGCCATCTCCGCCCCTGAGCGCAGGTAGGCGGTGCCGGAGGCGGGCAGCCAGCCGTCCATCTCGGCCAGGGTTCGGCGGGCCCGGATCGCCGCCAGCGCCTCCGCCACGCGGGCCCGCCCGGGCGTGGCGTAGTGCACGTTGCCGGCAGCCACCACGCCCACGCCCGCGGCACCGGCCAGCCCGGCAAGTGCCTGGTTGCGCTCGTCATCGCCCGGCTCGTCGCGGACGGCCAGTTCCACCATCACGTTCCCGGCGCCGAACATGGCAACCAGGCCGCGCAACTCGCCCAGCGCCGCCCGCGGGCCGGCGTCGGCCAGCGCGGCGGGCACAGCACCCTTGCGGCAGCCGGTCAGCACCACCCAGTGACCGCCGTGCCCGCCGGCCAGGGCATCAAGGTCATAGGCAGGGCGGCCTTTCTCCCCGCCGGCGAGCTGCGCGTCACTGATCACCTGGCACAGCCGCCGGTACCCTTCGGCGTCCCGGGCCAGCACCAGCAGGTGACGGCCCGGCGGGTCCGGCATCCCGGCCCGTGGCGCGCCGGGGCCAAGACTGAGCTCGGCGCCGAACACCGTGCCCAGCCTGACCCCCTGCTCAGCGGCCAGCCGGGCCGCGGCCCGCGCGAACTGCGCGGCCCCATACATGCCGTCATGGTCGGTGACCGCCAGCGTCTCCACGCCCAGCCGAGCCGCTTCGGCCACCAGTTCGGCGGGGGAGGACGCGCCGTCCAGGAAACTGCAGGCCGAGTGGCAGTGCAACTCGGCCCAGGGCACCGGCTGTTCCCGCGGGGCAGGGGGAGGGCGAATCACCGGCTGCGGCCGGGCTGCCGGCCGCAGCGGCCTGACACGATCAGCGCGCCAGGACAGGCGCCGCCGGAATTCCCGCCACGGCACCGGGGAGTTA
>Ga0209061_1002024_pt1 | contig 28495 bp, 18 predicted proteins | sample Coa_R1_10_FD_187157 | JGI IMG/M metagenome (GOLD analysis project Ga0209061, IMG submission 187157) | Surface soil microbial communities from Centralia Pennsylvania, which are recovering from an underground coalmine fire - Coalmine... | ecosystem: Environmental > Terrestrial > Soil >... | reverse complement strand
CGATCGCCGGGGCGAACGGCGGCCGGGGCGGCAGCGTGTCCGCCTCGGCATCGCCGCCCTCCTCCTGGATCGCCATGCCCATGGTCTCCAGCATCGGCTCGCTGGAAAAGCTCATGAAGCGGGCGACGCTCCTCCCGTCGTTGCCGTGCCTGTGCCAGCTCCACGCCGGAAGGTGCAGCGAGTCACCCGGGCCCCAGGCGATCCGCTGCCCGTCGATCTCGGTCCACGCCTCCCCGGCGACGCAGAACATCATGGCGTCCCAGGAGTGGCGGTGCACGGTGCTCACCACTCCCGGGTCGATCTCGTGTGCCGTGGCGTCTATCGAGCGGGTCGGCCGCCCGCCGTCCGCCCCGGCGTAGACGCCGCGGCGCATCCGGCGGGCGGTGCCGTGCATCGTGACGTCCTCGCGGGCGATCACCGTGTGCCGGTTGGCCCGCCAGTGCTCGATGAACTCCGCCCGCCGCTGCTTCTGCACGTAGTAGTGGGAGACCTTGGTCGTGGTCCTGGTGGTCACGCTCAGCCCTTCCCGTTGACGAACGGGGCGATCGCGTTCGCCTGCCCCAGTGCTGTGTTCACCTGGCCCGCGAGGGTGGCGCCGTCGGTGAAGCTGATCGGCAGCGACTCCTTGACCGCCTGTGCCTTGAGCGCCGGTGAGTTCGCGGCCTTCGCGAACGCCTGCCGCAGCGCCGCGAGCTTGGATGACGGCAGCCCCGCGGGGGCCGCGAAGGCGTCGGACAGGTCGCTCAGCCGGATCGCTTCCTGGACCGCGCTGGCATCGGCGCTGGACAGCGAGGCCTTGGAGAGCTCCGACTGGAGCGTCGGCGTGCCCTGGAGCACCTTCTGGTAGCTGGGCAGCGTGACCGACCCGGTGACGAGCAGCGGCGTGGCCTGATGCCCGGAGATCAGCGGGTAGAGGGTGGACATCGCCTCGAAGATCACCTGGCCGTCCTTGGCGAGGAACCCCTGCTTCAGCGACGAGGTCGACTCGAAGCCGGTGGCCAGCGTGTGCGGGATGCGGAAGGCGCCGAAGACCACCCGGTTCAGCATGTCGCCGACCCCGTTGCGGATGTCGAGCACCGTCACAGGCTTGGTGGCGTGCCGCAGCGCGGCAAAGCTCTGCACCGGCGAACCCGGCTGGGTGACCATGGCGTTGGGGACCTGGGCGGGCTGACCGATCCAGCTCAGCTTGGCCATGTCGAAGCTCTGCCCCGGCTGGTGCTCCACCTTGCTGGCGATGTCGCCGCCGATGTTGACCATGCCGATCGTGAGGCCGTCCGGGCTCGCCGCCGCCATCTGGTTGGTGCCTTCGACGGTGCCGGCCCCGGCGACGTTGGTCACGTTGATCGTGGCGCCAAGCTCCTTGGCGACGTAGGGGGCGAACAGGCGGGCGTAGGAGTCGTAGCTGCCGCCCGGCTTGTCCGGGGCGATCAGCGTGATCGTCTTGCCCTTGAAGTAGCTCGCCGCGCTCGCGGAGGATCCTGACCTGGACGGGGACGCGGAAGAACCCGCCGGCCCCGGCCCTGATGAGGAGCCGCACGCCGCGACCAGGCCGGCGCATGCCACTGCGGCGACCGTCATCGCGCCGCGCCGCCTGCCCGCGTGTCCCTGCCACCGGGCGCGGCAGCGCCAGCTTGCCTGCTGGTTATCCATGATCTTTGCCTTTCTTCACTGAAATGCCGGCCCGGCTGCGCGCCTGCCCCGCGTCCCCGGGCCCTTTACACAAGGAGCCCGGAGAACGTGAGGTGGAACAGCGACGTGAAACCGAGCGCGATCACGAATGCCGTGCCGGTGGCGGCCGCCGCGAACGACAGTTTCTGCCAGCGGCGCCGCCATTCGACGGACGTGAGGCAGTAGGCGGCGGCGACGGCGGGCACGCCGATCTCGAAGCCGAACAGGTACGCGGCGACCACCGCCGCCCAGATCCAGCCGAACGCCGCCAGCTCGCGGCGTGCGCGGGCCGGCAACCTCCGGCCGTCCCGCCTGCTTTCTGCTGGCCCGCCGCCCGCCCGGCTGGCAGCCGGGCCGCCAGCGGTGGCCGGGGAACCTGCCGGCCCGGTCCCCGCCGGCTCAGCCCCTGCCGGTGCGGTCCCCGCCCGCTCGGTCCCCGCCGGGCCGCTGCTGGCCTGGAGGGCGGACGGCCCGCTCACCGGGACGGCCGCGGCCGAGTCAGCCATGGCGAGTGCGCTGTCACCGAGCTCCGAAGCCACCGGCCTTCTGGCGGTGATGAGCGTGCTGGATGCCCAGGTGACCAGCCGCGTCAGCGCCACGAGGGCCGCGACGGCGGCGACGATGGCCGGGAGGCGCCCGGCGCCGGCCGGGTACCCGAGCGCGATGGTCAGGTAGGCGGCCGAAAGGGCGACGATGACGGCGTCGGTGACGGGCTCGAGGACCGGGTGAGGCCGCCGCGGGCCCCGCCCCGCCCTCTCGGGTGTGACGACGACGCCGCTGTGCCGCCTGTTCCGCAGCGTGATCAGCACCAGCAGGAGCGCGGAAATGGCGAGGAACACGTCAGCGAGCGGGCTCCTGGCCAGGAAGCCCCAGCCGTAGATGGTCTGGGTGAGGTGCACGTTGTCCGCGAAGGTGCCCCCGAGGACCAGGCCGATGGTCATGGCGGCCAGCGAGTAGCCGAGCTTGCGCATGACCACCCCGATGACCGCGAACACGGCGAGCTCGACCACCCCCGCGAATCCGGTCACCGCGGCGAAGCTCCCGAGCACGGACAGCGCGACGATGAACGGCATCAGCACGGGGCCGCGTACCGAGGTCACCCGGCTCAGCCAGGGGGTGAGGAGCAGGCCGAGGGCACAGGACACCAGCCCTGCGATGGCCATGACCCACATCATCGAGTAGGGCAGCGCCGGCTGGGATTTCAGCAGGGTGGGCCCCGGCTGGACCCCGAGGATCGTCAGGGCGGCGATGAAGATGACCATGCCGACGCCCGACGGCAGCCCAAGCGCGACGGCGGGGACCAGCGAGCCGACCTCCTTCGACAGTGACGAGCCCTCCGCCGAGGCCACGCCGGCGGGCACGCCGGTGCCGAACTTGCTCCCCTTCCGCGACACCTGGCGCCCGAGGCTGTAGGAGATGAAGTTCGCGCTGAACCCGCCGATCCCCGGGATCAGCCCGAGCAGGGCGGCGACTACCGCCGAGCGCACCACGTGGATCCAGTTGGCGGCGGCGTCCCTGAGACCCTCGCCGACCTGGCGGCCGAAATGGCCGCGCCGCATGGCCTCGCGGGCGCCGGAGACCGACTCGTTGCGGCTGAACATCACGACCATCTGGGTCATGGCGAACACGCCGAGCGCGAACGGGACCACGTTGATGCCGTCGAACAGGGACGCCGACCCGAACGTGAAGCGGTCTATCCCCGTCACCGGGTCGCTGCCGATGAAGGAGATCATCAGGCCGATCGCGCCCGAGAGGATCACCTTGCTGCTGGAGGTGCTCTCCCCTGTGCCGCCGATCAGGACCAGCGCGAGGATGATGATGGCGACGAACTCCGGGGGGTGGAACAGGCCGATGAGCTGGCCCGCGACCTGCAGCAGGCCGATCAGGATCGCGCAGCCGATCCAGCCGCCCGCCCAGGTGGAGGAGGCGGAGATGGCGAGCGCGCGCCCCGCCTGCCCCCGCTGGGCCATCGGGAACCCGTCGAGCGTCACAGGGAACGACTCGGGAGCACCGGGCGTGTTCAGCAGGATCGCGGTGATCGAGGCCGCGTAGTAGGACGCCGCCTGCGTGCCGAGCATCAGCGCGATCGCGGGGACCACGCTCATGTGGTACAGGAACGGGAGCATCAGGCTGAGCGCGAGCGAGACACCCATCCCCGGCAGCATGCCCATGAACATGCCGACCGCCATGCCGGCCACGAGCAGGCCGATCGCCTCGGGGCTGAGAAGCTGCGACAAGCCGGTCAGCAGGTCATGCGTCATGGCGGGCACCTCCTAAGGCGCCGGGAACCCGGCGCCGCGGGGCGAGCGCACCCTTGCGCCGGCCCTTGACGCAGTCCGGGTATGCCCCGGTGGTGCGCCGGCGGCGGACCGGGACGCTGCCGGGTTGAAGCCCGGCCAGGCAGGCGCCGGGGCGCCCGGGCCCGGCCAGGCCGGGCCGCCAGCCGCGGCTGTCGCGCCGGGGCCGCTCCGGCACCTCCATCGGGCGCAGGTCATGTGATGCCGCTAGCCCCGTGATGGCGGATGCTCTTTGCCGACAGCGTCGCGGGCGGTGATCCCGGAGGCGGACCTGCCGCCGGGGGCCAGGACGCCGGGCCCGCAGTCCTCGCGCACGGGTGCTCCTTCCGGCTGGCCCGGGCCAGGGGCCCGGGTAGCTTGCCCGGGGCGGGCGCAGGCCCCTGCAGGACCCGGCCCGCGCCCCGATTCCATTATCGTGGCATAACGTCAGACCATTCACAAGGACCGATTCGTCGCGATCCCGTAACAACCTGGAAACGTGTCACCGGCAACGACCTGTCCTCGGCTTCACCGCATCGGCGGCCCTGCCGCGGGCCACCTCCCCGCGGCCCTTTCCGCGCTTCGCCGGTACCGACGGCAAGCTTACGAGCAGGTTACGGCCTCGGGACAATGATCTCAATCCCCGGCGTGCCCGCCGGGGCATGCGGGATGCCGCGCGGTCACCCCCCGCGGCGGTGTGCTCCGGCCGGGACGCCCTCGTCGCCGTAGGGCCTCACGTGCACGTCGACGACGGCCACCTCACTTGCCTCGACGTCCAGCACGGCCCTGGTCAGCGCGTCCTTCAGCTCGGCCTGCGTGCGGACGGGGCCGTAGCCATGCGCGCCGAGCGAGCGGGCGAACGCCGCCAGGTCCGGGTCGGGGTCGCGGATGTGCTGGCCGACGCCGCGGTTGGCGGCGGGACGGCCCCGCATCCGCGCCATCCGCTCCTGGTGGACCTCGTCGTTGAAGTACGACCGGTTGTTGGCGACCACCACGAGCAGCGGCAGCCGGTGGTGCGTGGCGGTCCACAGCGCCGACCCGCCCATCAGGTAGTCGCCGTCGCCGACAACGGCCAACGGCAGCCGTCCCGTCCCCTGCAGAGCCAGCGCGGCGCCGACCGCTATTCCCGGGCCCGCGCCCACCCCGCCGCCGCCTTCTTCCCCGAGGTAGTCGAGGGGGCCCGAGATCTCCACCGCGTCGCCGGGCCACCCGTGCGGGAGGCTGATCCAGCAGGCCTGCCGGCCGGTGAGGGCCTGCCGGAGCCCCGCAGCCAGGTCCGGCAGGACGAGGTCCTCACCGTCCCCGCTGGCACGCGGGAGCCGGGAGGCCCCGGCGGCGCCCGGCCAGCCGGGCCGGGACACGGCGGGGGCCTCCCCCAGCCCGGCCAGCAGTGCCGCGACCAGCGCATCGGGGTGGGCGCACACCGCGACGTCGGCCACCGGCAGCGCGAAATGGTCCTTGCTCCATCCGTTGTGCAGCGCCGCGTCGCCGGTACAGGAGATGACGGTGGGCGTGACCTCGCTCCCGAACGCGGCCTGGAAGGTGCCGGCCAGGTCGATCCAGTCGAGGCTGAGCACGACGTCCGCGCGCCGCAGCAGGTCCAGGCCGGAGGGCGTGAGCCGAGTTCCCGGCGTCGCGGGGTGCAGCCGGTGCCCGGTCGGGAAGGCGGCGGCGGTCTTCAGGTCTGTCAGGGCGCACGCGCCCAGCTTCTCCGCCAGCCGCACCCGGGCGTCCCACGCGCGGGCGTCCCGGCCCCCCCGGCCGACCATGACCAGCGGGCGCTGCGCCGCCCGCAGCATGCCGAGCACGCGCCTGGCCAGCTCCGGGCCCGGCGCCGGCGGTTCGGGAGAGCGGTACCTGTCAAGCGGCGGAAGCTCCACGGGGCCGGGCAGCCGCGCCTCCTGCATCCCGGCGTCCAGGCAGACGTACGTGGGTGCGGCGGGATAACTTCTGGTGACGGCGTCGGCGCGGATCAGCGACTCGACCGCCGCCTGCACCGACCCGGGCTGGTCGTCCCACTTGCAGTAGTTCCTGATCAGCGCGCCCTGGTCCGCGGCGGTGTGGATCCAGTCGATCCACGGGCGCCGCTCGCTGGCGTCCACCGGCCCGGTCGCCCCCAGGATCAGCATGGGAACGCGATCGCAGTAGGCGTCGAAGATGGCCATCGTGGCGTGCATCAGGCCGACGTTGCTGTGCAGGGCGACGGCCATCGGCCGGCCGGTGACCTTGGCGTACCCCTGGGCCACGGCCACCGCGTGCTCCTCGTGCAGGCAGAGCACCATCTCCGGCTTGGTATTCCCCAGGTAGTTCACCAGGCTGTCGTGCAGGCCCCGGTAACTGGCGCCCGGCACGAAGCTGAGGTAGGGGATGTCGAGCCTGCTGAGCGTCTCGGCGATGACGTCGCTTCCCCACGCCATTTCGGGCCGCTCACCCACCGGCACCGGCAGCTTGTCCGCTCTCACGATATCCGTTCTCCTGACGTCATGTCCTGCGGCGGATGGGCCGCGCTGTCCGGCGGGTTATCAGCCCTGCTGCCAGCGCAGCGCCCGCCGCTGGAAGATGTTGACGATCGCGAGGCCGATCAGCACCATCACCACCATGATCACCAGCGAGGCGAAGAGCCCGGCCGCGTCGTACTGCTGAGTCGCCTCGAGGGCGTAGTAGCCGACTCCCTTGTCGGCGGCGACGAACTCGCCGACGATCACTCCGATCATGGCGAACGGGACACCGGCCTTGAGCCCGGCGAATATCGGTACGGCAAGCGACGGGAAAATGACCTTCCGGAGAATGTATATCCTCGATCCGCCGATCACGGAAACGACGTTGACCAGCGGTTCGGGCGCATTGCGCATGCCCATGTAGACGTTGTAGAACATGACGAAGAAGACAATCATGCTGGCCTGGGCCACCTTGGACCAGATACCCAGCCCGAACCACAGCAGGAAGACCGGCGCCAAGGCGATCTTCGGGATGCCGTTGACGGCGTTGATGATCGGCTCGAACACCGAGCCGCTCAACCGGTACATGCCGAGGGCCCAGCCGACGACCGCCCCGCCGGCGACCCCGATGGCGTAGCCGACGACGAGTTCCTGCGCGGTGACCGAGATGTCGGTCCACATCGTGGCCGTCTGGATGATGCCGACGAGCTTCTTCACCACGTCGACCGGGTCGCTGATCAGGAACGTCGCGATCACCCGGCCGCTCAGCACCTGCCACAGCGCAAGGATGACGAGCACGGCGAGCGCCTGGAGGCCGATCAGGGTGAGCCGGCGGCGGCTCTTCCCCCCCGCCTTCTTCCGCGGCGGCGGGACGACGTCGCCGGCGGCGACCGCCACGCTCACGTCCGCGCCGCTGGCTGGCTTGACAGCCATTGCAGGCTCCCTCCTCGGTCAGCGGGAATCCGGCCCGCCGGCGGCACCGTTCGCCAGGTCCACATCAAGCAGCGACCACAGCCGCTCGTGCAGTTCGTCGAAACCATCGAGTTGCGTGACGTGGTAGACGTCGCGCGGACGGCCGAACGGCACGTCCACGATTGCCTTGATCCGGCCCGGCCGACCGCTCATGACGGCGACCCGGTCGGACAGGGCGATCGCCTCTGTCAGGTCGTGGGTGATGAAGATGATCGTCTTCGGGCTTGCCTCGCAAAGCTCGAGGAAAGCTTTCTGGATGACTGCCCGGGTGATCGCGTCGAGCGCGCTGAACGGCTCGTCCATGAACACGATGTCCGGGTCGTAGACCATCGTCCTGGCTATGGAGCACCGTTTCTGCATGCCACCGGAAAGCTGCCGCGGGTAGTGCTTTTCGAAACCGGCGAGGCCGACGGTCCGGGCCCATTCGGACGCCCGGCGCCGCCGCTCGGCCTTGGGCACCTTCCGTACCTCGAGGCCTATCATGATGTTCTCCAGGACGGTGCACCACGGAAGCAGGCTGGAGTCCTGCGTGATGTAGCCGATCGTCGGCCGTGCCGCCGCGGGACCGCTGTCGGTGCCGACGCGGACCGAGCCGCTGTCCGGGCTGATGAGCCCGACCGCGATGTTGAGCAGCGTGCTCTTCCCGCACCCGCTGGGCCCGACGACCGTGAAGAACTCGTTCTCGCGGACCGTCAGGGAGACATCCTGGAGAGCGTCCATCGTCTCGCCCGCCGGGGTGCGGAACGAGTGCGAGACGTTCCTTACCTCCAGTGCCCCCGTTCCGCCAGCGGCGGGCTGCGCAGCGTCCGCGTTCCGTACGGTGCCACGAGACAGCATGGGCGGCTCTCCTTAACCGGCTGGCAGGTACTTCGTCGTGAACGCGCCGCTGAGAGTCGATGCCGACGGAGCGCTCTTGATCATCCCGAGCTGGGCGAGCAGCGTGGCGCCGTTCGACCACTGCGCGGCCGTCATGCGGCCATCCGGCGCCCACCTGTAAGCCTTCAGGGCGACGCCGAGAAGCGCGGGGCTGAGATTCGGGAAGGTGCCGCTGAGCTGGCTCACCGCTCCGGACGGATGCTGGCGCAGGTAGTTGTCGGCCATTCCGATGGCGTTGCACACGGCCTTGTCGATGCTCGGGTTCTTGCTGATGTAGCTCTTCGTCCCGATGATGCCCTCCCACGGGATCTGGGCGAGGGAGGACACTTGCGTGGTGTCGAAGACGACCTGGCCGCCGAACTTCTGCACGATCTCGTCCGGAGTGGGCTGGGTGTCGAAGAGGGCCTGCACCTCGCCGTGCGAGTAGGCGCTGGCGAGGTCGGACGACGCGTGCACCCCGACGAGGCTCAGCGAGCCCGCCGGCAGGCCCTGCTGCTTGAGCAGCCCGTTCAGCATGAGGCCGGGTGCCGCGGCGGCCGATCCGACGATCGCGATCTTGGCGCCGTGCAGGCCGGCCAGGAGCTGCCTGAGGCCCATGCCCTTCGAGACGTGGTCGCTGCTGAGCGTGCTCTTGCTGACCGCGAGCGCCCACTCGGGACCGTCGTACTCCATGCACACGTTCTGCACCGGCACGCCCTTCTCCGCGGCGGTGAGCAGCGACACGGCGTTCACCGATGTGTACTGTACGCTGCCGGCGATCATCGCGGCGTTGGCGGCGGTGTCCCCGGCGAGCACGACTATGTTCACGTTGAGGCCGGCCTGCCGGAAGTAACCGAGTTTCTGGGCCAGGTAGACGGGCGACTGCACCGGCTCGGCGACCGGTAGCGCGATCGTGATCGAGGCGGCCTTGGCCGCCGTCCCGGACCCGGACGTCGACGCTGCCTTGGGTGCAGACGTCGATGGAGACGACGAGCACGCGCTGAGGACCCCGCCCGCCAGGGCCAGCAGGCTCAGGGTGCCCAGCAGCCGGTACCGGTGATGCGGGCGCCGGTCCCGGCCTGGTGCGCCGGGTGCGCCAGCCGCCCCCGGTGCGGGGCCGCGCCCGCCGCCAACAGGAGCAATGAGAGAGTGCCTGCCCGCCAGAACCTGATGGCAGCGATTCCTGCGCATGGCTGCCTCCCGGCATTCGGGACGCACGAAGACGATGAACCATCGTTGGATTTGCGTCCTAGGTCACACTATTGTGGCATGACGTTATACCATTCGTCAACAGTTCTGCCCCGCTTGGTAACAATGCCGTTAGCAGGACAAATCCAGGCACGATCCGCAGGAACGGACCGGCCGGCCGGTATGGGTGCGGCCCCGCGGTGACGGCCCTGTCAGTGGAGGCCGGCCAGCACCCCCCCGTCGACAAGCAGGTCCGCGCCGGTGACGAAATCGGCCTCGTCGCTGGCAAGGAAGACCACGGCGTTGGCGATGTCCTCGGGGATCCCGTTGCGGCCTCGCAGGTTGGTGACCGTTCCGGGGGTGCGGGTTTCGCTCTCACCTACCGGCGAGCCAACCTTGTTCGGGGTCACGGAGTTCACCCGGATCCGGGGCGCCAGCTGGATGGCCAGGCAGCGGGTAAGGTTGAGCACCCCAGCCTTGGCGGCGCTGTACGCGGTAGCGTCGGGACGTCCCTTGTGGCCGGAGGTGGAGCCGATGTTGATGATGCTCCCGTTCGAAGCCGAGTCCAGCATGTGGCGCGCCGCGTGCTTGGAGCAGAGAAACACGCTCTTCAGGCAGACCGCCATCACCCGGTCCCACTCTTCCTCCTCCAGGTCGAAGATCGGCTTGCGGTCCGTGATGGCCACGTTGTTGACCAGGACGTCGATCCCGCCGAGCTGCCCGGCGACCTGCTCCATGGCCTGCGCCACCTCGGCACCCGACGAGACGTCGCAGCGCAGGCCCAGGCACGAGCCGGCACGCTGCGCGCCGAGCTCGCTGGCGACCCGCTCCGCCTGAGTGCCATCGACGTCGAGGGCGGCCACCCGGGCCCCCTCCGCCGCGGCCAGGCGGGCTACTGCCTCCCCGATGTTGCGGCCCGCTCCGGTCACCACCACCACACGGTCCTTGAGACGCACGTCGCACTCCTTCCGGGCCGCTGGCCCTGTTCGCAGACGATGCTTCGATCCCCGGCCCGGCCGGGCCGGCCTCCAGGTCACCCGCTGGGGACGTGCGACGCCCGCAGCTTCTGGGTGGCAGCCCGGTCGGCGACGAGACGGCCCGAGCTGTCGCGGGTCACGGCCACGCCGTAGACCGAGCGGGCCGCCTCCACGCTGACGTACCCGTCGCGGACGTCCGACAGCACCGCCCCGGCCGGGCGGGTGCGGGGGTCCCCGTACCCGCCGGCCCCGGCCTGCTCGATCCGCAGCACCTCCCCGGCAGCCAGGGACACGTTGCCGTCCCTGCCCGTCACCTGGCGCTCGCCCGGCGTCCCCGGGTTGATGAGTATCCGGGCCAGCCGGCCCGGACTGCCGCCCTCGCGGCCTGCCGCCGGGCGCAGCTGCTTGCCCCCCCGGGTGGCGAACGTCGCGTCGGCCAGCATCCGGTACTGGCGCATGTAGGAGAGGCCGCCGCGGTAGCGGCCGGCACCGCCCGAGTCGGGGATCAGCTCGAAACGTTCCACCACGACGGGGAACTCGGTCTCGATGATCTCCACCGGCATGGTGCCCCCGTTGGCCACGTGCGTCTTGGAGGCCGACACCCCATCCCCGTACGCCCGGGCGCCGATGGCGCCGGCGGGCAGCTCGTACTGGACGCTGGCGTACCCGCGGCCCATCCGCCTGTGCGAGAGCGTTCCGTTGGTGCCGTTGCTGCTCTCCGCGATGCGGGCCTTTGGCACCGCGTGGCCCAGGGCGTCGAAGAGGGCCTCGGCCGTGGCCACGGCGACCGGCATGTAGGTGTTGACGGGACCCGGGGCCACGGGGCAGAGCAGCGAGCCCTCGCGAAAGGCGGTGTCCACCGCCGCGGCGAGCCCCGCGTTGGAGGGCACGTCCGCGCCGATCAGGCACTTGAGGGCGTAGTAGCACACCGCCCGCACCAGCGGGGGCCGGATGTTGTACGGACCGCTGGCCTGGCCGGCCGCCCCGCGGAAGTCGAACTCGATGCGGTCCCCGGCGATGGTGACCCGGACGGGCAGGTGCACGGGCGCGCCGGACTCTATCCCGTCGTCGTGCAGCCATGTCTCGCCCTCGTAGGTGCCGTCGGGCCATGAGGACACCACGGCCCGCACCTGGCGCTCCGTCTGCTCCACGAGGCCCGCCGCGGCCTTGCGCAGCGTGTCCTTGCCGTACTTGGCGCACAGGGCCAGGACCCGGGTGTTACCCAGGACGGTGGCGCCGGCCTGGCCTCGCAGGTCGCCCACCACCAGGTCGGGCGTACGGCTGTTGGCCCGCACGATCGCCTCGATGTCGCGCACCGGCCTCCAGTCCCGGTACAACCGGACGGCGGGCAGCAGCAGCCCTTCGTGGAAAATCTCCCGGGCCTGGCCGCTGTTGGTCCCGGGCACCAGGCCGCCGATGTCGGTCTTGTGGGCGATGGTGCCGGCGAAACCGAACAGCTCGCCGTCTACCAGGATCGGGGAGATCACCGCCACGTCGGTGGCGTGGGGGCTTCCCCCCTCGTACGGGTGGTTGATGACGAACGCATCGCCTTCCGCCATGTCGCCGGGCCCGTAGGAACTCAGGATGCCTTCCACGCAGGCGGGGAAAGCGCCCAGGTGCAGGGGGAGGACCGTGTGCTGGGCGATCACCCGTCCCGTGGGGTCCATGATGGCGCAGCTGGCGTCGCGTGACTCGCGGATGATCGTCGAATAGCCGGTGCAGAACAGCGAGTTCTGCATCTCCTGCACCACGCCCGCCAGGCTCTGGCTGACGACTTCGACCGTTATGGCGTCCACCCCGCCTCCCCCGGCGGCCCCGGCCGACGGGGCCCTGCCCGGGGAACGGGCGGTGATCACCAGGTTGCCGTAGCTGTCCACCTCCAGGTCCTGGCCGGGGCAGACGACGGTGGTGGCGTCGTACTGCTCGATGATGGCTGGCCCCTCCAGCCGGTGCCCGGCCCGCAGCGCCTCCCGGGCGTAGACGGGTACGGGGACCGGCTGGGCGGACAGCGCGGTGAAAAGCGCGGGCCGCTCGCCGACCTGCGCTTCAGCGGCCGGCTGGCCGGCTGCCCGGCCGATGGTGGCCAGCTCCACCGGCGGCACCAGGCCCAGGGCCTCGATGCGGTAGTTCACCACCTCCACCGGCTGGCCGGGGGCGGCATGACCATGGCAGAGCTTGTGGATGTCGTCGAAGCGGGCCCGGTAGCGCGCCAGCTCCTCCCGCGTCATGGGAACGGCGTCCACCGGCACGGGGTTCTCGTAGCCCTGGCCGGCGTAGCGCATGTCGAGGAAGTAGCGCAGCTCGATCCGCTCCGGGGGAAAACCCTCCGCCTGGAGCTGCGCGCGGGCGTCAGCCGCCATCTGGCCGAAGATGGCGTTGGCCTCGGCCACGTCCAGCACCGCCACGTCGCACAGCCGGCTCCGGACGTGGTCGTGCTTGACGTCGGAGAGCAGCAAACCCAGCGCCGAGGTGGCCCCCGGGACAGGCGGGACCAGCACCCTGGGGATGCCGAGGTCCAGCGCGATCTGGCAGGCGTGGACGGGGCCGGCGCCGCCGAAGGGCACCAGCGTGAAGTCCCGCAGGTCGAAGCCGCGCTCGGTGGAGATGGCCTTGATGGCCTCGCCCATCTTGACGTTGACCACCTTCACCACGCCGTCCGCCGCCCGCAGCAGGTCAACCCCGAGCGGAGCGGCGATCTTCTCGTGCACCACCCGCTCGGCCGCCCCGGCGTCGACAGTCATCTCCCCGGCGAGCAGCGAACGCGGGCTGAGGTACCCGAGCACGACATCCGCGTCGGTGACCGTGGCCTGCTGGCCGCCCCGCGAGTAGCACGCCGGGCCCGGCACCGCCCCGGCGCTGTGCGGTCCCACCCGCAGAACGCCCTGGTCGTCGACCTCGGCGATGGTCCCTCCGCCGGCGCTGACGGTGTTGATGTCGAGCATCGGCAGGGCGATGTGGCGCCCCTGGACCGTGCCGCGGCCAGTGATGACCGGCTCGCCGGCGTGGATGAGGGCCACGTCGCAGCTGGTGCCGCCCATGTCGAAGGTGATGGCGTTGGCGATGCCCGCCGCCTTGGCCAGGGCCAGGCCGGCGGTTACTCCCCCGGCCGGCCCGGACAAGATGGTGCCGACCGCCCGCTGCGGTGTCGAGCCGAGCGGCGCCGAGCCCCCGTTGGACTGCATGGTGAAGCGGCGTTCCGGAGCCACCTCGAGCTTGTCCAGCTCCCGCTCCAGGCGTTCCACGTACCGGCCCAGGACGGGCGACAGGTAGGCGTTGATCACCGTCGTGCTCAGCCGGTAGTACTCGCGGATCTGGGGGATCAGCTCGCTGGAGGCGGTCACCCACCACTCCGGGTGCGCCCGCCGGAGGGCGGCCGCGACGGACTGCTCGTGGCGGGAGTCCATGAACGAGAACAGCAGGCACACCGCGACCGCCTCGACGTCCTCGGCTTCGAGCGCCGCGATCGCCTGCTGCACGGAGGACTCGTCCAGTTCCTCGATGACGTCCCCCCGGGCGCCGATGCGCTCACGGACCTCGGCCGTGGCCCGCTCGGGGGCCAGCAGGGACGGCTTGCGGTAACCCAGGTCGAACAGTGACGGGCCGAACGGGCGGCTCTGCTCCATGGTCTCGTAGATCCCGCGGAACCCCCTGGTCACGACCAGGCCCGTGCGGGCTCCCCGCTCTTCCAGCAAGGCATTGGTGGCCACGGTGGTGCCGTGGGAGAAGAACCGTATGCTGGCCGGGCTGACACCCCCGGCGGCGATCAGCGCCAAGCCCTCGAGGACCGCCCGGCTGGGGTCGTCGGGTGTCGAGGGCACCTTGTGGATGCGGTAGCGGCCGGTGCTCTCGTCGAGTACCACGAAGTCGCAGAAGGTTCCGCCGGTGTCGACCGTGACCCGGTAGGGGCCCGCCGTGCGGTCGGGGTTCACGAGGCCAGGGCGCTCGTGTCGATGTACTGGTTGGTCCATGCGGTTCCCTCTGTCACGGGCACAGCGGTCTTCAGCTCACCCGTCTCCCTGTTCACGGTCTCCGCGTCGTTCCACATCGTCTGGGTCTGCAGCCCGTCGCGGGCGAAATGGACGAACGTGAGGCTGGCCGACAGGACGGAGGCGCTGTACTTCGGGAAGTGCTTCTCTTCCAGTGGCAGCACCTCCCTGGGATGGTTCTGGATAAGGTTGTCCGCCTTGGCGAACGCGGTGGCCACCGCCCTCACGGTTGCCGGGTGGGCCTTGGCGTAGTTGGTGTCGGCCACCACGATGTCGTAGGCCATATTCCTGGTCACCGGAAGGTCCTTGAGGGTGGCCAGGATGGTGCCGCCCCCCTGCGCCTGGGCGAAGTTGGCAGCCGGGGGCGAGATCAGGAACGCGTCGATCTCGCCGTGCTTGAGCGCCGCCAGTTCTGCTGCGGCGCCGCCGACGTGGATGGCCGAGACGCTGGAGGGGCTCAGGCCGGCGTCCTTGAACAGCAGCCCGAAGAACGCCTCGTCTGTCTGGGAGACCTCAGCGATCTTCGCTCCTGCCAGCCCCCGGATCCTCTGGTCCAGCGGCTGAGAGAGGGACAGGTGCTTCTTGGCGATCCATCTGTTGGCGACCAGCAGCTCCAGGGGCACGCCGTCATCGAGGGAGGCTATGGACTCCAGGGGCAGGCCCTTTCCCCGCGCCAGCATGAGCGCTGTGGAGGAGGCGGTCACGAACTGGACGCTGCCCGCGACCAGGGCGGCGAAGGCGGTGCTGCTCCCGTTCAGCAGCTCGGAGGTGGCGTGGATACCGGCCTGGCTGAAGTAGCCCTTGTCGAGGGCCACGTCCACCGTCGTGAAGCCGATCGTGTCGACCGCCTTGCCGATCTTCACCGAGGCCGAGCCGGGCGCCGCCGTCGTCCCCGTGGAGCCCGTCGGGGTGGTAGTGGACTTGGGGCTGCTGCCCGTCCCGCACCCGGCCGCCACCATGGCACACATCACCACGGCCGCCAGGCCGGCCAGGGACCTCTGCCGGACCAATGTCATCTCGTTCCCCTTAGCCGATCTTTCCGCAGGCGGTGGTTAGCTGCCCGCTGGACCAGAATCAGGTCGCCCGCGCTCACCAGCCAGGCAGGCACGGAGGGCACGGCGGGTCCACTCGCGGGCCATGGCTTTCTTGTAGCGGGCCGAGCCGAGCCGGTCATCGACGGGATCGGCGGCCTGCTCGGCGGCTGCGGCCACCGCCTCGATGTCGCCGGCACCGGGCACGCGGCCCGCGAGCTCGCCCGCCCGGGACACGAGCAGCGGGGCCGGGCCGACGCCGCCAAGCGCGAGAGTGGCCCTGGTGACCCGGCCGTCGCCGGCGCGGACGACGCTCGCAGCCACGCCGACCGTCGGGTAGTCGTCCTCGCTTCCCGGGGTGAACCGCGCGTACACCGACCGCCTGCCGGGAGCTGCGGGGATGATGATGTCCGTGACGAGCTCGCCGGCGGCGAGAGCCGTCTCGAGGAAGCCGGTGTGGAACCCGGCGACCGGGATCTCACGTTCGCCGGACGGCCCCGCGACCCGCACCCTGGCCTCCAGGGCGAGCAGCACCGGGGGGATGTCCTGGCGCGGGTCGCCGTGGACGAGGGCGCCGCCGAGCGTGGCCACCGCGCGCACCCGGGGGTTGCCCACCTGACCCGCGGCGTACGCCAGCGCGGGGGCATGTTCCCTGACCGGTTCCGCGGCGGCCAGCTCCCGCAGCGTCACCGTGGCGCCGATCCGCAGTGTCCCGTCACTGGCGGCCATCAGCTGCCGCAGCCCGGGTATCTTGCCCAGCCACACGATCCTGCCGGGCTCGATCAGGTCGTTCTTGAGCAGCATGGCGACCGACGTGCCGCCGCCCATCGCGATCGCCTCCCCGTCGTCTCCGCCGAGCTGGGCGACGGCCTCGGCCACGGTGGCGGGCGCGGAGAAGACCAGGTCATCGGCTGGCAAGGTAGGCCCTCACAGACTCGGCGATCGTCTGGTAGCCGGTGCACCGGCACAGGTTGCCTGACTGGTGCTCCCGTATCTCGTCCTCCGTGGCCTCCGGGCGCTCCCTGCCCCTGGCCAGGGCCGCCGCCGCCACGACCTGGCCGGGCGTGCAGATGCCGCACTGCATGCCCTCGCACTCGGCGAAGGCGCGGATCAGCGCGGGGTCCTCGCGCGCCAGGCCCTCGGCCGTCCACACCTCGGCCCCCTCCGCGCAGGCCGCCAGGTACAGGCACGAGCTGACCGGGAGGTCGTTGACGAGGACGGTGCACACGCCGCAGACGCCAACGCCGCAGGCTTCCTTGGTGCCCGTGTGGCCGAGCCCGCGGATCAGGTCGACCAGGAGGGCATCGGGCGGGGCGTCGGCCTGCGCCGGCGCGCCGTTCAGCGTGAACGAGATTTTCACCTGACCCGTCCTTTCCCGGCCATGTCCGCCGCCTTCTCCCCGGCGCTGCCCGCCGCGCCGGCCCCGGAGCTGCTGCCCGCCCCGTGTACGGGACCGTCACCCGCTCCGGAGGCGGGGCCACCAGCCGTGCCGGCCTCCCGGAGTGCCCAGAAGACCTTCTCGGCAGTGATGGGCAGGTCACGGACCCGGCACCCGGTGGCTGCCGCCACCGCGTTCGCGATCGCCGCAGCCGTCGGCACGTTGGCCAGCTCGCCGATCGGCTTCACGTTCGCGGTGCCCACTCCCCGGCCGCCCTCGACGAGGACCGTCCGCAGGGACGGGACATCCTTCATCGACGCGATCTTGAAGTCGCCGAGGCTGGCCGCCAGCACCTGCCCGTCCTCCTCGGCGAGATCCTCCAGGCAGGCGAAACCGTAGCCCATGACCGTTCCCCCGTCGATCTGCATCTGGTGTGCGAGCGGGTTGATGATCTGGCCGGTATCCACCGCCGAGATGATCTCCAGCACCTTCACCTGGCCGGTGCCCGGGTCGACGGCGACACGGGCGGCCTGCGCGCAGTAGGAGACCAGGGGGGCGGCGGCTGCGGAGTCCCCAGCCGCCGGGGCGGCCTGCCCGGCCGCCCCTGGCGTCCCAGCCGGCCCTGGCGGGCTGCCAGCCCCGAGTTCCACCACGACCGGCTCGTCACGGGTGCGGGCACGCCAGGCCCGCGCGGCCCGGCTGAGCGCCTCGGTCATCCCGACGGTCACCCTGCTGGCGCCCACACCGGGGTCGGCGGGCAGCCCGGCGGTGGACACCTGCACGACCTCGACGTCGTCCGGGCTGATGCCCAGCTCGGCGGCCAGCCGGTTGCGCACCACCGTGTGGGATCCTGTGCCGGTTTCCGGGATCGGCACCTCGACCCGCACCCGGCCGTGCTCTCCGGCAGGCACCAGCCGGATGCTTGTCGTGCCCAGGCGGGGCACCCCCCGTGCGTACACGGCGATGCCCGTGCCCTGCCGCCATCCGGGCGGCGGGGAGGGCGCCGCCGGGGAAGCCGGGGAATCCGTGCCTGCGTGCTGCAGCGCGGCCCGCAGGGCGCGGAGCGTCTCGCCGCCCCGGGCCTCCGCCCAGGCAGGGCCGCCGCTGTGACGCGGCCCGCCGGGTTGGACCAGGTTGCGCGCCCGTAGCTCGGCCGGATCGATGCCCGCGGTGGCTGCCAGCTCGTCCAGGGCCGACTCGACGGCGAAAGCCGACTGCGGGGAACCCGGCGAGCGCATGTGGCCCCGCGGGACCGTGTTGGTGTAGGCGATCACCGACTCGATATAACTGGCGGGGATGTCGTAGGCCATCAGGCAGTCCTCGGCCCCGTGCAGGTTGACGTTCGCCAGCGGCTTGAAACCCGCGTACGCCCCGCCGTTGAACAGCGCCTGAACCGCCATCCCCACCAGGCGGCCGCCGGCGTCGCAGCCCGCCCTGACCCGGATGCGCGCGGGGTGCCGGGGGTTCGTCGCGGTCAGGTCCTCGACGTAGCGGAGCACCAGCTTCACAGGCCGCCCGGTCAGCCGGGACAGCTCGATGCACAGCGGGATGTCCATCGGCGAGCCCTTGCCGCCGAAGTCCCCGCCCAGCGGGACCGGCTGGATCTCGATCAGGGCCGGGTCCAGCTCCAGGCACTCGGCGAGCTGCCCGCGCAGCCGGTAGGGCGACTTGTTCGCCGCCCACACCCGCACCCGGCCGTTCTCCACCGCCGCCACGCATGCCTGCGGCTCCAGGTAACCGTGGTGGACCGAGGGCGTCGAATACGTCCGGTCCACCGTGAACTCCGCCCGGCTCAGCGCCTCCTCGGCGCCTGCCAGCGAGCCGTGGACGACACGGGACTGCACGTTCGGCCCGTCAGCCGGGCGCGCGACGGCACGAGGGTAGTCCCACGGCGCGTCGTGCACGGCCGGCGCTCCCGGCGCGATCGCCTCCTCGGCGGACAACACCGCGGGAAGCTCGTCGTAGCTGACCTCCACGAGCGCGGCGGCCGCCTCCGCCGCTCGCCGTGATTCCGCCACCACGGCCGCCACCCGCTCGCCCGTGAAGCGCACCACCCCGGAGGCCAGGATCGGCACGTCGCGCACCGACCGCCCGTAGGGGTGCGGGTTCACATCAGCGGCGGTGAAGACCCCGATGACGCCGTCCGCCGCCTCCGCCTGCTTGGTGCTGATACCGAGGATGCGCGCATGAGGGACCATGCTCCGCACGACGGCCGCGTGCAGCATCCCGGGCAGCGACAGGTCGGCAGCGTAGCGGGTCTGTCCGGACGCCTTCGCCCACGCGTCATTGCGGCTCACGAGGCCACCTCCAGCCACGTTCCCGGCGGCGGACGGCTCTTTATCCTTGCAAGAAGAGGTACAGCCCTCTCGTACCGGCGCCTGCACTCAACCTACTCCAATATGGCCTAACGTCATACCCTTCAGGAAACCTTGCCGCCTGCGGCTTCGCTGCGGGAAAACCCTCGTCAGCGGTGACGGCAGACGACATCGACGAGAGACGGCGTCCCCGTCCGGAGGACGTGGCCGGCTGCGCGCCGCACCGCCGCAGCCACCTCGCCGGGGTCGGTGACGGGCCCCTCGGCGTGCCAGGAGAAGGAGCGTGCCAGGGCGGCGAAGTCGGGCGCCGGCCGGTCTATCTCCATCCCTATGTACGCCCGCTCAACCGGGGTGCCCCGCTGGCGTGCCAGCCGTTCCTGATGCTCCCAGTCGTTGTAGTATGCGCGGTTGTTGTACATAACGACGAGTATCGGCAGCCGGTAGTAGGACGCCACCCACAGCGCCCCGGCGTCGAACATCAGGTCCCCGTCGGGCTGCAGGTCGACCACGAGGCGCCCAGTGCCGCGGTGGGCGAGCGCGACGCCGAGAGAGATGCCGAGCTGCGTCGCCGTGCCGAGTGAGCCACCCGGGTGCCGGTACGGCGTGTCGAAATCCCACAGCCGCCGGGCCCAGCCGGCAGCCGTCCCGGCTGTCAGCACCCAGTCGTGGCCGGAGATGGCTTCCCATACCGCTGCCGCCAGCCACGAGGGGGCCACCGGCGACAAGTCCGCGTCCCGCGCAGCCGCAGCGGCCCAGGAAGCGCGCTGAGCGTCGTGCAGGCGGGCCAGTTCGGCAGCGTAGGCGCGCCGTTCCTCCCGGCGGCTGGCGGAGTCAGCCCCGGCAAGCTCGCGGCACGCCTCCAGCAGCATGGGCAGCGCGACCGCCGTATCCGCGGTCACCTGTATGTCGGTCTCGACGAGAGCGGCATAGTCCTCGCTCCACGCGGACAGCCCCAGGTCGTTGAAGCCGATGTCGAGCACGGCGGTCCCCGGTGCCAGCCGGGAGGTAACCGCGCGCGCGGTGGAGTCGAGCCGCTGGCTGGGCTTGCCCATGTCCTTGACGTCGAGGAACAGCACGCAGTCAGCGCGTTCCACGGCGTCCGTCCCTGTCACGCACAGCGGGTGGCAGTTGGGGAAGTTCAGCCGGATACCGGTGTCGTCCACGCCCGCGCCGAGCAGCTCGGCCAGCTCGGTGAGGAGGCCGAACGCCCGCGGATCACGTCCCGCATAACCCGGGATGATCACCGGCCGCCGCGCGCTGCACAGCCGCCCGGCAAGGTGGCGCAGCGCCGCCGGGTCGGGGCCGAGACCGGAGGGAACGCCGAGGCGGCTGAAATCAGGCAGCTCGATCTCCTCCCCGATCAGCGTCTCCTGCAGCCCCGCGTCGAGGGCGACATAGACGGGGCCCCGCGGTTCGCTCATCGCTACCCGGTAGGCACGCGCCAGGGTGGTTGGGACATCTGAGATCGCACGGGGTTCGTGATCCCACTTGGTGAAGTCACGGACCGCGTTGCCCTGCACGTTGGCCGAATGAATCCAGTCGATGTTCGGCCGCCGCCGGCTGTGCGCGGCGGGACCCGAGCCGCCCAGCACGATGACCGGTACGCGATCCAGGTAGGCGTAGTAAATGCCCATGGCGCCGTGCAGCAGGCCGACGACGTCGTGCAGGATCACCCCCATCGGCTTCCCGGATGCCTTGGCGTAGCCATGAGCTATGCCGACCGCGATCTTCTCGTGCGGGCAGCAGATGATCTCCGGCACGTTGCCGCCGTAGTTGACGAGCGAGTCGTGCAGGCCACGGTAAGAAGACCCCGGGTTAAGGCTCAGGTACGGCAGATTCAGCGCCCGGATAGCATCCACCATGACATCGGAACCCCACTCTGGCTTGTTCTGGCTCATCGCCCGCACACCCTCCCAGAATTCGTTTTGCCGCCCCATCGGCCGCTGCCCGGCCGCTCGCGCGGGCATGCGGGCCCGCAGCCGGCCGGCCCGCGCCGGCTTCCTGCTGTCACCGGCGTCCTAGAAGATCCCGGCGGGAAAGATGACGCCCAGCACCTGTGTCGCCGCATAGGTCGCCGCTGCCATGACCGCGGCGGCTATCAGCGTGCGGCGCCACCCCCACCGGTAGATGAGGAGGAAGTAGAAAAAGATGAAGACGGGAATCATGATCTGATAGCCGAACAGGTAGATCCCGCCGATCAGGGCAAGGGCCAGCACGATCGCCGCTGCCTGCCTGAGCGCCTCGCCAGGAGCGGGCCCGTCGTCCCCCGGCGGGACGAACGGCTCCGCGTCACCCGGTGACGCGGTGGCCGCGCCGCCCGCTGGCGCACCGGCCGCGCCGCCCGCTGGCGCACCGGCCGCGCCGCCCGCTGGCGCACCGGCCGCGCCTGCCGCCGGCACGCTCCCCGCCGGCGACAGGTCCCTGCTCGCTGCCGGCGGCTGGCCGGCCGTCCCGGGACCTGCCGCCGGCGCCGTACCGCGCATCGCCAGGGGTTCCGGCACCGCGGTGTCCGTGGCGCCGTGACCGGCGGGGCCGGACGCTCCCCCGCCATCGGCCGCCGCGCTGGCCGTGCCGGGCGCTGGTCCCGCTGGCTTGGATATTCCTGCTGCGGCCGCACCCGGCACACCTGGCGCGGAGCCGCCGGTCAGCCGGCCCACCGTGAACCGCCGGAACCCCGGGACGAAACCGCCGACAAGCTGGACCACTCCCACGGCCAGGGCGCCCCCTCCCAGGTACAGGGGCGCCACGTCCGCCGGAGAAGGAAACCGCCGGGCCTCGTAAACGTAGAGCGCGGCCCCGGCGACCCAGGCCACGTCGAGCACCAGCTCGCCCCATGACCGGGCGGGCACGGCCGCCTGCTTGCCCGCCGCGAGTCCGCCCGGGCTCCCTTGCGCGGCGGCGGCCCGTTTCCTGGCCTGCCGCCGCGACCTTCCCCCCAGCACCAGGATCGCGACGATGGCCACGATGAGGGCGTCGGTCAGCGGCCGCTGGAACAGCGCCCGCCACGTGTAGAGCTGGTGGGTGAGGACCAGGTTGTTCTCGGCGACGGCGCCCAGCACGATACCGACGATCACCGCGGGCAGCGAGTAGTTGTACCGGCGCATGACCAGGCCCACGGCTCCCATCAGCATCATGACGAGAACCTGTATCAGCAGGCGCGTGGACGCGAACGTGCCGATGGCCGCGAGCGTCAGGACGAATGGGACAAGCACCCGGTTGGGCACCGCCGTCACCCTCGCAAGAACCGGTGCGCCTGCCAGGCCGATGACGCTGGCCAGCAGGGCGGACACGGCCAGCACCACCACCATCAGGAACACCAGATGGAGGCCGCTGGTCAGCATCGGCTTGCCCGGGACCAGGCCGAGGATCGAGAAGGCGGCAAGGACCACCGCCATACCGGGACCCGTGGGGACCCCAAGGGCCACCGTGGGTATCAGTGATCCCGCCTCCTTGGAGATCGAGGACGCCTCCGGCGCGATGATGCCCTCCGGGGTTCCCGTGCCGAACCGTTCCGGATGCTTCGACGTCTGCACGGCCTGCCCGTAGGAGAGGAAATTCGCGGCCGTGGAGCCGATTCCGGGAATCACGCCGCACACCACCCCGATGATCGCTGACCTGATGGTCAGCCAGGGCCAGGCAAGCACCTCGCGAATGCCTTCCCGGACTTCACGCCTGACATCGGGCGAGAACCTGAATCCCCGCTCCTCCTGGAGGCGCCGGTTCCGGGCGTACATGGCATACATCTCGCTGATCGCGAACAACCCGATGGCGGCGGCGGCGATGTTGATGCCGTTGTACAGGCCGAGGCTGCCAAACGTGAAGCGCAGCGTCCCCGTGCTCGGCGCCGCGCCGAAAAACGATATCAGGAAGCCGAAAAGACCGGACAAGAGTCCTTTCGTCACGGACGCCGACTGCAACTGCCCGATGATGACCACCGCCAGGATGGCCAGGAAGAAATACTCCGGCGGGTGGAACACGGTGATCAGCGGGATCATGCCGGGGATCGCCGCCATGATGACGAGCGCGCCGAACCAGCCCCCGAAGGTCGTGGCCGCCGCGGAGATGCCGAGCGCACGCGCGGCCATCCCCCGCCGGGTCATCGCATAGCCGTCAAAGCAGGTGGCGGCCGACTCCGGCGCCCCCGGGGTGTTGATCAGGATCGCCGTCGTGGATCCTGCGTAGTAGATGGCGGAGTGAGCCCCGATCAGCAGCGCCAGCCCGACGACCGGGCTGACGTTGTACATGAAGGGGAGCAGCAGCACCAGGAGCACGATTCCACCGAGCCCCGGGATGGCCCCGACGAACAGCCCGAGCACGCTCCCGGCCACCACCAGCCCGATGACGAGCGGATTGCCGAAATCGCCTATGCCAGCCAGCAGCGACTGCAGGTAGTGTGCCATGCTCAACGCTTTCTGTCGCGGTCTCCTGGGTTGTCACAGTGGACGGAATTCACGTCCCCGCTGGCGTTGCGCCGTGCTTTCTCCGAAGTTGCTCACCGTGTTGCCGGCGTCTGGGCAGGAAGCCCCTATGAAGCCACCCCTGTGCTGAGCGGAACGTACTTCCGCATGATGGCGATGGTCTGGGGCTTGACCCCGGCCTGGATGGCGGCCGTCTCGTCGGCCGCGCTCTCGAACGTGGTGGAAAGGCTTCCCTTCACGGCCGCCGACTTGAAGGACGGCTGGGAGACGGCGTAAGCCACCGCCGCCCGCAGTGCCTTGACGGTGGCCGCGGGCATGCCGGGCGGCCCGAAGATGCCGGTTCCCGCGTCCAGGGCTGTCGAGTCGGCGACCTCCGCGACGCGGCCCGGGCCGGAAATCGGGTCCTTCTTCAGCAACTGCGCGACCGTGGGGACGGATGGGTCTTCCTGCCAGGTGGGCCGCATGGAGAAGGCCAGCAGGACTTTCCCCTTCCCGCCGGTGACGTACGCGGCCCACGAACCCGCCCACGACTTGACCGACACGTTCCCGTCGCCGCGGATCATGCCCTGCAGTTCCGCCGAGGAATCCGAGTAGGCGGTGAGGTCGGTGTACGGCACGTGATAGAGCTTGAACAGCAGCGGGCCCGGCACGTCACCGACGGACCCTAGTTCCCTCACCTTGACGGACCGGTCCTTGACGAGTGAATAGACGTTGCTGAATACCGGGTTCGTGCTGTTGGCGGCGAACATGACCTCCGACTCACCGGTCGTCCCGCCAGCCAGCCCGCCGAGCATGGTGACCTTGGCGGGATTGACGTTGTTGTTGGGCACTTTCTCCCAGAGGTTGGCGAGGATCCCCTCGACATCCACGGTCCCGATGGTGAGACCGTCCGGGCTCGACCCGTAGACATAGTTCCATGCCAGGAGCTGGCCTCCTCCCGGCATGTCAACGACGTGCACCGTGGCGTGCAGGTACTTGGCCAGGGCGGGGGCGAGAGCCCGGGCGAAGAGGTCGTGGCTTGATCCCGCGGCCCCGGAGGATACGAGGTTGATCGTCTTACCTGCCAGCGGCTGCGCAGACCCTCCGGAACCCTGTGTAGCCGCCCCGCGACCATGCGAAGTCCCGCCACAGGCGGCCGCTGCGGCTATGACCGGCGCCGACAGGAGAGCGATCGAGAATCTTGACCATAGAGCGCGGATCATCGCCTACTCCCTTCGAGGAGGCCGCCCGGTCCCGGCCGGCGGGCGGCCGTGAAACACGGAGCCTGAAAACTGGCCGCCTTCCGGCGCGGCATGGGCATCGTCGGCACTGCGACGGCAGTCAGGGTGGTCAGGGTGGTGACGCTGGTCCCTGCCTCTCCCGGGTCTCTGGGACAGATAGGGACCCATTGCCGATGTGCTGTGTTCTACGTCACAGACGATGGCATAACGTCATACCATTTGCAAGAAGCTGTTCTGTCACGATTGCATAACAGTGCCACGACTGCACACACGTTGCCCACAGCACCTGCAGCGCGGCAGGCGCAACGTAACGAACCGGCGTGCGGGGTCCCGGCTCGCCCTGGCGCGTGGCTGGCTCAGGCGGGCATCGCCCGGCAAGCCAGGCTGCCGGAATCCGGACATGGCAGTGCTGGCGCCTGCCCGCAACCACCCAGGAAACCGGGCAATCACCCGGGAAAGCGAGAAGGCAGGCGGCTCCTGACGGAGGCCAGCCGGAAGATCTGCAAGGTATGGAAGGTATGGCCTAGGCTCCCGCCGCCCTGAGCATGGCGTCGAGGCGGGGGTAGACGCGGCGGGCGTTGAGCTCGAACACCTGGCGCTGGCCCTCCTCGCTCAGGCCGAGCTTGTCGACATACCGTTTTGTATCGTCCCAGTCGCATCCGGTTTCGGGGTTGACGCCGCGGACGGCTCCGAGCATCTCGGAGGCGAAGAGGATGCTGCCGGTGCCGGCGACGCGGGACAGCAGGTCCATGCCCGCCTGGTGGTAGACGCACGTGTCGAAGAAGACGTTCCCCATGACGTGCTCGCCGACCGGCGGCCGGCCCATCCGCTCGGCGAGCCCGCAAAAGCGCCCCCAGTGGTACGGCACGGCCCCGCCGCCGTGCGGGATGACGAACCGCAGCCCGGGGAACCTGCCGAACAGGTCCCCCTGGACGAGCTGCATGAAGACCGACGTGTCGGCGTTCAGGTAGTGCGCGCCGAGGGTGTGGAAGGCCGGGTTGCAGGACGCCGACACGTGGATCATGGCCGGGACGTCCAGCTCCGTCATCGCCTCGTACAGCGGGTACCAGTACTCGTCGGTGAGCGGCGGCGATGTCCAGTACCCGCCCGAGGGGTCGGGGTTCAGGTTGCACCCGACGAACCCGAGCTCGCTCACGCAGCGCCGCAGCTCCGCGACCGAGTCCTCCAGCGGGCCGCCGGGTGTCTGCGGGAGCTGGCAGACCCCGGCGAAGTGCGCAGGGAACAGGCCGGTGACCCGGTGGACGAGGTCGTTGCAGGCCCGCGCCCACGCCCGTGCCGTGGCCGGGTCGGTCACGTGGTGCTCCATCCGGGACGCCTGGGGCGAGAAGAGCACCATGTCGGTGCCGCGCTCACGCATCAGGGCGAGCTGGTTCGCCTCGACGGACTCCCGGATGGCCTCGTCGCTGATCCGGGCAGGAGCAGGCTCGGGCAGGCCGGGGCCGGCGAGACGGGCGAGCTGCGCGTCACGGAACTCCCGGTGGGCGGCGGGGGTCGTGGTGTAGTGTCCGTGGCAGTCAATGATCATCGTCGCCTCGCTCAGTCATCCGGTGCCTGGTCGACGTAGGTGAGCCCCTTGCCGGCGAGCCTGCCGCGCATGTCGTTCACGTCGAGGCTCAGCTCCCCGGCCGCGTACCGCTTGCGGGATGCGGCCTCTTTCTCCGTCCGGGCCTGGCACGCCTGGAGAACCCGCGGGGCCGCCTCCCGCGCCACCACGACGGCGCCGTCGTCGTCGGCGACGATCACGTCGCCCGGACGCACGAGCTGGCCCGCGCACACGACGGGGACGTTGACGTCGCCGAGTGTTTCCTTGACGGTGCCCGCCGCCGACACGCACCGTGACCAGACCGGGAACCCCATCCGGGTGAGCTCGCGGATGTCGCGGCATCCGGCGTCGATGACGAGGCCGCGCACGCCGCGTGCCTGGAGCGCGGTCGCGAGCAGCTCGCCGAAGTAACCGTCCTCGCAGCGGGATGTCGGCGCGACCACGAGCACGTCCCCGCCCTGGCACTGCTCGACCGCGACGTGGATCATCAGGTTGTCGCCCGGGGGCACGCTGACGGTCACGGCCGTCCCCGAGATCTGGGCACCCGGGTAGATGGGGGTGATGTACGGCGCCATGAGCCCCGTGCGCCCCTGCGCTTCGTGGGCCGTCGCCACGCCGAACTGGGCGAGCCCGTCGGCCGCTGCCCTGTCCGCGCGGCGGATGTTCCGTACGACAACTCCCATCTTGCTTCCCTTCGTATGAGCCGGCCAGACCCGCGTCCTCTCGCGTGAGCCGGCGGGGCCTGCGGGCTCCCGCCTGGAATCACCTTTACGCCGGGCCGTCCTTCCACGGCAAGAGGGAGACGTGGATGACGTCCTCGCCGCGTTCGCCGCCGACGGTCCTGATGGCACGGTCGGCGTCGGCCAGCCCGAACGAATGCGTGGCGAGCAGCCCGAGCGGGAAGCGCCCCGAGGCGAGCTGCGCGATGGCGAGCTCGCAGGCACGGTAGCTGTGGCCGCGCGCGCTCTTGACCGTGATCGCCTTCTCGGTCAGCTTCCTGACGGGGAAATCGGGGAACGTGGCCATCTCGCCCTGGATCAGCAGCGTGCCACCCCTCCGCCTGAGGGCGTCGATGCCGAGCAGCACCGGGGCGGTGCCCGCGCCGGCGGTGCAGTCGAGCACGATGTCGACGCCGGCGCCGCCGGTGATCTCCCTGATGCGCTGCAGCGCGCCCGCTGTGCCGGCGGTCTGGACGTCGATGACGTGGTCGGCGCCCAGCCTCCTCGCCAGCTCCAGCCGGGCCGCGTCCCTGGCGGTGCCCGTGACGATGATGAGCGAGGCGCCGGCCTGCCTGCACGCGACGACCTGCGAGAGCCCCTGCTGTCCCGGTCCCTGGATGAGGACGGCGGAGTCATACCCGGCACCGGCCTCGAACAGCGCCCACTCGATGCCGTTCGACATCGGGGTCGCGATGCCGGCCAGCTCGGCCGTCACGCCCGCGGGCACCGTGTGGACGACGGCGTTCCACGGCAGGAACATGTACTGGGCGAACCCGCCCCACAGGTGGGGCGGGTGCTCCGCCGAGGTGTACCCGTACCGGCGGGCGTCCGGGTTCGTCCGCCAGTCCGTCGCCTCGCAGTGCCGGTACTCCCCGCGGTGGCACCACTCACAGGCCATGCACGGGACGTAGTGCTCGACGAAGACCCGCTCCCCCTCTGTCACGCCGTGCCGCTGCGTGAACGCGCGGCCCGCCCTGGCGATGACGCCGACGTTCTCGTGCCCCATGATGACCGGGGCGGTGAAGGGGGGCTTGGCGTACATCTTGACGTCCGTCCCGCAGATGCCGGCCACCTCGACCTTGAGCAGGGCGCCGTCGTCCGGGAGCTCCGGCATCGGGAACTCGCGCAGCTCGGTCCTGCCAGGGCCGGTCCGCACGGCAGCCAGCACGTGCTCTCCCATGGAGATGCTCCTCCCGGCGTCCACCACTTTAATGGTGTAAAGGTATTATGGTTTGCTAGCGCCTCATGTTACACTTCCGCCAGCCAGGCGTCACTCCCGCCGGTACAGGAAAACGAGCCACCGATACGAGCGACCGGGCAGGCACTGATGGCGGATATCACCCTGAAGACCGTGACCCGCACCCAGGGGGCCAACGAGGCGCTCAAGGACGGCACGGTCGCCCCGCGGGGGTTCGCGCTCGAGTTCGTGGAGGTGCCGGTTCTCGTCCAGGCGTTCCGCCGCATGGTGCGGGCCCTGGAGTTCGACGTCA
>Ga0209061_1002023_pt1 | contig 28509 bp, 20 predicted proteins | sample Coa_R1_10_FD_187157 | JGI IMG/M metagenome (GOLD analysis project Ga0209061, IMG submission 187157) | Surface soil microbial communities from Centralia Pennsylvania, which are recovering from an underground coalmine fire - Coalmine... | ecosystem: Environmental > Terrestrial > Soil >... | reverse complement strand
GCCGCCGCGCATCATTGGCAATCAAATCCGGGTATACGCTGCTGATTCTCTCGGATCGCGGCATTGATGAAGAGTTTGCGCCGATTCCTTCGCTGCTTGCTCTTACAGCGGTTCACAATCATCTGGTACGGGAAGGCACCCGCACCGGAGTCGCGCTGATCATTGAATCCGGCGAGCCGCGTGAGGTGATGCATTTTGCGCTGCTCATTGGCTATGGCGCAAGCGCCATCAATCCGTACCTGGCCATTGAAACCATTGAAGAGATGGCGGCTTCCGGGGATTTGCCGCCCGGCATCACGCCTGAGATCGCCATTAAGAACTACATCAAGGCCATCAACAAGGGCTTGCTGAAAGTCTTCTCGAAGATGGGCATCTCGACGCTGCAGAGCTACCGGGGCGCTCAGGTCTTTGAGGCGATTGGACTAAACCGCGAGCTGGTAGACCGCTACTTCACGGGTACGCCTTCTCGTATTGAAGGCGTGGGGCTGGATGTGATTGCGAAAGAAGCGATCGCAAGGCATCGTTTTGCGTTCCGTCCCATTTCGGAGAATGAGCCCGAGCTGGCCATCGGTGGAAATTATCAGTTCCGCAAAGGCGGCGAGTATCACCTTTTGAATCCCATCACGGTCAGCAAACTGCAACATGCGGTCCGGCAGCAGAGCTATGCCACCTTTCAAGAGTTTGCGCGGGCCATCGATGAGCAGAACGAAAATCTCTGCACGCTGCGCGGATTGATGCGCTTGAAATGGGCTGCCAAGCCGGTTCCGCTCGAAGAGGTGGAGCCGGCAAGCGAAATTGTGAAGCGCTTCGCCACGGGAGCGATGTCGTTCGGATCCATCAGCGCGGAAGCACACGAGACGCTGGCCATTGCGATGAATCGCATTGGCGGCCGCTCGAACACGGGCGAGGGCGGGGAAGACGAAGCGCGCTTCATTCCCTTGCCGAACGGTGACTCCAAGCGCAGCGCCATCAAGCAAGTGGCCTCGGCGCGCTTTGGCGTGACGACCAATTATCTGGTCAATGCCGATGAGCTGCAGATCAAAATTGCGCAGGGCGCCAAGCCGGGTGAAGGCGGCCAGCTTCCCGGACATAAAGTGGATCGCGAGATCGCTCGCGTGAGGCATTCCATTCCTGGCGTGGGGTTAATCTCTCCGCCGCCGCATCACGATATTTACTCGATTGAAGATCTGGCGCAGCTCATCTACGATTTGAAGAACGTCAATCCGGCAGCGCGTGTGTCCGTCAAACTGGTGGCCGAAGTGGGTGTGGGCACGGTGGCTGCGGGAGTCGCCAAGGCGCATGCCGATGTGGTGCTGATCAGCGGCTATGACGGCGGCACGGGCGCCTCTCCGCTGACCTCGATCAAGCATGCCGGCATTCCCTGGGAGCTGGGGCTGGCGGAGACGCAGCAGGTGCTCGTGATGAACGATCTGCGCAGCCGCATTCGTGTGCAGGTAGATGGAAAACTGCAGACCGGCCGGGATGTGGTGATTGCCGCTCTGCTCGGAGCAGAGGAGTTCGGATTTTCGACGGCGCCGCTAGTGGCCATGGGCTGCATCATGATGCGCAAGTGCCATCTGAATACCTGCCCGGTGGGTATCGCGACGCAAAATCCGGTTCTGCGGAAAAAATTTGCGGGTACGCCCGAACATGTCATCAATTACTTTTTCTTTGTGGCTGAACAGGTTCGCGAGCTAATGGCGAAGCTGGGCTTCCGCAAAATGGATGAGATGATCGGGCGCGTGGACCTGATCGAGATGCAAGCGGCAGAGCATCACTGGAAGGCGCGCGGTCTCGATTTCTCCTCCATTCTCTACAACCCGCAGGTGCCGCTGCGAGTGGGCCGGCGCTGTCTGGTGGCGCAGAATCACGGGCTCGAGGAAGCGCTCGATCATAAGCTGATGGAGCTCGCCAAAAACGCAATCGAGACGGGCGAGCCAGTCGCCTTCAGTCTTCCGATTCGGAACGTGCATCGCACGGTGGGCGCCATGCTGAGCGGGGAAGTCACGAGGCGATACGGATCGAAGGGCTTGCCCGATGACACGATCCGCATCTCCTTTAACGGTTCGGCCGGCCAGAGTTTCGGAGCCTTTCTTGCAAAAGGAATCACACTGACTCTGGAAGGCGATGCCAATGACTATGTCGGCAAAGGGCTCTCGGGCGGCAAACTAATTGTATATCCGCCGCGAGACGCCAGTTTTCCTCCGGAAGAAAACATTCTGATCGGCAATACCGTGCTCTATGGGGCGACCAGTGGCGAAGCCTATTTCAATGGCATGGCTGGCGAGCGCTTTGCAGTGCGCAACTCAGGCGCTGTAGCTGTGGTGGAAGGCGTGGGCGACCATGGCTGCGAATACATGACCAATGGAACCGTAGTGGTTCTGGGCCGCACAGGCCGCAATTTCGCAGCAGGCATGAGCGGCGGCATCGCGTATGTTTTCGATCCCACAGGCGAGTTTGTGCGCGTGCGTTGCAACCGGGCGGGCGTGGATCTCGAGCCGCTGTTTGAGCGCGAAGACATTTTGCTGCTTGAAACCCTGATCCGCAAGCACGTCGCCTACACCGACAGTCCTCTTGGAAAACGCATTCTGGCGGACTGGAGTCAGATGCTACGGCATTTTGTGAAAGTATTTCCGCATGAATACAAACGAGTTCTGAGTGCAGCCGCAGCGGCTGAGCGCACTTCTGCAAACGCCATCACAGCTCACTCAGAACCGGTTTTGGCAGTTCGGGAACGCGTGAGGTAGCTTTGGGCAAAATCACGGGATTTCTGGAATATACACGCGAAGGGCCGCCACGCCGTCCTGTTTTCGAGCGCATCAACGACTGGTTTGAGGTCTATCGGGATCTCCCAACCGAGAAGGCGCAGCAGCAGGCCGCGCGCTGCATGGACTGTGGCGTGCCTTTTTGCCATACTGGCTGCCCGGTCAACAATTTCATTCCGGATTGGAATGATCTCGTCTATAAAGGTCGCTGGCGGGAGGCGCTGCGCATGCTGCACGCCACCAATAATTTCCCTGAGTTTACGGGGCGCATCTGTCCGGCCCCTTGTGAAGCAGCATGCGTGCTGGGCATCAATGATGATCCTGTCACGATTAAAGCGATTGAACAGCACATCATTGACCGTGGCTTTGAGGAAGGATGGGTGGAACCGGAGCCGCCGCGGCGCCGTACGGGCAAACGGGTTGCGATCATTGGATCCGGTCCGGCAGGTCTGGCCGCAGCACAACAACTCAACCGGGCGGGCCATTCGGTAACGGTTTTTGAAAAGCACGACCGGATTGGCGGGCTTCTGCGCTACGGCATTCCGGATTTCAAGCTGCAAAAATACGTGGTCGATCGCCGGCTGGCGCAACTGGTTGCCGAGGGAGTGGAGTTTCGCACGGGGATCAACGTGGGAGTCGACCTCCCTGGCGAAGATTTGATGCATCGCTTTGATGCTGCCCTGATCGCCATCGGAGCCGAGAAGCATCGCGATCTCTTGATTCCGGGTCGGGAACTGAAGGGCATCCACTTTGCGATGGATTATTTGACCCAGCAGAACCGGCGCGTGGCGGGTGACCGGTTCCGTCCGGAAGAGGAGATCGTGGCCACCGGCAAGCGCGTGGTCATCATCGGCGGGGGCGATACCGGCGCAGACTGTCTTGGCACGGCGCATCGCCAGAAGGCCATTTCCGTTCATCAGTTGCAAATACACCCGATGCCGCCTGAGCGGCGCCATGAGAGTACGCCCTGGCCGCTCTGGCCGCTGCAGTTGCGTGTAGAGGCGGCGCACGAAGAAGGCGGTGTGCGGGAGTGGAGCGTCCTAACCACCCATTTCAGCGGCGATGAGCAGGGTCATGTCAGAAAGCTGCATTGCGTGCGCGTTGGGCCGAAGCCGACCTTTGAGCGCATTCCGGGAAGCGAGTTCTATCTGGACGCCGATCTGGTGTTAATCGCTATCGGCTTCTCGGGACCCGTGCGCACGGGCTTGCTCGAGCAGTTACCTCTCGAGTTAGATGCGCGCGGCAACGTCAAAACCGACCCGTCTTACATGACCTCGGTCCCGGGAATTTTTGCCGCGGGCGATGCGCATCGTGGGCAGTCCCTGGTGGTTTGGGCGATCGCCGAGGGCCGCCAGGCGGCGTATCATATCGACAAATACCTGATGGGTGAAAGCCAGTTGCCGCTGTAGCGGATCCCGGTTTGACGGATTTGCGAAAATATACGTATCATCCTGTGAGCCGGCTCGCCAGGGCCTATTTGGGTTTCATAGAAAAACGTCTGCTGGGCCTTGCGGCCTGATACCTGATTTGTGGTGAATAAAACAGCTACGACACGGAAGGATTCTAGCCTTCATCTGCCATTTGGACTTACCTTCGAGGACCTTTATGCGCGCGAAGGATTGCTCAAGCTGGACGCGATCTTTCTCGAAGAGATCCGGCAAGCCGCGCCGCAACTGTGGGAGCGGCTTTTGGCAGCTCGCAAAGAACCCCATTCGCTTGCTCCCAAGCAGCATTCTGAATTGATCATCGAGCTGGCGCCTCATCTTGAGGATTTTCTCGCACAGCTTTTCGGTATTGAAGCCGAGCTGCGCCAGTTGCAGGCGCGTCACAACGAGCTGGCGCCGCTGTATTCGGTCAAGCGCCGGTTCGTGCAGCGCAAGGCGCTCACGGGTTATACGGTGGAGCGTGCCAGCGAGATCGATGGCGCTGCGGTTGCTGCGCAGCTTGAGACGCTGATGCAGGAGCCGCTCACGGAAATGAGCTTTGCCCGGCATGTCTCGCGATGGCTCGAAGCAGAGGCCGAGCACACGCAGCAACTGCAGCTAGCGGCTCAATATGCCGCCTGGGCGACGCTTTCACCAGAGGGCAAGGCAAAGCACAAAAAAGGCGTGCTGTTTAAGACCCCTCACAAGCTTGATCCTTATCATTTGATTCCCGTTCACCAGGTGGGTGATGGGCTGGTGCGGCTGGAGCTCTCGAGCGAGCACTGGCGACAGCGCGACGGGTTCCAGTTAACCGATCCCGGCATGGACCTCACAGGCGCACTGGATCAGGCCTATTACTGCATCAAATGCCACAACCAGGGCAAGGATAGCTGTTCGACGGGCCTCAAAGAGAAGAACGGCTCGTTTAAATCGAGCGTATTCGGCGTCCCGCTGGCTGGCTGCCCCTTGGATGAAAAAATTTCCGAGATGAATGCGGTCAAGGGGCAAGGCAATCCGATTGGCGCGCTGGCGATTGTCGTCATTGACAATCCCATGTGCGCGGGTACAGGCCACCGGATCTGCAACGATTGCATGAAATCCTGTATCTTTCAGCGGCAAGATCCGGTAGACATCCCGCAGATTGAGACGCGAACTCTCAAAGACGTTCTGGAACTGCCCTGGGGCTTTGAAATTTACAGCTTGCTGACGCGCTGGAATCCGCTGAATTTGGTGCGTCCTTATCCGCGGCCGGCAAGCGGATACAAAGTGCTGGTGGTGGGCCTTGGGCCGGCCGGTTTCACGCTTTCGCATCATTTGTTGAATGACGGTCACACCGTTGTGGCGATCGATGGCCTCAAGATTGAGCCCTTGCCCGAAGATCTCTCCGGAGTGACCGTGCGGGGCGAGCGTGTTCCCTTCCGGCCTTTGCGCGATATTACCGAGATCTATGAGCGGTTGGATGAACGGGTCATGGCCGGATTTGGCGGAGTCGCCGAATACGGCATCACGGTTCGCTGGAACAAGAATTTCTTGAAGATTTTGCGGCTTCTGGTAGAGCGTCGCCGCGAATTCAATATGTATGGCGGCGTGCGCTTCGGCGGCACTTTGACCGTGGACAGCGCCTTCGCCATGGGCTTTGATCACATCGCGCTTTGCATGGGCGCAGGCAGGCCCACGGTGATTCCGATGAAGAACGGACTGGTGCGCGGCGTGCGGCAGGCGTCGGATTTTCTGATGGCGCTTCAGCTCACCGGCGCCGCCAAACAAGACTCGCTGGCTAATCTGCAAATCCGCATGCCGATTGTGGTGATTGGCGGCGGATTGACCGCCATCGATACTGCCACCGAATCGCTCGCCTACTACGTCGTGCAGGTGGAAAAATTCCTTAAGCGCTACGAGCAGTTGGCGGCCGAAATCGGGGAAAGCGAAATACAGTCCCAGTGGACGGGTGAAGAGGCTGAGATTGCGAAGGAATTTCTGGCGCATGCCCGCGCCATTCGTGCCGAGCGAGCTCGAGCCAAAGAGGAGGGACGCGAGCCGCGGCTGATCGAGCTTCTGCAATCCTGGGGCGGTGTGACCATCGCCTATCGGCGGCGGCTGATCGATTCGCCGAGTTACACGCTGAATCATGAAGAAGTCGGCAAGGCGATGGAAGAAGGCGTGCGCTTTGCCGAATGCCTGGTGCCGGAAGAAGTGGAGATTGACTCCTGGGGCAGTGCATCGGCGCTGCGCTGCGAGAAGCTGCAGCACGATCCAGCAAGCGGCAGTTTGGTCTCAACAGGCGAGCGAGTGGTTTTGCCGGCGCGAACCATTCTGGTCGCTGCCGGGACACAGCCGAATACGGTGCTGGCGCGCGAGGATGCTCAGAATTTCAAGCTCGATGGCCGCTTCTTCCAAGCGGTCGATGAGAACGGAGAACCGGTTCGGCCAGTACGCTTGGCCAAGCCTCCCGCCACGCATGTTCTGGTTTCCCTGCGTCCCGATGGGCGTGCGATCAGTTTCTTCGGCGATCTGCATCCGTCGTTTTCAGGCAATGTGGTCAAGGCTATGGGAAGCGCCAAGCGCGGATATCCGGTGCTCTCGCGTATTCTCTCGCGGCGTGCTCCCTCTGAGCCGGATCCAGATACGCTCGTCCGGCGCTTGAACGATGAGCTGCGCCCTGTGGTGCAGGAAGTGGTCCGCCTGACGCCCAATATCGTGGAGATCATCGTGCGAGCTCCGCTAGCGGCACGCGCCTTCCGGCCTGGCCAGTTCTATCGCTTGCAGAATTACGAATCGCTCGCCGCCCGCACCAACGGGACGGTCCTGGCCATGGAAGGCTTGGCGTTAACCGGCGCTTCTGTGGATACCGAGAAAGGCTTGCTCTCCACGATTGTCCTCGAGATGGGCGGTTCCTCAGATCTTTGCGCTCTACTGAAGCCGGGTGAGCCGGTGGTGCTCATGGGACCGACCGGGACGCCTACCGAGACACCAGCCAGAGAAACCGTGTTACTGATCGGTGGAGGCCTGGGCAACGCAGTGTTGTTCTCGATTGGCCAAAAGCTGCGCGAGTCTGGCTCTCGGGTGATCTATTTTGCGGGCTATAAGAAGATCATCGACCGTTACAAAGTTGAGGAGATTGAAAAGGCAGCGGATGTGGTGGTCTGGTGCTGCGACGAGGCGCCTGGATTCACTCCCAACCGCGTGCAGGATAGCGCCTTTGTAGGCAATATCGTCGAGGGTCTGGCCGCCTACGGCCGCGGTGATTTAGGCGAACCGCAGATTCCCCTCAGCTCTGTCGACAGGCTGATCGTGATCGGCTCGGATGGGATGATGCGAGCGGTCCAGCAAGCACGCCACACTGTTCTCCGGCCTTACCTCAAGCCGGATCACCATGCTGTGGCCAGCATTAACTCGCCCATGCAGTGCATGATGAAGGAGATTTGCGCGCAGTGCCTCCAGATGCATCGGGATCCTGTCACGGGCAAAGAGACGGTTGTGTTCTCCTGCTTCAACCAGGATCAGCCGCTCGATCATGTGGAGTTTAGCAGTCTGCGTTCGCGCCTAAGCCAGAACAGTGTTCAGGAAAAACTTACCAAGCTTTGGATTGACCACTGCCTGCGTAGTCTGGGCGTGCGGCCGCAGTATGCGCATGCTGAGGCCTAGCCGGCCTGGTTAGCTGGTCGTGGACTGCTCGTATTGATACGCCACCCGGAACATGGTCGCTTCGTCGAAGTGACGCGCGAAGATTTGCAGGCCAATCGGCAGGTTTTCGCGGGAACGGCCACAAGGCACACTCATACAAGGGACGCCCGCTAAGTCGCCGGTGAGCGTATACACGTCGGATAGGTACATGGAGAGCGGGTCATCGATCTTTTCGCCGATGCGGAAGGCAGGGAAGGGCGAGACGGGAGCCAGAATCGCATCCACCTCACCAAACGCCTGACTGAAATCGCGGGCAATCAGCGTGCGCACCTGCTGTGCTTTGCGATAGTAGGCCTCATAGTAGCCCGCGCTCAGTACGTAGGTGCCGAGCATGATCCGGCGCTTGACCTCTGCTCCAAAGCCGCAGCCGCGCGTATTGCGATACATATCAAACAGCGTGTCGCCTTCCTCGCGTCGCGTGTAGCGGACGCCGTCATAGCGGGCCAGGTTCGAACTGGCTTCGGCGGTGGCGATGATGTAGTAGCACGACAAAGCGTATTTGGTATGCGGCAAGCTGATTTCGCGAATTTCGCCGCCCAGTTTTTCTAACTGCTTCACGGCCGCGTAGATAACATCGCCGACCTCTGCATTCAGCCCTTCAAAATACTCCTTGGGCAGGCCCAGTTTCATGCCTTGCACCGGGTGACGCATGAGCGCGTGGTAATCATCCACCGGCGCAAAGGCTGACGTTGAATCCAAAGGATCTCGCCCCGCAATCGCGGAGAGCACGGTCGCTGCATCTTCCACGTTGCGCGCGAAGGGACCGATGTGATCGAGCGAGCTGGCAAACGCCACCAGCCCGTAACGGGAGACGCGCCCGTAGGTGGGCGTCACACCGACAACTCCGCAAAAGCTGGCTGGCTGCCGGATGGAGCCGCCCGTATCTGAGCCGAGCGCAACCACGGCGGTGCCTTGCGCAACGGCGGCGGCGGACCCGCCACTCGAGCCGCCCGGGACTCGGTCGAGTGCGACCGGATTCCTCACCGGGCCGAAGGCGGAGTTTTCATTCGAAGAACCCATCGCGAACTCATCACAATTAGTCTTGCCAATGATGACGGCGCCTTCCTGCTCCAGGCGGCATACGGCTGTCGCGTCATAAGGCGGCTCGTAGTGCTCCAACATGCGGGAGGCGCATGTGGTCCGAAGACCTTTCGTGACAATCACGTCTTTGATTGCCACGGGCACACCTGCGAGCGAGCCCACATGCTGGCCATTTGCGATTGCCTGATCTATGCGGGCCGCAGCCGCCAGGGCGCGTTCCGGCGAGAAGGTGAGATACGCGTTCGTCCTGGGATTTTCCTGCTGTGCAAACGAGAGTGCAGCCTCGGCCAGCTCGCGCGCCGAAAAATCCTTATGAATCAGCCCCTCGCGGATCTTCTGAATGGTGAGAGAGGGAATGTGCGCAAGGGCGCTCATCGCTCGATCACTCGCGGCACTTTGAAATAGCCGGCTCCGCTGGCAGGTGCGTTGCCCAGTGCTTCTCGGTTGCTCAATGGGGTATGAGGAATATCTTCGCGCAGCGTTGCCGTCTCATCTGCCTCAAAGAGCACTTGCGCCATCGGCTCTACGTTTGAGGTATCGAGTTCATTGAGTTGGTCCATATAGGTGAGAATTTGGCCCAAATCCTGGCTCATCCGATGGATCTCCTCATCTGAAAGCCGCAGGTTCGCTAAATCCGCTACGTAGCGGACATCGTCTTCGCTCAACTTCACACGCTAGCCCTTTTCCGCGAGAGAAGATAGACTTTTCTAAGCACTGGGTCCGCAATGCGGTCTGCTTCATCATTGCCCGCTGATTCGAGAGCACGGGGACGGGGCCCTGGTTCGCGTTGCGGTTGCCGGCGGGGAATGGCTACGCGAAACTCGATATCGTCAATTGAGCTCTGTCCGCCGATCTGCCGCAGACGATTCAGGATTTGTGACCTGAGAGCGAACAACTGAGCCTGCCAGACCGCGTCTTCCACTTCCACGACCAGGGTGGTACGCACCAGCCTGAGACCGCAGGTGTGACTGGCGATGACCCTGCCCACCGCCTGCGGCCAGATGGCACGGAGCAGATCTTCGTCAGAAAACAGCTCGCGCGATGTTTTGTGGCTCTGAATCAGACGAGCAGCACGTTCCATGAGGACCGGGACTTCAGCAGTGTAACACGCCGGGGCGCGGCAAATCACACAGGAGAAGCATCGCTCCTCGTCCCGCTGCGTTTAGTGCTCTGTGGTGGTATTGGTCTTCTTGGGCTTCTCGGTAATCGAGTCCTTCACGCCTTTGCCGACATCTTCTGCAGCATGCGCCGTGCCCTTGCCGATGTCCTTGGCGCCTTCTGCCACGTCTTTGCCAAACGTCTTCGCGCCTTGGCCGACATACCCATGAGCTGTATCTTTTACGAGCGCCTTGCTGCCATGAGCGATATCTTTACCGCCCTGGGTATAGTCATGGCTGGTATCGGCGGCGCGGTGGAACTCTTCGGCGGGCGTAGGCTGCACGCCTAGGCTGTTGAGGGTTTGGTCGTCCATTTTCCCGCTTGCCTGGAGGTGTTCGTGCTTTTGGTAGTTTCGCAGCGCTGCGCGGGTATGCGGACCATAGATGCCGTCAATTGGGCCCGGATCGTAGCCCTTATCCTTCAATGCCTGCTGTACGCTCCGGACCTGCGAGCTCTGCGCTAAAAGCGGTGCAACACTAAAGGATGCCGCTAATAACGCTGTGATCAAACGTTTCATGTTGCTTATCTCTTGAAACTAGACCAAATCTGTAGAGAATCGTTACGCGGCAAGTGTGATCGGGAGCACGTTCCAGTTGAATTCTTCCGAAATCTTGCGCGCGTATTTTAGCCTACTTAGCGACCTTCGAGCGTGAATGCGTAGAGCTTGTTGTTATGCGTCCCAATTCGATAACCGGAGCCCCAGTAGACGGTACCATTCACGATTGCCGGACCATCCACTACAGAGCCTCCGCTAGGAAACTTCCATAAGATTGCCCCAGTTTTCGCGTTGAGGGCATACATGTAGCCACCTGAACCCTGTGAGCCGGCATACACGACACCATTTGCCACGCTGACAGCCCCGAAATCCACAGAGCCGGGTGTAGGATCTGCTGTTTGCCAGACGATCGCTCCTGTACGCGCGTCGAGCGCGCTCCATGAGCCCCAATTAATTGTGATGCCGGAGGGAATGAGTGTAAAGGGGACCTTGCCGCTGTCGGCGACTTCGGCATAGATTCTTTGGCCATCTGTTGCGGTTCCCCATTCGATGCCGCCTAAAGTTCCGGTTCCTGCTGGCCCAACGAAGGTAGTCCACAGGACATGGCCGCCATCCGGATCAAAAGCCCAGTAATCTCCGCTCTTTTGTCCGAATCCCACTAAGTTGGGAAGAAGGTTGGGCCCAGAACCGCCGAGGTCGTAATCTGGTCCCTTTGGAGATGCACAGTTGATGGGGGTTGGGGTGACGTTACAACCTGTGGTCCAGGCGTCATAGTCTTCTACGCCATAGCTCCAGACCACTGAGCCGGTGTGCTGGCGTTGCAAGCGCTTGTGTGCCCAGCGAATCGCGCCGTTGTGTATGTCGAGAGCCAGCGCCGCGTCGAAGTAGTCATCGGCTTCCGTACAATCGGCGTCTGCAATGCCGAGGGCCTGGGCCTCTCCTTCACAAGCTTCAACGCTCGCTGGAACAGTATAGTTGTTTCCGGTGCCGATATACAGCAACCCGCGCTGTGGATCGATCGCCGGCGGTTGCCAGATGGCGCCGCCACTATATTGATCCAGCGCTCCATGATTGTCGGGCATATCATATGTTTTCCAGAGAATCGCACCGGAGCTTGCATCTAATGCGACCACGCTGCCACGAAAGGCACAGCAATGAGTGTAAGCTGACAGGTGCGCCAAGGTCGATTCTTCATTTGAAGAGATGCCCACATAGACCACGCCGTTGTAGACCACTGGCGAGCCCGTGATGATTGCCGCTGGATACGTCTCGACATTCGTAATCCAACGTAATGACCCAGTTTCTCGATCTAGAGCGATGACGTTTGCACCACGGGCGATCGTGTTTCCATTGGAATCGAGAATACCGGTAGGATTCTCGATATCTCCGATAATCAGCTCGTCACCGTACAAAGCTGGGCTGACCCGTGATATGGCCGTGCTAAATCCATCGTATTCTGCGATTCTGTGAGACCAGAGGAGCTGTCCTGTATCTTTGTTGACGGCATATAAGTATCCAGCCCAATCCGGAAAGTAGACTGCATGATCATCCACGGTGGGAGTGGCAGAGATATCTCCAAAAGGTGGACCCGCAGAACTTGTTGCATTGCCGTTGGTCGTGAAAACCCATTTGGGAGCAAGCTTAGCTACATTGTGCGGGCTAATAACATGTTCATCGGGCTGACTTCTTGTGTTGCTTAGGTCATGGCCCATAAAGGGCCAGAAGGGCGAGCGATAATCTTCTTCTGCGCGTAGGACCAAAGTGGTGATACAAAATGCTGCGAGCGTTGCTGCGGTGATCTGCAGCACGAACGTTTGGCGCCTCATGGCTACTCCTTTCGAGGCCCCGACTTTGCCGGGATGACCGAAATAAAGTGGTCAAAAGAGCAGCCTGCTTTGCGGCTGAGATGAGCACCCCTTGCTGATCAGCTCGGCAAACTCAAGCTTTCTCCACGGCGTGCCAATCCGTCACCCGCTCATCGGGCGATGTGCGACCCCTAAAAAACGCTAAAAAATTAGACGCTTTTTATGGATCGAGCCGTTTCAGAAACCGCTCGAAGCCCAACTCCAAACTTCTTCTTCAAAGTTTCCGCCAAACCTGCTAAAGTTGACAGTAAAAGAGAACAACAGGATCCAGGCGTTTAAATCCGTTAGGTTTGTGCGTATGGGGACCCTGCTAGTGCTGATATACTGGGGGTGAAAAAATCACCTTTGATTAGGGCAAGGGATCTGTTGATCTCTCTTTTCCGTAAGGAGCACCAGCTTGAAGCGCGCCGGATCTGACGATTCCCTACGCTGTTCGTTCTGCCACAAAAGCCAAGATGTCGTCGGCAAACTGATTTCCTCTCCCAGCGATTACCCCCGGGCCTATATCTGTGACGAATGCATTGCCGTTTGCAATTCGATCATCGAGGATGACCGGCAGGAGCAAAATTACGGGGTTTCGATTGGCAAGCTGCCTCGCCCGCTGGAGCTCAAGGAATATCTGGATCAGTACGTGATTGGTCAGGAAGCGACCAAAAAGAAGCTGGCGGTAGCGGTTTACAACCACTACAAACGGATCCAGATGAATAAACAGCGCGGCAGCGATGTCGAGCTTGCCAAGTCAAACATTCTGCTGATTGGGCCTACCGGCACAGGCAAGACCCTCCTGGCGCAGACCTTAGCCCGCATTCTCGATGTTCCGTTTGCGATTGTGGATGCCACCACGCTGACCGAGGCCGGATATGTGGGGGAAGACGTCGAGAATATTATTCTTCGCCTGTTGCAGAACGCTGACTGGGATGTTCAGCGCTCCCAGACAGGCATTATCTATATCGATGAGATTGACAAGATCGGCCGAAAGGACGAAAACCCCTCGATCACCCGGGATGTATCGGGCGAAGGCGTGCAGCAGGCGTTATTGAAGATTCTCGAGGGCACGATCGCCAATGTGCCGCCGCAGGGCGGCCGCAAGCATCCCCACCAGGAATTTACGCCGGTCGACACAACCAACATCTTGTTCATCTGCGGCGGCGCCTTTGTCGGATTAGAGAAGATCATCGCGCGGCGGATCGGCACCAAATCCATCGGTTTTGTGCCGCCTGATGAGCGGGATGGTAATCGTCGTAACACTACCCCAAGACGGGATTTTGACCTGCTGTCTCAGTGCCAGCCCATCGATCTGATCAAATACGGCTTCATTCCGGAGTTTATTGGCCGGCTGCCGGTGACGGCGGTGCTCGAGGACCTCTCCAAGGAGGCTTTGATCCAAATTTTGACGAAGCCGAAGAATGCCATTATCCGGCAATATCAAAAGCTATTTGAGTTTGAAAATGTTAAGCTCAAATTTAGCGACGATGCACTGGAAGCGGTGGCGCAACTGGCATTGGAGCGCAAAGTAGGCGCCCGCGGCTTGCGCATGATCCTGGAAGACTTGATGCTGGATCTGATGTACTATCTGCCGACGTTTAAGAAAGTGCGTGAGTTCATCGTCACCAAAGAAATGGTGCTGTCGCAAAAGATCAATCTTGCCGTGCTCGAAAAGGCGGGTTAGCAGCCGGAGAGGCTGGTCTCGCAACTTTTGAGCCGGTCACCGCTTCTAAAAAAGAGGGGTTCTAGATCATCTTTTCTGCCTTCCGGCCGGAGGCGTCTCAACAGCTTTACACATGATTACAACAAAAGACAGAACGGACACGAAGCGATTACCCATGATGCCGATCCGGGACGTCGTGATCTTTCCGTTCATGATGACCCCGTTTGTGGTCGGCCGCGAATCGAGTGTTCGTGCCTTGGAAGAGGCTCTGATGGGGGACAAGAAGATCTTTCTTGCCACCCAGCACGATGCCTCCGTAGATGAGCCCCGGCCAGAGGAGATTTACTCGGTCGGCACCATTGCCAACATTGTTCAGAGTCTGAAGCAGCCGGATGGAAACATCAAGGTGCTGGTCGAGGGCGTCGAGCGCGGCAAAATTCTCTCGGTGACTGAGGAAGAGGGTTATTTCCGCGCGGTGGTCCGTACGACGACATACAAAGTCGAGCCAGGACCGCAATTGGATGCGCTCGTCAGCCGTGTCACCAGCCTTTTTGAGCAGTACGTAAAGCTGAGCCAGAACCTGAACTACGAAACCATGATCGCCACCATCCGGGCGGATGAGCCTGGCAAGCTGGCCGACACGGTGGGTGCGAATCTGCAACTGACGATCGAGGAGAAGCAAGAGCTGCTCGAAATCTTCGATCCGATCGACCGCCTTACGCGAGTTGCGGATCTTTTGGATATCGAGATCGAGAAGCTGAACGTCGACCGCACGATCCAAGGCCGTGTCAAGCGGCAAATGGAGCGCGCCCAGAAAGAGTACTATCTCAACGAGAAGATCAAGGCGATTCAAAAGGAGCTGGGGCGCAGCGAAAAGAGTGAGTTCGACGAGCTGAAGAAGAAGATCGAACTCGCCGGCATGACCAAGGACGCCTATGAGAAGGCGATGGCCGAGCTGAAGCGGCTCGAAAGCATGCCTCCCATGTCGGCGGAGTCGACCGTTTCCCGGAATTATCTGGACTGGCTGCTCGCGGTTCCCTGGAAGAAGCGGACGAAGGAGATTCGCGACCTGCGTTATGCTCGCGAGGTCCTCGAAAACGACCATTACGGGCTCGAAAAGATCAAGGAGCGGATTTTAGAGTTTTTAGCCGTCCGGCATCTGGTGCAGAATCCCAAAGGCTCCATTCTTTGCTTTGTCGGTCCGCCGGGCGTGGGCAAGACCTCTCTCGGTATGTCGATCGCCAAGGCCACGGGACGCAAATTTGTACGTTTGTCGCTGGGCGGCGTGCGCGATGAAGCCGAGATCCGGGGCCATCGCCGTACCTATATTGGAGCTTTGCCTGGGCAGCTCATTCAGATGATGAAGAAAGCGGGCACGAAGAACCCGATCATCATGCTGGATGAGATCGACAAAATGTCCATGGATTTCCGCGGTGATCCTTCGGCCGCGCTGTTGGAAGTATTGGATCCAGAACAAAACTACATGTTCATGGATCACTATCTGGATGTCGAATATGACCTGAGCCAGGTCTTCTTCATCGCGACGGCTAACGTCCTTCATACCATCCCACCTGCCTTGCAGGACCGGATGGAGGTGATCCGTCTTTCGGGCTACACGGAAATGGAAAAGCTCGAAATTGCCAAGCGTTTCCTGGTTCCCAAGCAGCGTAAGGAAACGGGCTTGACGGAAGAGCACGTGGAATTTAAGGATGAAGGCATCCAAAGCCTGATTCAGTTCTACACGCGGGAGGCGGGTGTGCGCAATCTGGAGCGCGAGATCGGGAATCTGTGCCGCAAAGTAGCGCGCAAGGTAGTGGAGGCGCAGTCGGCCCAAAGCGAGCCCGCTCCAGCGTCCGCTGCATCCGGAGAGCCGGAGGTGGTCGAGGAAGCGGCTCCAACCAATGGCGCTCCCAAGAAGGGCAGAAGGAGACCCAAGAAGGAGCAGGCTCCACTGGTGCCGATCGAAAAAGTGGTGATTACGCCGCAAACCGTGACGGAACTGCTTGGGCCTCACCGTTTCCGGGACCTGACCAAGGAGAAGCAGAATGAGGTGGGCGCTACGACCGGATTAGCCTGGACAGAAGTGGGCGGCTCGATTCTGACCACCGAGGCCGCGATAATGGAAGGCCGCGGCAAGATGATGACTACCGGAAAACTGGGGGATGTCATGCAGGAGTCGGCACAGGCGGCGATGAGCTATGTGCGTTCGCGCGCACAGTATCTGGGTCTTCCTAAGGATTTTTACCGGCATCTCGATATACACGTTCATGTGCCGGAAGGCGCGATTCCGAAGGATGGCCCTTCAGCAGGCATCACGATCGCCACAAGCATCTGCAGTGCGCTGACCGGCATTCCGGTGCGTTGCGATGTGGCCATGACAGGTGAGATTACGGTTCGCGGCCGCGTGCTTGGCATCGGCGGTTTGAAGGAAAAGCTTTTAGCTGCTCACCGGCAGGGTATTTTTGAAGTCATCCTGCCCAAAGACAACGAAAAGGATTTGTCGGAGATTCCCGAGAATATTCGAAAAGAAATGAAATTGCACTTCGTCTCCTCCATGGATGAGGTGCTCAAAATCGCCTTAGAGCGGGAGATTGTCGCACTGCCGCTAGCGCCGGCGGCCACCGCGACAGATTTGGCTGTGAGAACAGGCGAAGACCTAACCCACTAAGTAGGTATCCGTTCGGGGCCCCGAAATCGGGATTGCAGTGCCGTGGTGGTAACGGAAGCAGTACCGGAGCTGATCGCGAGTGCAGCCGAGGTATGGCAGTTCCCGCCTGAGCACGGGAAATCGGAGGCGGTTGAGATCGCCTTTTTAGGGCGCAGTAATGTAGGCAAGTCGAGCCTGCTGAATGCGCTCGCCGGGCAGCCCGGACTGGCGTCTACCAGCGCCTCTCCCGGACGCACGCGGCTGATAAACTTCTATCGGATCGACGACAAACTACGCTTTGTCGATCTTCCGGGTTATGGCTATGCACGCGTTCCGCTGGAAGAACGCGGGCGCTGGAAGAAGGTCATTGAGCGCTATCTGCTGGAGCGGCGCAACCTCCAGCTATGTTTTCTGCTCCTCGACGCACGGCGTGGATGGACAGAAAAGGACCTGGAACTGAAAGCATGGCTAGAGTTCCATAACCGTCGATATTTGGTGATTGCGACCAAAATCGACAAATTGAAAAATAACCAATTCAAGACCGGATTGGCAGCGATCCAAAAAGAAATTCCGGATCGCCCGCTAATTCCGTTCTCGGCCTTAGATGGCCGGGGAGTGAGGGAAATTTGGCAAATCATCTCGAAGATCAAGAACAAGCAGTAAACCCCGCGGCTGTCACCGAAGGCAAGCCCACTGCGAAGATAGAGCAAGCAAATAAGGCAGAACCAGCGAATGGCGAAGGCGGCGCTGCTGCTGCGGATGCCGTCGAGGCAAAGCCGGAGGCGAGCGAAACCAAGCCCGCCGAGCAGCGAGCCGAACGGCCTGCCAGAACCAGGAGCACCAGCGGCAATGGCCGGGGTGCGGAAGCCAAGCAGGCGGCCGAGGCAAAGACCGAGACGGCACGCAAAACCAATAATGATGCGGGTGCCGAAAACGGCTCTGCTGCTACCACTGTGGCAGGTGTGCCCGCTGGCCAGCAGCCAGGCGAGGCTTCCGCGCAGCAGCAACGCCGGGGAAGACACGCTATCGGCAACACCGGTGCGCAAGGACAGCGCAACGGGACCACTACGCTCGATCTCGTCGAGCTGAAGGACATGAGCATCGTCGCGCTCAACCAGATTGCAAAAGATCTGGGTGTGCAGGGCGCGGCCGGGCTGCGAAAGCAGGAGCTGATCTTTAAGATTCTCCAGACACAAGCGGAAAAGAGCGGACTGATCTTTTCCGAAGGCGTGCTGGAGTGCCTGCCCGACGGCTTCGGCTTCTTGCGTGCCCCTGAATACAACTATCTGCCGGGTCCGGACGATGTCTATGTTTCGCCGTCGCAGATTCGCCGTTTCGACCTGCGCACGGGTGACACAGTTTCGGGCCAGATTCGCCCGCCAAAAGAGGGCGAGCGATACTTTGCGCTCATTAAAGTTGACGCAATTAATTTCGAACCGCCCGAAGAAGCACGCAACAAAATCTTCTTCGACAATCTGACGCCGCTGTATCCCAACCAGCGGCTCAAGATGGAGACCACAAAAGATAATCTCTCCGGGCGCGTGATGGATCTGCTCACGCCAATTGGCAAAGGCCAGCGTGGGCTGATTGTGGCTCCGCCGCGCACCGGAAAGACGATGCTCTTGCAGAGCATTGCCAACTCGATCACGACGAATCATCCGGAAGTCGATCTGATTGTCTTGCTGATCGATGAGCGGCCCGAAGAGGTCACCGACATGCAGCGCTCGGTGCGCGGTGAAGTGATCAGCTCGACATTCGATGAACCGGCGTCCCGGCACGTGCAGGTAGCCGAGATGGTAATCGAAAAGGCCAAGCGTCTGGTGGAACACCGGCGTGATGTGGTCATTCTGCTCGATTCCATTACGCGGCTGGCGCGCGCGTATAACACGGTGGTGCCGCCTTCTGGAAAGGTGCTGTCCGGCGGTGTGGACTCGAACGCGCTCCAGCGGCCAAAGCGTTTCTTCGGCGCTGCGCGCAACATCGAAGAGGGTGGCTCGCTGACCATTGTTGCCACGGCTCTGATTGACACGGGGAGCCGCATGGATGATGTGATCTTTGAGGAATTCAAAGGCACCGGCAACATGGAAATTCATTTGGACCGCAAGCTGGTAGACAAGCGCGTATTCCCAGCCATTGACATCAACAAGAGCGGCACGCGCAAGGAAGAGCTGCTCATGCCGCGCGAGGAACTGAATCGCGTCTACGTCTTGCGGAAAGTGCTCAACCCGCTTTCGCCAGTGGAAGCCATGGAGCTTCTCCTCGACAAGCTGAGCAAGACACGCAACAATGCCGAGTTCCTGGCTGCTATGAGCGCCTGAGCGTTTCGAGAGAATCGCTAACTTGCGCCATGGGCCGGATTCGCATCCTCTCCGACAATGTCGCAAATAAGATTGCGGCGGGAGAGGTGGTGGAACGGCCCGCCTCGGTCGTAAAGGAGCTGCTGGAGAATGCACTCGATTCCGGGGCAACGGAGATCCGCATTGACGCAGAACATGCAGGCCGCCGCCTCATTCGCATTCAGGATGACGGCTGCGGCATGCTGCGAGATGATGCGCTCCTTGCCTTCGAGCGCCACGCCACCAGCAAGCTGAGCGATGTAAAAGATCTGCTCGCTATCGAAACGCTGGGGTTTCGCGGCGAGGCGTTGCCCTCGATTGCTTCGGTAAGCAGGCTGCTGCTTGAGACGCGGTCTGCGGAAGAGGAAACCGGCACGGCGGTGGAATTCGCCGGCGGAAAGCTGCTGCGCTGTAACGAGATCACACGCCCGCCGGGCACCACGGTTTCCGTGCGGGATCTGTTCTATAACGTTCCAGCGCGAAAGAAATTTCTGCGATCCGATCAAACCGAGCTGGCCCATCTCGGCTCCCTGGTCACGCATTACAGCCTAGGCCATCCCAACAAGCGTTTCGAGCTCTATCACGAAGGTCGCGAGCTTCTCCGGGTCACTCCTGTCGCCACGCTAGAAGAACGCGCCTTCCAGGTCTTTGGATCCGAGATCATGGAAGATCTGGTCCCCTTAGGCTCTAAAACGTTTGAGCTCAAACTGCCCCCGCCCTATGTTCCGCCGGGATCCAGACAGGCTCAAGAATCGGCCTCTCCCGAGACCGCGCACTTCTCGCTCGAGGGACTGATCTCGGGCCCGCATGTTCAAAAATTAAATCGCAACTCCATTTACTTGTTTGTAAACGGCCGCCTGATTCGGGATAAGGTCCTGCTGCACGCCATCACAGCGGCGTATCACAATCTCATGCCGGCCGGCTGCTATCCCTTCGCTCTTTTATTTCTGAATTGTGATGCCTCGGAAGTGGATGTGAATGTACATCCGTCGAAGACCGAGGTTCGCTTCCGCCACAGCGCTGCGGTGCATGACTTTGTGCGCGATGCGATTCGCAACACGCTGATGGAAAGCAGGCCGGTATCGAGCATACCGGCGCCCCGATCTCCGGAGCCCATTCTCTCGCCCAAACAGATCCAAACGCCGCAGCGTGCAGCCGAGCTGCCGTTTTCTGAATTTACGGCGAGCCTGGAGCGATTTGTTACTGAACCGGAAGAACCGGCTGAGGCGTTCACCGCTCCGCCCGCAGACGATCTTCCGGAGATTCGCGTTTCTGCAGCTTCGCTCCCTGTCTCGGCTTCTTTGTCTGGTCCCGCGCCCGAACGGAATCTTTCCATCCCCGTGCGCCGGGTTCCCGATACACACGGAGCCCTGGATCATCTGGCCGATCGCCTGGATCTTGCCGACAGCTTCCATGCGCTGCGCGATCTGAGGCCGCTTGGCCAGATCCATGACAGCTTTATCATCGCGGCTGGACGTGATGGACTGTGGATCATTGATCAACACGTAGCCCATGAGCGCGTTTTGTTTGAGCAAGTCGCGCGCAGGCGCGCCGCAGGCAGTCTGGAGATGCAGCGGCTTCTGATGCCCTTAGTGCTGCATCTGAGTCCCGCGCAGCAGCTTGAATATGCGCGCATTGCAGACGAATTGAATGCCCACGGCTTCGAGACGGAACCATTCGGCCACCGGACCATCGCGATCAAGGCCGCTCCTGCCGAAATCGGTGCGGCGGATATCGAGAAAATTGTATTTGAGATTCTCGATATCGCCGAGGCGGAACTGCGCTCCGCCTCACTCGAAGATGTGCGGCGCTGTGTGTGCGCCACGATCGCGTGCCGCGCGGCTATCAAAGTGAACACCAGGCTCGATCCCCAGAAGATCGAGTGGCTTTTGCGCGCGCTCGCCTCCTGTGAGCATCCCATGACCTGCCCGCACGGGCGGCCCATTGCGCTGCGCTACAGCACGAAGGACATTTTGAAAGGCTTCCACAGAATCTAGAGCTGGCTTGGGGCGGTTATTCCCACTCGATCGTGCCAGGCGGTTTGTGGGTTAGATCGTAAAAGACAGCGGCCAGCTCCGGCAATGCGAGAAGACGTTCGGTAAGCTGCCGCAAAGCACTCTCAGGCATTAATACTGCGTCTGCTGTCATGCCGTCTACAGAGCGGACCGGCCGCAGCACAACGGATTCCGGATGTCCCTCGACGCCCAGCGGAATCAGCACCACGGGAAACTGCCAGATCTGGTCTTCGAATCCGGTTTCTGCGCTAAACTCTCGCACGATGGCATCGGCTTCACGCAGAAGGTTGAGCCTTTCTCTGGTTACGGTTGCCGTAAAGGCCTGCAGGGCGCTGAGTGGCGCTTTGGCGCCGCACACGGCAACTACGCGGTTCACGTCCGAGCGGCGGTTGATCAACTCGGGAGCGGTCTGGCTCACCTGATGCGGAGCGGGCGGTGAGTCAAGCGCCAGCACATAGCGATAGCTCCGGGAATCCCCTTGTACGCCCACAGAACGGATGGGCAGCAAAAAACCGGCTGAATCCTGCCGGACAGGCGCCCGGTGCTCTCCGCACAGACAGCGAATCGCAAGACCGGGACCCGGGAAGGGATGCCGCTCCAAAAATTTCTCCGGAATGCCGATTTCGCGGCCGATCTCGCGTACTTCGTCTTTATAGAAAGCGGTCAGCGGCTCGATGACTCGATGCGAGCGGATGAGTGCCTGAATGCCCTGCACACGGTTATGGTGGGTTTTGATGACATCTGCGCGGGCGCTTCCGCCGGATTCAATTGTGTCCGGATAGATCGTTCCCTGGCCGAGAAGCCACTGCGCGTCCAGGAAATGCTCGGTCGCCAGAATGCGTTCCTGCACCTTCACAAATTGCTCGCCAATGGCGCGGCGTTTGCTTTCTGGATCCTGCAGTCCGGCAAGAGCGGCGAGAAATTCCTCCTCGGCAGACTCGACGAGGAAGCGTCGGGCCCCGAGTTTGCGAAAGATGTTGCGGACAAACTCCGTTTCTCCTTTGCGCATGAAGCCTGTATCGACGTAAATGCCGTAGACCCGATCGGGTCCGAGGGCACGCAGACAGAGCGTATACGCTACCGTGGAATCGACGCCGCCGCTGACAAAAAAGAACACATTGCGATTGCCGGCGAAAGCCCGGATCTCTTCTTCAATCAAAGGAACTCGCTGCGAAAGGTCCCAGTCTTTTTGGGCTCCGCACACGCCGAAAACAAAGTTTTTCAGTATGCTCATGCCGGCGTGAGTGTGGACCACCTCGGGATGAAACTGCAGTCCGAAGAGCCTCCCATCCATGCTGGACATCGCCGCGATGCCTGACGCATCCGTTGTGGCCGTAATCCGGAAGCCTTCCGGAGGCGTCACCACCGCGTCGCGATGGCTCATCCAGATCTGGGTATGCGCCAAGCCCCGCCACAGTGGATCTTCGCAAGTGACGCGAAGGTGTGCGATCCCATATTCGCCTTGCTCGCCTTTTTCTACGCGACCGCCGAGATGGTGCGCCATGAGCTGGTGCCCGTAGCAGATTCCCAGAATGGGGATCCCGGCTCTGAGAATACGCGGATCGATCTGCGGTGATCCGGGTTCGTATACGCTGGCGGGTCCGCCAGAGATGATCAAGCCTTTGCGCGTTTGTAGCTGTTCGACTGGTGTGTCACTGGGTTGAACGTCCGCGTACACGCCCAGTTCGCGAATGCGGCGGGCAATCAGATGCGTATACTGGCCGCCTGTGTCGAGCACCGAAATTTGTGGCTCGCGGACAACTGCGGCTGTGAGCTGGCCGCTAGGATGGAAAAGCGTAGTGTGTAAGCTCAATGCAGGCTGGCGCGCTGCTTTTCAAAACGCGCTTTCGATTCTGCCAACAGGTGTGCCGCCTTAGGCAAGGCCTCGACCGCAGCAGTAATCTCCGGGTCTTGTTGAATCGCGACCTTCTGCGAGTCGTCATAGCCAAATGCCGTAATGTACATTTGCACGCGAAGCTGATCCCGCAGCCAGGCATGATCGCGCGCCCAGTCAGCTTCGGTAAACTCCACGTTTTGCTTCAGCAGATAATCGTGAAACTCATCCAGCACCTGTTCGCTGGGGACCCAGTCCTGCGGCAGATTCTTGCTGTGATTTGAGAAATAGTAGGCAGAAAACTCGAGGAATGCGCGCTTGCGCTCGAGGTTCATCTGAAATCCGTCGAGCTTCGGCTCCTGATACTTTTCATCCGGTGTGATGCCGCCGCCGCCATAGACGGTGCGCCCGAGGTCGGTTTGTTTGACGTCATTCGTATTGTGGTTATCCGTGCGCTTGCCGTAATAGTAATCGAGGAACGAGATATTCGAGTAGTTGCGCTGGATGAGGCGGCCGCTCGGTGTGTAATAGTGCTGCGTGGTCAGCAGTAGCCCGGTATTGTCGTATAGCTGATAAACGGTCTGCACCAGACCCTTTCCGAACGTCGTATCTCCCAAAATCCAGGCGCGATCGTGGTCCTGCAGGGCGCCGGAGACAATCTCGGCCGCTGAAGCAGAATATCGGTCTACCACCACCACGATGGGATAATTTTCACCATACTGGCTGCCTCGCGCGAGATACGGCTTCTCTGCGTATGCGCGCCCTTTATGAGACACCACCACCTGGCCGCGATCCAGCCAGTGGCCGGCCACAGAAACGGCCTGCTGCAGCAAGCCGCCGGGATTCTGGCGCAGATCGAGAATGAGTCCCTTGATGTTCTGTTCGCCAAGTTTTTTGAGATCGTCGTCCACCTCTTTGCCGGTTGTCTCTGTGAACGACTCGATGCGCATGTAGGCGATGCCGGGCTTCAGCCAAAAGGCGTTCACGCTGTTTCTGCGGATCTCATCGCGAATCATGGTAAAGGTGAGCGGTTTGGCTACACCTTCGCGGCTGACGACCACCTCAACTTTGGTGCCCTTGGGCCCTTTGAGCATGTCGGCCACCTCCGTGGTCGTCAGATTGTCCACGCGCTTCCCGTTGACTTCGACAATCAGATCGCCCGGCTGCAAACCGGCCTTAAAGGCGGGGGAGCCGCCAAAGGGATACATCACCATGGGTTTGCCGGTACGGGGCTCGGGGCCAATGTACATGCCGATGCCGTAGTACATCCCATGCTGCTCTTCGCGCATGGCGCCGAATTCCTCAGGGTCTAAAAAGTTCGAGTGAGGGTCAAGCGTGCGCAGCATGCCCGGAATCGCGCCTTTGTAAAGCGCCTTGTCGGGCGAGAGCTTGTCGGCGTAATTCTGCTCGACGATATCGTAGACCTTGGTGAAAGCCTCCAGGCTGCTCTTCAGGTCTCCATCGGATGGACCTAACAGGCTCTCTTGCGCGGCGGCTGAGACCGGCCGGACGCCTGGGCCGAACAGTTCACCGAGAAGGGCGCAGAGGCCTAAAAAAAGAGGAATAAAGAGAAGAAACCGCCGCTCGGACGACAAGGAAACCTCCAGAGGTTCTTGTTTTCAGTATAGACGGCACCGCGCCAAGGCTTTCGTGCGGATCCCGGGAAATTTCGGGAATAAACCAGGAACCATTCCCTCAAAGCACCGGCTCAGCAATATGGCTGCATCATACGGCAGCCTTGATGCGTTTTGCCAGAGCCGCTTCGCTGCGGTTAGTCTTGCGGGGCACTTCTTCGAGACGTTTCACCTGATCGCTGATCGAGACCAAAAACATGGGCTGGCGCGCGTTTTTCAGCATGTCGATGATGCGATCCTGTTCTTCCTCCAAATAAATTGATTTGCCGTCCGTGAGCAGGTGGAGTTTGGAGTCGGCAGCCAGCACGTCGGCGAGGCGGCGTCCCATCTCGCGCTGCAAAAAGCGCAGAACACGCCGGATCTTTTGCAACGAGAAGCCTTTGCGGCGCAACTCGGCGATTACTGTAATCTCGACCACCTCCTCAGGCAAATAGATGCGCTTGTGGCTCTCGTGGCGCGGCGATACGACTTTCCGCTCGTCCCACCATTGAAGCTGCCGCAGGCTCACTTGAGCGATCCTTGCGACATCCGAGCTGGTATAGGTTCGCTGCCCCTGGTAGAAATCAGGACGCACCTTCCGTGTTTTGAACATAATGCCCCGCTTCCGTTTTATGAAATCGAGTGCTCCTCAGATTGTACTAGAATTCCCGAGCGAGTCAAGCAAGGTGCAACAGTGACGTTTCCCTATCCTCCGCCGACGAATTCTACAATCTCAATCTGAGAGCCTTCTCGCACGATTGTGGTGGGCCAATCTCGCTTGCGGAGAACATTCCGGTCCAGCTCCACCGCCACCCGCTCGGAGGCGATTCCCAATCTCTCGAGCAGCTCTGCGATGGATTCGCCGTGTGGCGCCTGCTGGCGCTCGCCATTTACATAAATGTCGATCAGTTCGGTTTCCTGCATGCTTTCAGAACTGGGGCTCTGCGGCTCATTATATGTGAATTTCGCTAGTTGCTACTCTGGTATCTGATAAAGCTATCGGGTTAAGAAGATGCCCAGTTCTTACGCCGACTCCTGGTTTCCGATCCTGATTCAAATCCTGATTGCAATTGCGGTTGCGGGTGGCATGATCGGAGCCTCCGCGATTCTGGGCCGGCGTGTGCCAGACGCGGCAAAATATACCCCGTATGAATCCGGCATGAAGCCCGTCGGCACGGCCCGCGAGCGCTTTTCCGTGAAGTTTTATCTGGTGGCGATGGTGTTCATTCTCTTCGATATTGAAGCCATCTTTCTCTATCCCTGGGCCACCGTTTACCGCGCTCTGGGGCTCTTTGCCTTTTGGGAGATGCTGCTATTTATCGGCTTGATTCTGGGAGGGTTTTTCTACATCTATAAGAAGGGTGTGTTGAACTGGTCCATCGAGCGAGCAGAACGTGAAGAAGCCCGGAGGGGGAAGCGTGCTGCCTGAATCTGTTGCGCAACACCCCGATGCTCTGGCGATTGAAAGTGAGCTTCCGGACGCAATTGTGGGCGCAAAGACCGAGCGCGACGAAGTCGTTTTCACGGTTGCACCGGAACACATCGTCAGAATCTGCCGCGTTCTCAAACAACAGTGCGGCTATGAGCAGTTAAGCGGCATCACAGGCGTCGATTGGTGGCCGCATGAGCCTCGCTTTGAAGTCGTCTACTTCCTGCGCTCCTACAGCCGGAAGACACGGCTGCGTCTGGTCGCCCGGCTGGCTGAGAATGAGCAGATCGATTCGGTGACCTTGGTCTGGCGCGGAGCCAATTGGTATGAGCGCGAAGTCTTCGACATGTTTGGCATTGTTTTTCGCAATCATCCAAACCTCGAGCGCATTCTGATGCCGGCCGATTGGGAAGGTTTCCCCCTGCGAAAGGATTATCCCGTGCACGGTCACAAGTACTCTTACGCGGAGGAGAGCGGAATGATCGGCGGCATCGAGACCACGTTGCACACTGGTAGTTAGAGACATGAGAGAAGGCGAAGCGCACGTTGCATTGCCCGATGCCGAGCACGAGCTCGAAACCCCAGATCCATCCGGCATTCCTCCTCTTGAGACTGAAACGACGCGCCGCATGGTGCTCAACATGGGGCCGCAGCACCCCTCCACGCATGGCGTTCTGCGCGTCATTCTTGAGCTGGACGGGGAGACCATTGTCAGCGCCCGTCCCGATATCGGGTATTTGCATACCGGAATCGAGAAGGAATGTGAGGTCAAAAAGTACCAGCAGGTAGTTACCCTCACAGACCGCGTCGATTACCTTTCGAATCTATCCAACAACTTCTGCTATGCCCTGGCGGTGGAACGTCTGCTTGGCCTGGAAATTCCACCCATGGCGCAATGGATGCGCATCCTGCTGGTCGAGCTGACCCGCCTGGCCAGCCATCTCATCTGGCTGGGGACCACTGCGCTCGACATCGGCGCTATGACGGTCTACTTCTACTGCTTCCGCGAGCGCGAAGAGATCATGAAGGTCTTTGAAATGTTCTCCGGGCAGAGAATGATGACCAGCTACATTCGTCCGGGCGGGCTGGCTCTAGAGCCGCCGCGCGGCTGGGACAAAGCGGTGCGCCGGGTGGTGGGCCGCCTGGAGCGGGGCATTGAGGAGTATGCCGAGCTGCTCAGCGCCAATCCGATCTGGATTAACCGCACCAAGGGCATCGGTTCGCTGCCGCTCGATCTCATGCTCGAGCTGGGTGTGACTGGTCCCATGCTGCGCGCTGCCGGGATGCCGGTGGATGTGCGCAAGGACTTTCCCCATTCCGGATACGAACACTTTGATTTTGAAATCCCCACGCGCACCGAAAATGATTGCTATGCGCGTTATGAGGTGCGCATGGAGGAGATGCGGCAAAGCCTGCGCATCGTCAAACAGGCGCTCGAGGGGATGCCTTCCGGACCTTGGCGCGCGGATGCGCCGCAAGTGCTCCTGCCTGACCGCGAGAAGATGAAGACCCAAATGGAAGCCCTCATCTATCACTTCAAGATCGTCACTGAGGGGTATCGCGTTCCGGCCGGGGCCACTTTTGCGGTAGTCGAATCGCCGCGCGGAGAGCTGGGCTACTACGTCGTCAGTGACGGTACGGCGCGCCCGCACCGGGTCTATATGCGCACGCCCAGCTTTGCCAACGTGCAGGCGCTTGGCGCCATGCTCGAGGGCGCTATGATTGCGGATGCCATTGCCATCATCGCAAGCACGGATTTCGTGCTGGGAGATGTCGATCGATAGCCGTATGACCTTTTCGCCCGCTCTCGAAGAACGATTTGCGAAATTACTCAACAGTTATCCTCCCGGCCGCCGTCAATCGGCCGTGGTTCCCATGCTTCTCTACGCACAGGATGAAGTGGGCTGTGTGACGCAGGAGGTGGTCGAAGAGGTGGCCCGCCGCTGTGGTGTGACGCCTCTGCACGTGGATGAAGTCATCGGTTACTACTCGATGCTGCATCGCAAGCCGCTGGGCAAATACCACGTTCAGGTGTGCACCAATATCGCCTGTCAGGTGAGAGGCGGCGAAGATCTCTACCGGCACGCGAGCAGCGTGCTCGGCATCGGCAACCGGCAGGTAACGCCCGACGGTCTGATTTCGCTTGAAGAAGTGGAGTGCATCGGCGCTTGCTGCTGGGCCCCGGCGATTCAAATCAATTATGATTTCCACCATTTCGTGACGCCGGAGCGCTTTGACCAGTTAATACAATCTCTGCGCGACGGCTCTTATGAGAAGAAAGGTTCGTAGGTTGCGCGATGCGATATAACGAACCCAGTCCGCTTGAAACCCGGATCATTTCCTTCCGCTTCGATCTGCCCAACTCGACTTCGATCGACACCTACTTGGCCCACGATGGCTATGTGGCGATTCGAAAAGCCCTCGAAATGACGCCAGAAGCCATCATCGAAGAGCTGAAAACATCGAATTTAAGAGGCCGTGGCGGCGCCGGCTTTCCCACCGGCATGAAGTGGAGTTTTGTGCCGCGCAATACCGGCAAGCCGAGCTACGTGAT
>Ga0209061_1002022_pt1 | contig 28514 bp, 28 predicted proteins | sample Coa_R1_10_FD_187157 | JGI IMG/M metagenome (GOLD analysis project Ga0209061, IMG submission 187157) | Surface soil microbial communities from Centralia Pennsylvania, which are recovering from an underground coalmine fire - Coalmine... | ecosystem: Environmental > Terrestrial > Soil >... | reverse complement strand
CCAGTAAGATCAGGTTCGGCAACCGTGCGTCAGGAGTGAGCAGATAGCGCAGCGCCTCCACCCCATCGGGTACGGCGACAACTTCGTAGCCCTCCCTGGACAACACTACCTCGACGATTTTGCGCACCGTGATGGAATCATCCACGATCATTACGAGCTTGCTCATGATATAACCAGACTCCTTTCACATGTAGAAAGTGAGGATGCAGCAAGCAAGCACCGTTCTCTCACTTGTTTGCACAAGATACTTGTACCTCGATGTACTTTACTTGATGGTTCTCAACTCTCAAAGAGCATGGATTGCTATTGCATCAAAGTTGCGGTTGTCTTATTACTGGCAGCTTGCATTCACTCATGTTTGTGGATATACTATGTATAGATGATGGTGTGGACAGGAGCAGAGCATGAGCACATTACAATTCTGGTGGTATGCCTACGGGCCATTTCACGCAAAGGACGCAAAGAAAAACTACCCACATCCTGGAGAGGTCGTACAGCACTATCGAGAGCAGATGGGGATGAGTCGTAAAACTCTCGCCTCACTACTTGGTATCAGTGTGTCGCTGGCTTGCCGGATGGAGAAAGAGAATGTCGGCCTTGATTCGATTACACGGTGCCGGACGCTCATTGCCTTGCTTCATATCCCCGCTTTCCTTCTTGAGCTAGATTCATTGTCTCATTCTCAAGAAAAGGGGATTGTTTGGTGGCAAGAGGAAGGCTATCCGCCATTTGCGGCCGGAGACGATGGCTACCCACTGGTTGGGGAGGTCCTCAAGTACTATCGGACATGCAAATTGCGACAAGTACAGCACAGGAAAGGAAATGGTACTGGCTCAGGAGAAGAACAATGGACACAATATGGGTTGGCGGTAGCCCTGAGCGTATCAGAATTTACCGTAAGAAAAATGGAAAACTATCACAAGGGACTCGACTCGATCACCAGGCGTCAAGCATTGTCATTCTTCCTGAATATTCCGCCAGTCCTGCTGGGGCTTGACTCGCTGACTCACGAACCTCTAGTCAAACAGGATTCTCACCCCACTGTGCGTTCCGCCACGCCCAAAGTTATCACTTTGGAGAAAGATATCTTTTCTAAGTATCGTAAGATCCAGGAGGGTTTGTGGGCAGAACACTTTACTTATCATGGCAAAGATGCCGTAGGGAAAGCGCTGCGAGAACTTAAACAATTTCACGATCTTATATCTCTCACCAAAGGAGAGCAGCAACACAAGATCATTGAGCTGCAAAGTCTCTCACGCCAGTTCATTGCGGCTGTCGCATTAGAAGAACGACACTTTGATACGCTCTTTCTCTATGAAGATCAGGCGGTTGCTGAAGCAAGAGAGATACACAATGAAGAATTATTGGCTGCCGCCTTACTTCGACGGAGTATGGCCCACTATGGTAGGGGGAACTTGAGTGCAGCACTGCATGATATTGATGAAGCTACTGCCATTTCAGAGGGCGGGCCAGCTCATCTTCGTGGTACTGTGTTACAGAACGCAGGCATGATTCATGCTCATGTGATCCGAGACAATCGTGATATCACGGCTGCGTTTGCATTGTTAGATCAAGCGGGAGCAATTGCACGGGTTGGTCACTTTGGCGAGGATGCCTATTTCCTCAATTTTAGCGTTGGGATGTATCATATCAGGCGTGCTATTGCCTTAATTGCGGTAGGCCGTTCGACTGAGAAGTTACGAAAAGAGGCACTGAAAGAGGCGATTGAGCAACTTGAGCTTGCACAGCAGTGTACTCGCCCAGAAATGACCCGTCGTCGTGCACTGATCCACCTCTTCCGAGCACAGGCGTATTGTGGTCTAGGAGAGTATTGTTTTGCTGTGAAAGAGGCATTGCTGGCTCTTGAGGTCTTTCAACAGATCCATTCAGCAATTAATATCGGCTATATTTTCGATCTGTATACGGAACTTCGAGCCAGCAGCTATGGCAACGCGCCGTTGGTGCTTCGGCTTGGGTGGGAGTTAAGGAAACTCGGAATGCCGAACTAGGATTGTTTGTCCCTCTGGAGAAACATCTACCAGGACTCATTATGAAAAACAGGTGTGAGCAAACAAGCGGAGCGAGTAGAGATCCTTTGCATTCGGCAGATAGATAATAATCTCTTGTGCCCCTGCCTCTTCATAGGAGGCGATCCGTCGCTTAATTGTCTCTGGTGTCCCAATCAGCGCGGTTTCCAGCACCTTCTCTGGAGGGATAGGTCTGCGAAAAGGGGTGGTTTGTGTAAGAGCAAGCGCGGCTTCTTCGGTTTCAGCAATAGCGCACATGAGAAGCACGGTACGCTTGATGCTGCTATAGTCGCGACCACCTGCCTCACAGTGTCTTTTGAGCACCGCAACTTTATGACTCAGTTCGGCTGGCGTCGGATAGTTAAGGTTCCAGGCATCAGCGTACTGAGCCACAAGTTTGAGTGTCACCTGTTCACCAGCACCACCAATGAGCAGAGGAATATGCGGCTGCTGTACTCCTTTCGGCTGGTTAATAGCGCCCTGAACCTGGTAATACTTCCCTGTGAAGGCCGCTTCGTCCTGCGTCCACATAGCCTTAATGATCTGTACAGCTTCACGGAGTTGTTTTAGACGCGTGGAGGTATCGGGGAACGCGTAACCATAGGCTTGATATTCCTGCGCGGACCAGCCTGCGCCGATCCCGACGGTAAGGCGTCCATGACTGAGGACATCCACGGTGCTTGCCATTTTTGCCAGGAGCGCAGGGTTACGATAACTATTGCAGGACACCATCTGTCCAATACGGATATATGTGGTATCACGAGCAAGAGCTGCTGTACTTGTCCAGCATTCAAAGGTAATCTCCTGAGCAGGTACAGGGGTGGTATGGAAGTGGTCAAAGAGCCAGATGGAGTGATAGCCCAGCGCTTCCGCCTCCTGAGCAACACGAGTCATCGTCTCATAGGCTTCAACAGGATTGGAAAAACCAGTCAGGTCAGTACGCCAGCCTTGCGGCACCATGATGCCGAACTGTAGAGCCATAGATGTTCCCCCTTCCGCATATTCATGTTGTAGCGTTATCTCTCTTCAGTAGGCACGATAGCCGAGAACTCTGTCAAGATGCAGCGCAAGAATCTCGGAATATTCCTCGCGTCAACCTCCGTATTTCTTGTGACCTCCATACGTAGTCATGCGGTTGAAGGCAAGGCAGCGGCTTCTCTAAATAGGAGTGGATAATCAAGGTAGAGACTTCTCTGTCTGGTGTTTCACTAAATGGTATCAGTTACGCCTTTCCTCTGCCATTTCTGCCATTTCAGATCCCGTCTAGAGATGATGTACCACAGGGAGACGATCAAAGCATAGAACTCGACGAAGGTCGTGATATAGAATAACATCCATCCGATGGGGGCCAATAGCAGGTAGGGAAGACGACGATGGCTCGCGTCATCGAGCATCTGAACAAAGAAGATGAACGAAACCACCATCAGTCCACTCAGAAAGGCGGAAAAGTCCTGCGTCAGCCAGGAGAAGAGGTAGAGCAAGAGGATAAAAAAAGGCTCACATCCCAGTTGGACATCGCCGAAAACCGCCAAAGGGAGGATCACCCAGGTCAGCAATTTATTGTGCTCTGCCCGGGTGCTGAAAAACAGGGAGCGGTGCTCGCGGAAGGTTTGGAAGCGCCCACGCTTCCATCGCAAGCGCTGCTTCATTAAGCCGGTGATGGTGCTGGCTCCCTCCGTATAGACCACCGCACCGGGCGCGTAGACAATGCGCATCCCGGCCTTCTGAATGCGAACTGACAGATCGATGTCCTCGGTAATATTTTTGGTCGAGTAGCCGCCGATTCTCTCAAACACATCGCGCCGAAAAGCTCCCGCAGCCCCGCCAATGATATAAATAGTATTGAGGATACTATCAGCCTTCTTGAAGTAGAAAGAAAAGAGGTACTCCAGATATTGAAGAGTCCCAATCAGCGTCCGGGTGTTGCCCACCCGGACATTGCCTACAGCCGCCATGACCGTCCAGTCCTGAAAGCAACGCACGAAGGCCGATATGGCGTGAGGATGGACAGCACAATCGGCATCGATAGAAACGAGGATCTCGCCGTGCGAAAGACCGATGGCGGTATTCAAAGCGCTGCCTTTGCCGCCATTGGGCTGATAGTGATAGAGAATCGTGGGTATGGAAGCTACACCCTGCGTCTCCTGTTCATAGCGGGCCACGAAATGGCGCATTATCTCATCTGATCGGTCAGTTGATCCGTCGTTGACCACCACAATCTCCAGGCGAGGATAATCGCTTTCCAATACAGTCTTCACCGTACTCAGCAACCCCACTTCCTCATTCCACGCGGGAATAAGGACTGAAACCAATGGTTCATACAGGAACTGCCTGGTATAGCGTTTTTTCTTGGCGGTTTGTAGTTCATAGAACGGGCAGAATATCATATAGATCGTATATTTAGCAAGGAGGATAGTGGCAAAGCATATAATGATAAGGCGCAAAATTTGCAGTAAAATCGAATTGAGTTGATGGGGGTGCAAGACAATTGGGCTGAGGAAGAGACAAAGCGTTACCACGTATAAAAGCAGATAGACGCCAAGTTTCGACCAGCGAACCGAAGTTCCCTTTCGGTTCTGAAACGAGCGCCTCTTCTTCTGAAATGCGGACTTCATCGTGTTCTCTCTCGCTTGGATGGAAGGGAAGACAAGAACTCCTGCCGTAACGCTTTGAGATAGGCGGTGGTGTCACGGAGATTCGCCAGATGAGGATTTCTGCCTAAAGGAGAAGGGATGTGTGTGCTTGATGTCCGCAGAGCTGCCAGACGTAAAGTCGTAAGCATCTGTGGGAAGCCAAGATGAAAGTGATCCTGCAAGTATCTGCTCGTGATATGGGCGATCAGAATGAGAGTCAGGAGCCAGGAAACGATCACCAATGTGAACAGGTGATTCCAGAGACACCAGGAGAAGAGGGCTTCGAGGATCAATGTGGCACCCAACAGAAAGAAGCTCTTCATGGTCAATAACACTGGATCTCTTCGTTGAGATCGAGACGAGGGAGAATAGGCAGGCATAGTTTCTGCGAGCACAGACGGAGCTGGAGGCGGAGTGACGAACTCATGTGCCATACAAGGAAAAGTGTGACTCCTGTTTATGATCTGTCCTCCAAGCAGGGTGAGTGCCGCTGGTCTATGGGTTAGCTTACTGCTTGCATGACTAGAAGAGCGTTCCGCATCGCTCATGTAGAAAGGGAGCGTCAGATATGGTGGAATCACATAGGATGTTCTTTGCTGTAAACGGTTGGGCTTGAGGTTGATCCAGGTTATGGTAGGCGGAATCACTGCTGGTTGTGGTGTGGTTGGTAGATCGGGCCAACCACATTCATCTGCCCTATGGGACCGCTGCTGAGACGAGAACGATGTCATACTCTATCCTTTCCCTCTAGAACCCCTCAGCTACTTAGATAAGCAAGAGGATATCCGATGATAAGTAGATTTACTTATGCATGTACATCTATTGTCCAAAACGTACAAATGAATAATTGTAACATTACAAAATATTAATAAATATCTTGTGTAAATTTGGGGGAGGAGATCCTGATTTGGCAGACCTTTAGACAGGACTATAGAGATAACAAAACCACCTGTGATGAGAAGCCTAAAGGTGAAAATGGCGATTATGCTTCTATTTGCGTCTACGTCCATGTTTCTTGTGATCTCCATTACTTAGGTGCGCATTGTCTTCGCCCTCCTGTGAGATCCCTCCTGCTCTACAAGTCAATGCGTCGTCAGCAAATACGATTCTCCGACCTGGTAAGCCGTAATGACTTCTCTCTCAGTGAAGCGTGGGAAGGGAGCTATAAGATATTTGGTTCATTCTCTCCAAAATTTCGAAGCACTATATGAGGGTATATATCGTATGCTGTTATGAATCAAAGGTGCTGGCAAGCGGCATGAGTATGTTTTCCTTTATTTCTTAGAACAGAGATCTTGTGTTGAAGAATTTTGAACAACAAAATAATATAGAAGCAGGGAGATAACACAGCAGCCAGCCGGTATTCGCAGCAACCAACCGGCAATTGCCCCCTATCGGGTATGTTATACTTCCTGTGCGATTACTCACATGAAGGAGTTCTTGGTACGGATGCCCACGCAACGAATCGCATGGAAAGAAGCGGCATGGATCTTTGTGCTGAGCCGCCTGGTGATTATCCTCATCACTGTGATCGCTGTGATCCGCTTTCCGCAAGCACGCGAAGCGTTTGCCCGCGATTGCGCTCGTGATCCCTCTTGTTTCCTGTCCTGGTGGCACTGGGATGTCCTGTCCTTTGCTGGCATTGCCCAGAATGGGTATCAGAGCATCCAGAATACGGTGTTCTTCCCGCTCTGGCCTGTCTTGCTTCACGGAGCAGCAGCCCTCTTCGGCGCTTCTCTTGTTGGCTATTATGTGGCGGGCCTCCTGCTCGCCAATCTGTTTTTCTATCTGGCGCTGGTCATCTTCTATCTCTTACTCAGTCAAGACTTTGACCAGGCCGTAGCGCGTAAGGCGCTGTTCTATCTCTGTTTCGCGCCCTACGCACTGTTCTTTTTCGCCGGCTATAGCGAGTCACTTTTCTTATTGCTTTGCCTGGCCGCGTTCTTCTTTTTGCAGCGTGAACGCTACTGGCTTGCGGGCATGAGCGGATTCCTGGCCGCGTTAACTCGTTCTCAGGGCGTCCTCCTCGTCGTTCCGTTCCTGGTGGTCCTGCTCCAACGGTACTGGAGCCAGCGTCAGCATATGACCTGGCGTGATATCCTGCATGCCTGCTCTCCACTGGCGCTCATCCCTCTGGGAGTCGTGGTATATATGCTCTATCTGTGGATTGCCAAAGGCGATCCCCTCGCTTTCAGTACCCAGGAGGCCACATTCTGGCATAGACATCTGACCTTCCCGGTGGTCAGTCTCATTACAGCTTTCAAGACCTTCTTTCACCATGAAGTGTTTGACCTTCGTCTGCTCAATGCTCTGGATCTTGGGTTTACGCTCATTCCGCTGGCGCTTCTCGTTCTGGGGTGGAGGCGCCTTCCGCTCTCCTACAGCCTGTTTGCTCTGGCAATGCTGCTCTTCGATTTGAGTTATCCGCAAGGTATCGTCGAACCTTTGACGGCTGCGCCACGTTATCTCATGGTTATTTTTCCCGTGTTCGTGCTATTGGCGATATGGGGCAAACGGCCCCGTCTTGACCGTCTCATTCTCGTACTCTTCCTTCCGCTCTTTGCCATCAATGTCGTGCTTTTTGTCAGCCACTACTGGGTATCTTGACACGTGGGAAGAGGTATTTTGCATGACTCATACACTATCCAACTATTCTATTTCTCTTTCTCTGGATCTATTCTCATCGCTGGCATTACAGAATACTGAGATGAGATGCATAGAAAAATATGTCACTCCGACTTTGAAGGATGAGACATCATCATCGCTTTTGCATCTTTTCTCTTGTATACTTTGTTCTAGTATTTACAGGCAGGGTATCAGAGAAGACAGGTATAAGATATATGGCTCATTCTTCTTAAAAAATCTGAAGAAAGGTAGGAGTTCTGTGTAAGTTAGAATTGGTATGTTCACCATATGCCATTTGATATAGAAATATATCTGCGTTGTTTCTTTCTTTTGAGAATATATATGTTACAGAACATATGCAAAACGTATCGTTACTTCTGGCTTGATCTGGCTTTTTTAGGCGTGCTAGAGCTGCTTGCGCTTACAAGCCTCCTGCTCGCTCTCTTCCTTACACCGATTGGTGGACTGGTGCGTGGAGGAGAGAGCTATCCCTTTTTCTCGTTCGCAATAGGGGCTGCCACTACGCCGCCCATTTCCCCACCGCAGCTTCTTCCACAACTTTCGCTTTCGGTGAGCGATACGATCACCAGCGTCTTGAGGAGTATCTTTGAATGGCTCGGTCGGCAAGGAAGCCTGCTGGTCTATACCGATCCTGCTGCAACCTATGCCAATCCTTCGGTGACGGAACTCTGGGGTATTGTCCTGGCAATTGCTGATAGCACTATCGGAATATTTATCGTCCTGGCTGGCTATCGTATCCTGCTTGGCGGCTTTAGCGCTCGCTACACGGAGGCACTCGAAGCGCTGCCACGCCTTGTATCAGCCTTTATTGGGGCTAACGTAAGCTTAGTCTTTGCCCGCTTCTGGATTGACCTCAACAATCTGTTATGCGCTCTCATGTTGACTCAGACAGCCAACCATCCTCTCTCGGCATTTTCCATCTTCATTACTGTTGTCGGTCTTAATATCTTTATCCTTCCATTTCTTGCTTTTTTCACCCTGCTATTACTCATTCTCGGAATCCAGATGGTCGTCAGACTGGCACTCATTCTCTTTCTCACCGTTTGCTTACCGGTTTTATTTGTCCTGCTGGCGCATCGCCATACGCAGCGTATCGGACAGGCAGGAATCAGTGCGTATATTGCAGCAGTCATGACACAGGTATTGCAACTGACCTGTCTTACGATAGGGGAAAAGGTGCTTCTCTCTTTTCTGCTTGCCCATCTTGCCCCGGCAACCGCACTGGCCCCGCTGGCGACGCTTCTTGTCGGTATCGGGTTACTCTGGCTTACGCTGCGCATTCCCAGCATGCTACGGCAATGGTCACTCGCGCCCATTGCCGAGAGCGGTCAGGCAGCCCTTTCGCTCATTGTGGTATCGCTTGCACGGATACGCTTTTTCTGAGAAGGAGAAATCGATGGCCGATCCATTTCCGCAACTCACGACGTTTTTGGAGAATCTTCTCCTCTACCTCATTTTCCTGGGCATTATTCTTGCTGGAATCAGCGGTGTCGTCTGCGGGATCTTGTATCTGCCGATCTTCGGATTGAGTGAGCGGCGACGCGAGATCGCGAATGCAGCGCTGCGGGGGACAGTTATCGGCCTGCTGGTTGTGTTACTGGCGCTGCCTGCGCGCGCTGCCCTCCTCCATTTCTTTCCGCTTCCGACGGGCCTGCCGCCTATTCCAGTGATACCGGTGACGACGCCGACAATGGCGCCGGCGAGCACCCCTTCTCCGGGAAGCTAGGAGCGATGTGATGAAGACTGAGAGCAAGCGTGATACGAGCCGCACCGGTTTGAAGCCGGTAGAGGTGCCGCTGCTGCTCAAGCAGCAAGCCCCCGTCCTCTTCGGATTGACAGGTCGCCAGCTCCTTTTCATCACTTGCGGCCTGGCAGCCAGTGTCTCGCTCTGGGAATACTTTTCGCCAGAAGAGCCATCGTTCTTAGCAATCCTGTTGGTGGGCTGTGCCTTTGCCACTCCTACCCTCCTCGCGGGGATAATCGCCTTTGTGACGATGCAGGGCAGGCCGCTAGAGGAGTGGTTCTTTATCTGGCTGGCCTGGCTCCTTACCCCGGAGCGCCTTGCCTCGCGAGAGCAGCTGCTTCGTACTTTCGTGAAGGTCAGGGCGATCCAGGAAGACCTGGTGGCACTCGACCTGGGTGAGCGAGGCTATACATATCAGGCGCTACTCCACATCGAAGGGAAGCATTTTGACTTGCTGAGCGCTCATGAGCAGGCTATGACGATTGAAGCCTTTGGGCAGCTTCTCAACGGCCTATCTTATGCGGTCAGCATCCATATCCGTTTACGCCGCTATACGCCTTTGTCGTCCACGAGTATCCCTCAGCATCTTCCTAAATCATTGAGGCACTGCTATGCGCATTATCTCGCTTTTCTGTCGCAGCTTGTGGCGCAGAAGCAGCCAGTGCGTATCTCCTACTTCCTGACGGTTCCAGCGGACTCTCAGGCAGCCGAGAAGGATGAGGGACGACGCCTTGCCCATGCGAAGAGCCAGATTGCTCACCGTATCTATGAGATCAATCGTCAGCTGGCGCGCGCCGATCTCTCAGCGCGCCAGCTTCGATCCGCTGAACTGCTTTCCTTCTTCCAGGATTTTTTCTTCTCACAGGAAGCAGGAACGATGGAACCCAATATACCGGTCAGCGGAGCGGACCTCCCGGCATTGCTCGCCCCGCGATCTATTTCCATTGCTGCGACCAGGCTAACCGTCGAAGGAAAGCGCACACATGATTACCTCGCCTGCCTTGCACTCACGCAGCTTCCCCGGCGCGTCTACCCAGGATGGCTTCACCATCTTCTGATGATGAACGAGCCGCATCTCGATATGAGTATCCATGTGCAGCCCCATGAGTCGGATCTGATGACCAGGCAACTCCGGCGCAAAGCCGTCGAGCTGGGTGGTGCGCTGGCGGCTGCACAGAAGCAGGGAGAGCTGCGCGGCAATACGATCACCCGTCATGCACTCAAGGACGTTGAACGTGTCCGAGATCGGCTTATTCGGAAAGATGCCCATTTGTACTCGATCACCCTGTTTGTGCTGGTGCATGGCATATCGCGCGACGACCTGAGAAAGCGTATTGAGCGTATTCGGCTTGCTCTGCGCAGCCTCGACTTTCAAGCGGCACCGCTCTCTTTTCAGCACCACCTGGGGTATCTTTCTTGCCTGTATGGGCGAAATATCCTTGCTCGCTATGCTCACCTTCTCCCTACTGACGGCGCGGCGGCATTCTACCCATTCACGCGTATTCCAACGATGGAGAGAGGTGTTCTTCTGGGAACGACAGGCAATGGGAACCTTGTCTCTCTTGATCCCTATGCTCCGAATCGTAACAATGCTAACCTTGCGGTACTGGGAATCCCCGGTGCTGGCAAGTCCTTTTGCTTCAAGGTCATGCTGTCGCGTCTTGCGCCAGAGATGAGCATTTCTGTGATTGACCTGGAAGGGGAATATACACGCTGGGCGCAGGCTATTGACGGCCAGCATGTTTGCTTCACGCCTGATTCATTTCACATCAATCCGCTGGAAATAGTAAAACAAACGGCGCCTCATCAGCATACTCTTCATGAGCGAGTGGCTGCCGTCGCGGGGTTGTGTGCTCTGCTCATCGGAGAGAACGGGAGGTTAGCCCCATCTGAAAAGGCGCTGGTTTTGCAGTGCCTGCTCGATACTTACATGGAGCGGGGTATCACAGATGATCCCATGACGCATACAGCCGAAATGCCCACAATGATCGATTTTTATACCATGCTCAAGCTGAAAGATTCTTCTGGCGATCTGTGCCAGCGGATTGCCCCTTATATTCATCTCTTCCCGAAGAGGACGACATTACCCACGGAATATCAGCATGTCGTGTACGATCTGCAACAGCTTCCCGAAGATCTCAGGCCAGCCGCAAGCTATCTCATTGCGGATCGACTCTGGAGCAACTTGCAAGAGCAGAGACAGGAGGTAGAGCGGGGAGCAGACGCACGACTCCCTCACCTTGTGGTCATTGACGAAGCCTGGTTTCTCTGCAAGTTTGAAAGCGGAGCGGCCTTGCTGAGCGAGCTTGCGCGGCGTATTCGTAAGTATCACGGTGGTCTCTGGCTTGGAACGCAGCAAATAGGCGATTTGCTCTCGAAAGAGCAGGGAAAAAACCTCCTCAGTCTTTGTGAAACAAAAATCCTCTTCAAACAGGATGTCGCCAGCATCGATGCGATAGGCACTATTTTACATCTGAGTCATGCTCAGATGACATTCCTTCAGACGGCCAGGTGCGGGGAAGCGCTTTATCTGTGTGGGAGAGAGGCGCTGGCGGTAGAAATCGCTGCCTCCACATATGAGGCTGCAATGGCCCAGTCTCTCAGCGGCGGTTAGCATCGGAAGAACCCATCGGGGAAGGGATGCAACTTGCCTGTGCGTCGGGATGATGCCCTGACAGAGCAGTGTCAATCGACTTGAGAAGGGGGAAGTATGACCCAGAATAATATTCCACAACAGATCGGCAACTACAAGCTTATGCGGCTCATTGGACGCGGAGGCTTTGCGACGGTCTACCTGGCTAGACATGTTCATCTCAACAATTACGCAGCAGTCAAGATCCTGCTTTCACGTTTAGGATCTGAGGAAGAGGTGCGCCGGTTTCGCCGCGAGGCCCAAACCATTGCACAACTCAATCACCCGCATATCGTTCGCGTGCTCGATTTCGATGTGCTGGAAGATCTCGCGTTCCTGGTGATGGAGTATGCCCCCTTTGGCTCACTCCGGCAGCAATATCGCGGTGTGGCTGTTCCGCTTCCAGCGGTCGTGTCCTACGTGCGACAGGTTGCCAGCGCTTTACAGTATGCGCACGATCAAAAAGTGATCCATCGGGACGTAAAGCCAGAAAATATGCTCATTGCCCGCAGTCACGCGATTATGTTGAGTGATTTCGGGCTGGCGCTCATCGCGCAGAGTACGCGCAATCAAAGCACGCAGAGCCTCCAGGACCTTGCGGGTACGGTAGCCTATATGGCCCCAGAGCAGATTCAGGGCAGGCCACGTCGAGAAAGCGATCAGTACGCTCTGGCAATAACTGTCTATGAGTGGCTGTGCGGAGAGCGACCATTCGGAGGCACAGTGGCAGAAATCACCGCACGTCATCTCTCCGCACCCCCTCCACCCTTGCATCGCTATGTTCCGAATATTCCTCCAGACCTGGAGAGTGTTGTCATGCAAGCGCTCGCTAAAGACCCAAAGGAGCGCTTTGCGCGTGTCGAGGACTTCGCCCTGGCGCTGGAGGAGGCCGCAGGAGTAGAGCCACGTCAACCTTCCGAAGAACGTTTCACAACCATTCCGATGCGGCAATCTGCTCCTGAAACTGTCGTCTTGTCCCGTTCATCCCAGAGGAGCAGCCGAGAGTTTACCAGCGTCTCCACAGTGATGCAAGGAAGATCAGCCGCAGGCTCAAGCGAGCCAGAACCACGACGCCTGGTTTCCCGGCGAGCACTGCTGCTTGGTATTGTTGCGCTCGTTGGCGTAGGAGGAGCCGGCCTGGCGCTGGCGGCACAGCATCTCCCCACATCACCCCACCAGGCGGTGATTCCTCCCTCTCCACATACCGGCATCACGCCAACAGCGAGACCATCGCCCTTGCCCTCGCCTTCTCCCGATCCGACGGCGAAACCGACGCGGGCGCCTACAACCACCGCCCCGGCCCAGCAGCCACCGACTCCTGCACCTACGCCCGATCCGATTCCAGATGGAACGCTCTTTGTAACCTATCGCGGCCATACAAACGCGGTCTTTAGTGTCGCCTGGTCCCCTGATGGCACGCGGATAGCGTCAGGCGGCGCGGATAACACCGCGCAGATCTGGCAGGCGACGAATGGGGGAACGCTTGTGACCTACACAGGGCACACAGCACATGTGAACTATGTGGCGTGGTCGCCCAATAGCGCCCGTGTCGTCTCATCCAGCGATGATAAGACCATCCAGGTTTGGAGCGCGGCCACCGGAAATACGCTCTTCACCTGTACCGGTCATAGCGCAGGCGTTCATAGCGCCGTCTTTTCGCCCGATGGCACGCGGATAGCTTCAGGCAGCAGTGATCACACGGTCAAAATCTGGGATGCGGCCACCGGCAACCTCCTGCTCACTTACACAGGGCACGCTGCTTCAATATGGGCAGTTGCCTGGTCGCCTGATGGCACCCGTGTCGCTTCTGCCAGTGGCGATCCAGGCTCTACTGATAACACCGTCAAGGTCTGGGACGCAACCACCGGGGCAACACTCTTCACCTGCACCGGCCACACCCAGAGGGTAATCTACGTGGCCTGGTCGCCTAATGGCAGGCATATCGCTTCCGGCAGTGATGATACGACGGTGCGACTCTGGGATGCTACGACGGGGGCAGGCCAACAGATCTACTATGGGCACAGTGCCACCGTCTATGGCGTCGCCTGGTCGCCTGATGGAAGGCACATCGCATCGGGCAGCGTCGATACCACTGTCCAGATCTGGAACTTTGTGACGAATACGACCACGCTGACCTATCGCGGCCATACCTCTTTCGTCTTTGGTGTCACCTGGTCGCCTGATGGCACCCGCATCGCCTCGGCCAGCAATGATCGAACTGTGCAGGTCTGGCAAGCATGACGCTCGCAATATGATTGAAACAGCGAAAGGATTCCAAAGCCATGAAACAGAAACGCATTGCTTCTAGCTTATTCATATTGTTGGGTATCATTCTGGGCATGATCCCGCCTGTCTTTTACCATGTACTTACCACACAGCATCCACTCACGCCGGTTTCTCTATGGGATAGCCGGCCTTGCCGCGCTGATCCTGGAGCGCTCACCTGTGACGATATTCTGCCAGCCGCTCCCGATGATTTCCAGGCCATCTCACATGGAAAGATCCCCGGAAGCGGGGCGTGTCTCGACCAAAATGCCCATCAATATCAAGCGCCCATTGCCGATCCGCATGGAACCCATCAACACTTCGGGATAACTACCCTGTGGTGGCTGCCTGCTTGCCAGAGTGTCTTCGCTGTCGTCGCCCCGCTTATTGACGGCTATGTTGGAACTACCGCTCAGATTGTGGTCTCTCTGCCTGGGAACCGCTGGACCAACGAGGTGCGGCGGCAGACCGTGACGATGGCTCAAGGCATCATGTATGCAGAAGCTGGCCTCGTGACCACGCTGGTCTGGAGGTATCCCGGCGCACAGATCGCGGCCTGTGGAGCTATTAATGATGGTCATAGCACCTATAGCACCTGTACGCCGTTCTATAACTTCGGATAGGGGGATATATGATGCTGACGACACTGACCACGCGCGATCTCCTTTTTCTCCTGGAAGTAGCGGAGGCTCATATCAATCAGCACCTTCCATCGGTAGCTTCTGAGAAGTTTGGTCGGATACAGCGGCCAGATCAGGAGCGACTTCTCGCTCAGCTTGAAGCGCTCTGTACTGCTGATCTCACCCAGATCTACGTAATTCTGCCAACCCCCTTTCATGTTTCGCTGATGCCTCCTGATCCGAGGAAGGGTTACAGATAATGGGCATCGTCCTCTTCATTCTCACGCTTGTCATAGAAGGTGCGAGCATCGCGTTTAGCTACTGGTATGGAGCACACATTTTCGGACCAGCGCTCGCCATGCTGTGGGATGTCCTTTTCCCACAGCAGCCGGTATCCGTAACCGCTTGCGGCCTCATATTAGTGGCTATCAACCTGTCTCTTCATCTCATTGCGTTTGCGGTGACTGCATTGCGGCTGACCTGGGCGTGGCTGCGTCTGGGGGTTCCCAGCGAGCGACAAGCGGCGGCTGTCGCTCAAATCTACGATCAGGTAATACTATCGTCCACCCATCATCCATCGCGGCGTCTCAAGATGCCGCGCGGTTTCCGCTTCTCACCCGATCCCAGTTTTGATCTCGGCTGGATTGGTCGTAATCTCGTTATCCGTGATACCCTGCTCAAGAGTCGATTTCTTGCTCCATTGCTGACGCATGAGCTAGCGCATTACAACAGCCCGGATGTATGGTTACGACTGCTGTTAGCGCTGCTGCCGCCACCACTCTACGGTCTTTTGATCGTTTTCGGCCTGGGGATTGGCCTGGGACCACTTATCACCTACTTACCGTGGATCTGGTACTGGCGCAACCGCGAGTATGCGGCTGACGCCTTCGTTGCCAGATCAGGACAGGGCGAGGCATTGATTGAAGCATTAGAACATGTCAAGCTGCCGCGTGATCGAGAGCGCAATATCCTGTTGCGAGATGTTCCATACACCGAGGAACGAATCAATCGTCTCCGACAACTCCACCCTGCCCCTCTCCAGGTCGCCGCACCGCACTCGAACGTTATTGCTGCGCTCCCTGCTGGTCCTGATGCGACAACGGTCCTAGACCTATCTCCTGCTCTTGTTGAGGCTAGTATCCCAGAAGAGATCGAGGGAGATCTGACGCTGGGAACCGCGCTTCAAGGAGATTTATGGGAATGGGTGAAAGCGGGATGTGTTGTGTATCCGCGCTGGGCGCTCGGACTCCACGGCGTGGTGATCGGGCGATCCGGCGCCGGCAAAACGGAAACGCTGCTAAGAATTGCCTATCTGGCAGCCAAAATCTACCGCTATCAAGTGATCTTTATAGATGCCAAAGGTGATTGGAACCTCGCGGCCCGCTTCTATGGTTTGATGCAGGCGGCAGGGGTAGCAGAGCAGCGTATCGGCCTCTTCCCAAATACGAGTCATAATGGCTGGCTAGGGGATGAGCACGACCTGTTGAACAAGTTGCTCCAATCGCAGCAATGGAGCGACCACTTTTACCGGGAAGTTGCGGTCAACCTGCTCTCATTAGCACTCTCCGCGCCTGGCGGTCTGCCCAAAAATAGCGCGGAACTGCTGGAGCGGCTGAACCCGAATCGGCTCCAAGCCATCTATAAGGGCAAACCGCAAGAGCAGGAGCTAAAGGGCCTGGACGCTGAGAAACAGTGGGGAGCCTATTTACGCTACAGCGCCTTTTTCCGTGCGGTACGTGGCAAGCTCGATGGCACCGCATCGTTTGGTGCCTATGATGCCGCGTATTACCTGCTCGACGGTGTGAGGCTCAAGGATGAGGCTGCGCGGCTCGGTCAATACCTCATCGAAGATTTTGAACAATACCTGGCCCAGCGCCGCTATAGTTCTATAAACCGCGACAGGCACACGTTGATTATCATTGATGATTACAGCGCGATCTCCAGTGCAGCCCGCGCCGTCGATCTCTTCGAGCGCATCCGTGGACTGCATGGCTGTGTCCTGATTTCAGCCCAATCGGAAGAAGGGCTGGGCCTCTACGCGGATACGCGGCGCATTATGGGCACCGCACCGACACTGATACTCCATGCCACCGTCTTCCCGAAGGATTCGGTAGAGGCGGCAGGCATGATCCTCACGCCGCAATTCACCTATCACCTCCCAGAAGACGAGCACGCCGCGCACCCGCAGGAACCACATCTCTCACTTACCATGCGACGAGATTTCCGCGTTCAGCCCTCGGATGTACAGCATCTGCCAACAGGCAGAGCATACGTCATTCATGGAGGCAGAGCGCAGCTCGCCGAGATCGCCATGCTGCCATACAACGAGGATGAAGTGGAGACAACAGCTTCCGATCTTCAACGGCAATACGTCACCGCGCAGCAGTCTGCCTCACCTTCCCCGCCGCCAGCCAGACCACAGAAGAAGCAATCGAAACCACGCTCTCCACGCCCGAACGATCCGACACAATAGGGAGCCTTTCCATTGAGGCTTTTTCTCATACCGGGATGCACCAGCGAAGAATAAGAGCCATCTTGTCTATCTGCCTCAACTTTACGATTCTCCAGAAATCATGTACACTTGATGCTGATAGGGGCTTCCTATCGCCATAATACACACCGATTGATAAGGAGGATTCACATGGACATCAGCACGTTGAACGCGCTTCGCGTTCTGTCTGCGGATACTCTCTACTCGATTGAGGTAGCGCAGCTCCCCAAACTCTCCCGTGAAGAGGAAAAGGTGTTGGTCGCACGTGCAAGAGCAGGCGACCAGGAGGCGCGACACGCTCTTGTAGAAAGCTGTCTGTCTTATGCACTGGACCAGGCCCGCTTTCTCTACTATGAGCGTCAGCCCTTTCACGATGACCTGCTTGACCTAGCTCAAGAGGCTAGCATGGACATGGTTGCTAAGCTTGACCGAGCGCTGGAGGCGAGCAGGCCCGCAGGCTACTTGCGGGGGATTGCCCATCGGGCTATTTCCCGCTACTGTACCTACCGCACCGGGCTGATCCAAAAGCCACGATATCCGTTAGCTGTGGTGAAAAAGCGTCAGCATCCCACCACAGTAGAGGACGTAGAAAGTCTGGATAAGCTGATCTACGGAAAGCCCATACGTGTAGACCTTATTTCAGCGCCAGAACCGCCACCAGAACCAGATGAGAGGCGTCATCGTGCTCGCTACGCTGTACTGTATCAGGCTCTCAAGAAGAGCTTGAGCAGAAGGGAACGGTCAGTCATCATTCAACTCTATGGTCTCTATGGTCAACCAGTGAGAACTGCTAGAGAGATTGATACTACTCGGTATGCTCCCGAGCTGGCTTACAAAGCACGAAAGAAGCTTGGTAAGTACTTGGAGAAGCATCTGGCACGGATGCTTGCGCCAAAGCCGAAACCGGAGGAAGCGTAGCGGTCCAGACCAGGGCGGGCGGGATTATCCCGCTCTGGTCGTCTTTTCACACAACCATTCTTCACTCTGACCCTGTATGGAGATAAGAATAGATATGTGTTTCTCAATGAGGTACCATGAGAATTGCTTTATCACAGTTGAGGAGAAACTGATATGCAAAAACGTAAAAACCAGAGGAGAAAGTATCCCCAGCGCCCGGTAATTACTCCTGCCAATACCCAAGAATATGAAGAGTGGTATCGAGCCGCAGATTCCTCCGCGCCACTCAAGCCTCTTCAATTTGCCGCCGGTGTGATCCAGCATCCAGATACAGGTTTCTATCAGTGTTGGATCTCTACAAATGGGCTTGACGTGACGTGTGTGAGCGCTAACTACCAGAAGGAATCAGCGGAAGCCAACTTGCGAGCGCTCAAATCGCTAATTAGCAGCGGTGATCTTTATAACGAAGAGAAAACCGCATCCATGTTTAAGAAGCTAGAACAGAATAGCGACGAAAAACCGCGCCCTTTACCCGACGACCTGGTGCGCGAGATTACGCGTGCCATATTACGAGCGGTTGTTGATAAGAAAGCGTAGCCAGAGCGTTCCACATCGGTCATCAGAGCGAGTGAAGTGAGCTTCTAAAAAAGGATGAGGGTTCCCGCCGGGAACCCTCATCTGCTAGCCTCTCGCCATAATACACTTTGATAAGGATTTTAAGAAGCCAGCAGACATCTACTATTATAGCCTATAAATCTAGCATCTTCCATGTGCAGCGAAAAGGCCGTGCCCTCACTAGTAGGACATAGCTGGTCCCCTCCTTACTCTGGCGCATTCGATTCCGGTTGCCTGTGGCAGACAATGTGTTATACTGTCCCGGATATAGGTTTCATGCGCGAGAGCAACATTCCAGGTGTCATATTTATCGATGATCTTTTGTTTCATCCATTTTCAGGAGCTGTACACATGGATTATCAAGCATTTCTTACTGACGAGTTGCGCAAAGCTGCCGATAGCCCGGACCATGAGGGGGAACTTAACCTTTTTACTGTCCACTACCACCAGGCCATGCTTGAAGCCCTTCGAGAGCTTCAACTCTGCCCTGGTTGTGCTAGTCGCGGACTCTGGCATCTCCAATTAACCGCCGGCAATCTGGAACAGCGAGAATTCGGCAGCGCGAAAGAACTCATGGAGACCTGCAAAAGCCGCCTGCGGGATACTGCTCTCCTCTGCCCGGCCTGTAAGACCGCATTTCAACAGGATATGATGGTCAAGTTTCTTACACGCCGTACCCAGTACGACATCGCACAAAAAAAGGGGAAAGAGGAATAGATCCTCTTCCCCCAGGTTAGGAACCTGCTTCCAGGAGTTTCCTCAGACGCTTCTTTGCAGCTCTCCAATGTTTCCAGGCTGCATCTGTATGGATTCCCATGCTACGTCCGATGGCAGCCAATGACTCTGGAGCACCATCCAGTCCAAAGTGCTTCATGACCACGAAGCGCTGCCTCCTCGTCAAATTGTTAAGTGCTTGATATAAAGGGGCGTACAGTTCATCCTCCTGAGCGTCGCTATCTCCTTCATATGATGAGGAAATATCAACCTCAGCAGGTGTCCCTAGCAGACCGCCGTAGGTCAAACCGTTCCGTATCTCAGCATCTAAGCTTACGTCGGGCCTCACCACGTTGCGGTGCTTATCACGCTTAATCATGTATCTCTCATGATACACATAATGCGCGATAGCATAGGCTCCCTGACTCATCAAGTACCTGAACGGATCATCGGCCCACAGGGCCTTTTCCAGCGCTTCTACCATCGCCACATTCCCTACGGAGACCAGATCCATCGGGTCATCATGTCGAAGCAGATCGGCATATCTCCATGCCCGATGGAACACAAACCAGAGGCAGGAACAAATCAGCAGTTCCTGCGCCTCCTGGTCTCCGGCACGTGCTTGCTCGATCAGGGCATCACACTGCTCCTTAGGCCATTGATACAGCTTTGGTTGATGCACGACATCATGCCAGAAAAGCGCATAGCTGGTCGGCTCAATCTCCAAGAACTCCGGGTCAACAAGGTTCATAGTGTGACCTCCACGCGGCTGAACCGCAAACATGGTATACCGCGTGGCTTGTAGCAACGTCGGTATACCATCGGTAAACCAACGTTCTACAAGTTCAGATGATGCCATATCATCTGCTGCTGCTAATATAAGCCTGCTCATTCTTTCTTGTCAAGAGTCGCTGAATTTCATATACTCCTTCCTCGTCAGTAAAAGCAGATACTCAACCGAAAGCCTGGCGTCAAATAGCAAAGGAGCACACTCAGAGATCGGCATAAATATGAGGATACATCGGTCCCTCATCCGAATCTATGGATTTGAGGATTGAGGCTTATCTTTGGTGAGGGAGTCTGGCAGAGATGCAAAATACTCTTGTAGCAGAGGATGAATGAACCGATATCCACCCCCCACGCGTTGAAGCAGAATACACGCTGTTGCCTCTTCAAGGAATGGCACTGCTCTCCAGGGGAGTACGTGACTGCTTGCGAGAACCAAGCGGAGCACATAATGCTGAACATAAGCTGCTCCACCGAAGCTCAGGCCGCTGGATAGACTGACGAGCAGGCTAATGACTATGCCGAGGAACAAGTGTAGGTTGAGGAGCAGACCGAAGCTCAGGCCGCTCAGTAGGAAAAAGAGACAGCTAAGACGTAAAGCATTCCATCCAGACAAGTATATGCGCTGATTCGGTTTGAGACGCATATTACCGTCCAAAGAAGTCCTTGACAAGCTCACGGACAGACTGAGATACAAGCCGAAGAATAAGCCACTAAGCAAGCGTAAGCCTAGTACGCCGGATTGTCCTCCGATCAGACCGAAGAACAGACAGAAAAACAAGCCGCTGAGGAGCACTATGAACACACTTTCCCGTGTCCAAGCGATATTTTCAACCAGTTCGATGTTCCTTAGTCCAAAGCCCAAGCCGCCAGATAAGCCGCTGATTAGACCGAGGAGCAGGCCACCGAATAGACCGTAGAGCAGATCTCCAAGCAAGCTGCCGAATAGACCGTAGAGTAGGCCGAAGAACAGGCCAACGCTCAATCGGTAGATAATGCGAGCATGTCGTGTCCTCAACCAATCGGCTTGTAGCGACTCCAAGTGAAACTCCGTCAACTGGTGTTGTCCCATCTGCTGCGCTAACCAAGAAAGTGAGTACATCGATTGCTGTGGTGAAAAAGCCCGAAGCTGTCGGTATCGTTTCAACATGCGCTGGACATACTGCTCGCAAATCTCTCGTTGTTGTTCCTCTGGCGACCCTTTCTGCGGAAGCTCTTTTGTCGTCTTGTCACGATAAGTCAGTAAGACAATACTAAGCATGAGCGGGGTAGTGAGTAGGTCACTGAGGATCGCATTGCTACGTAATGCTGTCCGAACTGCTGCAAATGATTTGCCGGCCCGCTTGAGCACATCCCAGATCTGTGCTGATTCCAGTAGCCGGATCTCCACAGCCCCGGTAAGAATCAGACGACCAGGCTGTGATGTATATTCCTGACTGCGCGAACACACCACCAGCGGAACGAAGTGTGTTTGTCGATAAACATTGATGGCCTCGATACACGCCGTTCGTGCAGAGGCTCCCACTTCATCCAGGCCATCGAGCAAGAACTGGACCTGCTCTTGTGCAATCCATGCTGTGCCCAGTTGCTTTGGGATACCATAGACCAACGAGCATTGTTGGATGAGCCATTGTTCAAGAGGAAGCCGGGTCCTGGCCCAACTTGAGAGATTGAGGATAATCGCGATAGCCTGATCCAGGTCGTTCTCTGCGCGTTGCAGCAATTCCTGCGCCAGTTCCAGTAGTAGAGTAGTTTTTCCGGAGCCGGGGGCGCCAAGGATGAGAAGCCCACGCTGAACACGATCATATACCTGGATAATAGAGGTTCCTGCTGGGAGAGGAGCGGCTTCGCCTGTCTCTAGCTGATGAAAGACGAGGTTGGCCGAAGAAGTGATGATATCAGTTCGTTCCTGGAGGTGCAATTCAAGTGCCACCTGTCCTTGTAAGGAAGAGTTCAACCGATTGGTGTATTCCTGCTGAAACCCACGAATGAATTGTAGGCGCTGCTTAGGCGCCAATGTGAGTGAGGATGCAGGAGAAAAAGCATGTTCCTGCTCCTGCGTCCAGGCCAGTCCTGCCAGTAATGTTAGCAGCACCAACAGAAACAAGCTGGGAAGTACAACCCAGGGATGCTCCATCCCCCATCCCACAGGAGTCCCACCAAAATCGAGATTTTTGGTAATCAGCCAGGACGAACCAATATTGACGAAGGCGCCAAAAAAGAAACCTCCCCAGATCCAGGTCAGCGGTTTCCAGCATCGATGCAATGGGCGTATCCATTGGGGAAGGACGCCACTCTGTTGCGAGCCAGACCTGGATGCCATACCCTGCTCCTCAAACATTTCAATTCATGACGTGCTTTCTAGTATAGAACGAAACGAGTGAAGCTGCAACAAATGGAACGGCTCTGTGATTTATAGCTCTGCCTGCATAATCGTCGTTGAAGTGATCTCACAAAGAGATATGCTATACTACTTCTGTTCGGTATCCCTCCGCATAAAAAGCGCCCTTGCCGGTGTCCACGAAGTCGTCTGGGCGCTTCTCCCACAAAAAAACGAGATTACTGGCCTGGTGGCCGGTAATCTCGCTCGCCCTATGGGACTGCATTTCCCTGCTTCTGCTGCGGCGCAACAGGCGGGGGCAGCGGTGGATTTTCGATCCATCGGATGCGCAATCGCAGTTTAGCGAGCACCTCTTTCTGACACTCCGTCTCTATCGCGTCCTTGAGCGCTGCATAGCGCCAATCGGCCACGAGGCGCCAGTGCCGTTCCTGTTTCCTGGCTCCGTGCTCACGGAGCCATAGAATACAGAAGAAGATGCATCCCATTACAGCCCCAAACAGAGCGAAAAGCAGAAGAAGAACGGTTATCATGCGGTTCCCTCCTTGCCATACCTGCTGGTGTCCAGTCGCCAGGCACAGCGCAAAGAGGCAGCATGAGCCATACTTCCGGCATGCAAGCGGCGAGCCGCCTGCACCCGGCGCATGGTGCCCATGCTGCCAGAGTAACAAGCGGCCCGTTTGCCGCTTCATGGAGGTAGTATACAGCAAAATCGCGACAATGGCATCACGTTATCTCATCGATCTTCTCATGGTCCTTCTCATCCTCTTCTGCTTATGGTACACTTGATGAGGTGTGGATGCCCTTTGAGGCAGAAGCAGCTATCAGAGAACGCGCGTAAGCAGAAAGGATTCTCATGAGTCAACCTTCCTCTCATCCGCAGCGAAATATGGCCGGGCCATCCTCTACTTACGGAGACCGTCGCTACGACTACGTGCAGGAGAGTTCGTATATTTTGCCCTCCGACTCGGCAGCCGAGATCGCGCGCCTGGCAAACCAGGACCGCCTGTTTAATGAAGTCCATCAGCTCCTCCCGCCTGGCATCCCGGAGGATGGACGCGTGCTTGACCTGGGATGTGGCGCGGGCGCCTGGTGCGCAGAGGTTGCCTTCCAGTATCCCCAAATGGAGGTCATCGGCATCGACATCTCAGAAGTATTAGTGAACTATTCCCGCGCCTCAGCACGCACACAGTTGCTCGATAATGCGCGCTTTGAGGTCATGGATGTCAGAAAGCCACTGGCCTATGAGGATGGCCGTTTTGATCTGGTGAATGCTCGCTTTCTGAGTCCAGTGTTGCACGCAGAAGAATGGTCCGCAGTTGTGAGGCAGATGGTACGCGTGACCAGACCCGGTGGGATTGTTCGCCTTATTGACACCGACGGGAACACCGTCGTCTCCTCGCCAGCTTTAAAGAAGTTTCGCGATCTGATTATCGCCACGATGGAGACCGATGGCCGCACGCTGATCCTCGCCCCCTATTTCAAGATCTGGCTGTCGGAGGCCGGCTGTTCTGAGATCCAGCTTATCTCGCACCTGATCGACTTTTCAGCGGGGGAAAACCGCTCACCCGGTCATTTATGAAGATTTCAAGGTGATTATGACCCAGGTGATCCCCTACTTGGTCGCGCATAATCCGTCGCTCACTGAGCACATGCTTTCCGATCTCTTGCAGCAAATGCTCGGCGAGATGCTCCAGGACAGTTTTCGCGGCCACTGGCCCTTTGTTGAGTGCTATGGGAGGAAGGTAACGCGAACTCCATAACCAACCAGGCCGCATATGAAGACAAAGACGAAGCCTACAGACTATCAGCGAAATTGTTTGCTTGATGAGCTTTACTATTTGATTATTGCCATGCGATTGCGTCAATTATTACAGCATAGTCCAAAGGGGGTGATCAACTGGAGCGATATCCTCGCCCAAGTGTTTCTGATCTCCCCGTACCCGGTCGCCGTGAGAGTCGGCAGCGAGTTCCATAGGCCAGTGTGCATATCAGTATATCACCGGGCACCGCTCCGGGGACCTTATAAATCGAGCGGGGAAGGAAAATGATTCCCTTCCAGGGCCTAAGAGAGCCTCGCAAGAGGCTCTCTTTTTAGTGTCATTTAATTGAAAACTTTTGCACTACAAAATACGACAATTTTACATCTATTATGCTGTATATCCTTTTCTGCTTGTTCAATTGCTGTCCTGTTTTGCATAAGCCCATGTAGAGCTAGCTCCTTGCCCTGCTCAACATTTTAATGGAGATTTCATTGACACTTGCCTCGCCTCTGGATGATTCTTCTAAATGCTATTTCACCGTCTGTATGGTTGCCGAAAGGAGCGAACCATGAATAGGGAGTTGCCCACGACGGTTCAGGAGGCCCTTCGGAAGCTGCTGCACTATGGGTTTCAAGAATGTACAGAAGGGGCAAGCACACAAGATGACATGGAGTACCTGTGTGCCTTTGAGCGTCCTGGCGAGGAAAAGAGTGTCTATTATTGTGAAACAGAGGATGATCTTTTCGCCCTGCTTGCCCTGGTGGAAGCGGCCTTGCTATGAGGGAGACGAACACAAAAGCGCGGCCTCTTCTCTTACAAAGGGAGTGAGCCGCGCGGGCGCACGGTTGTATATGCGCTGAGTGATTCGTGTACTTATTGAGCCGGTTTGCCACCTCTTTTCTTGTCGTGTAGTTCTCTCATCCATTTGTACAACTGTACGATACTGGCAGCAGCTCCTGATGCTGCAAACAGAAGCATAAGCCACAGATACCAACCCATATGGAACCTTCCCTCATTGCGCTAGGGATGGTTGCTTTTCCCAATTCGTTGCTTATGTTATCATAGGTATAGACACTACCACAGTGTTAGCGGCAACCATCCGCGAGAACAAGCCAGCGATGAACCAATTGTTAAAACCTGTCGGGAAATGCTTCGTCTTGGGAGGGCTGGGCATATCTTTCAGGCCGCCAATTTGTTCATCCTGGCTTGATTCTACCTGAGTACAAGGAAACTTTGTCCCATTTTTATCTCCGATTGATGCTATAGCTTTTTAGTCTGGCGGAGTATCGTGGATTGTGCAAGGCATCGCAGCATATAATACGCGTCTCAAAAACCTGAGATGTTTATGTAGCCGTGCATCAACTTTCAGGGAAACATCTCCCATTGCCTCGTTGTGCGCAAGAGGTTACGTGCCAGCCATGCTAGCGCCTGTATGCGAGCATCTCTGCCATAGCCGAACGTGACAGCACCCCCGGCGATTAAACACCGCGTGAGCGCACGGGTAGTGCAGGATAAACCACCCCCAACATTTCGGGTTTTCCCCGTGCCTTCTCGTCTGCCACCGCTTGAGAGGCCGATGCGGCATCCGTGCCGCATCGGGTTGAACATTTTCTCCATCGTGCTGCTTCGGGTTCCGGTAATGTATACTGATGGTAGCCTGACATAGAAAGGATCTCTTATGGCCGAGCAGAGGAAGCGCTTGGATATGACCATTCGGGCCGACCTGCGCGATTTCGTGGAAGAAGAGTCCTCACGCACAGGTAAGCCGATGAATTATATTGTCGATGAGCTTTTAGAGTTTGCCATTGCCCATCGACGCGGCGAAATCATCGAACAGCAATCCCTCCCAGTCATCCGCGACATTGTGGAAAGCGCCCTGCGCCGAACGAAGGCCGAGCTACGCGCCGAGCTGCGCGAGGATATGCGCCTGGAGATCTTAGAAGCCCTCAAGGAGATCATCCGCAAGAGCACCGATAGGGTGATTGCCCTGGTTTTGCGCACTGTTCGCGATGCCGCGATCATCCGAAGACTGGTCTACACCATCATTGCCAAAGCCTACTCGCCCGAATTTGCGCAGCATGTCTATGAGGATGCCAGAGAAAAGGCCGGTAAAGAGTTACGCCCAAAAACGGAGAGCGAGAAGCGAGCGCCAGTATGATCCCCTACGACTTGATGGAACCCTATCATGATGAACACGGCGGCCTCTGGAGATTTTATCGAGGACAGACCGGAAACCACGAGTACATCTACACATTGCAACTGCCACCAGAGGTGCATAACTATATCATTGAGCGCTATGTGGGCACCGAGGAACAAGGACCCCTGCCGGCTGACTTCCGATTTACATCCACGATGCTCGAAGATATCAAGCAGCAGTGGGAAGCGAGGGAAGGAGTGCCTCCTGCCGATCTCACCGTGTTTCAAGCTGCCGTTGAGGAAACGACGCATCACCGCTATTATCGGCAAGATCACGGCATGATCGACCTCAATATCATCGCCGCCCAGCGCGAACGAGTGCTCTACGATCCGCTTCCTGAGCATCTTGAGCCTGGAGAACATGCCGAAGACTTCTCCTTTTCTCATGAGATGCTTGATGCATCTTCCGAACTACTAGAGGTTGCAGTGTTCGCGGACGAGCCACACCCCCCCTCCGAGGACTTTGTACGGCCTGATCTGTTAGAGCACGCGCCCCTCAATTTCCGCGACACCGTTGATCCTCAGTTCATGTCCCTCGCAAGGTATCTGCGAGACGTTGGCGAACGCAGCGCTTCCCTGGATATTGAGCGATGAGTGTGCCAATGATCGTCAAACACCGCTATGCCGGTGTCAGAAGTATGAAGGTCAAAGCCGCGCGCGGCCACCTCTGCGCCCATCTCAAGTATATTGAACATCGCCGGCGCGACGAGACGGAGAGCCGCGATGATCGCCGCATTTTCGACGCCGAGAGCAACGTGGTCAACCGCGCCACTGCCATCAACGATGTCATGGAGCATGCCGGCACGCGCGATGCCTATTACCATAAGGTGATGCTTTCCCCTGGTCCAGATGTTCCGGTTGCGGACTACCGCCAATGGACGCGCGATCTGATGCGCGACCTGGAAGAGAAGCAGGGGAAAACGCTGCACTGGTATGCGGTCCAGCATCGCAACACCGACCATTTTCATGTGCATGTCGTGATCGCGGGAACAGGCGAGCGTTTTGACACCGGCCAGCCAGAAGCCATCATCCTGCGACCCGATGACTATGCCTTTTTGAAGGAGCGCGGCAGAGCGCGTAGTGAGCAGGCCCATCGGCAGCATCTTCAGGAAACGCTGCAAGAAATCGAGAACCGAGACGACACTGTTGCCAGCCAGCACGAACTGCTCAGAGTGCAAGGGAGAGAGCGATGAAGCAGCAATTTGGAACACGTAGCAAGTCTCTTCTCACAGCCGCTATCCTGGTGGTAATCCTGACACTTGCAGAAGTTGTGTTGTTCGCCCCCTCCTTGTCGCTCGACGCATCCTCAACATTGTTCCCAGGTTGGCAAACTCTTCATATCTTGTTGGCGATCCTGTTCGCCCTCGGCATTATCGGTGTGATTGCCTGGGCCTGGTATACCCTCGCGCACGCTCGCCCATCAAGCACCTATGGCACCGCGCACTTTGCCTCGAAACGTGAAGTCCAGCAGGCCGGGGGAACAGCCACGAAGGCTCCTTCCTCCAAACCACTGCGTCGTGTGTTCACTCAGATCACACACCTACCAGCCAGGTCAGCCACCACGCGCGAGATCATTCCCGTTGGCGCCGCCCAGAAGGGCGCGAGCAGCCCACCTGCTGCCCAGGAGCGCGAATCCCGCTTTCACCTGGGCGTGTACAAGAACCTTGACATTGCTCTGTCAGAAGATCAACAGGAAGGCCACGTGCTGATCGTGGCGCCAACCAGGCGGGGCAAGACCGCTGGCATTATGATTCCCAATCTGCTCTCTGAGCGCGGCCATCGCTCCCTCTTTATTCACGATATCAAGCATGAGCTGATCGATCTCTGCATCGGCGCCATCGCTGAGCACCACGAATGCTATATTCTCAGCCCGACGCGGCCTGACGAAAGCAACGGCTATAACCCCCTCGCGCATATGGCCCCTGAATCGCTGAGCGCCGCACGCAACATCGCCGAGTGCATTGTGCGCAACACCGGCACCTCCAAAGAGCCATTCTGGGATAACGCCGCCCGCCTCTTGCTCACAGCAGTCCTGTTGCATCTGCGCACAGCAGAGCCGGACGCGCCGTTCAGTCGTCTCACCGACATCTGCACCCTGAGCTTACCAGAAATCTCCGATCTCATTACCCAGAGTCCTTCGGCGCTTG
>Ga0209061_1002021_pt1 | contig 28544 bp, 30 predicted proteins | sample Coa_R1_10_FD_187157 | JGI IMG/M metagenome (GOLD analysis project Ga0209061, IMG submission 187157) | Surface soil microbial communities from Centralia Pennsylvania, which are recovering from an underground coalmine fire - Coalmine... | ecosystem: Environmental > Terrestrial > Soil >... | reverse complement strand
TCACCGATCAGGGCGACGATCAGGTGCACGTCGTCGTAGTTGGTGGTGATACCCTCGGCGATCGCCTTGAGCAGCATCGTCTTGCCGGCTTTGGGCGGCGAGACGATCATGCCGCGCTGGCCTCGGCCGATCGGGGCCACGAGATTCAGCAACCGCGTGGAGAGGTTCTGCGGCGTGGTCTCCAGATTGAACATCTGGTTGGGGTAGACGGGCGTGAGGTCTTCGAAGTGTGGGCGCTGCTTGGCAACCTCGGGGTCGAGGCCGTTAACGCTTTCGACGCGCAGCAGGCCGTAGTACTTCTCGCTATCCTTCGGTGGACGGATAAGGCCCGTCACGTAGTCGCCGGTGCGCAGACCGAAGCGGCGGATCTGCGTTTGTGAGACGTAGATATCGTTCGGGCCGGGCAGCAGCGTTTCGCCACGCAGGAAGCCGTAGCCATCATCGACGATCTCGAGCACGCCACCGCCGAAGATGTGGCCCATCTGCTCGGCCTGGTGCGCGAGCAGCCGCTGCACCAGCTCCTGCTTGGTCAGTTGCGGCGCGTCGGCCACGCCAACGCTCTGCGCCTGGGCGATCAGCTCGTCGCGCGATTTGAGTTCGAGGTCCGCGATGTTCAATGTGTAGGTCTCCATAGGATCGTTCCGGCAGTATAGGAGGCCGGTCTCTCGGGTGAGGATGCTGGTTGTGAGGTAGAAGGCGCGTTCTGATTCACGGTTGCGCCGGAAGGTTTGTCGCTCGCTTCGCGATGCGCGAACAGCGCGGGCGGTTCCATCGCGAAGGAAGGCGGTTTACGGGGAGACAAGCCAGGAAGTGACAGGGTAGCTTGTACGCTTCCATGTTTGCACAGTTTCTGACCTCTGTCAAGTAGACCCCCGCGGGTGCTCAGAACGGTTCGAAGATTGCCAGCCAGAGCATGATCGGGACGAGGATGATCATCGCCGTGCCGAAGACGATCGGCACGTTGTCCGCCAGCGCGTTGTGCAGCTCTTGCGTTAGTTTGCCGCTCTTCCACGCCTTGAGCGAGGCGAGCCGCGCTCGTCGCAGCCCCATGCCCAGTAGCGGCAGGAAGATGAAGCTATTGATGAGGAAGAGCACCGTGAGCGTCAGCAACCAGGGGCGCTTGAAACTCTGGTGCGTCACCGTGGCCCAGACAAAGCCGCATAGACCGCTGACGATCGCGCCGGGCAGCAGCAGGCGTGGCTCCATATCTGCTGCCGATGTCAGGCCGTACATCTGCGCGCGCAGGTCTTTGTTGTGCCAGGCACGGTATACCTGCGCCATCACCGCGCCGAGGCCCGCGGCGTACAGCGCGAAGGCAAGAAGCGTGCAGAAGGCCCAGAAGTCCGTTGCGCTCACGTCAGCCGGCCGTTACTCCCGCGGCCACGAGCGGCGTACCGTCCTCGGTGCCGGCCGTACGCGCCCGATGCTCCAGCGACGCCCCCACGAAATCGCGGAAGAGCGGGTGCGGGCGGTTGGGGCGCGACCGCAGCTCGGGGTGGAACTGCGAGCCGATCATGAACGGATGATCGCGCAGCTCGCTGATCTCGACGAGCGTGCCGTCGGGCGAGACACCGCTTGCGATCAGCCCTGCCTGTTCGAGCAAGCGCCGGTACGAGTTGTTGAACTCATACCGGTGACGGTGCCGCTCCACAACCAGCTCCTCGCCGTAGGCCGCGTGCGCACGCGTGCCCGGCAGCAGCCGGCAGGGGTAGCTACCGAGCCGCATCGTGCCGCCCTTGTCGCGTACGCCCGCTTGCTCTGGCATCAGATCGATGACCGGCAGGCTGGTGTGCGGCGCGAACTCGGTGGAGTTCGCCTCCGGATCGCGGAAGACGTGCCGCGCGAACTCGATCACCATGACCTGCATGCCGAGGCAGAGGCCCAGGTACGGTACCTTGCGCTCGCGCGCGTAGCGCGCCGCCAGGATCTTGCCCTCGATGCCGCGCTCGCCGAACCCGCCCGGTACGATGATCCCGTTCACGCCCGCGAGCGTCTGCTCGACGTTCTCTTCGTTAAGCGTCTCCGAGTGGATCCAGCGGATTGTGACCGCGGCGTTGTGGTGGATGCCGGCATGGATCAGCGATTCCTTCACCGAGAGGTACGCATCGTGCAGCTCCACGTACTTGCCGACGATCGCGACCTCGACCTCGCGTTGCGGGTTGGTCAGCCGCTCGACGAGTACGCGCCATTCGGCGAGGTCGCGGCTGCCCGCCTCGACGCGCAGCCGTTCGATGATGTAATCGCCGAGGCCCGCATCTTCGAGGATCAGTGGCACGCGGTAGATGCTGTCGGCGGTAAGCAGCGGGATCACGGCGCGCTGCTCGACGTCGCAGAAGAGGGCGATCTTGGCGCGAATCTCGTCCGGCACGGGATAGTCGCTGCGGCAGACGATGATATCCGGCTGGATACCCATGCTGCGCAGCTCGCGCACGCTGTGCTGGATCGGCTTCGTCTTCAGCTCGTTCGAGGCCGAAAGGTACATCAGCAGCGCGACGTGGATCGAGAGCGTGTTTTCGCGCGGCTCCTCGTTGCGCATCTGTCGGATCGCTTCGAGGAAGGGCTGGCTCTCGATATCGCCAACCGTGCCGCCGACTTCAACGATCACAACCTCCGCGCCTGACCGTTCGGCGATGCCGCGGATGCGTGCCTTGATCTCGTTGGTGAGGTGCGGCACGGCCTGAATCGTGCCACCCAGATAATCGCCGCGGCGCTCCTTGGCGAGCACCGCGTGATAGATCTGCCCCGTCGTGACCGAACTGTCGCGCGTCAGGTCCTGATCGATGAAGCGCTCGTAATGGCCGAGGTCGAGGTCGGTCTCGGCGCCGTCGCTCGTCACGAAGACCTCGCCGTGCTGGTACGGCGACATCGTGCCGGGATCGATGTTGAGGTAGGGATCGAGCTTCTGGATGGAGACAGTGAGGCCGCGGCTTTTGAGAATTCGCCCGATGGAGGCGGTGGTGATCCCCTTGCCAACTCCGCTGACGACTCCGCCGGTCACGAACAGGTACTTGGGCATACGTCCTCTGCCGCGTTCACGCGCTTCGACCCAGAAACGCTGCTACATCGCTCACCGAGGCTCTTGTGAGAAGTCCCAACTCTGGGAAGGCCCGTCAAGCTCACGGTAGGGAGCGGCTGTGCGCGAGTCAAGAGCAAAGGTGGGCCGTTCAGTCAAACGCGCGTGAGCTGCAAACGAACGTAACAAGCCATTCACAGGCGGCGCGAGTATTCTGGCCCCGTGGGGAAGGCGAACCACGCCACCAGCGCCGAGAGCACCGCGAGCACGATGAACAGCAGCATGTGCTTCACGCGCGGATGGCCCGGCGCGGCCACTGCCCAGTAGACCGTCAGCGCGAGAAAAATCAGCGCCAGCAGGATGCCGAGCGCCGTTAGCAGCAGCCGCTGGCCTCGCGTGAGAGTCTGCATGCCCTTGCACCTCGTGTGGAAGATCGTGCCTTCCAGTGTGCGACAGGATGTGCTGGCGGCGATAGCCCGCCCGGTAACACGGCGCCAGCCTCAATCTCGCGCCGCGGGCACGGCGAGCACGCGCTGCAAAAACTCGTCGACGGCGGCGTTGTAGGCATCAGCCGCTTCGTAGTAGACGTTGTGCGGCGCGCCGGGGATGACGCGGTACTCGCTGTGGGGTACAGCCGCATGCAGCCGCTCGCAGGCAGGCCGCAGACGATCCAGCTCGCCGACGACGATCAGCATCGGGCTGGTAACGCCGCCGATCCGCTCGCCGAGCGTCGCGCGATCGGCCAGCATCGCCGAACGCGAACGCGGATAACGCAGCGCCTCGATGCGCGTCGCCGTCGAACGGATGCGCAGATAGCGTTCGTAGAGGCGCGGCTGCTCCCGCTTGAACCGCTCGGTGAAAGAGTCGCCGGTGGGCAGGAAAAGCGTCTCGTGATCCAGCGGCTCCTGCGCAATACCGAGCGCGGACGGTTCCAGCAGCCCCATACCAGAGGGGATCAGCGCCGCGGCTGCGTGTGGATGGCGCGCCGCCCAGCGCAGAACGGTATCGCCGCCCATCGAGTTGCCCGCCAGGATCGGCCGCTCGATGCCAAGTGCACGCAGAAAGCCGTCCAGTTCATCGGCACGATCGGGCTCCTCCTCGCCGCGCGGTGAGTTGGAAGAGTGACCATGGTTGACGCTGTCGTAAGCGATGGCGCGGTAGCGCGTGCCGAAATAAGCCAGCTGCTGAAACCACGCCTCGGCGCAGGAGCTGTAGCCGTGCAGAAAAACGATCGGCTGCCCCGTACCCTGCTCCACATAATAGATGTCCGTGTTGCCGATCTCGACCCATGGCATCGCTGCTTTCCCTCCTTTGCGTTGCTGGCGCCTCTCCTCGCTGCCCGATGATGTTCCCGTCCCGCGCGCGTGTCAATCGCGGCCGTGCCGGTACCTGCGTACAATGGCTGCGCTTACTGATGAGGACGATCGTCGCTGGTGTCGTGCAACTGGTGGGGCAGCGGCTCGTGCGCGCCGTGTGCCAGGCGATCGTGTGGTTGCGTCTCGATGCCCGCGTCGAGGGGATGGACAATGTGCCGGCGCGCGGCGCGGTGCTGATCGTCGCGCGTCACTACCATCATCTCTACGATGGCTGCCTGTTGCTGGCGCGCTGCCCGCGGCAGCCCGCGCTCCTCGTTGCGCTCGATTGGCTTGAGACGTCTGCCGGGCGCCGGATGATGGAGAGACTGTGCTCGCTGGCAGGTTGGCCGGTCGTGTTGCGTGCCGATGCGCTACGGGCACGCGGCCGTAGCGCTTATCGGCAACGCGAGGTGGCAGTGTACGCGCGCCGGGCGTTGCGCGAGGGTGTCGCACTGCTGCTCGCCGGCCGGCCGCTGATCATCTTCCCCGAGGGCTATCCGAACATCGATCCGGCGTACACACCCAAACGTGGCGCGGAGTTCCTACCTTTCCAACCGGGCTATCTGACGCTCGCTCGCCATGCAGCTCGGCGCTCCGATGCGCCCGTTGCGCTCGTGCCGGCAGGGCTGGCTTACCGGCGGCGTGGCGGGCGCTGGCAGGCGCGGTTGCGCTTCGGCGCTCCGATCTTCGTCACGAAGTACAGCGATGCAGCGGCGATCGCCGCGACGGTCGAAACGACGGTGCGGACGCTTTCGACCTGGTAAGCATGGGGAACGCACACCGCGGTACAGTACAGGGCGTAGACGAGGCCGCTTGCCGTGCATGGCGGGGCAGGCGCGCGCAAAGAGGGGGAAAGTATGGACGCGGACTGGGCGCGGCCTGTCGTGCACTGGGAGATCCAGGCGCGCGACCCCGAGCGGGTGCGGGCGTTCTATGCGCAGCTCTTCAATTGGACGATTACCGACAATGGCCCCGTGCCGATGTGGATCCCGGCGGGCATCGGCGGCCCGGAGCCGGGGCCAGCCGGCCATATCAGTCGTGGCGAACATCCTGGCATCACGCTGTACATCCAGGTGCGCGATCTGCGCGCGTCGCTGCTGGCTGCGGAGAGGCTGGGCGGCCGCGTGCTCTCGCAGCCGGTGGATACCCCGGCTGGCCCGACGGTAGCGGCGATCGCCGATCCGGAGGGGAATCGCATCGTGCTGGTGCAGCAGTAAGGCGGGTAGTGAGGAGCGGCATGCCCTTTACGGTGACCTTCCCCACCCGCCATACCGATGCCTTCGCCGCGACTGGCTTCGTCCATGTCGGCGTGCTGCTAGCGCTGACCGAGCTGGCCTACGCCGCGTTCGAACACGCGGCTGGTGTGACCAAGCCGGGGCACATCGTCGCCGTTGAAGTGCGAACCCGCGCCGAATACGTGCGGCCGCTGCCCTGGCAGGAGGGAGCGCTGATCGAGGTCGAGTGCCTCGACCTCCTCTCCCAGGGATTTACCCAGCGCTACACGATCCACTCGGCGCAGTCGCGGCGACTGATCGCTCGCATCGAGCACGATTGGGTGTGGATGGATACGCGCACTGGTCGTGCCGTGCCGCTGCCCGAGGATGCGCGGCAGCGTTTCGCTGCCCTTGGCGCCGAAAGCTGAGCACCGAGTTGGGCGGCGGGCATGATGCAAACAGCGTTTCGGTACCGCTGCCTTAGCATGCCGCTTTAGCAAGGGCCGAGCAGCGCCTCCAGCCGCGCGCGCAGCGCAGCCGGAGCGATCGGTGCGCGCCCAGCTTCGACATCACCCACGACGATGACCGGCACGATCGCATCGTAGCGAGCCAACAGCAGCGGATCGCTCTCGATATCGACCTCTTCGACGCGGTAGCGCAACGCTGGCGCCCAGCGACGTACCAGCGCGACAGCCTCGGCACAGAGCGGGCAGCCCGGCCGGCCGTAGACGGTGACGGCGCGGGTGGGCGCGCTCTTCTGAAACACAGACGTGATCTCCTCGTAACTCGTGGGATATCGTGGCGTAACGTTGCCTCGCCACTCTGAAGAGTAGCATTGGTGCGAAGCTGCGCCATTCGTGTTCGGGGGCTTTCTCATGCCGCATCCTTCGCGAGGCAGCGCATGATAGCGTCATCTGGATCGCCTGCCGCGCAGGATCGGAGCAGCGCGGACGAACGTGTCCTGCAACGCTATCTCGTCGTTTCTAGCGCCCCGCGACTACTCGATGAGCTGATCGCGGCGCTGCTCGCACAGACGGCCGAGGTAACCGTCACCACACCCGCGGCGGCGGATCGTCATCGCGTGATCGCCCTGCGTCCTGATGTGGTGCTGCTACACGCGGCGTCGTTGCGGCAACTGCAGGAGGTCATCGAAGAGCTTCGGAGCTGGCGCGCGATGTCGCCCACGCCGGTGCTCGCTTTCGCCGGCTACGGCGATCTGGCCGTGACGGCGATGCCTCCCGGCGTCGATGATTTCGTTGCTGCGCCCTGGGACGCGACCGAGGTGCTGGCACGCATCCGCCGTTTCGTGCAGGGGCGGCGTGCAACCCTTGCTGGCACCTTCGATATCGGCCCGATCACGCTCGATGTGCGTCAGCGGGCGTGCATCGTCGATGGCGCCCGCATCGACCTAACGTTCATCGAATTCGAAGTGCTCAAAGCGCTCGCCATGCAACCCAACCGCTTTCTTGGCGCGTCTGAGCTGCTTCGCATCGTCTGGGATGGCCGCCACCCGGTCCGTATGGTCACGCTGCGCGTGTGGATCAAACGGCTGCGCGATAAGCTACCGCGCCAGTACCGCGGTCTGATCGAGACGCGGCGCAGCGTGGGGTACCGCCTGGCTCTCGAGCGCGTGCTCAGCGCCTGAACGCCAGCCTCAGCGCGGGCGGAGCGTGCGACGCCGCTGCCGCACACGCGCATGGACGACGAGGTTCATCCCGCGTGCAGCGATACGCTCGATCGCGAAGAAGCGCGCCAGCCGTCGCAGACGCCCGCGATAGCCGCGGCCGCGACTCAGGTTGAAGGTGGCGGTGCCGCTTGCAGAGAGACAAACGGCGACGCGGCGTAGAAAGCGCGACGCGCAGACCCAGTCCGGCACCTTGCCCTCACGAAAGAGATCGACGGCGATCAAGTCGAAGCGCTCACCAGCGCGGGCACAGCGTGCCAGCCAGGCCCGTGCCTCGGCGTACACCACGCTCAGTCCCGGCACGTCCAGCCAGCCCCGTTCCTGTACCAGTGCCAGCGTGGTCGCGTCATCATCGATGCCGGTGATGGCGAGCGGGCCGAAACGCTCCTGCAACAGGCGTGCCACCGTGCCGCCGCCGAGGCCGAGGATCAGCGCCTTGCGCGGCGCGCGCTCGGGCAGAAGCAGCGGCCAGTAACCCGCTCCCGCATCGGCGGTTGGGGCCAGCGATTGCACCGCGCCATCGGCGATCAGCGCCTCGTGGCCGGCCAGCAGCATGATGCGTGGCGGCGATGTCACAACGTCTTGCCCGTAACCAGACTGATGATCGCCAGCACGATGACGATACCCACGTAGGCGTAGGCGATCTGCCGCATATACCGCCAGAGACGCACGGCAAACGGCAGCCGGAACAGCACCAGCACGCGTAGGGCGATGAAGGCCAGAATGCCGTAAAGGAGCAGCTCTTTCATCGAGGCGTCTGCGGAGGCATGTTGGCTTCAGGATAGCAGCTTTGCCGTGGGGCGCGCGAAGTAGCTCCGCGGCGGGACGCGCGTGGCGCGCGCCTCGGCTAGGATGGACCATAGATGGCTCCCGGCGCACAATCGGAGCGCAAAGCGTGGGAGCGCCGGAGGGTGAGATGGCGGAGCAGAACGAAGCGGAACTGCCGAGCGAGGGTGAAAACGTCCAGCCGGCACCGGCGTCCGGTCGGAAGAAGCCGCTGCCCGGCGCGGCGCCGCTGGAGCAGGCCGAGTTGGCACGTACGCTCGATTTCCAGCGCATCAAGCCGGGCTGGAACGTCTTCAGCAGCGACGGCGAGCCGATCGGTCAGGTGACTGAAATCGGCGATGCCTGGTTTGCGCTCCGGCACGGGAGCGAGCACCCGCGCATGATCTACATCCCCGAGGCGTGGCTCGAATCGGTGGCGAACAATCGCGTTGTGCTGAACCAGCCCTCGGGGCCGCTGCTGGATATGAAGCTCGATTCGCCTGCCGCGGCCGAGGTTGCTGCGCGCCAGCGGCGCAGTGGCCACGGCCACGAACCGCAGCCGGGTGAACCAGGCTACGAGCTCGCCGTGGAAGAGGTGCTCGAAGAGCAGCTCGCCGAGGGTGGCGCGCCACAGCCACCGTCGATGCCGTCGGGCGGTGAAACCCCGCGCCTTTCCGCGCCTCCCGAGCCGCCGCTGGCGATGGCCGGGCCGATGGCAGAGAGCGTCGCGGCGCCGGTCGCCTCGCCACGTGTCATCGCGGCGGGGCCGGGCGCGCTGCTCGAACCGGTAACGCAGGCAGGCACCGTCCTGTACGTGGACGAGCGCCTCGAGCGGCGCGGCGACGCGCTGTATGCGGTTGATATCACCGTCGATCCGCTGGCGGTGGCTCGCAACGTACGCCGCGGCCAGCCCGCACCGGCCGGAGACGCTCCGGCGACGTATATGGCGCCCGCGCCTGGCGCGCCATCGGAGGCTCTCTCGCAACGGGTCAACGCTGCCGATCGCGCCTACGCCGTGCTGGAGCGGCAGGCGGGCTTCCCGGTTCTGACAACCGAGGCATGCTTCGATCCGCCCGACGGTCCGACGCGCCAGCCAGGCGCGATTCCCGGTCGCGAGCATCTGCCGCATCGCACGCCGTACCTGCGCGTGGGCGTTCCTGGCGCCGGCCGAGAGATCAACATCACCGACACCGATCTCGTCAAAAACCGTCACCCAGATGGCGACCCCTTCGGCACGCAGGAGAGCGTTATCGGCAGATCGTTGCGCCCCGATCGGCGCAAGGCAGCGAACCGCGACCTCGAAGAGCCGCTAACGCCGCCCGCGCTGGAGGCACCTGCCGCGCCGCCGGCGCTCGAGGGACCACGCGAGCACTAGCCCGGCACGCTGAGAAATGCGGCGAGGGACGCGATGGTGGGTGCAGTGGTCGTTGCGGCAGGGCGCAGCGCGCGTATGGGCGGTGTCGATAAGATCGTTGCGCCGCTTGCCGGCCGCCCTCTGCTGCTGCACGCCCTCGCCGCGTTCGAGGCGTGTGCGGTTGTGCAGCGCGTGGTGGTGGTGGCCGCACCCGAGCGTCGCGATGCCATCGCCGCGCTGATCGCGGAGGCTGGCTGCGCCAAGGTCGCTGACGTTGTGACCGGTGGAGAACGGCGGCGGGATTCGGTGCGCGCAGGGTTAGAGCGGCTGAGCGATGTGGAGATCGTCGCTGTGCACGACGGTGCGCGGCCGCTGGTCACGCCGGCGATCATCGCCGAAGGGGTGAGCCTGGCCAGGGAGACCGGCGCGGCTGTGGCGGCGTGGCCGCTCGCCGATACGCTCAAACGCGCCGATGGCTCCGGGCGGGTGCTGGAGACGATTCCGCGCGATGGTGTGTGGCTGATCCAAACGCCGCAGGTCTTTCGCCGCGACCTGTTGCTGGCTGCCCATGCCGCTACCGCTGCCGATGCCACCGACGATGCGGCGCTTGTCGAACGGCTGGGACAGCCCGTCTACCTGTACCGTGGCGCGGCCGAGAACATCAAGATCACGACGCCGGGCGATCTGGCGCTTGCAGAAGCGTTGCTACGGTTGCGCGGCACGGCGTGAAGGCGAGCGCGGCTATGGCTCCGCGTTGCCCGCGCCGAGCTCGCGGTCGAGGGCGGCAAGCGCGGCGGCGTAGCGCTCGCGACGCGACTCGTACTCGTCGAGCAGGGCGCGCAACTGCTCGGACTTCTGGCGGATGAGCGCGCACTGCTGCTCGGTGACGGCCAGGGCGCGCGCCAGCTTCTGGCGGCGTTCAGCCGGGTCGAGGTGGCCGCTGCTTTCGGCTTGCAGCTGCAGCTTCTCTTCTTCTGCCTCGACCATCTCGCGGATCTCGTCGAGCGAGACGCCGAGCGCGTGCCGCAGCCGCTTGATCCGCTCGATACGGCGCACGTCCTCTTCCGAGTAGAGGCGGAAGCCACCTTCCATGCGCGCGGGCGGCTTGAGCAAGCCCTTCTCTTCGTAGAAGCGCAACGTGCGCTGCGTCACGCCGGTGCGCTCGGCGACCTCGCCGATCTGGAGATACGGCTCCGACTCGGGATTGCCGCGTGGATGGCGGGTGGTCACGATCGGGCTACTCGTCTTCATCCGGCTCGTCTGGCTCTTCCGTCATGGGCGCGGAGGTCGGGATGAGCGCAACCTGCGTGCTGACGATCCCCTCCGCGCGCGAACGGCGGGGACGGGGTCGGAGGTTATCGATCGTCTCGCGCAGGCGCGCGAAGCGCTCGGTGCCACCAGGTGCGCTGGTATCGACGACGACACCAACAACGCCCGCCTCGCGTAACGCCTCCAGCTCGGCTGCCTGCGGTTCGTCGTGCAGGACGAGCAGCAGCGGCTTGCGCGAGAAGCCGGAGAGCCGCTGCAGTTCGAGCAGGCGGCGTACCGTGACACTGCCCTGCCAGCGCACGAGCAGCGCATCGAGCGGCAGCCATTGCAGTGCTTGCAGGAGGCTGTCGGAGAGGTCGGGCGGCGGCGCCATCACCAGCCCCTGCGTCTCGTTCAGCAGGATAGCGGCAGGGGCAGCATCGCCGTCGAAGACGAGGAAATCGAAGCCAGACGGTGGTGCCGCGACGGTCGTCTCGTCGAGCAGAGCGCCTCGCAACGGCCTCTCGCCGGCACCGTTGTCGGCGAGGGCGGAGAGGTCCTGCGGCCGCGCGAGGAGGACATCCGCGCCCTCGGGCGCGGGGCCGCCGGCGATCTGCGCAATCAGCAGCATCGTGCGCTGCTTTCTAGTGACCGCCGGGGCGAACCCGATCGGCGCCGTCTCAACGCGCGTCGCACGGCGGATCGCGTCGCTCAGCTTGCTCATCACGCACTCCCGGGCGGGCGTGGGCGCGGTTGGCGCTCCGGCCGCTCCCTCTCGATGGTACGGACGGCCGATCAGACGTGTCAACGAACGCGGAGCCGGCTGCTGTGCCTACCCGCGGTCGCCAGACGGGACAAGCAGCAAGAGCAGGACACTATCTCGGCGTGCCTGCCTGCTGTCTCAGCGTGCTGGCGCTTGCGGTCGGCACGGGTTCGGTTCGGTGCAAGATGTGACCGCGCCTGGCGTGGCGTTTATCGGTAAGCCGCGGGATGGCGAATATTCTGATGAGCTTCTCGTGGTGGTCGTCGTGCCTGCCGCGAATGGCGTACGCTTCTGTTCTGCTTCATGCAGGGCGTGCGCGGCGAAGCCGAGGTGCGTATCGATAAGGCATGGGTTGTGTCTCGGCTCCGAGGCGCCCCGCACGATCCGTGCTGCTGCCCGACGATTGATGAAGACGTCCCACGGCGCCCGGGCGGTCGAAGCTTTCGTGACCGCCCCGGTCTGCGAACGTGCTGGCCGCGGAGTAAACCGCAATCGTCCGTAGCGGCGGGACATCGAAGGCATATGTTGCGGTAGAAGTTCGCGTAGTATCATGGGTGTACGCAATCGTGTAAGGGATCGCGTGGAGCGAACGGGCGATGTCGCTGTACCCGATGGATCGTTTGAACGGCCGTGAAGCGCGCCTGCTACGCCAGAACATGGACTCTGGCGAACGCGTGATCGCCCAGTGCGTCGGCACCTGGGGCCAGGCCGCCATCGCGACCGACCGCAAAGTGCTGATCATCAAATGCGGCTGGATGGCGGGAACGTTTCTCGGGGGCAAGGTTACGACGTTCTTCTACCCGAACATCACCGGCGTCGAGGTGCGGGTGGGATTGATCAGCGGCGGCGTTTTTCAGGTCGTCGCCGCCGGGCAGAGCGGCAGGGAGCGGCAGTTTTTCGGGAAAGGCGAGAACGATGCCTTCAAAGCGCCGAACTGCGTACCGTTCGCAAGGTTAAAGCTGGCGCAGTTTAGCCGCCTGGCGACGCTGATCCGTGAGCTGAGCGCGGGGCGGATCGTCGACGCTCTGCCGCCATCTCCGGGCTTCAAGACGTTCGCCGAGCTAGAGAGAGGGGCAGCGCTTTTGCTGCCCAGGCAGTCAGACCCGACCGTGCACGACGATTTTGCCGGCACGATCGAGAAGATTCGGCAGCTAGCCGAGCTGCGCGACGCGGGCATCATCACCGATGCCGAGTTCGAGCTCAAGAAGAGCGATCTGCTCAACAGGCTGTAACGCCGCGGGCCACGAGCGAGAGCAGTCGTCCGCAAGCGGCGTCACGGTGGACGGCATCTGTTCGTTGGGGAGCGCGGAGCGTTTTCGGGCGACGCGCGTGATCCTCCATCCTCGCCATGACGTCGCGTCGCCCTGTGCTAGGCAACGGTTCCCTCCTCCTGCGTGGCTGTGCGTCTAGGCGCAAAAAGGCGAAAGACGTGTATAACCGTCTGCATGACCTCGTTCTCGTGCTCACTTTCACAACAATATTGGGCGGAGAGCGATTCTTCGTCGTTTTCGAAGGATCGAGTGGCGCTTGACTGACCGTCGAGCTGGGACTATAACGATAGGCACAGTTTCGCCGGGTGGCCGTATGCGAACCAGTGCGCCGGTCGGTTGCGTCGGCTGGTAGTTCAGATACAGTCGGCATGACGACGGGCGCATTATTTCCCCGCAGAAAAATCACGAAGAGTTACGAGTAGCAGAAAGAGTAAGGAGGTGATCTTCGCGTCTATTTCGCGCATAAACGTTACGTAAAAAAGAGATCGACGTGGAGGGAAGCGTGATGACGGGCTATCGTATCCGCTGGTCCGTGCTTGCTGTCGCTATTGTCGCGGCGCTCGCTCTTATCTCCTGCAAGAGTTCGAGCAACAACAGCGCTAACAATAAACCTGCCTCGACCGCTGCAAACGCCGCGAAGCCGAAGTTCTCCGGGCAGGTGAACGTCGGTATGTCGACCACGCTCTCCGGTTCGATTGCCGCGCTCGGTAAGTCGGGTGTGCAGGGCGTGACGCTGGCGATCGACGATCTGAACGCCAAGGGCGGCCTGCTCGGTAAGGAGGTCGTGCTGAAGTCGGTGGATGATCAGGCGAAGCCCGATGTCGGCACGACAAACGTCCGCAACCTTATCCTCAACGATAAAGTGGTCGCGATCTTCGGTCCGGTGGCAAGCTCGGTCGCCGCGGCAGAAGAAGGGGTGGCCGCGCAATACAAGATCCCGATCTTTTTCCATACGTCGAATGATGTCGTGCTCACGACGAAACAGTTCAACAAGTACGTGTTCCAGCTCGTGCCGAACACGTACATGGAACCGCGCGCGATCGCGGATTATCTAGCGAAGCAGGGGTTCAAGAAGTACTACACGATCTCGCCCGATTATAACTACGGTCACGATACGGTCGATGCGTTGTTCAAAGCGCTCAAAGACTTCGGTGCCAACGTCGATGTGGCTGGGCAGCAGTGGCCACCGCTGGGCGCGAGTGACTTCACTTCGTATATCTCGGCCGCGCTCTCGGCCAAGCCAGACCTGCTCTTCCTGGGCATCTACGGCGGCGATATCGTGACGTTCACCAAGCAGGCGCTCGGTTTCAACCTCTTCAGCCAAACGAAGGTCGGCGGCGCGTACGATCTGGTGGCGCTCTCTACTCTGGGCGAGCAGATGCCCTCGGGTGTCATCGCCTGGAGCCGCGGGCCGTTCTACGCGATCGACACACCCGGCGTCAAGGATTTCGCCCAGCGTTACCACCAGCGCTTCGGCGAGTGGCCAACGGAGTGGTCGCTGCTGGCGTACACGGCAGTCCAGGCATGGGCTGATGGCGTCAAGAAGGCGAATAGCTTCGATGGCGACAAGGTTGCCGACGCGTTGAGCGGCGCGACCGTCTCGACGATTCGCGGCGATATCACGCTGCGCGCCTGCGATCACATGGCCGAGATTCCCGAATACATCGGCACCGTCTCTGCGAATCCCGATCCGACGTACGGTTTCAAGATCTTGCAAAACGTCTTCGTGGCGCAGCCGAAGGACATCATGATGACGTGCGAGCAAGCGCAGGCGCTGCAGCCTAAGCAGTAAACGGCGTGACATGTGACCGCAACGCTTGACATGTGGCAAATGCTAGCGCTATGAGAAGCCGAGCGTTTGCACGCACGCGCACGGATGTAGAGCAAAGGGAGGTGCTGGGCCGAACGAGCGTTGTTTGTTGCTCGACGATCGATAACGCTGCGAGACGCACGCAGAGCACACGGGGACGCGCTGCCAGCGTACCCGCCGCAGGTGCATAACTCGCCATAGCACGCTTCAACACGATTCACGTGTGTCTAGTCGCAACTGTGACACTATGAGGCAAGACGAGGCGACCGTCTGACCCTGGTTTGCACTGCTAGAGGAGAGAGGAGCTCGCGCAGAGGGTAGGAGGAGGATTTTTCGCTGAGGGTCGATGCATGAACGGACGCTGGATCAATCGCTGGGCACTGCTGCTGGTGCTTTTCGCCGCCCTGGGGCTGCTGGCATGCAAGAGCTCGAGCAACAACAAGACGTCGGCGAACGACGCCACCACGGGCAAGACGAAGTTTTCTGGCCAGGTCATCCTGGGCATGCCAGCCACACTCTCAGGTTCGATCGCGGCGCTGGGCAAGGAAGGGGTGCAGGGCGCGACGCTGGCGGTCGATGACATCAACGCCAAGGGTGGCCTGTTAGGCAAAGAAGTCGTCCTAAAATCGGTGGACGATCAAGCGAAGCCCGATGTTGGCACGACCGACGTGCGCAACCTGATCCTCAACGATAAAGCCGTTGCTATCCTCGCCCCCACGACCAGCGCCGTCGCTGCTGCGGCCGAGGGCGTTGCTGCGCAGTACAAGATACCGATCTTCTTCCACGCCTCGAACGACGTTGTCTTGACGACAAAACAGTTTACCAAGTACGCCTTTCAGGTTGACCCCAATACGTACATGGAACCGCGTGCAGTTGCGGATTATCTCGCCAAGCAGCCATACAAGAAGTACTACACGATTTACCCCGACTATAACTACGGCCACGACTCCGCCGATATCTTGCTGAAGGCGCTCAAGGAGTTCGGCGCAAACGTCGACGTGGTAGGCCAGCAGTGGCCACCGCTTGGTTCGAGCGATTTCACCTCCTACATCTCGGCGGCACTTGCGGCGAAGCCAGAGCTGACCTTGCTGGGGATCTATAGTGGCGACCTCGTGACGTTCACCAAGCAGGCGGTGGGTTTCAACTTCTTCAATCAGACGAAGGTTGCGGGCCTGTACGATATCACCGCGCTGATGACGCTGGGCGAGCAGGCGCCATCGGGCGCGATTGCCTGGAGTCGTGCGCCGTTCTACGCGATGAGCGAACCGGGTGTGAAGGACTTCGCTCAACGTTACCATCAGCGATACGGCAGCTGGCCCACGGAGTGGGCGCTGCTGGCCTACACGGCGGTGCAGGTGTGGGCCGACGGGGTGCAGAAAGCAAACAGCTTCGATGGCGATAAAGTTGCTGATGCGCTCAGCGGCGCATCCGTGCCGACGATCCGCGGCAATCTCACCCTGCGCGCCTGCGACCACATGGCCGAGGTGCCGGAGTACGTCGGCACGATCGCATCTACGATCGATCCGACCTACGGGTATAAAACGCTCCAGAATGTGTTCGTGGCGCAGCCGAAAGACATTATGATGACGTGCGATCAGGCGAAAGCGTTGCAGCCCAAGTAGTAAATCGGGAGCAGCGAGCAACGCTGCTCGGGATGCGAGACCCATGGACGTCGGCAACATCGCGATCCAGCTTCTCAGCGGCCTGACGGTCGCCGGGTACCTTTTTATCGTGTCCGCCGGCCTGACGCTGGCCTTCGGCGCGATGCGGCTGATCAATATCGCGCATGGCAGCTACTACATGTACGGCGCGTTTATCGTCGCCGTGATCGTTGGCTCCACGGGCGCGCACGTCGATCGCTTCTGGCTGGCGCTGATCGTCGCGGCGCTGATCGTGGCTGCGATCGGCGCCGCGACCGATCTGATCGTGATGCAGCGTATCTACAACAAAGAGCACCTGACGCAATTGCTGGCCACCTTCGGCCTGCTTTACGTTTTTGCCGATGTTGCGCTGCAGATCTGGGGCGGTGGTTTCCGCTCTGTGCGTCCGCCAGGCGTGATCGCAGGGCAAGTGCGCCTGGGCGGGCACAGCTTTCCCGCGTATGACTTCTTCGTGATGGGCGTAGCGATCGCGGTGGGCATTGCGATGTGGCTGCTGCTCCAGCGCACGCGGCTCGGCTGGCGTATCCGCGCCGCCGTTGAGGATCCTGAACTCCTCAGCGTGATGGGCACGAACGTGCCACGCCTGGCAACCACGGTCTTTACGCTGGGCGCGCTGCTCGCCGGGCTGGCAGGGGCGGTGGTTGCGCCGCTCATCTCCGTGGCGCCCGGCCTTGATACCAGCATCCTCGTCCAGGCCTTCATCGTGGCCGTGATTGGCGGCTTGGGATCGATCGCGGGCGCAGCGATCGGCGCGATCATCATCGGTCTCTTCCAGGCGCTGGGCGTGCTGTGGGTACCGACGTGGTCGTCGGCGTTTATCTACATCGCGATGATCATCGTGCTCGTCGTGCGCCCCTGGGGGTTGCTCGGCGTTCCCGAAAGGTGAGAGACGATGGCGGATCAGGTCCAGCAAGCACCCGTGGTTGCGCCTGCCCGCTCCGCGGCCAGCACGCGCGCGGCGCCGCTCGAGATCGCGCGCAGGGTTGGGCTGCCAGCCGTACTGCTCGTCGTGCTGGTGGTGCTATCCTTCGTGCTGCCCACGGCGCGGTTGCTCGTGTTGCAAAACGTGCTCGTGCTGTCCCTCTTTGCGGTGGCGACGAACTTACTTCTGGGTTACGGCGGCCTCGTCTCGTTCGGTCAGGCGGCGTTCTATGGCCTCGGTGCCTACATCATTGGCACAACGTGGCTGCACTATCGGTTGCCATTCTGGATCGCGTTCGTGATCACTCCGTTCATCGGCGCATTCGTCGCGCTTGTTATCGGCGCGCTGGCGCTGCGCACGCGGCGGCTCTATTTCGCACTGCTCACCCTCGCCTTCTCGCAGTTATTCTTTACGATCGCCGAGAAGTGGTACGGCTTCACGCTCGGCGATAACGGCATCTTCGGCCCGATGATCCCCTCGAAGCTGGCCGATCCGCAGGCGGGCTTTCTCTTCGTGCTCGCCGTTGTCGCGGTTTCGCTGTTGCTGCTATGGAAGGTCGTCAACTCGCCTTTCGGTCTCACGCTGCGCGCGATCCGCGAAAACCGTGAGCGCACTGAAGCGTTGGGCGTGAACGTCTACTGGCACCAGTTGCTGGCGTTCGTCATCTCGGGGGCGTTCTGCGCGATCGCCGGCGCGTTGTTCGTCGTGCACGATCAGTCGGCCTATCCGCAGCTTCTCGACTGGACAAAATCGGGCGATCCGGTGCTCGCGGCGGTGATCGGCGGCATGTATACGTTCCTTGGGCCCGCGCTTGGCGCGCTGATCTATCAGTACGGCCACGATCTGATCGTCGAATATATCTCGCACTGGCAGCTGGTGCTCGGCATCGTGCTAGTGCTGATCGTGCTGTTCATGCCCGATGGCGTCGCCGGCCTCTTCACGGTGTCCGGCTGGCGGCGCGCGGGCGAACGCGTCCGGCAACTGCGTCACTGGCGCGCGAAGGTAGGCTGATCATGGGCGCGCTGCTTGAAGTACGAGGGCTGGTCAAGGCGTTCGGCGGCTTTCACGCCGTCGATGGTGTCGATCTCACCGTCGAAGAAGGCGAACTGCGCTCGGTGATCGGCCCCAACGGCGCAGGCAAGACCACGCTCTTCAACCTCATCACCGGCCATCTGCGCCCAACGACGGGCAGCGTGCGCTTTGCCGGCGACGAGATCACCGGCAAGGCACCACACGTGGTAACGCGGCATGGCCTGGCGCGTGCCTTCCAGATCACCAACGTCTTCCCGCGCATGACGGTGCTCGAATCGGTGCAATGCGCGATCATCGCGCGCCGCCGCTGGACCAACGATTTTCTCACCTGGCGGCACCGCGCCGCGCGCGACGAGGCCTTCGCCATCCTGGAGACGGTTGGCCTCGCCGAGGCCGCCGACCAGGAAGCTCGAGCACTGTCGCATGGCGACCAGCGCGCGCTCGAAGTGGCGCTGGCACTGGCGACCGGCCCGCGCCTGCTGCTGCTCGACGAACCAACGGCGGGGATGTCGCCCTGGGAGACGGAGCGGACGGTGGCGCTGGTCAAAGACCTGGCGCGCACGCACCGCCTCACGGTGCTCTTCTGCGAGCACGATATGCAGGTGGTCTTCTCCATCTCCGATCGCATCACCGTGATGCACCAGGGACGCGTGATCGCCGAGGGGTTGCCGGATGAGGTGCGCGGCAACGAGGACGTGATCCGGGTCTACCTGGGGGACCAGACACCATGATGCTCGACGTCCGGGAGATCCATACGTACTACGGCCAGAGCTACGTGCTGCAGGGCGTGAGCCTGACGGTGGGACCCGGCGAGGCGGTCACGCTGCTCGGGCGGAACGGCGCGGGCAAAACGACGACGTTGCGTAGCATCATGGGACTGACGCCGGCGCGACAGGGGCAGATCGTCTTCGACGGGCATGAGATCACGCACAAACCCGCGCACGCGATCGCGCGCATGGGGATCGCTTTCGTACCGAGCGGGCGACGGCTCTTCAGCGACCTCACCGTGCGTCAGAACCTGGAGCTGGCGGCGCGCCCGCCGCGCGACGGGCAAAAGCCATGGACGCTGGAGCGCGTGGAGCAGGTGTTTCCAGCGCTGGCGGCGCTGGCCAACCGCCGCGCGGGGTTCCTCAGCGGCGGCGAGCAGCAGATGCTCAAGCTCGGCCGGGCGCTCATGGCGAATCCGAAGCTGCTGCTGCTGGACGAGCCGACCGAAGGACTGGCGCCGGCGGTGGTGGGGCAGCTTGGCGGCTGGTTGCAGCTCTTGAAGGATGAAGGGCTGAGTCTACTGCTGTGCGAGCAGAACGCGCTGTTCGCGCTGAAGCTCGCCGATCGCGGCTACATCCTCGAAAAAGGACGTATCCAGCACCAGGACTCGGCCGAAGCGCTGCGCGATAGCCCCGAGATCCGCACCTATCTGGGCGTGTAAGCCCCGACGCATGCCCTCTTTGGCTGCGCTGGAGCGAGCGCTGCGCTTGCTCGCAACGATCGGCGTCATCCGTCAGAAGAGCGAGCAGAGCGAGGTGTTGGAGACAGCGATCGCGGGTGCGCGCTGGTTCCTGTCGACCTGACGCGGCGCTGTTTGCAGACAAAGCACCAACGCCGCGGAGCGCGTCTGCGCTGGCGAGCCAGCCGCAGCTCCCCCACAGGGCGACCGTGCAGCCCGGGCCGGGGCGTCAGGTCGCAGCGCCGGCGGTCTCGCGCATGGCCTCGCTACTCCGCTCTGGCTGCAGGTACGTCGCGAACCAGTCGAGGATAATCTCGAAGCGCTGGCGACGGTGACGCGGCCGTCCTGAGCGCGAAAGTTCGTGGTTCTCCTCTGGGAAGCGCACGAATTTCACCGTGCGTCGCAGCTTCTTCAGCACCACGAACAGCTCCTCCGCCTGCTCGATCGGGCAGCGCAGGTCTTGCTCGGAATGCAGGATCAGCAGCGGCGCGTGGATATTCGGCGCGTACGTTAGCGGCGAGTGCTCGATATACCAGTCGCGGTGATCCCAGGGCGTGACGCCGGCTTGCGTCTCCGAGAAGAAGCTGCCGATGTCGCTCGTGCCGAACAGCGTGTAGGTGTTGTTCACCGCCCGTTCGCTGCAGGCAGCCTTGAACCGATCGGTGTGCCCTACCGTCCAGCTCGTCATGAAGCCACCGTAGCTGCCGCCTAGCACGCCTAGCCGCTCTGGATCGAGGAAATCGTAGCGGGCGAGCGCTAGATCGAGACCGTGCATCAGATCGAGGAAGTCGCCGCCGCCCCAGTCGCCGCGCACGGCGCGCGTAAAGCTCTCGCCGTAACCCTGGCTGCCGCGTGGGTTGAAGAAGACGACAGCATACCCCGCGCCAGCTTGCACCTGGAACTCATCGAAGAAGTTGTGCCCGTACTGCGCCGCCGGCCCGCCGTGGATGTTCAACAGCGTCGGATAGCGCCGTCCCGGCTGATAGCCCGCTGGTTTCATCACCCAGCCATCAATCTCCAGCCCCGCGCGTGCGAAGCGGAACCGTTCCGGCCGCACGAACTCTACCTCTTCCTTCAGCGCGCGGTTGAAATCGGTCAGCTGCCGCTCGCTGCCGTCGGCAGCGCGGACGAACAGCTCCGCCGGGTTCACCGGATCGGAGGCCGTGAACGCCAGCGCGCCTTCTGGTCCGACGGAGAGGCTCGCGATCTGGCGATCGCCCTCCAGCACGCGCTCGATCGTCTGCCCTTCGCGATCGACACGCAGCACCGGCACGTTGCCCTGGTCCTCGATACCGAAGTAGATCCAGCGGCTATCGCGCGACCACTCTGGTCCCAGCGCGCCGAAGATCGAGCTAGCACTGCGGTCGAGCGCGGCGGTCAGGCAGCGTGGCTCGCCGCCGCCCGCCGGCACGACGTACACCTTCATATTGCGGCCCATGTCGAGGCGATGGTCGTCGCCGGTGTAGGCGATCAGCGTGCCATCGGGCGACCACGCCGGGTTGCTCGCCGGTCCCTCGGTGCGGGTGAGGCGGCGTGGCTCTCCCCCGTCGGCCGGGACGACCCAGATATCGGCGGCGAGGTCGTAATCGCGCTCCTCATGGCGCGCCGAAGCGAAGGCAAGCGCCGTTCCATCGGGCGACCAGGATGGCTCGCCGTCATCCCAATCGCCATCGGTGATCTGGCGAGGTTCGGCGCTGCCATCGGCGGGCACGACGAAGATGTGGCGACGGCGATCGTAAATGAACCCCTCGCCGTTCGCCTTGTACTTGAGCATCGTGATTACACGCGGCGGTTTCGAGGGAGCATCCTCGCCGGGCTTCGTCTCCTGCGTCTCGCTCTCCTCCGGCGGCGGAACGCGCGCGGCGAAGGCGATGCGGCGGCCATCCGGTGACCACACAGGCGTGCCCGCACCACCGGGGAGATCGGTCAGCCGGCGTGGTTCACCGCCGTCGACGGGCATCACGTAGAGCTGCGGCCGTTTCGCATGCTTGCCGTTCCCTGGCCGTTCGGAGAGGAAGGCGAGCCAGCGGCCATCGGGCGACCAGCGCGGCGCGAGATCGCGCTTCGGCCCCGCCGTAAACGGGCGTGTCGCACCGCTCTCGATCTCCGCGATCCAGATCGTGGAGAGATAGGCGTCCTTTTCCTCGCTCATCTGCGTGCGCACGAATGCAACGCGGTGTCCATCGGGGCTGATCTGCGCATCGCTGACGACGAGGATAAGGCGGAAGAGGTCGGCGGGAACCATCCCGCGTGCTGGACCAGGCATCTCACGCTCCTTGGCGTATCTCGCATGGGTCGCTTGTTGCTCACTATACGCCTACTGGTCAGACCACTGGTAGAGGATGAAGAGGATGGAATGGAACATACGCCGCTCGCTTAACCCTCGCCGAGGTGCAAGCCGAGGATGCCGCCCAGCTCGCGTAGCGCGCGCTGGAGCGGTGCGCAGTCGCGGTTTGCCGCGTGCGCCTGTTCGCAAGCCTCTGCCATCTCGGTCAGGACCGCGATCGCGGCGGGCGTATCGAGATCATTCTCCAGCGCGGCGATGAAGCGCTCGACGTACGGTCGCGGCTCCGGTGCCGGCGTTTCGCGGCCGCCCGCGAGCGCCGCGACTCGCGCCAGCCGCCGCGCTAGAGCATCGGCGGCGGTCAGCGCCTGCTCGTCGTAGTCGAGTGTGGCGCGGTAATGCGTGCTCAGCAGGTACAGGCGGATGCCATCGCCCGTGTAGCGACCGAGCAGATCGGAGACGAAGATCATGTTTTTGAGCGATTTGCTCATCTTCTCGCCGCCGATGCGTAGCATGCTCACGTGCGCCCATGCCTGCACGACCGGCCCTTTGCCCAGAAACGCTTCCGATTGCGCGATCTCGCACTCGTGGTGCGGGAAGATGAGGTCGCTGCCGCCGCCGTGCACCGTGACGCGCTCGCCGAGGTAGCGCAGCGCCATCGCCGAGCACTCGATATGCCAGCCCGGTCGGCCTTCGCCCCACACGCTCGGCCACGATGGTTCGCCAGGCAGCGAGCGTTGCCAGAGCGTGAAATCGCGCCGATCGCGTTTGAGCGCGTGCAACCGCTCCGGCTCGGTATCAGAGACGAGCGCATCGCCCGTGCGGCGGCTCAGCTCGCCGAAGCGCGGGAAGGCGCTGGCGCGGAAGAAAACGTGCCCATCCACCACATAGGCCGTGCCATCGGCCACTAGCCGCTGGATCATCGCTAGCATGTACGGGATCTCGCGGGTGGCGTAGGGATAGTACGTTGGCGGGCGTACGTTGAGTGCCCGCATCTCGCGGTCGTAGATCGCCACGTTCTCTTCAACGACCTCGGTTGTCGAGCGGCCAACCTCCGCCGCCTTGCGGATGATGTCGTCGTCGACATCGGTGACGTTCTGCACGTGCGTCACGGTGTGGCCGCGGTACTCGAGGAAGCGCCGCAGCGTATCGAACGTGACCGCAACGAGCGCGTGGCCGAGGTGGCCAACGTCGTACGGCGTGATGCCGCAAACGTAGATCGTTACCGGCGCGCCGGGGTGGATCGTGGTCAGCGCGGCGGTGCGCGTATCGTAGAGACGCATGGTCACGATTTGCTCCCCCTGGCGAGCGCGTCAGCTCGGCTCGCGCGTGCGGAATTCCTGTTCGAGCGTCTGCACCTGCGGCAGACCGATGAAATCGTTGAACGCGGCGAAGGTAAGCATCTGCTCGGCGTAGGGGCGCGGCGTCCCGGCCTCCTTGATCGTTCGCACCACCTCTTGCATAGCGCGCGTTGCCGCCAGCAAGGTGCTGATCGGGTAGATCACCAGCCGGTACCCCAGGGCGCGAATGGTTTCGAGCGGCAAGGGCGGCGTTTTGCCGGAATCCGCCCAGTTGAACAGCAGCGGCACATCGGGGAAGGCCGCCGCGATGCGCGCGCACTCCTCCTCGCTTTGCGGCGCTTCGATGAACAGCACGTCGGCGCCGGCCTCGCGATAGCAGCGTCCGCGCTCGATCGCTGCGTCCAGCCCTTCGACAGCGCGCGCGTCGGTACGGGCGATGATCACGAAGTCCGGATCGTGACGCGCGTAGACGGCGGCGCGAATCTTCTGCACCATCTCGGCAGCAGGGATCACCTGCTTCCCTTCCATGTGGCCGCACTTCTTGGGTGCGACCTGGTCCTCGATGTGTAGACCGGCCAGCCCTGCCGCCTCGTACAGCTCGACGGTGCGGATCACGTTCAGCGGGTTGCCGTAGCCCGTGTCGGCGTCGGCGAAGACGGGGATCGAGACCGCTTGCACGATGCGGCGGGCGTTCTCCACCATCTCGGTCGCGGTGAGCAGCCCGACGTCGGGGCGGCCCAGCAGCCCGGCCGAGGTGCCGAAGCCGGTCATGTAGACGAGGGGAAAGCCTGCCGCCTCGACGATGCGCGCCGACAGCGCGTCGTACGCGCCCGGGGCCTGCACAATCTCCGGGCCAGCCAGCAGGTGCCGGAACCGCGCGGGCGCGGTCTGCCCACGCGGGCGCTCCTGGTGCATCATGAGCGCGCCTCCTTCTGTACGGCCCTGTACGGCCGCTGTTGCGGAAGCAGGGTAGCCGCGCGGCGCTGCGCCGGACTACGCCTGCGCGCCGATCGCTGCCAGCCCCGCTTTCGCGACTTCCATATCCTGCGTGTAGTGGCCGCCGCTCACGCCGATGCCGCCCACGATCTGCCCGTCGATCTTGATCGGGTAGCCGCCGCCGAACACGATCAGCCGCGGGTAGTTGACGATGCCCTGATGCAGCGGTGGATCGTTCTTGATGAAGTCCCACCAGCCATCGGTGGAGAGACCGAAGCTGACGGCGGTGTAGGCTTTGTCCTGCGCGATGCTCACGCTGAGCAGGGCGGCGCCATCCATACGCGAGAACGCCTTCAGCACGCCGCTCTCGTCGCAGATCGCGATGCACATCGGCACACCGATCTCGTGTGCCTTCTGCTCGGCGGCAGCGATCGCCGCCCGTGCGGCCTCTGCCGTGATCGTCGCGCGCTGCGTCGTGACGTTCATGGTCTCCCTCCCTCTTGTGTCTGCGGCGCGTGCGCCGTCCGCGTGCATTGTGGATCAGCAGCGCCCTCGCGTGCAGCAGCCAAGAGGTGGCTGTTGCGGCGGCCGCTCAGTCTGGGGCTGGCTCGGCGCGTGCGTCGCCCGCACCGGTTCCAGGTTGCGGCAGAGAGGTTCAGTGGGATGGAGCGACGGCCGCTGCTTCGGCGAGTGCACCGAGCGCGATCGCATGGCCGGCGTGCGGCGGGATGATGACCTCGCCACCGAACAGGCGCGCCATACTGGCTGCGGCACGGGCGATGCCCTCAAGCTCGGCGAGGTGGCCGAGGAGGACGGCCGTCTGGAAACCGTGCGCAGAGGCCGCGAGCAGCGCCAGCCGCAGCACCGTCTGGCCAACGAGGTTCATCAGCGCGGCGGCGACGTCTTCGCGACCGGGCTGGCGGTCGTCGCCGATCCACGTGCCGGCGACGATGCCGGCGGCCTTGCCGAAGTGCGCGGCGGTGGCCGTTGGCGGGATCATGCCTACGCCGCCGCCGACGATCTCGCCAACGCTGAGGTCGATCCGCCCGGCGTCGCCGCGCCGCGCCAGGGTGTCGATCACGGGCGCGTCGGCCGTGCCGAGCAGGAGCCGGCTGAGACCGAGCAGGGTGCCACCGCCGACGCCCGAGCCGCCAAGGTGTAGCACCTGCGTCCCGCGCGCGCCAACGAGCAGCGTGCCAGTGCCCAGGCTGGCGATGAGCGCTTCGTCGCGTCCGCTCGCCAGCAGCCCGCCGCGCGCCACGGCGCGCAGCTCCGCGATCTTGACGATCGGTGTGCCGTCGAGCGTATCGGGTAGCTCCTGGTGGCGGCCGCCGGTAACAGCGACCCAGCGCAAGGCGTCGAGCGGCGCGCCGCTGCGGACGAGCACATCGCGCAGCAGCGCGCACCCGATCGGTCGGCCGCTGGGGAAGAAGGCGCGCGCAAAGCGGCTCTCCTGCCAGATCAGCACGTCGATGTTGGTGCCGCCGAAATCAACGGCAGCGATCGGGCCGTCGGGCAGAGAAAGGGGCGGCCAAGCTGTCGCGTTCATGGCACCGGCCAGAGAGGAGATAAGCGCCGCTGGCGCGTGAGCAAGAGAGGCACACAACGGCTGGCAGCGCAGCGCTCTGCTACGGTGTGCTTTCGTACGCCGCGGGATCGAGACCGTGCTCGCGCATCAGTTGCTGGCGCCGGTACTTGCGGATCGCGGCTTTGAGCGTGTCGAGCGCGAGCGTGGCGCAGCGCGGGCGAACCTGCATCGTCTCTTTGCCGAGCAGCTCTTCCATCAGCTCGGCGTTGAAGCGTTCGAGGACTTCATCCAGCGTCTTGTGGCCACCGTTTTCGTCGAGCGCCTCCATCAGTACGCTGGCCGAGGCCTGGCTGATCGTGCAGCCCTCGCCGGTAAAGTGCACGTCTTTGATCGTTTTGCCGTCTGGCTCGACTTCAAGGTAGATGCGGATGATATCGCCGCAGCCAGGGTTGCCGCCCTCGATCTCGATATCTGCAGTAGGCACCGCGCCCCGCTTGTAGGGGTGCAGGTAATGCTCGCGCAGGTATTCGATCCGTTCCTGCCGGTCCATCTCCATGACGATCGCCCTCTACGCGCCGGGAACGCGGGATAGAGTTTCTTTCCATACCAGTATAACGGCGCAAGCATGTAGAGCGCGGGGAAGAGTGACCTCCTCCCCGCGCTCGATGCCGGTGGCGCCGCGAGCGTTAGCGCTCGATCGGCAGGCCGACGACGTTGCCCCATTCCGTCCACGAGCCGTCGTAGTTGCGGACGTTGGGGTAGCCCAGCAGCTCGTGCAGCACGAACCACGTGTGCGACGAGCGCTCGCCGATACGGCAGTAGGCGATGATCTCTTTGTCGGGCGTGATCCCCTCGCTCTCGTAGAGCTTGCGTAGCTCTTCGGCGCTCTTGAACGTGCCATCGTCGGCCACGGCGCGCGCCCAGGGGATGTTCTTGGCGCCCGGGATGTGGCCGCCGCGCAGCGCGCCTTCCTGCGGATACTCGGGCATGTGCAGCTTCTCGCCGGTGTACTCCTGTGGCGAGCGCACATCCACGAGTGGCTTGCCCTCGGCCACCTTCTGGCGTCCCTGGTAGCCAGCGTGGGCGAGCACCTGATCGCGATAGGCACGGATGCTCTCATCGCGCGGCTGCGGCACATAGGTCGCGGGCGGGTAGCTGGGCACGTCCTTGGTCATCGGACGGCCCTCATCCTCCCACTTCTTACGGCCACCGTTCATGATCTTGAGGTTCTTGTGGCCGTTGTAGCGGAAGAACCAGTACGTGTAGGCCGCCCACCAGTTGTTCTTGTCGCCGTAGAAGACGACCGTCGTGTCGTTGCTGATGCCGAGGCGCGACATCAGCCGGGCGAACTCTTCGGCGCTGATGAACTCGCGCGAGTAGGGATCCTGCAGATCGGTGTGCCAGTCGATCTTGACGGCGCCGGGGATGTGACCGAGATCGTAGAGGAGGACGTCCTCATCGGCCTCAACGATGCGAATCGAGGGATCGTTGAGGTGCTCCTGCACCCACGCGGTGCTGACGAGTACGTCGGGGCGGGCGTAACCGGTCGCGTTGCCAGTCGTCTGCGCGGTTGTCATGCGGGTCTCCTTACTTACCTGCCCGTGCGTGTGCGCACGGCTCCTTGCCTGCCGTCTAGTATATCAACTTTGTCTACCAACTTTGTCAAGTATTGCGGAGCGCTTCAATGCGCTGCTTCTCACCTGGCGCGGCTCGCGACCAGCGCCGTTTAACCGTGTCCGCAGCTACAGCCGCCTCCGCCGCAGCCGCAGCCGCCACCGGTGGCGTTGGGGTTGATGATCGTGAAGCCGCGCGCCATGTCGGTCTCGATGAAATCGACCTGCGCGCCGCTGAGGAAGGGCGCCGAGACGTTATCGATCACAAAACGCACGCCCTGATCCTCGACGAGGATGTCGTCCTCATCGGGGCCGTCGGCGAGCGCCATGCCGTACTGGAAACCAGAGCACGTACGCCCGGCGATGAAGATGCGCAACGCGGCGTCTGGCCGTTGCCGCTCGGCCAGCACGGCCTTGACCTGTGCTGCCGCCGCCGGCGTGATCGTGATCAGGCCAGCGCCGGTTGTGCTCTCGTTGTCCACCGTCATCGCGCCTCTTCCTCCCGCGTTGTTGGGCCAGCATGCCGCTGCCTGCCCTCACGATAGCACACACGCCGAATAACGCAACGCTTCAGTTGTGAAATTCTGCTTCTTCGGGCTGGCCATCCACCTCGCGGAAGAAGGCGATCAGCGCGGCGTTCACGGCCTCGGGTTGATCCATGTTCGCCAGATGGCTGCCGGTAGCGATCGTGCGCAGCACGGCACCGGCGATCGCGCGCGCACAGATCTCGCCAAAGGTGTGGAAGTCGGGCAGGTCCAGACTGCCCAGTAGGACGAGCGTTGGCGCGTCGATCTCGCCGAGACGGTCGGCCACCGAGGGCCCCGGACGACGCGGGGCGCGATCGTAGAACAGCACGGGAGAGAAGCGCGAGAACATGAGGTCGATCAGCCGCGCCTTGTCCGGGTCGGTGCGCGTGGGCCAGAAGAGGCGGCTCGGCGCCCAGATGCGGGCCAGCGCACCCTCGAGGTCGCCCCGTTGTGCCGTCTCGAAAAACTCGCGCAGTAGCTGGGTGGTCTCGGGTCCGAAGGGACGCCCTGGCAGGAAGGGGTTGATCAAGGTCAGCGAGCGCACGCGACGCGGGTACTCCTCGGCGAAGGACGCCGCCACGCCGGCGCCGAGCGAAAGGCCCACGATGTGCGCCGAAGGGATGCCAAGGATATCGAAGAGGTTGTGCAGGTCGCTCGCGTGGTCCTCGGGAGCGTAGCCGGTGGGCGGCGCGTCGCTATCGCCGTGGCCGCGCAGATCGACCCGCAGCACGCGATAGCCCGCTGCCAACAGCGCCGGCACTTGCGGCGTCCACATCCGCCGGTCGAGCGTGAACTCGTGGATCAGCGCGACGGGCG